>WNFW01000370.1_pt1 | contig 28581 bp, 27 predicted proteins | sample 5400131 | NCBI WGS metagenome assembly WNFW01 (sample SAMN13153362, study PRJNA577476) | soil metagenome | isolation source: 20 cm soil or saprolite under grassland replicate 1 | place: USA:California | collected 2016-06-15 | reverse complement strand
ACACAATTGCGACCGGCATCCTTTGCGCGATAGAGCGCGCCGTCGGCTCGCGCCAGTACCGTGTCGGCCGTATCGTCGGAGCGGACCGTGGCCAATCCGGCGGACATGGTGACGATCAGGTCAGGCGAGATGGCCAGCCAGTCGAGCTCCGAGACCATCGCGCGGAGCCTTTCCAGTGAACGCGCGGCCACATGTCTCGCCGATTCCGGTCCGATCTGCCGAGATGGAAGCGCGTTGCATAAGCTCAATCGATGACCATGCCCTTCCTAACGTCGTAGCCTCGAATGCTTTATGCTTGGTTCGGCGGACGGGGGCGCCTGATGGCACGGAATCATCCGTAAGAGTACAGACTCGAGCCGGCCCATGGCGCGCCTGCCGCGCGAGCTTATGAAAATGCCACCTGAGGATGCTTTCGGCGAACGTCCGTGGCGGCTGCCCAGGCGCAACATCCGGTCAGTGGCGACTTTACGTCGCAGCCGGCCGCGACTGCGGGCGAAGCATGCGATGACAACAGCCAATTAACTCAGGCTTCATCTCTCTGTCATCACATGGAATCTAGAACGTAACCCCGCAGGATTGCAATTGCTGCGGGCGACCGAGATCATTGCGCGAGGTGACATGGCTGATCCAGTAAATATAGATGCATCACGCGGTCAGCTGGTATGCAGCCTGCCCGATTCATCCGACGGCAATGCAAGCGAAACCAACACCGGCCGAGCAAACATCGATCAACCCGTGTGCTGGGCGCCCAGTGTCCCGGTGGACAAATCTGGCGGCGCCCGCGCTCTTCCGGCTGCCGGTTCTGACAATGTCTGCAAGCTGGAATATTATCTCTTGCCCCCCGTTTGCGTTCTCGATGATGAAACGTCGGCAGCCGAGGCAGCGAGGGCAAGAGCGACCGAGGCAGCGAGGGCACGAGCGAACGCCTGCCCCGAGACAAACAACATGCCCGATTGTCCCCCCTATTTGCAGGATTATGCCCCAGCCGGTTGGAAAGAGTACGACGGCAAGCCCGTGGTTTTTCATTGCGGCCTTCGTGGAATGGTGGCCGATTGCAGCCCCGACGGCGACCATCTGCAACAAGAGTGCTTCTATGACGAAGCGGGTGCGCTGGTTGACGACTCTTCGATCGATCGCTTATGCGCCGGAACGCCGAATGCCGATGACGCAAAGGAACATCCGATTTGGCATATCTTCACCAAGGGTGGAATCATACGATCCGGTTGGGACGGATTGTACGGCAGTTTCCTTCATTTTGACCGCGAGGCCAGCGACCAGTTCGATCAAGCTAACTTCCCCGTTCCGGAAAACGAGAGATAATTCCGGTCCCCCGGGGCAGCCTGGGGAGCTAACGACGATCAGTGAAATCCGCGGTGAGGATCGACAAACTTCGTCCCTCGGTCGGCGCAGATCGCTTCTGATCGGCGTGGCGGACGCCGTCGCGGCCGCGACCTCACGCCGCCAACCGGCCGCGATTGTTCTCGGCGAGGATCGGGCGAACCAGCCGTCCGAAGCGCTCGGCCTCCTCGTCGTGCAGATAGCCGGACAGGCAGAACGAGTGGCAGCCGGCATCGATGAATTGCTGCAGGGTGCCGGCGCATTGCGCGGGATTGCCGACCACGGCGATGCCGGCGCCCGGCCGCACCCGGGTGATGCCGGTCCACAGATGCGGCAGCAGGAGGTCGCCGTGCTCGCGGGCAAGCTGCTGGCCAACTCCCTGATCTCGACGATGTTGGCGGCGATCCGTTCCGGCAGGTCGCCCCAGAACAGATGCACGTCGGAATGTTTCGCCGACATTTCCCACGCCTGCCGCGAGCCGCCGCCGAGATAGAATTTTGGGAATGGCTGTTGCAACGGTCGCGGCCTTATATGCGCGACTGATAGCGTGTGGAACCTGCCTTCAAAATTCACCGGTCCGCGGGTGGTCCACAGCGCCTTGAGGATCGAGACCTCCTCTGCCATCAGCGCGTAGCGCTCTTCCTTGGCGTAGCGCACGCCCTCGCCTTCGACTTCGCTTTCGTTCTGGCCCGCGATCAGGTTGATGCAGATGCGGCCGCCCGACATCTGGTCGAAGGTCGAGATCATCTTCGCCAGCAGCACCGGATTGATGTAGCCGGGCCGGGCCGCGATCAGCGGCTTTATTTTCGATGACCGCGCTGCCATGAACGCGCCTGATATCCATGCCTCCCAGCAAGTCGAGCCCACCGGGATCAGCAGATATTCAAAGCCGGCGTTTTCCGCCGCCCGCACCACGCGGTCGCATAGCTCAGGCGATCCCGCCACCTGCGCCTCGGCCACGCCATAGGCCGTGGTGTCGCCATGCGTGGGCAGATACCAGCCATATTCGAGCGGACGCATGGATGTTTCTCCTTGAAACGCGCGGTTTTGCCGATGGAATTTCCTCGAGGGGGTAGTTTTACCGCCAGCATCCAGTGCGACAATCTGGCAGGCAGCCGTCTGACGAAATCGAAGCGATGTCGGGCTCAACCCGAGGCGGCCTCTTCACTCGGCTGCTTCAGCTGCTCGAATTCATCATCGCTTATCTCGGTCTGAGCAACCAGGACGCTGCAGCGAAGGCGCTTGACCAGGTAACTGCCGACAGAGCCGAACCACCATCGGGCCAGCGGCCCTTGCGGATGATGACCGACAACGACGAGGTGTGCTTCAATTTCTTCGGCGACGTCTGCGATTTTTTTCCCGGCATCCCCCATTTCCAATCTTGAGGTCGGAGAAAAGCCGAGCGCCTTGAGACGCTCCACACCTTCTGCAAGGATGGCCTGGTAATTTGCGTTTTGTTCTTCTATCGAAATCGTGAGCCCGGCCTCGGGGATCATGATCGAAGACAGCTCTACGACGGCCAGCAGGAAAACCTCGGCACGGCACAGCTGCGCGAGCTTCGCTCCCTCCCGCAACGCGCGCCGTCCTTCGATCGAACCATCATAGGCGAGAAGAACCTTTTTATACATCAGGCGCTCCCATCGATTGCCACCAAGATCGACGGGTGAAGACTAGCACCTGATCGGCCAAGCCGGATCACAATTTTGACCCCGACCGACAGCCCGTGCAGAAATTGCCCGATTTCCCGGCTGCCCCGCGGCAAGATCGCCGGAGGCGGTCGCTGCCGCAATCCCCCGCTCCTGGCACGCGCTGATCCTGCGCACCCCGGCGGCGATCCGAAGCTGTGGCCTTTGCCTGGCGGCCTCACCTACCCGCCCAACCAGCCCCGGTTTGGCCGTTGCCGATCCGAGGCCAATCGGCTAAATGAACCGCAACGCACCCGTAGCTCAGCTGGATAGAGCGTTGCCCTCCGAAGGCAAAGGTCACACGTTCGAATCGTGTCGGGTGCGCCAGGATTTATGCACCTTGCGGGTGGCGCAATGTGGTTGCGAGTGACCTGAGATGGCAGAAGCCGATCTGGACGTCCTAATCCGGCACATCGCAAAAAAGCAGAACAAGAGCCTGATGGACGCCGCGAAAAAGCGGCGCGACCAATACATGGCCCGGGCAGCCAGGGCGAAGGATAAGGACGCCAGGGAGCGCTACCGGCTGATCGCCAAGAGCACCATGCTCTACGCGGCAGCAACCGTGAAGCGGCTGCAAAACTCCGCGGCCAACGCCGCCGACAGTTACGCCAGGGCCGTCAAGAACGCGTTGGAGCAAAAGCCGGCAAAGAAGCCGGTCAAAAAGAGCGATAGCTGACGCCATCTCCCAAAACGCTGCGCGAGAACGCCGTCACCATTTCTGGCGCCCTCGGTCACCGTTCCCGCTAATGCGGAGCTCTGAATGCTAACCGTCCACCATTTGGGTAAATCGCAGTCCGAACGGATCGTCTGGCTGTGCGAGGAGCTGGAGATCCCCTACGAGTTGAAGCGCTACGCCCGCGATCCCGTCACCATGTTGGCCCCGCCCGAATACAAGGCCCTGCATCCGATCGGCGCCGCGCCTGTGATCACCGACGGCGATCGAGTGCTCGCCGAGTCCGGCGCCGTGGCCGAATACATCATTGCGAAGCATGGCAAGGGCCGCCTCGCGCTGACGGCAGGTCATCGCGATTTTGCGAACTTTCTCTACTGGTTCCATTTCGCCAATGGCACGCTGCAAGCGAACATGGGACGCAACATGATCCTGAACCGCTTGAGCCTGGCGGAGGACAATCCGATCCTCGTGGCTACCAGGGCGCGCGTCGACCGGGCTTTCGATCTGATCGGCGCACGGGTTCGCGAGGCTGACTATCTCGCCGGCAGCGAATTCACCTCCGCCGACATCATGATGGGTTTCTCGCTCACGACCATGCGCTACTTCCTGCCCTATGATCTCGCCCGTTGTCCCGACATCGTCAGCTATTTGGCGCGGATCGGTCAGCGCCCGGCCTACCGGCGGGCGATGGAGAAGGGCGATCCGGGGATGGCGTTGCTCCTGACGTGAACAACGACGGACCCGCCTGAGCGGTTCACCTTCACGAGACCTTCAAAAGCCGCCGAAGATCATCCGCTTGGCGTCGAACGGCAGCGATGCATCACGGGGCCACTGCACGAATGTTTGATCGTTTCGATCAACCTCATCCGTTTGCAGGACGACATCCGAAATTCTGTTGTTCAGGATGGTCAGCGCGCCAAGACGGCGGAACCGTAGCAGCACCCTCGAAGTCAGGCGGCGGCGCCCAATTCAAGTGACGCGCAATCCGCTGGTTTTGCGTTTGATGAAGAATTTGAGGGCGGCTTCACCATGACCAGTCAAGATCTTCCGAGCCAAAATCTTGCGAGACACGATCTTACAAGCAAGGTATCGACGCCGGAGCTGGAACAACGGAAGATATCAGCCTGCCTCGCGGTGATCTGTGTATTTGCGGCAACGGCGACGCTGGCGACCAATATCTTCCTGCCCTCGCTGCCGTCGATGGCGGCGACCCTTCACGTATCGAGCGCGGCGGTCACATCCGCCATCACGGTCTATCTGGCAGTCTTTGCCGTCGGGCAATTGATTGTCGGTCCGTTGTCGGATCGGTTCGGCCGACGACCGCCGATTTTGATCGGACTTTGTCTTTTCGTTGCCGGCACGATCTGGTGCGCGCTTGCCGACGATCTTGCAAATCTGCTGATCGGCAGATCCATCCAGGCTTCCGGCGCATGTGCGGCCTCGGTGCTGGCGCGCGCCATCGCGCGGGACCTGTTCGATGGACTGATGCTGGCAAAAGTCATGGCGATGATAACGATCGCAACCGCGGCCGCCCCCGGCTTCTCGCCGCTGCTGGGCGGCGCGCTCGACCATTTCCTTGGCTGGCGATCGGAGTTCATCTTCGTCGCGGCTTTCGCGATTGGCGCGGTGGCGGCGTATGCGGCGTTCGTCGGCGAAACCATCCGGTCCGCCCGCACTTCGATGAATCCACGGACGATCGCCGGTTCTTATCTGGCCCTGATCAGGGATGCCAGATTCATCGTGCCGGCCAGGACTTCGGGTCTCCTGATGGTCGGTCTGTTCGCAATTTTCTCAGGCGCGCCGCGCGTGCTGTTGGAGGATTTTGAATTCTCCCCGATCACGCTCGGGCTGTTGTTCGCAGGCGTCGTTTTCGTGGTGTTTGGGGCCGGCATGCTGGCCCCGGGATTATCGGCACGGCTCGGCCTCTATCGCGCCACGATGGTTGGTCTTGGAACCACCGTCGTTGGAAGCATTGCGTTGCTTCTCGCCGTGCTGGTCGCGAAGGATTCGTTCCCGCCCTTCCTCGCCGCAATCGCGATCTTCCTGTTCGGGGTAGGCATTGCGAGCCCGCTCTCGAACACGGCGGCGCTGTCGCCATTCGGCAACAAGGCTGGCGTTGCGGCAGCCTTGCTCGGCTTTTCGCAAATGGCAGGCGGGGCGATTGGGGCGTTGCTGGCGGCGGCCGTCTCCAGCGATCCCGCGCTGGGGCTCGGAATTGTGCTGTCGCTGGCGTCGCCACTCGCATTGATCCAATATGGGTTGGGCGAACGGCCGACATGGGCCGAACCCGCGGCCGCCGCATAGGCCGACCTCACGCTTTCACGAGGCTTTCAAAGCCGCCAAAAATCATCCGCTTGGCGTCGAACGGCAGCGACTTCACATCCATCATGTCGGCCAGACGCTTGTCGGCCATCACCTTGGCGTTGACGCGGTCGCGTTGCGCGCGCGACTTGTAGGTGATCCAGGAAAACACCACGGTCTCGCCCGGCTTGAGCTTGACGCTGCGCGGGAACGAGGTGCGCTTGCCGACCTTGACGTCCTCGGCCACCCATTCGCAATATTCCAGCGCGCCATGCTCGCGCCAGACCTTGCCCGCCTTCTTTGCCAGGCCGCGGTAGGCCTCGAGATTTTTCTTCGGCACCGCGACAATAAATCCATCGACGTAAGCCATTTGCGTTCCTCCTTTCGTTCTTCGTCATTGCGGGGAGCCAACGGGATCCGGCCGCAAGCCTGCCGCCGGGCCGGCCGAAGGCCGGACCCGCTGGGCCGTCCCGATGATGAACTCCGCGAAGCAGCAATCCAGTGCTGCATCTGCATTTCTGGATTGCTTCGTGGAGCTTGCGCCCGGCCCGCCGGTCTGCGATGGCGGCTAAGATCGCGCGAAATTATGTCTCGCGGCAGGCGGCCGCGGCGGGGGCCTGCGTGTATTGGTCGCGGAGCCGCAGCCAGTCCATCGGGTAGGGCAAGCCGTGTTCGTGGCGTCCGAGCGGCGTCAGGTCGAGATAATGGTAGGCCGCGTTCATCATGTCGAGGCCGCGCGCGAAGCACGAATAGGTGTGGAAGATGTTGCCGACCTCGTCGCCGAAAAACACGCTGATGCCCGGCGCTTCTTCGACACCGAAGCCGGACGTGCCGAAATTATAGACTTTTGCGCCCGACTTGATTTGTTCCGGCGTGAACGAAACCGCATAATCGGTGTTGAAATCGCATTCCGCCGAAGACAGCCAGTCGAAGGTCCAGCCCATCCGCGCCTTGAACGCTTCAAGCTTCGGCAAGGGCGCGCGCGAGATCGCGACCAGCGTGGTATCGCGCGCGGCGAGATGCGGGATCATGCGCTCGAATCCATCGGCCCAGAACGAGCAGCTCTTGCAGCCCTCGTCCCAGCCGGGCGCGAACATGAAATGCTGGACCACCAGCTGGCTGCGGCCTGCAAACAGATCGCCGAGCGTCCGCTTGCCATTCGGCCCATCGAACACATAGGCCTTGTCGACCTTGACCCAGGGCAGCGCGCGGCGTTCCTCGCTCAGCCTGTCACGCGCCCTGGTGAATTCCTTCTCATGCGCCAGATGGGCTTTGCGCGCCTCGATCCATTCCTGACGCGAGACGATGGTGTGCGGTTGCATGACCGGCTCCTATCAAAGCGTTTTCGAGCGAAAGCCTGCCCCGCACTTGATGCGGGGTGGGTATCGGTTCGCGTAAAGAAAACGCGTCAAAACAAGGATAGCATTTCAGGCGAAAATCTTCTCAAGCTTGTCGAGCGCGCCCATCCAGCCACGCTCATGGCCGTCACGCGCGGCCAAATCAAACAGCTGCTCGTGATGCAGCGTCAGCAGCGTGCCGTCGCCGTCGGGCTTCAGCAAGACCGTCACCTGCGACTCGCGTTCCGGCGTCGAATGCCACGCCCAGCTGAACACCAGCCGCTGGTTCGGCACCACCTCGCGGTAGACGCCGCCAACTTCGTAGTATTCGGCATCGGTAGAGAAGCTGACGCGGAAACGGCCGCCGGGCCGCGCGTCGATCTCCGCCTGAAACGAGCCGGGCTTGGCGTCCGCGCGTCCGAACCACCGGATTATTTTTTGCGGGTCGGTCCACGCCGCCCAGACTTTCTCCGGCGGGGCATCGAGATGACGTTTGAAGGTGAGGCTTGGTCTGCCGGCGAGACCAGTGTCGCCGGCTGTGCTTGATTTGGGTGCCATTCATCTTCCTCCAGGAAAGCGGCAAGGCGGTCGAGCCCTTCGGACCAGAAGCGCTGGTAGTGGCTAAGCCAGTCCATCGCCTCCTCCATCGGTTTTGCGGTCAGCCGGCACGCTACGGTGCGGCCGGTTTTTTCGCGCGAGATCAGGCCGGCGTCCGACAGCACGTCGAGATGCTTCATGATGGCCGGCAGCGACATCGCGAAAGGCTGCGCCAACTCGCTCACCGAAATACTGTCTTTCCTGCCGAGCCGCGCCAGCAGCGCGCGCCGCGTCGGGTCTGCGAGCGCCGCGAAGGTGCGGTCGAGAACAGGATCTTGATACTTAACCATGCGGTTTAGTATAGGCGCGACCGCACAGGAGTCAAGCGGCGGCAATTCGTCGCGAAGTCGTCAGTAGTGAAGTCGTCAGTAGTCCCGATAGGGCCGCCCGCGGCGTCGCTCTTGGCCAAACGCGACCGGCGGGTTGATGTTGCAATAGACGCGGCGCCCCGACGCCGACGCCATGCATTCGGCATAGGACCGGTAGGAGCAGTCACCCGGTACGCCCCAGCCGCCACCCTGGATGCAATAGGGATAGTCGAACGCGGCGGCGGGCGAGGGGCCCGCTATCGTAGCGGCGCTGGCCGCCGATAACGCCACCATTGCCAAGGCAGCTTTGCGCATGGCGTGTCTCCTTGTCTGACCAGGCTCGCATCAAATCAGGGCAAACTCAAGAAAGGTTCTGGCCGCGCTCTATTCCACGTGCGCGCCGGCGGACTTGACCACTTTCTCCCACTTTTCAGTTTCGGCCACGATCATTTTGCCAAAATCTTCCGACGAACCGATCAGCGGCTCGCCGCCGAGGTCGATCAGTTTCGCCTTGATCGCCGGCTCGGCAAGCACCGCGTTGATCTCGTGATTCAGCTTCGCGATGATCTCCGGCGGAGCTTTCCTGGGTACACCCATGCCGAACAGCGCGCTCGCCTCATAGCCGGGCACGGTCTCGGCGACCGTCGGCACGTCGGGCAATAGCGGGGACCGCGCCGCCGTCGTCACCGCCAAGGCGCGCAGCGAACCGGCGCGGATATGCGCAATGATCGAGGGCATATTGTCGAAGATCAACTGGACCTGGCCGCCAAGCATGTCGGTGATGGCGGGCGCGGCGCCCCGGTAGGGAACGTGCTGCATCTTGGCGCCCGACATCGCCATGAACATTTCGCCGGACAGATGCACCGACGTGCCGTTGCCGGACGACGCCATGTTCACCTTGCCCGGATTGGCCCTCACATAGGCGATGAACTCGGCGACGGTCTTCGTCGGCACGTCGTTACTGACCGTCATCACGTTCGGCACGCGATTGAACGCCGCGACCGGCGCGATGTCGCGAACGAAATTGAATTTCAGGCTGGTGTAGAGCGAGGCGTTGATGTAGTTCGCGGGATTAACCAGCAGCACCGTGTAGCCATCGGGCTCGGCATTGACGACCGCCTCGGTGGCGATGTTGTTGCCGGCGCCGGGCTTGTTTTCGATCACGAATTGCTGGCCAAGCTTCTCCGAGAGCCGCTGGCCGATCAGCCTCGCCAGGATATCGGTCGCGCCGCCGGGAGGATAACCGACAACCCAGCGCACCGGGCGCGTCGGATAGTCCAGCGCCGAGGCGTTCGGAATCGAGGCGATCGCCGAGATGCCCATCGCGATCAGAAAAATCGCGGTGCGACGTGAGGCCATGCAGTTTCTCCCTGACGGACCTCTTTGTCATGCGTGGTCCGCATCTGCTGGATTGACAACGGCTGGCGTTGTAACAAACAAAGCTGGATGCAGCCAGTGCGACAGACGTGCATTGGACCGCGACGAAAGGATGATCCATGCCGGTCAAGGTGCACGCGATCGATCATATCGTCATCAACGTCTCCGACGTGGCACGCTCCGCGCAGTGGTACCAAAAAATGCTCGGCATGGAGGTCCGGGTGTTCGATCCCGGCCAGGGCAAGACGCCGCGGACGTCGCTGATTTTCGGCAACCAGAAGATCAATGTGCGGCCACGCGGCGCCGACAAGGTCGAGTGGTTCACGGCGGACCACGAATGCTCCGGCAGTGACGACCTTTGCTTTCTGACCTCAAGCACGCCGGAACAGGTGGTCGCGCATCTGAAGGCGCATGGCGTGGCGATCGAGGAAGGCCCGACGGCCAAACAGGGCGCCCGTGGCACGCTGCGCTCGGTCTATTGCCGGGATCCCGACGGCAGTTTGATTGAGATATCCTCGTATGAGGACGGAAGCGCGTCGTGATGGCCATTGCGCGAGCGTTGGGATGAATCCAGACGTTTGACACGGCGCTGCGAAACCAAGCAATCTCGCTCCAAAACAAAATAAGGGAGCGAAGACATGTCAGATTTCGGATTGCATCGAAACGGCCGCACCGGCCCCGAGGCTTGCTTCGCCGCCGCGTTGGCCTTGTGCATCATGCTCGCGGCAGGCGGCGCTGAAGCGCAAACCGCCGACACGATCCTGTTCAACGGCAAGATCCTGACGGTTGATGAGGATTTTTCAATTCAACAGGCGCTCGCAATCGGAGGCGGAAAGGTTCTGGCGACGGGCACTTCCGCTGCGATGAAGAAACTTGCAGGCGATAAGGCCAAATTGATCGACCTCGGCGGCCGCACCGTGATTCCGGGGCTGACCGACGGGCATATTCACGGCATTCGCGCCGCGCTGACGTTCGGCGCCGAAGTGAACTGGATCGGCGTGTCGACGCTCAAGGATGCACTGGAAAAACTCGGTCAGGCCGCGAAATCCCAAAAACCCGGCTCCTGGATCGTGGTCGCCGGCGGCTGGACCGAGGAACAGTTCCAGGAGAAGCGACGACCGAATGTGGCCGAAGTGACGGCGGTCGCACCGGAGAATCCGGTCTACATCCAGCATTTGTACGACTGGCTGTTGCTGACGCCGAAGGCGATGGAAGCGCTGAGCATTCGCGACGACGGGGATGTGACCCCCGGCGGCAAGCTTGAGCGCGATGGCGAAAACCACCCGACCGGCGTGGTCATCGGCAACGGCAATACGCTCGGCAAAATCTTCGATCGGCTGCCGAAACCGACGCTTGACGAGCAGGTCGACGGTTCCAAACGATTTTTTCGCGAAATGAACAGCCTTGGGGTTACCGGCATCGTCGATGGCGGCGGGGTCAGCATGTATCCCGTCAACTACCAAGCGGTATTCAAACTCTGGCATGACAAGCAACTGACGCTGCGCGTCGCCTATCATCTATGCGCGCCGAAGCCCGGCAGCGAGCTTGCGGATTTGCAGAATCTGACGCAGCTGCTGCCGCAAGGGTTTGGCGACGCCATGCTGCACTTCAACGGCCCTGGCGAGATCCTGATCTGGGCAGACTGGACCGACAGCGACATCACGCCTGACGGCAAGGCCCGGCTGTCGGAACTGCTGCGCTGGGCCGCCTCTAAAGGCTACACCATCCAGCTGCACTGGAATCCGGACCGCACCGTCCACGACCTGCTCGACGTCGTCGAGGACATCGCCAGGGATTATCCGGTTCGCGATCTCAGATGGACCGTGCTGCATTTGTACAACGCGTCCGAGGACAATCTGAAGCGAATGAAATCGTTAGGGTTGATCTGGGGCGTTCAGGACGGGCTGTATTTCGGCGGTGAACGGCTGCAGCGCGAGGTCGGCGCCGATCAGGCTCGCCTGATGCCGCGCATTTCAACCGCATTCAAACTTGGGCTTACCGTCGCCGCCGGCACCGACGCGCACCGGGTGTCGTCCTACAATCCGTTCGTGGCGTTGCAGTGGTATCTCGACGGCACCACGATCGGCGGCGCTCAAACGCGCGGCGATGCGGAAGCGCCTAGCCGCCGGCAGGCGCTGGAAATGTACACGCGCCAATCGGCCTTCATGGCAAATGATGACGACAAGCGCGGCACGCTGGAGCCCGGCAAATTCGCCGATCTCGCGGTGCTCTCGTCCGACTACATGACCGCGCCAGTCAAGGAGATCGGAAAAATCAGATCGCTCCTGACCATGGTCGGCGGCAATGTCGTCTATGCCGCGCTGCCGTTTGCGATCCTCACGCCGCAGTCCGCTGCCGGCAGCCGTCGATAGTGCCGTCATTGCCGGCAAGGGCCAGGCAATCAACAAGATCCCAAGGCCACGGGGCGGAAGGCCTGCAGCAGGTGCGGGTCGAGCTTGCCGTCCATCTGTTCCATGGTTGCAAAGGCCTCGGCATGGGTAAACGGCAGCCGGTAGGCCCGCCCCTCCACCAGCGCCGCGTGGATATCCACGATGGTCGTCACACGAACGATGTCGCTGATCTGGTCGCCGTGCAGACCGTTGGGATATCCGGTGCCGTCAAGGAATTCGTGGTGGTGCAGCACCACATCCAGCATCTCCGGCGGAAAGCCGCCTTGATGCGCGAGAGCATCATAACCCCGTCGCGGATGCTCGCGAATGACGTTCATCTCCTCTTCGGTCAACTGTCCCGGTTTGTCCAGTATGGCCACAGGGATGAATGCCTTGCCGACATCGTGCAGCAGGGCGGCGCGCGCGAGGCGGCGCTGGTCGTCCTCGCGCATGCCAAGATGCTGTGCGAACGCAACGGCGAAGCCGGTTACAAACAGGCAATGACGATAGCTGTTGGTGTGGTGGCAGCCGACAGTCGTCAGCCATGCACGCAATGAGGAATGCTTGAGCGCCTTCAGAATCTGGTTTTCAGCTTCGACGACGTCGCTGAACGTCAGCGGGATTCCGGCAGGCAGCTTCTCGAATATCTTGACCATCACCTTGTGTGCGGCCGCGACACCTTCGTTCAGATCCCTGCCGCTCGCGGTTGCGTCGAATCCGGCGGAGTCCGGAAATGCTGCGCGGATGCGATGCAGAATGCCCCGGGCATCAAACGGCCGCGCTATCGTGTCGGTTGCCCCCAGCGCCCAGGCCTGCATCGACCCGTGATGAAGCGCGTCGGCCAGAACGAACAGTCGCGGCATCGAGCGATAGGCCTCGGCACGCAGCTTGTTGCGAACCTGCTGCACGCTCTCGGGCGACCGCAGATTGATGTCGACCACGATCCCGGCCAAATCACCGGCGGGCGTTTCGGGAATATCCGCCGTCGAGATGGTATCGACCTCGCCCACCGATCGCAGAATGCCGGCCAGTTCGGTGCTTCGATCGCTGCGATCCGACGCGAGCAGGAGCCGCCGTTTGGGCGAAGATGGGTTTGCTGGAGCTGTCATGGATCCCCTGGACTGGCGGTGTGACCGACGGCAAAGGTTACCCGACAACGCATTCCCCGAAGCTTAAGGGGTATTGTGAATGGTTGAGAATTTTAAACAGTACAAATTGAATGAATGTACGGACTCAAGGCAGCCCGGATACAAAAAATCCGCCGGAGGAAACCTCCGGCGGACTTGTTGTTATCGCGCGATCTGCGACCGTCTCACGCCTTCATCGCCGCCTTCACCGCCTCTGCCGTGATCGGCAGCGAGCGGACGCGGGCGCCAGAGGCATTGAAGATCGCATTCGCCAGCGCCGGCGCAATCACCGTCACCGCCGGCTCGCCGACGCCGGTGGCTTTTTCGCCGTTGGCGATGACGCTGATGGCGACTTCCGGCGTCTGACTCATCCGCAACGGCGTATAGGTGTCGAAGTTGGTCTGCTCGATGCCGCCATCCTTCAGCGTCGCCTTCTCGTACATGGCGAGCGAGAGCCCCCACAGCGCCGCGCCTTCGACCTGGGCGCGGATGTTGTCGGGATGCACCTGGGTGCCGACGTCGGTGGCTACGGTCAATTTCTTGACCTTGACCTCGCCCGACGGCGCCACCGCAACGTGGGCCACGCAGGCAGTCCAGCTTGCGGTCGCCCGTTCCTGCGACGAGACGCAGGCGATGCCCATACCTTCTCCCTTCGGTAGTTGCTTGGTGCCGTAGCCAGCCATGCCCATCGCGGCAAGCAAGGTGTTGCGCAGGCGTTGCGCCCCACCGGCATTGGCGCCCTTGCCGTCGAGCATGTCGATACGATATTGCGCGGGATCCTTGCCGGATGCATGCGCAAGCTCGTCGACCATGCTTTCGACCGCCCAGAAGGTCCAGCCTGGCGCCACCGACCGCAACTGTCCCGACGGGGTGGCGTTGTGCGCCATCTCGTTGAGGATGGCGCGGACGTTGTGATTGGGCACGGTGTAGAAGAAGTCCGCGCCGTTCACGGTGAAAGCGTCCAGCGGGCCTTTCTTGTCGACCGAGGGCGACAGGAAATCGGGGATTCCCCAGCGCTGGGTCGGCCACGCACTGACCACGTCGTGATTGAGCGCGATCAGCTTGCCTTCGGCGTCGAGACCCGCCTTGACCTTCTGGAACGTCAGCGGCCGCGAGTAGTCCATGGTCATGTCGTTTTCGCGCGAGTAGATGACCTTGACCGGTTTGCCGACGGCCTTGGCCGCCTGCACCGCCGGCACCATCATGTCGGCGTCGAGACGGCGGCCGAAACCTCCGCCCAGCCACATCTGATGCATCACGACGAATTTGGGATCGACCCCGGCAGCGCCGGCCGCGATCGCGCCGGAGCGCGTCGCGAACTGGTTGCCGGAATAGATGTGCCAGATATCGCCCTGCAACTGCGCCGTGGCGTTCATCGGCTCCATCGGCGCATGGATGTTGATGTTGGTGGTGTATTCCGCCTCCATCACCTTTGCCGCCGTGCCGAAGGCCGCCGCCGTATCGCCGTCCTTGACGAAGAACTGGCCGGAGTCATCGAGCGCCTGAAGCCGCTTGGCTTCGCTGAGCAGCGACTCGCTCGACAATTTCGCGTTCGGCCCGCCGTCATAGCTGATCTTCAGCGCATCCGCCGCCTTGCGGGCGTTGGCATAGGTGTTGGCGACCGCCACCACCCAGCCGGTGGTGCTTCCGGTCTTGTCGTCGAGCGTGACGGCCTTGATGAAGCCCGGCACTTTCTTGGCGGCACTATCGTCAACCGATTTGACGGTCGCGCCGTAGCGCACCGGCGGCGTGACGACCTTGCCGTACGCCATGCCCGGCAGCATGACGTCGATGCCGTACTTTGCCGTTCCGTTGGTCTTCGACGGGATATCGAGCTGCGGAACCGAGACGCCGATCATGGTGTACTGGTCGGGGCTCTTCAGATTGATCGCCTTGAGTTCGTCGGCCGTAAAGGTCTTGGTGGCCTTGCCGCTCTTTACGATGTCGGCGAACGTCATCGACTTCTTCGATTTCGGATGCGAAATCACGGAGTCCCTGACGACCAGTTCGGCTGCCGGCACGCCCATCGCCGCAGCTGCTGCTTCGGTCAATGCCATGCGCCCCGCGGCGCCCGCGCGGCTCATCGCATCGAAGTTCATCATCGTGCTCCAGCTGCCGCCGGTGATCTGCGCGCCGAGCACGGGATCGTTGAACTTCGGATCGTTGGACGCGAGCTGAACCCGCATGTCCTTCCAGTTCGAGCCGAGCTCTTCGGAGATGATCTGCGCCATGGTCGAGGCAATGTGCTGGCCCATGTCGGCCTTGCCGCAGGTGACCGTGACAATTCCGTCCGGCGCGATCGAATACCAGACGCTGGGATCGAAATTGCTGGCGGCTGCATACGCCTGATCGGCGCCGACGAGACCTGGCACGGCCGAATAGCCGAGCGCGAGGCCGGCGGCGGCGGTACCGACGAGGAACGAGCGGCGGCTAAGATCGGCGGGCTCGCTTTGGGTGATTTTCACGTGCGTATTCATGTTGCCCTCCGCTCGGCTGCGGTGTTCGAGGCGGTACGCATTTCGGAAGCAGCGCGCATGATCGCCTTCTGAATGCGCGAATAGGTCATGCAGCGGCAGAGATTGCCGTCCATGTGCGCCACCACTTCGTCCCTGGTCGGATTGGAATTCTTGGAGAGCAGCGCTGCGGCCTGCATGATCTGCCCGGACTGGCAGTAGCCGCATTGCGGAACCTGTTCGGCGATCCAGGCCTTCTGCAAGGGATGATCTCCCCTGGCGCTGAGGCCTTCGATGGTGGTGATCTTCTTGCCGGCGACGTCGCTGAGCGAGGTCTGGCAGGATCGCACCGCCTCGCCATTGACGTGAACCGTGCAGGCGCCACACAGCCCGGCGCCGCAGCCGAACTTGGTGCCGGTCATCTGCAATTGTTCGCGGATGGCCCATAACAGCGGTGTATCACCCGCCGCGTCGACGGACATGTTCCGTCCATTAATGTTGAGATTAGGCATGCTCTCTTCCCCTGCCGGTGCATGATGCCGCTTACGGCGGCAACTCATTTTGAAAAATGGTCTGGCACCCACCGGGCCGATGCCGACCTTGCGCGGCAGAATGATCGCGTTCCAATCCGGAGGCAATGCAAATTGGAATCGGTCGAAGAGAATAAATCTCCGATTGGCCCGTTGTGCGCTGCGGCAACAGCCCGATTGCAAGTTTGCCGATGGATTTTTCCCACACCGGTTGGCCGTCGCGTTCGGCGCTTCGACGTTGGGCAGTTTCCACGGGGGAATGGATCGCGCTACAATAGCACCGCCGCGGAAGCCTTCACCAAGCCGTCAAGGAATTTCAATGCCAAAAATCAATCGGGACGGCGTCGAGATCTATTATGAAGTCCACGGCAACGGCCCTCCGCTATTGCTGACCCACGGCTATTCGTCGACATCACAGATGTGGCAGGGCCAGATCGAGGCGCTGTCGAAACACTACAAGCTTGTGTTGTGGGATATGCGCGGCCACGGGCAGTCCGACTACCCCAGCGATGCGTCCGCCTATAGTGAAGCGTTGACAGTCGCTGATATGGCGGCGCTGCTGGACCAGGTCGGCGCCGGCCGTGCCATCGTCGGCGGGCTTTCGCTCGGGGGCTACATGTCGCTGGCGTTTTACCGCGCGCATCCGGAGCGCGTACGCGCGCTTCTAATCGTCGATACCGGACCGGGCTTCAAGAAAGACGACGCCCGGGAAGCCTGGAACAAGCGCGCGTACGATACCGCAGACCGCTTCGAGCGCGAGGGCCTCGGCATGCTGAAATCAGCCGGCCGCGAACGCTCCACGGTCAGCCACCGCGACGCCTCGGGCCTGGCGCGCGCCGCGCGCGGCATGCTGACCCAGCGTGATGCCCGCGTAATCGAGTTGCTGCCCAATATCAAGGTGCCGTCGCTGGTGGTGGTCGGTGCCGACGATACGCCGTTCCTCGCAGCCTCCGGCTACATGGCGGCAAAAATTCCCGGCGCAGCGAAGGTCGTCATCCCGGCTGCCGGCCACGCCGCCAACATCGACCAGCCCCAGGCCTTTATCGATGCGGTGTTGGCGTTCCTCCACGGCCTCGACGCCAAGCCAGAGCGGAAGGCCGCATCATGAGCAAGTTCGCCACGACTGTTTTGCTGACGGCGGCTGTATTCGGCCTCCTTGCTGCCCCTGCAGCCGCGCAAAATCCGCCGCCGATCGGCGGTCCGTATCATCGGCCGTTTACCGCGACCTTGTCGAACAATATGCCGCTTGTCTTCGGCATGGATGCGGAGGATGCCGCGCGGGCCTTGGGGACGCCGCTGAACTACATCAGCGGCCGGCCCGGCGATGAAATCTTCCTGGCTTTCCGCAATATTGGCGGCAGTGGCCTGTTCTTTCACAAGGACCGGCTTTATCTGCAATTCCGCAAGGGAAGATTGGCCGGCTGGAAGGGCGACTGGGGCCATAACTGGATGTGGCAATAGCTAGCGGCCTGCCGTGTATTTACTGCTCGCGAACCCCTCTCCAAAACCATCAACTCTCAACAAATGGATGACCCGTGGGACAGGATATCAAGCTGACGGCTTCGGACAATTTTCAATTGGGCGGCTATCGCGCCGACCCTAAAGGCGCGCCCAAGGCGGCGGTGGTGGTGATCCAGGAAATCTTCGGCGTCAATCACCACATCCGCGCGGTCTGCGATCGTCTCGCAAGCGAAGGCTATGTCGCCATCGCGCCGTCGATCTTCGACCGCATCGAGCCCAACTTCCAGTCCGGCTATTCGCCTGACGAGGTCGCGGATGCGCGCAAATTCGTCGCCAATCCCGACTGGGCGGCGATCTTGCGCGACACCCAGGCCGCGATCGATGCCGTCAAGAATGTCGGCCCGGTCGGCATTATCGGCTTCTGCCTCGGCGGCAGCGTTGCCTATGCCGCCGCGACAAAGCTGTCAGGGCTGTCAGCGGCGGTCGGCTATTACGGTGGCGCCATCGTTCGCTTCGCCGACGAGAAACCGCAGGTTCCGACGCAGTTGCATTTCGGCGAAAAGGACGCTGGCATCCCACTCGGCGATGTCGAGACGATCAAAGCCAAGCGGCCCGAGATCGAGGTCCACATCTATCCGGGCGCGCAGCACGGCTTTCACTGCGACGAACGGGCGAGTTACGACAAGACAAGCGCCGATATCGCCTGGCCGCGCAGCCTTGGCTTCCTTGGCAAGCATTTGAAATAGTGACGACCTTGTCGTCATTCCGGGGCACGCGTCTTCGCGTGAACCCGGAATCTCGAGATTCCGGGTTCGGCTCTGAGAGCCGCCCCGGAATGACGAACGCTAGAACCAGCGTTCGCCGACCAGAACGGTATCGCCGGGACCAAGCGCCGTACCGAGCGGCACCACGATGCGTGTCGAACCCGAATTGTCGGCATGCGTGAGCGTCACGCGGTCGCGGCGCGCGCGCGGTGAAAATCCGCCGGCGATGGCCACCGCACTTTCGACGCTCATATTGGGCACGTAGGGATATTGGCCGGGGGCTGCGACCTCGCCGAGGATAAAGAACGGCCGATAGGCCTCGATCTCCACCGCCACCGACGGTTCGCGGATGTAGCCGTTGCGCAGTTTGGCTGATATCTCCGAAGCGAGGCCCGCCGGCGTGCGTCCGCGCGCCGGCACCGCGCCGATCAGCGGCATCGTGATCGAGCCGCCGGCATCGATCGCATACGTGTTGGTGAGACCTTCCTGGCCGTAAACCACGACGCGCAGTCTGTCTCCGGCATCCAACCGATAGGCGGTGCCATGGGCCGCCGGCCCAGGCGCGGCCGCGTAAGCAACCTGCACCGGCGCATAAGCGCGCCGCGGCGCCGCGGCAAAACTGGCGCGAAGCGCGCTGATGGCGCCGCCGGAATCCGCAACGGCTGATGGAGCTGAAGCATCGGCGGCCGGGCCGTCAGGCCGGCCATAGGCAAAGGCATCGAGATCGCTTTGCGGCTGCGCCACCGCGACAGGCGCTGTCGTGTGCATGCAGCCCGACAAAGCGAGCGCGGTGCTGATGGCAATGATCGGCAATCGAAACGCGCGCGCAATCGGCACCGGGGCCATCCCTGATAGCGAGAAGCCCTAGTCTTGCACCCGTTATGGTTAACAAACCGTTGTTCGCCGACAATGCCGGAAAGACCGGTAGCCGGCCTCCCGCATCGGGCAAACGAAAACAGCCTCGGTCCTGATCGGATCAGGAGCGAGGCTCGAGCTTTCCGCCTTGGCGCGTCTTCATTCGCGCCAACCTATATCAAGCCCCGAACCAAGCCTGAGGGCATGCTTCGCTCGAAAACGATTTAAGCGGCGCTGACGCCGGCGCCGATCGGACACGACACCCCGGTGCCGCCAAGTCCGCAATAGCCGGCCGGATTCTTGGCCAAATACTGCTGATGGTAATCCTCGGCGAAATAGAAATCGCCGGATGGCGCGATTTCGGTGGTGATGGTGCCGAGGCCTTTCGCCGCCAGTGCTTTTTGATAGGCCGCCCTTGAGGCGTCGGCGGCTTGCCGTTGCGCTTCGTTGAAGGTGTAGATCGCGGACCGATACTGGGTGCCGACGTCGTTGCCTTGACGCATGCCCTGTGTCGGGTTGTGACTTTCCCAGAACGTCTTCAGCAGCTGATCGTAGGAGATCTTCTTCGGGTCGAACACCACCAGCACAGCTTCGGTATGACCGGTGCGGCCCGAACACACCTCCTCGTAACTGGGGTTCTTGGTGTGACCGCCCGCGTAGCCTGCCGCGGTGGTATAGAGGCCATCGCCAAGTTCCCAGAATTTTCGCTCCGCGCCCCAGAAGCAGCCGAGCCCGAACACGGCCTGCTCCAGACCGGCGGGATAAGGCGGTTGCAGCCGATGGCCATTCACGAAATGACTGGTCGCCGTGGCAATCGGCTGGGCGCGGCCCGGCAGCGCCTCGGCTGCACTCGGCAGTGCAGTGGTCTTGCGCATGAACAACATGGGTAATCTCCCGGTGGGATGACGCGTCTTTAATATATGTCATTACGAATATATGTCATTACACCGGGAGCCATAGCCCCGTTACGCCGCGCAACTGAACCCGGAACAACTGAACCCAAGAGCGGCACCCCCGCCGCCCCCGCTCGGGAGGGTCAATCCCGCGAATAGCCGATCAACGGCTTGCGGGGCCGGAACAACAGCATCAGCAAAATGCCAAGTATGCCCATGACGGCAAATACCGGCTGATCCAGGACGACCCTGACCACACTGGTCCAGAGCCAGGGCACGGTGCCCTCCACCCAAGCCTTGAACGCCTGCTGGCTGGATTGGTGGATATCGTTCCAGAATTGACCAAAGCGGGTAAAACGCAGGGTCTGGTCGGCGACCCAGCGCGCCCCGTCATAGACCATGAAGATAAATCCGCCGGCCAGCAGCAGTAGTCCTACAAGTCGGAAAAAACCGCGGATCATCCGTCACCTTATACCTGTCGCGATACCTGTCGCGTCGCAACACCGTCAGCCATTAACGGCGTAACGCCGGAAATTCAACCGCATCAGCATCTTATCAGCGCCTCCCGTCCGGGCCCGCGGGCTCCCGAGGGACCGGAAGGCGTTGACGCTGCAAAGCGCGCCCTCTATAAGACCCCCAATGGCGGCGGGCGCAATCTCGCCGCCGCTGTTCTTTGAGCGGCGCCGTCACGTGAGCAATATAGGCTCCGAGAATGGCTTTCTCAGGAGCACCCGGAAATACATCAGCGTCGATCACGCGAACGGCCGGCGAGCTCAAGCCCGAGCAGCCGCGATCGGTCACTGTCGAAGGATATTTGAGAGCATGGCCAATACCACCTCCGCCAAGAAGGCGACGCGCAAGATTGCCCGCCGCACCATCATCAACAAGTCGCGCCGCACCCAGATGCGCGGTGCTGTCCGCATTGTCGAAGAGGCAATCAAGAGCGGCGACCGCGAAGCCGCGCTGAAGGCGATGACGCGCGCGGAACCGGAGCTCATGCAAGCCGCGCAGCGCAACATCGTGCATAAGAACAATGCGAGCCGGAAGGTCTCGCGGCTCGTTCATCAGATCGCAAAGCTCGCGAAGTGACCTGATACAAAAAACATCCATCACAAAAAGCCCGGGAGTGCCCGGGCTTTTCCTTCATTGGCTTATTATTCCATCTAACTCCGCAAATTTCTGCCGTGCGATTTGTTTTTGCGGTCCGCGTTCCCGGTGATGCAATTTTGCCCTATGCTGGACAGCGGGCATATGATGCCCATGATGGCCACGACGCCGTTGCTGCAGGTCGCTGATCGCGCAAATTTTTGAAATTGCAATCGCGACATCACGGCGACGCACAACAGCAGGTCAGGGTTACCCTATTCTGACGAACAAAAAAATGTGCGCTTGTTTAGTCACTTATCGGCATAGCGCAGGGCAGCACTTCGAAAAATCCGGCGAGCCTCGGGCAAAAAAGAAGGAATTGTGACTTTATTTTTTGCAGTCGACGAAAATGTCACAGCCGTTCGTCGCTTCGAATCTCCAATCAGATTCAAAACCTTGCTGTTGCGGGTGACAGCCGTTGCCTGGTTTTGCGAAGCCGAAGTCGGTTTTGCAGGCGCGTGCGCTGAATCATTTCCGTTGCGGGAAATAGACCATGCTGTATCACTAACAACGTTCGCGACGCCTCCGGCTCTTCAGACCAGCGCGGTTTAAGGAACGGGGCGGACGTGCAGATCGGCGGCGGTGTGTGCGTTGGCGACGCTTTCCAAGCGATTGTCGGATCGTAACTCATAGCGATATGGGGGCGGTGGTTTTGTGTCAAAATTTCTTAGGCGCGGCATTGGTGTCTCGCCGGCTTTGAATAAGAGAAATACGCACTAGCCAACCACAATCCGCAGTTGCGCCGAAGGCGAAGTAAGTGAGCGTGTTGGAACGAGCGGGCTAGACGAGGCGGCGTAGCGGCTGAACTATTTTCATGTTCAGACGGGGTCGATTTGAAACACACGTGAAATGACAGCTTGCTGTGAGCAATCGCGGTGAGTGGGGGAGGTTACATGCTTTACGGAATCATCGCGGTATTCGATCAAATGCCATTTTTCAACGATCCCTTATGGATCGGCCTAGACGGTGCCTTTGCGCAGCCTCCGACGCGAGATCCCGACAGACCGTCAAGTACGCGCTGACCTCGCGGACGCTTCTCTTTTTCTTCCAGCCTGATGATCCCTGCCAGACGGCATTTCGCCGACCGGCCTGTCTATGGGCGAAGAGAACGAGGCCCCGCCCGAGGTCGCGCCGCGCGGGAGCGCCCGCACCGCGTATCGCAAGGCAACATTACTCTTTTCAGAAAAGTCGTCAGGCAATGACAAATATCGAACAGGATCGCTGGTCCCGCGTGAAGGGTCGGCTGCGCTCAAGCGTAGGAGAGGACGTTTATTCAAGCTGGTTCGCGCGAATGGACCTGGAGAGCGTGCAGCCGGAAAGCGTGCGTCTTTCGGTCCCCACCGTGTTTCTCAAGAGCTGGATCCAGGCGCATTACGCCGAGCGGGTGTTGACCTGCTGGCAGGCCGAGATGCCGGAAGTGCACCGGATCGATCTAACGGTACGATCGGCCCTGCGCTGCGCCGTACCTCCGAAAGAAGCTCCTGCCCAGCTCGACCAGCGCCGCGCCGAGCGATCCGATGGTCGTGTGCCGGGCGAGTTGCGGGCAACCGCGATCGCTCCGGTGTCCGCCAGCCATGACGCGCTCGGCGGCTCGCCGCTCGATCCACGGCTGACATTCGGAAGTTTTGTGGTCGGCCGTTCCAACACGCTGGCACATGCCGCGGCCCGACAGGTTGCCGAAGGGCGGCGCGGCGACAGCGTGATGTTCAATCCGCTCTACATCCACGCCGGTGTCGGGCTAGGCAAAACCCATCTGCTGCAGGCCGTGACATGGGCCGGCAATTCGGGCAGCGAACGCAAGGTACTCTACCTCACGGCCGAAAAATTCATGTACGGCTTCGTCGCGGCGCTCAAGACGCAAACCGCGCTGGCATTCAAGGAGGCCTTGCGCGGCATCGACGTGCTCGTCATCGACGACCTGCAATTCCTGCAGGGCAAATCCACCCAGGCCGAATTCTGTCACACCCTGAACGCGCTGATCGATGCCGGTCGCCAGGTGGTGATCGCGGCGGATCGCCCACCTTCCGATCTCGAGAGCCTCGACGACCGCGTCCGCTCGCGTCTTGCCGGCGGCCTCGTGGTCGAGATGGGATCGCTCGGCGAGGAATTGCGGCTCGGAATCCTGCAGTCGCGCGTCGCGGCAGCCCGCGCGCATCACGCAAGCTTCGACGTACCGGCGCAGGTGCTGGATTATCTCGCCCGGACCATCACCCACAACGGCCGTGACCTCGAGGGCGCCATCAATCGCCTGCTCGCGCACAGCAAGCTGAACGCGCAGCCGGTGACGCTGGAAATGGCCGAGCGCGAAGTGCGCGACCTGATCCGGCCGCAGGAACCCAAGCGGATCAAGATCGAGGACATTCAGCGGGTGGTAGCCCGGCAGTATAATGTCAGCCGCTCCGACCTGCTGTCGTCACGCCGCACCGCGAATGTGGTTCGCCCGCGCCAGGTCGCGATGTATCTGGCAAAGACGCTGACGTTGCGCTCGCTGCCGGAAATCGGCCGGCGCTTCGGCGGGCGCGACCACACCACGGTTCTGCACGCCGTGCGCAAGATCGAGGCCCTGGTGGCAAAGGATATCTCGCTCTCCGAAGAGGTCGAATCCCTGAAGCGCCAACTGCAGGAGTGAGTTCCCCTTCCCTCCCCCCTTTTCGGGGGAGGATCAGCGAGGGAATACCGGTTAGGTTGCATTGCAGTTTCTATCCCCGGACCCGCCCTTGAGGAGACGAGCTTCGCTCGTCTCGACCCGGCGAGGGAGGGGGTGCAATGCACGCTTTGGTAATGACGTTTTCTTCCGGCAAAACGTCGGGAACGGGCCCCCTTTCTCTTGCGCTGGCGGGCCTTCCGCGCCACCTTGCGGTCCCCCCGTGGGTTTGATCAAATTCAGTCTGGATCGGGCTTTTCGGGTTTCAAATGCCGCGGCGCGCCTTTCGGGCCGCCCGGCTTTTCCATCTCTGGGGATCAGGCGGATATTGCAATGAAGGTTACCGTCGAACGCGCGCAACTCCTGAAGTCGCTGGGCCACGTTCATCGCGTGGTCGAGCGCCGCAACACCATTCCGATCCTCGGCAACGTGCTGGTCCGCGCCGAAAACGCCCGGCTGTCGCTGCAGGCCACCGACCTTGACCTCGAGGTGACGGAAACGCTAGCTGCGGAAACTGGAAACGGCGGTTCGACCACGGTGCCGGCGCATATGTTCTACGACATCGTGCGCAAGCTGCCCGACGGCGCGCAGATCGTGCTGGAAGGCGATGGCGACCGCTCGGTGATGGCGATCCGCGCCGGCCGGTCGCGCTTCACGCTGCAAACGCTGCCCGAAAACGATTTTCCCGATCTCGCCGCCGGCGACATGACGCATTCGTTCACGCTGGCCGCCTCCGACATGAAACGGCTGATCGACCGCACGCAGTTTGCGATCTCGACCGAAGAAACCCGCTACTATCTCAACGGCATCTATCTGCACTCCGCCGGCAGCGCCAAGGCCGCGACCTTGCGCGCGGTCGCGACCGACGGGCATCGTCTCGCGCAGATCGATCTGCCTTTGCCCAAGGGGGCAACCGGCATGCCCGGCGTCATCGTGCCGCGCAAGACCGTCGGCGAAGTGCAACGGCTGATCGAGAACAACGAGGCCGAGGTCCTGATCGAATTGTCGCAAGGCAAGATCCGCTTCACCATCGGCGATGTGGTGCTGACTTCTAAACTGATCGACGGCACCTTTCCGGACTACGGCCGCGTGATCCCGCAGAACAACGACAAGGAACTGATCGTCGACAAGAAGGATTTCGAGGCCGCGGTGGACCGCGTCTCGACCATCTCCAGCGAACGCGGCCGCGCGGTGAAACTGGCGTTGTCCGCCGGCAAGCTGGTGCTGTCGGTGACCAACCCGGATTCCGGCAGCGCGACCGAGGAGCTTGAAGTCGAATACGCCTCCGAGCCGCTCGATATCGGCTTCAATTCGCGCTATTTGCTGGACATCGCCGCCCAGATCGAGGGCGAAGTCGCGGTGCTGAAACTCGCCGATCCCGGCTCGCCGACGCTGGTGCAGGACAAGGAGTCCAAAGGCGCGCTCTACGTGCTGATGCCGATGCGGGTGTAGAGGCATTCCCGCAGACGGCGCTCGAACTTCCCCTCTCCCCTTGTGGGAGAGGGTGGCGCCTCACGAAGTGAGGCGACGGGTGAGGGGTTGATGCCGCAAACGCCGAACCATCGGCCAATCGCCAAGCGCATCCGCCATTTCGCAAAGAAGATGCGCCGCGAGCCGACCGACGCTGAAGCGGCCATGTGGCGATTGCTCCGCGATCGACGGTTCGCGCTTTTCAAATTCCGCCGACAAGTCCCCTTTCAGGCCTTTATTCTTGATTTCGTTTGCTTCGAAAGGCGCTTCATCGTTGAAATCGATGGCAGTCAGCACGCATCATCTCAGCGCGACGCAGCGAGAGAAGCTGTCTTGATCGCTGAAGGGTTCCAAATAGTGCGTTACTGGAACAACGACGTATTGCAACGACCGTCTGCGGTTTTGGGGGATATTCTCGCAAAGCTCGTCGAGCCGTGACAACCCCTCACCCGTCGCCGAACTCCGTTCGGCGCCACCCTCTCCCACAAGGGGAGAGGGAAGAAAGATCGACCTCTCTCTTGATATGACCCCGTCCCGCATCCATCGCCTGACCCTGACGCACTTCCGCAACTATCGCGCGGCGAGCCTTCAGACGCATGGCGACGTCGTGGTGCTGGCCGGCCCAAATGGCGCCGGAAAAACCAACTGTATCGAGGCGATCTCGTTTCTGTCGCCGGGACGGGGCCTGCGCCGTGCCACGCTCGAAGACGTCGCCGATATCCAGGGCGATGGCTCATGGGCGGTGTCGGCCGAGGTCGAAGGCGCGCTCGGCCTCGCCACGCTCGGCACCGGCATCGACGCGCCCGGCAGTGAGGCGGCGGCCACCAGCCGGCGCTGCCGGATCGACCGCGAACCTGTGACTTCGGCCACCGCGTTCGGCGATCACCTGCGGATGGTGTGGCTGACGCCTTCCATGGACGGACTGTTCCTCGGCGGCGCTTCCGAGCGGCGCCGGTTCTTCGACCGGCTGGTGCTGGCGATCGACAGCCAGCATTCCAGCCGGGTGTCGGCGCTCGACCGCTCCTTGCGCTCGCGCAACCGGCTTTTGGAGGTGCGCAATTACGACGACCACTGGTGCGACGCGATCGAGCGCGAGACCGCCGAGCTTGCCGTCGCGGTGGCGGCGATGCGCAGCCAGACCGTGACAAAACTCGCGGCGATGCTGCGTGCGCGGGGCGCAGCATCGGCCTTTCCCTCCGCCGAGATCATGCTCGCCGGCTGGATGGAGAACGCGCTGATCTCAGAACCCGCCACCGCGGTGGAAGACCGCTACCGCGAGATCCTGCGCGCCAACCGTGCGCGTGACGCCATCGCGGGCCGGACGTTGGACGGTCCGCATCTCACCGATCTGCAGGTGGTCTATGCGCCAAAGAACATTCCGGCGCGCGATGCTTCCACCGGCGAACAAAAGGCGCTGCTGATCGGGCTGGTGCTGGCGCACGCCTGTCTGGTTTCGGAGATGACCGGCATCACGCCGCTCTTGCTGCTCGACGAGGTAGTGGCGCATCTCGATCCCAACAGGCGCATGGCGTTGTTCGACGAGCTAAGGAAGCTCGGCGCGCAGGTCTGGATGACCGGCGCCGATCCAGCAGCCTTCGCCGACATCGGCGCATCGGGCGAAATTTTCGACGTCGAGTCCGGCCGGATCACCCGCCGCGCCTGAAGGCGCGCAAAGCCGCTCGGTTTAAACCAAAAGCTCCACGCGCGCGACTTGATTTCAGTGCTTCGCCACGGCGACCGCGCCCACGAATAACGGGCGCGCGCCAATACCGACCACTGATCTCGGTGCCTGAATCGACCCTCGAATCGCGCTTTTTCGGGCACCCTGAATCGGCTTCGGCGCGCCTTGAAAAACCACCAAAAAATCTTATTTATTCAAGAGCTTGCCGATGGAGACTTTGCGCTAGGCGCATGGCGTCTTTCATGGCAGAAATAGACCGATCAGCGCCTGATTTTGCGCCGCTGATTCGGGACACCCTCGAAGGCCTCACATGACAGAACCTGCCCGGCAATCCATCGCCGACACTGAGCATTCCATTCCCATCGAATACGGCGCGGAATCGATCCGGGTTTTGAAGGGCCTCGACGCCGTGCGCAAGCGGCCGGGCATGTATATCGGCGATACCGATGACGGAAGCGGCCTGCATCACATGGTCTACGAGGTCGTCGACAACGCCATCGACGAGGCGCTCGCCGGCCACGCCACCGCGGTGGAAGTTTTGCTCAACGCCGATGGCTCTGTCACCGTGCGAGATGATGGCCGCGGCATTCCCGTCGATATTCACAAGGGCGAAGGCATTTCCGCGGCCGAGGTCATCATGACCCAGCTGCATGCCGGCGGAAAGTTCGATCAGAATTCCTACAAGGTGTCCGGCGGCCTGCACGGCGTCGGCGTTTCCGTCGTCAACGCACTGTCGAGCAAGCTGCAGCTGCGGGTCTGGCGCGACGGCAAGGAGCATTTCATCGAATTCGCCCATGGCGACGCGGTGGCGCCGCTCAAGGTGGTCGGCGAGGCCAATGGCAAGCGCGGCACCGAGGTGACGTTCCTCGCCTCCACCGAAACCTTCACCAATGTCGAATACGATTTCGCTACCCTCGAGCATCGCCTGCGTGAACTGGCGTTCCTCAATTCCGGCGTCAACATCGTGCTGTCCGACATGCGGCATGCGGTCGAGAAGCGCGAGGAGATGCGCTACGACGGCGGCGTGATCGAGTTCGTGAAATATCTCGACCGCAACAAGAAGGCGATGGTGCCCTCCCCGATCATGATCGCGGCCGAAATGAACGGCATCGGCGTCGAGGCGGCGCTGTGGTGGAACGACAGCTACCACGAGAACGTGCTGTGCTTCACCAACAACATCCCGCAGCGTGACGGCGGCACCCATCTGGCAGGCTTTCGCGGCGCGCTGACGCGCCAGGTCAACGGCTATGCCGACGCCATGGCCAAGCGCGAAAAGATCGCGCTGACCGGCGACGACTGCCGCGAGGGTCTGACCGCGGTGCTCTCGGTAAAGGTGCCCGATCCGAAGTTTTCCTCGCAGACCAAGGACAAACTGGTGTCCTCGGAAGTCCGCCCCGTGGTGGAAAACGTCTTGAATGAAGCGCTGGCGGCATGGTTCGAGGAACACCCTGCCGAGGCCAAGGTCATTGTCGGCAAGGTGGTGGAGGCCGCTGCCGCCCGTGAGGCTGCGCGCAAGGCGCGCGAGCTGACGCGGCGCAAGGGCGCGCTCGA
>WNFW01000369.1_pt1 | contig 28593 bp, 23 predicted proteins | sample 5400131 | NCBI WGS metagenome assembly WNFW01 (sample SAMN13153362, study PRJNA577476) | soil metagenome | isolation source: 20 cm soil or saprolite under grassland replicate 1 | place: USA:California | collected 2016-06-15 | reverse complement strand
TCGGCGGGTTTGGCGCCTTTGAGAATCTTATCGACGTATGTGGCGGCGCGCCGGTCCAAATCGGTTTGGCTCACTCCGTAACTCATAAGGCCCCCGGCTTCCACAATTTCTGACCTCCAGTATATCGCCGGGAGGCGGTTCTTTATCGCGAGGTCTGCACACAGCGGTCCCTGAGCGGCGAGCATAGGACCCCCCAGCAAGAGGACTGCATCAGCACGCTCTTTGCTTACGGCTCGAAATGCAGCCTCAATATCCTTGGGAACTCGTACATCTAAGTATTGAAGCTTCACTCCGAGCGCCCCTGCGGCGAGTTCCACCTCTTTTAAGTCCTGTGCATTATTCGGGCTGGTTGAAGTCCCAAGGACGGCCACGCGGGACAGTCTAGGAACAGTCTCTTTCAAAAGCTCCAGCCGTTTACCGCTCAACTCCGTACCGACGCTGCTCAGTCCTGTGATGTTCCCGCCAGGTCGTGAAAGACTGACGACGAACCCGGAGGCGACCGGATCACTGGCCTGCGTCATAACAATGGGGATCGTTTTCGTCGCTTCCTTGACAGGCGGAATAACCGTGTTGCCCCCGGCGACTATAACATCAACGTTTAGGCGCACCAGTTCGGCCGCGAGCTTGGGGAGGCGATCGTGTTTTCCCTCTGCATATCGATACTCAATGACAATATTTTTTCCCTCCACGTACCCTAGCTCGCGCAGCCCCTGGCGGAATGCCTCGACCCGGAATGATTGAAAGGAAGCAGAAGACGCGGATAGATACCCGATCCGCGGGATTTTCTTCGGCTGCTGCGCCGTGGCCATAGCCCCAAACATCACGAGTGCGATAACGAGAGCGACAATCCCCACCAATTTTCGATTTTGGATTGCCGATTTTCGATTGTCGGAAAAAGAATTGAGAACTCGGAGCGAAGTCTTTTTATTTCTCCCTAATCCAAAATCCAAAATCGCAAATCCAAAATTCATTTAATCACCTTATCCGCCCGCGCCAGCACGTTGGGCGAAATTGTCAGACCGATCTGCTTCGCCGTTTTCAGATTCACGACGAATTCGAACTTTGTCGGCTGCTCGACGGGCAGTTCAGCAGGCTTGGCGCCTTTGACCACCTGGTCCGCATACTCAACGGCACCCAGGTCGAATGCCAGGGGATTTGCTTTGTACCCGATTAAGCCGCCAGCTTTTAGCGACTCCGCTTGCCGGACATAGCAGCGGTCGGTATAATCCGTTTCATGGCGTTGCCAAAAAAAATTCACCCGGTCGAAGAGACGGTGAGAGCAGTATACGAAAATGGGGTACTTAGACCCCTCCGACCCCTTCAATTGAAGGAGCAGTCCCGCGTTTTGATCACACTTTATCCAGAGCGACAGTGGCGGAACGAATTTGACCGCTTGCTTCGCAGGATGAAATCTCGCACGAAAGCGACTGCGCAAGACGTCATTGAAACGGAAGTGAGTCGAGCAAGGGCTGAAGTCAAGGCAAAACGCCGTGGCGCTCGTCGCCCTGCTTGACACCAACGTCTGGGTCTCCGCTTTCCTTAAGCCTAATGGACCACCAGGACAAGTCGTCGCCGCTTGGGGCCATGACGAGTTCAGCGTTGTCACATCGCTTTTGCAGGTCGGCGAAATCGCCGAAGTCCTCACCAGGCCGCGATTGGTCCGGCGGTTTAGGTATCCGCGTCGAGACGCTGAGACTTTCGTTCGCCTGATTGCTGCTCGCGCAACTGTTGTGCAAATTTCTGGCGAGCTAAAGATCTGTCGCGATCCCGATGACGACGAAATCTTAGAAACAGCTATCCTCGGCAAATCACAATATCTGGTGACTCGGGACGACGATCTCAAACGTGACCTCGATTTAGTCAAGATGGCCCGACGCAATGGAGTTCGAGTCGTCTCGGTCAGGCAGTTTCTCCGCCAATTCTCACACCGATCGAAGTGATCAGTGTTTCCCTCAACAGCTCGCATTTTCGCAACTCCAGGTTCATTTGATGACTCTGTCCGCCCGATACAGCACCGTCTGCGGAATCGTCAGGCCAATCTGCTTGGCGGCTTTGAGATTGATGATCAACTCAAACTTTGTCGGCTGCTCGACGGGCAAGTCCGCGGGCTTCGCACCTTTCAGGATCTTGTCCACATAAGTGGCGGCGCGGCGGTATTGATCCGCACGATTCGGACCGTAGGCCATCAGTCCCCCCGCCTCCGCTGACTCGGTTAATCCGTAAATCGCAGGCAACCGTTTCTTTGCCGCGAGATCCACGATCTGCTTTCTGTGCGTAAAGGTAAGGGAATCTTGCAAAACTATGAGTGCATTGGGCCGATGTTTGCTAGCCTCTTGGAATACACTATTGAAATCCTCACCGCGCTGTACCGCCAGGGACAGAAGCTTCACATTCTGTGCCTTTGCTGCGGCCTCCGTCTCTTTGAACGCAAGCTCTGTGTCCGGTGACTTTGGATTCCACAAGACGGCGACCAGCGAAGCTCTTGGGACAACCTCTGTGAGCAACTCCAGTTGTTTTCCGCTCAGCTCCACAGAGAGGATCGTTAACCCCGTGATGTTCCCGCCGGGCCACGCAAGGCTGGTCACGAATCCAAGAGCAACAGGATCGCCAGTCGCCAGCATGACGATGGGAATGGTTTTGGTTGCCTGCTTTGCAGCCGCTATTGCTGGTGGAGTAGCGGCGATAATGACATCGACATTAAGACGAACCAGTTCCTCGACTAGCTCCGACAGACGCTCCACCTTCCCTTCCCCAAATCGCTGCTCAATTGCGATGTTTCGACCTTCGACGTAGCCGAGTTCACGCAGGCCGTGCCGCAATGCTTCAACGAGATGCAGGGTTGCTGAAGAGGTACTCACCAAAAGAATACCCACTCGGGGAACTTTCTTTGGCTGCTGCGCCTGGGATGGAAAGCAAAGCGCCACAAGCCATACAGCTACCGCGCAACAAAAAACCTTTTTACTCTTGGATGCCCTAATTGAAAATCCAAAATCTAAAATCCAAAATGGGTTCACTTAATCACCTTATCCGCCCGGTACAGCACCGACTCCGGAATCGTGAGACCGATCTGCTTGGCGGCCTTGAGATTGATGATCAACTCGAACTTCGTCGGCTGCTCTACAGGCAGATCAGCTGGCTTGGCGCCTTTCAGGATTTTGTCCACATACGTAGCGGCGCGCCGGGGCAAGTCCGTATTGCTCACGCCGTAGGTCATAAGCCCCCCGGCTTCCGCATCTTCTCGCCGGCTATATATCGCGGGGAGCCGGCTCTTTACCGCGAGGTCTACAACGTGTGTTCGGTGAGCGCGGGAGACGCCACCCGACGCCATCATAAGGACTGCCTCAGCCCGCCCCTTAACTGCGGCTCGGAATGCGGTCTCAATATCCTTGGAACTAAGTACGTCTAGGTATTGAAGCTTCACTCCGAACGCGCCTGCGGCGAGTTCCGTCTCTCTTAACCTTTGCGCGGAGCCCGGCTGGGTCGAGGTCCTGAGGACGGCCACGCGCGAGAGCTTAGGAATGATCTCCTTCAAAAGCTCCAGTCGTTTGCCGTTTAACTCTGAGGAGAGGCTGGACAATCCCGTGATGTTTCCGCCAGGTCGCGCCAGGCTGGCGACGAAACCGTTTCCAACAGGATCGCCATCCTGCGTCATGACAATGGGAATCGTAACAGTTGTTTCCTTGGCGGCACGGGTCGCTATCGAACCACCCGTGACGATAACGTCCACCTTGAGACGCGCAAGCTCGGCCGCAAATTCCTTGAGGAGATCTAGTTTTTCCTCTGCATATCGATACTCAATGACAATGTTTTTTTTCTCGACGTAGCCGAGGTCGCGCAGACCCTGCCGGAATGCCTCGTAGCGGGCCGCCATAGTGGAAGGGGAGGCAGCACTCAGGAATCCTATCCGGGGGCTTTTCGTTGGCTGCTGCGCCAAGGCTGAATGGAGAAAAGTCAGCATCAATGCTGGCAGTAAAAGGAATCCGATTTTTTGATTCACGATTTTTTCTCCAACCATGCAAACCCCGTTACGCTCTGGCCATGAATCAATCTCGGTCGCTCCCCCTCAACCGTCTTTGGCTGGCATGAGCAATAGGCGGGCCATCGCGCGCATTCTATGGACCAAACCCTATGCTCTGAATTCATAGAGGAATTCCTGGCAAACAAGGCTTGCACGTACTGACGGCAGAAAGCGTGAATCAATTTTGCTACCGGGGAGTAGCAAAAATGATTCTTGTCTTCCTTGGCATAAAACCCAAAAAGAAAAAGCCCGGCAGGATGTATCCCGTCCGGGCTGACAAAGAGCAACGAGGTTGTGATTAGATCTAATGAATCAATCTCAACCCTAGATAAGGTGAACGGAGGCTATATTAGCTAGAGCCAAGCTGTCAACAATAAATTTTAGAGATAGTCTCGGTGGGTCACTTAGAGAAACTGTCCACCAGCTCTCTGAGTCGATCTTTGGCGTTTTGAAGAATCGGCGCGCCGTCGCCAACGAGGAGAGTATCGAAGTCGAGAGAAAGGAGCTGGCGCACGCTTTCGCGTAGGCGTGAGAGGTCGTCTATGACCTTTTCCGGTAAAAGTTTGCATCGTCCCGGCGGGTCTCCAACCACGGCATCACCGACAATCAGGATTTTCCGATCGGGCCAATGAAGCACTACCTCGCCAGGAGATTTTCCGGCGGCTCCAACGACAGTTAATGGACCGATCTTTTCGCCAATGTGAAGTTCATCATCTAGCTCCGCCCCTTCCTTGCGCGCGTGGGGTGCGTCGGCTGGATGGATCGCCGTGCGCGCGCCGGTGCGGGCGCGGATTTTATTGGCGGCGCGCGAGTGATTGCGATTGGTGACGATGATTCGGCTGACACCGAGCCGGGCGATCTCTTCGAGATCTTCAGCCGTGGGCTCCACGGGGTCGATGCAGAGATTACCGCCCTCATGGCAAATCAGATGGCCGTTGAAATTGTAGCCGTGCGGCTCGGAAAACCACGGCCAGGTGTATATACCACTTAAGATTTCGCGCATTGGCTGCCTCCGTGGGAAAACCCGCGGATGGAAGATCGAAGATAGAGGATCGCCATCTTCTATCCTCGATTCTCGATCCTCGATCCTCGTCCTGGTGATCCTCAATTCTCAATCGCGGCGATGATGGTGGGTGTGCCCTCGCCCGTGCTCCGTGTGCCGAAAGATCAGCGACTTGATCACCACCGGCACCGCCTTCGCGTCGGGAAGCTCCTGGCCGATATCGACGAAATCGAAGTCACGGAGATCGATCCCGTCGATGGAAATAATCCCGGCGCCAGGCAAGAGCTCGCGCTCGATGATATTGCCCATCAGCTTGGCGATATCGGCATCGAAGACCAGCACCAACGGCTGTCCATTATCCACGTGCTCCTTCATCGCGCCGACCAGCCCTTCCGCGAGGGTGCGGATTAGCGGATAAGACGGACCCAGCTCCCACCGGATCGCCAGCGCCACAGCGCGGTCGCCATCGAGGATGTCGAAACGTTGTAGGGCCTTATCGACGGAAGTTTTTATTTCTCTGGAGCTGATCGCTTCGGTCTGTTCAAATTCCGGTGTGACGACCTGGAGATTTCTGAGCGGCAGCAAATCCGGATGAGAAAGATAGATCGTGTTGCCGCTGACTTGTACGGTGTACTGCGAAGCGCCGATGACCGTCGCGCGAATGCGCACCTCGGCGGGCCGTAGGGGGATCTTGCCGCCCGCCAGCCCATTGGCGCGCTCGCGCACCCGCCGACCAAATTGAATGCCGAGGTCGCCGAGATTGCGTTTTTCGTAACCATAGACGAACTCGGATACGCCGCCTGAGAACATGATCGCGTGGATCGGGTCCTTGAATTCGATATTCGGCGTGAGCAATAGATCCTGGACTTGCGGCGAAAGCTTGCCCCGCTCCAGCACTTCGAAAAGCGCGTCGCAGAGCACTTGAGAAAACTTCTCTTTGTCGTCGTCGCTCATGGTGGCGCCCAAGCTCAAGGAAATACCGGCCATCTTAGCGATTTTTAGCGCCGTATCCTCGAGCCGGTTGATCTTGCCGTTTTCGTCCATGGCCACCAGGCGCGCACCGACTTCCAGCGCGCAAGTATCGATGACCTTTCCCTGTTGGACGATCGCTATCTTGCACGTTCCGCCGCCGATGTCGACGTTCATGACGGTAAAGTCGCCGCCCTCATGATAGGTCATATGGACTGCGCCCGAACCATAGGACGCAAGAATCGCCTCGAGGTTGTGACCCGCGCTGGCACAGACAAATTTTCCCGCTTCCGCGGAAAACAAGGCGGCAATGGCTTCGGCGTTTTTCTTTTTCGCCGCCTCGCCGGTCACGATCACCGCCCCGGTATCGATGTCGTTCGGGGTCAAACCGGCCTGCCGATAAGACTCATGAATGAATTCGCCCAGCTTGTCCGTGTCGATAGTCGTTTTGTCCACGTAAGGGGTGAGCAAGATCGGCGATTCGTGAATGATCTCCCGATTGACGACCACAAAGCGGCTGGAAAGCGCGATGCCTTGACGCCGCAGGGTCAAGCGAGAAAAAATCAAATGTGACGTGGATGAGCCGATGTCGATGCCGACCGAATTGAGCGTGATCCGTTCGGAGCGCCACATGGGATGGTCTTCATCCATGGGCATGCCGTCTTCTTCTTCGCCAAATTCGTCTTCATGTCCTTCGTGCAAATATAGGGCCCCGGTTTCCAAATTCTCCATGCTCTAGGTTGTTCCTTTCTCGGATGATTGTGAAATTATGCTTTACGCAGATTGAATTTGCATAGCATAAGACAGCGCGTGTTGCCACTCACCGAAACTTAGCGATAACGGGATAGACAAGGCCGATAATCGGCGATAAGATGCCTTTAATTTTAAACGACTATGGGACAGGAAGAATACCAAGAACTGTCCTCTTTCCTGAAGCGATTCATCCGTCGGTTCAAGTTTCTTCAAGGAATCGAAGGGCTTTGCCTGACCGCGATCTGCGCGTTGCTCCTTTTCGCCCTCGGACCGGGAGTCCAGCAAATAAAGAATTTTTTTCCCTACGCGCCGTTGGCCTACAGCGTCCTGTCCGCCACCGTGTTGTTGATTCTGTTAGGCTGGACCGTCTTGCGCTTTCTGCGCCGCCTCTCACAGGAGCGGGCCGCAGTCTATATCGAACAGAAGCAGCCCAAACTGCGTAACAATCTCATCAATTCTCTGCAGCTTTATCCCCAGATCGCGCAGGCTAAAGAGTCTCCCGGCTTCTCCGCCTCGATGGTTTTGGCGCTGCTGCGGACCACACGAAAGCAACTGTCAACCCTTCAGATCCATGAGCTGATCGATACGCAGCGGGTCAAGAGCGACCTTCGTCTGCTTGGGTTCCTCTTCGTCCCGGTTCTGGTCATGGTCCTGTTCAATCCCTCATGGGTTGGCGAAACCTTCAGCCTGTTGAGCCGTCCGTTGGACTATTTACCGCCGTCCAAAACCGACATCGAGGTCAGCCCCAAGGGCCTTCGCGTCGTGCGCGGCTCGCCGGTTACTATCCAGGCCGCCACTTCCGGCGCCATTCCGAAATCACTGGAGCTGATGGTTCAGAGCGGCACAAACGACCGCGGGGAGCGCCTTGGCGAAGAGAAGATCGCCATGGAAAATCTGGGCGAAGGAAAATTTAAAGCGGCGATCGCGCGCCTGGAAAAGACGATCCGCTATCGCGTCGCCAGCGGTGAATTTTCCTCTCCGGTTTACACGGCGGAGGCCATCGATCCACCCGAGATCGGCAATCTTCAAATCAGTCTCTACCCGCCAGCATACACGGGTTTGGGCTCGGTCTCGGTGCCGGGCGGGAACATCGAGGGGCTCAAGGGTTCGACCCTCCGCATCGACGCCTTGACCACCAAAGAGATCGTGAAAGCCGAGATGGTGATGGATGACGGGAAAAAGATCCCGCTTAAGATCGCAGGACGAAAACTGCAGGCCAATTTGGTCCTGTTCCAGTCCCAACAGTACCGGATCTTGGTGGAAGACGCTTATAGTTTTCACAACTCGCCGATCGCGTACGAGCTAAGGGTCAAGCCCGATGGCTTTCCGACCATTGACCTCCTCAAACCGACCGAAGACATGGAAATCAACGGCGATGAGATTTTGCCGCTGGAATACAGCGCGCGGGATGATTTTGGCATTAGCGAGGTGAACCTGGTGGCCAAAGTGGGAGAGCGTGAGGACAAGATCGCACTACAGAGGGACGACGCCAAACGCCTCATCCTGCGGGATCAGTTCAAGTGGAATCTCGGCAAGCTCGCGCTACGCGACGGAGAGGAAGCGATCTTTCACCTGGAAGTCCTGGACAACGATACGATTTCCGGTCCTAAACTGGGCAGCTCCCGGGCCGTGAGGCTGCGGCTTAAGAACCTCCGGGGCGAGCACCAGCAGGTGGCCGACATGATCCGGGACATCAACAGCCGGATGGTCGACTCGTTGGCCGATCACCTCGAATCGCCGCTACCGGGCGAAAAGGACGCCGCGCTCTCGCAACAGAGCGAAAAAAAACTTGAACAAAACCTCGCTGAGGCGCTCAAACGCACGGAAGAGGTCATGCAACGGACGGAGAAGGACCGCTTGTCCGACTTCGCCACCTGGTCCGATCTGGAAGCTCTGAAGCGCAACCTGGAATTCACCAAAGACGATCTTCTGAAAAAACAGGAACGGGCCCCGTCCGCCGACGAGAAGATGAAGGCCCGCGATGAGATTTCGACGGAGCTGGAGCGGATGTCGCAACTGTCGGACGAGATCGGTAAGCGGCTCAAAGCTCAGGAGCTGGCGTCCACCGCTCAAGACCTGGCGCGCAGTCAGGAACGGCTCATGGACTCTTTGGAGAAGCTCCAGAGCGGCGACAAGAACTTGGATGCGATCATGAAGCAAATCTCCGAGCTCGGCAAACTCCTGGCATCGCTGCAGCAGTCGCTATCGCAGCTGGCCCAGCAGTTGCCCGATGACTTTATGAACATGGAGTCCATGCAGAGCCTCGGCTTCAACGAAATGTTCTCGGCTCTAGAGGAGATCCGCAAGAAACTCATGCAAGGAGACCTCGATGGCGCCCGCCAACTGGCGCGGGAGTTATTCAATCAAATGGCCTCCATGGTGGCGTCTCTGCAAAATGCCCAGCGCTCGGCCATGGCTTCCAGCATGGGCAGGATGCAAGGCGAGATGGCGCGCTCGACCAACGAACTCCAGGAGATCGTCCGCGAACAGCAGGACATTTTGGTCGGAACCGAGGGAATCGACAAATCGGCGATGAGCGAAAGGGACAGCGCCCTAAAAGAAAAACTCGACCGCTTCTTGGAGAAGGCCAAACAAGAGCTGGGTCAATTGACCGAGCTTTTCCCTGACCGGGAAGGCGGCGACAATGATCCGGACATTAACGACAAGCTGGACGAGTCCACCATGAATCAGCTGCTGAAGAATCTCATTGCCAAGTTGCTCAACAAGGATTTTCCGGGATACGCCGAAGGAGACGAACTCGCCAGAAAAGAATTGGCCAAGAAGCGCGCCCCGGCGCAGGAGCCGAAGGCGCGCAGAGCGGAAAATAGTCTAAAAAACCTCAAATCCGAACTTGATGCTCTCATGGGAGAGCCGGCGCGGGCCCTCAAAGATTCGGACAAGAGAGAGCTGCGGGATCTCACCCACCGGCAGGACACATTGAAAGATCGGACCCAGGCGCTGCGCGAGAAACTCGAATCGCTGTTCCAGCTTTTTCCGTCGCTGGACCCGAAAATCGTTCAGAACATCGGCGAAGCCGGAAAATCCATGGGCAACGCCAAGGAGCGGCTCGGCCAGCTCGATTCTCGAGGCGCCGTGCCGCCCGAGCGCAACGCCCTGGAACAGCTGTCGCAATCGCAACAACAGATGCAATCCGCCATGCAGCAGATGGCCCAACGCGGCCAGTTGGGCAATATGCCGGTCACCCGGTTTTTCCGCGGGGGACGGTTCCTGCCGTACGGAAGTTTGACGCCGCTTCCCGGCACGCCGCAGTTTCCCGAGTTCAACGTCGAAGGCGGATTCACCGGACTGGAGACGGAAAAATTCCGCCTGCCCGGCAAAGAGGATTATAAAGCGCCGCGCAATTTCCGCGAAGAGATCCTCGAGTCTCTCAAACAGGGCGTCCCGCCGCAAATGAAGGACCAGATCGAGCGCTATTTCAAGAATCTCTCAGAGTAGTTTCACGTTGAAGTATCCCAGGTTATTGTCCCTCGCCGTATTGGTTTTTCTCGCCGCGACGCAAAGTCTCTTTGCCGCGCAAAGCGACTCCCCATTTAAACGCGGCATAGAGCTCTTGGACGCCTGGCGCATCACCGAGGCCGAGCAACTGGCCGCCGCGGCGTTAGGTGACAATCCCAAATCTGCCGCGGCCCTCGACTTCGATGCGCGAGTGAAATTTTACCAGGGGCGATACCCGGAGGCGGTGGCGTCCATGGAGAAAGCTCTCGCCATCGACTCCAACGACCAGCGCCGCCAGGCTCTGAAGCTTCATACCCAACTCACCCAGGATGTCGTCAAAAATCTGAAGCGCGTGGAGAGCGCCCACTTTGTCATCTATCTCGACGACAAACGGGACGGCATCTTGGCGCCCTATGCCCTGGATACCCTGGAGAAAAGCTACGAAGCCATCGGCGCCGAGCTAGGTTACTACCCCAAAGAGAAAGTCCGGGTGGAGATCGCCCCGGATGCAACCAGCTTCAACGCCATCTCGACCCTGTCGCTGCGGGATATCGAGGAGACCGGCGCGGTCGGCATCTGCAAGTTCAACAAGCTCATGATCATTTCGCCGCGGGTGCTGAGCTTCGGCTATCGCTGGGTGGATTCCTTGAGCCACGAGTACGTGCATTACGCCATCGTCGCGCTGAGCAACAATCAAGCGCCCATCTGGCTGCATGAGGGCATGGCGCGCTTTTATGAAACCCGCTGGCGGAAACCGGCGCCGCCGAAAAACGCGGCCGAGGATTACCTGACCCCGGCCAATGAGACCTTGCTGGTCCAGGCTCTGGGAAAAGATCAGTTTGTCGGCTTCAAGAATATGGAGCCGTCGTTGATCCATCTCGAAACGCCGGAGCAGGTGCAACTGGCCTATGCCGAAGCCGCCTCCGCCATCGATTTCATTCATGAGAGCAAGGGCAAGGCTGGAATGCGCGAGCTGCTGACTTCTTTGGTCGACCGGCCGACCCCGGAGGCCATCGAGAAAGTTTTCGGGATGTCGTTTGATGCCTTCCAATCGCGCTGGAAAGCTTTTCTCAAGAGCAAAGGGCTCAAGGAAGTCGAAGGGAGTCGAGTGCGCAAACTCAAGGTCAAAAAAGATCAGAAGGAAGACGAAGAAGTGGTCGAGCTCAAAGAGATACAGTCGGCGGTGGCGCGCAATCGGACATCCCTCGGCGACCAACTGTTAGCCAGGGGACGAGCCGCGGCTGCGGTTAATGAATACCAGCGCGCCTTGCAGGCGAGCCCCCACTCTCCTATTATTCTCAACAAGCTCGGGCGAGTTTTGATTCAGATGAATCGTTTCGAAGATGCGCTGACGCCGCTAAAAAAGGCCCTGGACGTTGATCCGGACAATGCCAATACCTACGTTCAGTTGGGACGGGTTTATCACGCCGCCAAGAACTACAAGGATAGCCGAAGAGTTCTCGAAGAAGCCGTGCAGATCAATCCGTTCAATCCTTTGATTTACCGACTGCTCGCCGACATCTACCTGGCCTCAGGCGAGCAGGAAAAGGCCAAACAGGCCAAGGCGACGTTGGACAAGCTGATGACCGCCAACTAAAAAAGGAGCCGCATGGAGTCCACTGATATCCAGCAACACGAAATCGCGGAGATCGAAGAATTCGCCGACAAGCGCGACACTATGCTCGGCGAGATTCGCAAAGTCATCGTCGGCCAGGACGAGGTGATCGAAGAAGTCCTGATCGCGCTGTTCGCCAGAGGTCACTGTCTGTTGGTGGGCGTGCCCGGGTTGGCCAAGACACTGCTCATCAGCACCTTGGCGGAAATCCTCGATCTAGAATTCAACCGGATTCAATTTACGCCCGACCTCATGCCCTCGGACATCACCGGCACGGACATTCTTCAAGAGGACCCCGCCACCGGCAGAAGGCAATTTCAGTTTCTCAAAGGTCCCATTTTCACGAATATCTTGCTGGCCGACGAGATCAACCGCACGCCCCCGAAGACGCAGGCGGCCCTGCTGCAGTCGATGCAAGAATACAAGGTGACGGCGGGCGGAACGACCTTTCCCCTCGATCTGCCTTTCTTTGTCCTGGCGATGCAAAATTTTATCGAGCAGGAAGGAACCTACCCGCTCCCCGAAACGCAGCTCGATCGCTTCATGGTGAATATCGAAATCCGCTATCCGAGCTTCGACGACGAAGTGCAAATCGTCATGCAGACCACTTCTACTGAAAAACCGTCACCTCGCAAAGTTATGGAAGGCCGCGCGATCCTGCGCTATCAGGATCTGGTGCGGAAGGTGCCGGTTTCGCCGTTCGTGGTCTCCTATGCCGTGGCGCTCGCTCAAAGATCACGGCCGAAAAGTCCCGACGCCCTGCAATTCGTGAAGGACTACGTCGAATGGGGCGCCGGCCCGCGAGCTTCGCAGTATCTAATCCTGGGAGCCAAGGCACGCACCATTCTGCAAGGACGTTACGCCGTCTCCATTGAAGACATCCAGGCCCTTGCCCCGTCCGTGCTTCGCCACCGCATCGTCACTAATTTCAAGGCCCAAGGTGAAGGCCTCTCCTCCCTCGACGTCATCAATCGGCTGCTCAGCGAGGTGAAGCCGTCGACGGATGGCAAAACGGCGCGGTAGGATTTTCAATGACCCATCTCAAGTCTCAAGCTCTGAGATTTGAGATTTGAAATTCTGAAATCTTCTTTCCATAAGAAAGAGTGCGGACAACGAATCCGATGCTTTTCAACCGCGTACGATCAACCCTGATCGATGGTATTGAAGTCCGCGGCCGCAGCGAATTCCGGCTTCGAACCGGAGAATCGCTCGCGCTTCTTGGCCGCGCGGCGCGGATCGGATTCATTCAGGCTAATATCGCCGTCATCCGGCAAGGGCGTCGCAGCGGCATGAAAGCCTGGGCGGAAAAGCCGACTTTTGTCGTCGGCAACCGCACCTGGCAGCATTCCGTGCTCTGGTACGCGGGCGCCATCGCCCACGATGCCTACCATTCCAAGCTCTATCATGAAACGAAAAACTCGCTTGGCGGTAAGGAGCCCGATGCCAATGCCTGGACGGGCGCGGACGCGGAAAAAAAATGTCTCGCTTTTCAACGTAAGGTTATGGTGGAACTGAACGCCGATCCAAAGACGATTGCCTATCTAGAAGACTGCGCGAAAGATCCCACCTACCAGGGACGGAACCAAGGCTGGCGAAGCTGGCTAGATTATCTCAAACGGCGGTGGTAAGACTGAGTCAGCTTCATGGTCAACGGCGATAAGAGTTATTTCGATCCGCAGGTCCTCGCCAGCATTTCCAATCTCTATCTTCGGGCGCGCTGGGTGGTAGAAGGCATCATGTCCGGCGTGCACCGCAGCCGGGCCAAGGGTTTCAGCGTCGAATTCGAAGAACACCGGGAATATTCGCCGGGCGATGAAATCCGCCGCATCGACTGGAAAGCCTTGGGAAAATTCGACCGCTATTTCATCAAAGAATACGAGGACGAAACCAATCTCCGCGCCTATCTGCTGCTCGATACGAGCGGCTCCATGGACTATGCCTCCAATGGCGTGACCAAATTCGACTACGGCTGCACGCTCGCCGCGTCGCTTGCCTATCTGATTCTTAAACAGCAGGATGCCGCCGGCCTGGTAACCTTCTCGAACCGCATCGAATCCTTCATCCCGCCGAAGGCCAAGCGAGACTATTTGACGCAGATTCTTCACGCCCTGGAGAATCGCGGGCCGGGCGGGGAAACCAACGTCAGCAGAATTCTCGAAGAGATTGCCGGCCAGATCAAACGGCGGGGCTTGGTGATTCTGGTATCCGATCTCCTCGATGACCCGGAGCCGATTCTCAAAGGGCTTCGCCTGTTTCGCTTCAAAGGCAACGACGTCATCGTCTTCCATCTTTTGGATCAAGCGGAGCTCGATCTTCCCTTTGACGGCAACATTCTGTTCGAGGATTTGGAACAGGCGAACCTCAAAGTCGTCGCCGATCCTCGTGCTATACGCAAGACCTATCAAGAGGTCGTTCGGGAATTTGTCAGTGAAATGCGCAAGCAGTGCCGCGATAATGCCATTGACTATCAGCTCATCTCCACTTCCACTCCCCTCGATCAAGCCTTGGCGAGTTATCTGAGCTGGAGGGGATAAGCGCCCCCATGTCGGTTTTTTTTCTCTACCCGATCTATCTTGCCGGCCTGATGGCGGCGTCGCTGCCCATCCTCATTCACCTGCTAAACCGACGAAAATTGAAGCGGGTTCGTTTTCCCGCCGTGCGCTTCGTGCTGCTTTCTCAGAAACGCATCTCCCGCAGTTACCGGCTCCGCCATTGGCTGCTGCTGGCGCTTAGAACTCTGGCGGTAATTCTCCTTGCTTTGCTGCTTGCCAATCCGATCTTCCAGACGGGCGCCGGTCTTTTCGCCGGCGGCGGACCCGTCTCATTGGTCGTGCTGCTGGACAACTCCTTGAGCATGACCTGGAGCGGTGACGGCGACGGTTTCAAAAAAGCCAAGGAAGTCGCTCGCCTGCTCATCTCTTCGCTCAACGACAGCGACCGCGCGGCATTAATTCCCACCAACATTTCCGGCAAGGAATCCTTCCGTCTCAAAGGCGAAAAGGAAGTCCTTTTAAAAGAGCTGGATGGCATCGAGATCGCCGACGGCACGACCAACCTGTCCGCGGCTCTGGGCAAGGCCTATGAACTCCTGAATGAGCCCGCGGGGCAAAAAGAAATCCGGCTGATCACGGACCTAGGGCTAACCGGTTGGGATCAATTCTCCATCTCTTCTTTGAAGCAGTACGACCCGTCGATACCGTTCAAAACCATCCACATCGGCAGAAAACAGCCGCCGCTCAACGGCACCGTCAGAGAAGTCCGATTGGGAGGTCAGGGGGTCGGGGTTAACTTGCCTCTTAATCTCGAAGCGGTCGTAACTAATTTTGGCGATCAGGAGATCAAAGATCTGCTCGTTCAATTGAGCATCGATGGACAGGCCAAAGAACAGAAGCTCACTTCGATTCCACCGCGCGGCGAAACTTCCATCAGCTTTCAAACCCGATTGACCCAGCCGGGAGCTCACGTCGGCCAGGTTACTCTTAAAAAAGACGGGCTCGCAGGGAACCCCGCCGCACATTTTGCCCTCGACGCCCAGGACAAGCTCAAAGTCCTCGTCGTGGACGGCGACCCGCAAACGTCGCTCGTGCAAAGTGAAACTTTTTTTCTCACCCGCGCGCTCAATCCCGCGAGCGAACAGAACTCATCGCTCTACCTTCCAACGGTCATTCTCCCCGACGGGTTGATTGCCGCGCCGTTGGACGCCTATCAGGTAGTCGTGCTTTGCAACGTCGCATCGATTCCTGACGCCGTCATTGCAAAAATCCAAAATTTTCTCCGACAGGGCGGCGGTCTCCTGATCTTCAGCGGCGATCGACTGCAAATGGACAACTACAACTTGAAACTCGCTCAATCCTCGCCGCCGATCCTGCCCGCCCAGCTCCGAGATAAAACGGCAGGTCCGGAAGCCAGCGGCGATAAAATCGCCAGACTCGATCTCACTCATCCCGCTCTTCAAGGTTTTTCCGACGCTATTCTGCAGGACTCGATGAAATCGGCGCGCGTTTGGGGCTACTCTCGAACTTCGGCGCCCGGAAAAGCGGCGCTGATCTCGTTGGCGAATGGAGATCCGCTGCTGCTTGAACAAAGGGTTGGCAACGGCCGGGTTTTGTTTATGACGACTTCAGCCGACCGCGACTGGAGCGACTTGCCGGTGAAGACCGCCTACCTGCCGCTGATTCAGTCGCTGACCAATTATCTCGCCGGCGGCAAGCGCGGCATGATGGACAGCGGGATTGCGGTCGGCAGTGCAAAGGAAATTTCCCTGCCGCCGAGCGCCGTCGGGAAAAACCTGAGGATTACAAAGCCCAACAAGCAGGAGGCAGAGGTTCCGGTGATCGCCGAGAAAGCGCGCGCGTCGGCATCCTTTCAAGAAAACGATCGCGCCGGGATCTATCGCCTGGCGCTGCCTGCCGGGACGGACAAAGAAAGCGGCGCGCCGCAGCTATACGCGGTCAATTCTCCGTTCCTCGAGTCCCGGCTGGCCGAAATCAGCGCAAGCGAACTCCAGGCGAAGCTCAAGCCGATCCGCGTCGAGGTGATCCCCGTCGAGTCGCTGCAGCAGGGCGGGAAGCGCATGGACCTGGCTCTTCCCTTACTGGCGCTTCTCATTGTAACGTTGCTATCAGAGGGCTGGGTCGCGCAGCGAATTTGATCACCACTCGAGCCGCGAACAGACTTCACCCATCATGGATCGCAGGAATTTCATTCGGATCGTATCTCAAAGCATTCTGGCCGCGGCGCTGCTGCCAAAACGCGCCGCTAATTCCCAGGAAAAACGGCCGATCCAGTTCGTCTTCGCCCAGGTCAAATATCGCGGCGGGGATTGGAACCCTCATCCGCTGGCGGTCACGCCGCTCATGGAAGAGCTGATGCAGCGCACCAGCGTCGAAGCGGCCACCGCAAAACACGAGGTGGCCATTACGGACCGCGATCTGTTCAATTATCCTTTTCTTTACATCACCGGCAAATATGAGTTTGAGCCGTTCACGGCGGAAGAGGTCGAGATCCTGCGCCGCTTTCTCTCTTACGGGGGCTTTCTCCTGGCAGATGACGCTTTGGGCCAGCAAGGCTACGGCTTCGATATGGCGTTGCGAAGAGAAATGCAAAAGATTTTTCCCGGCAACGAGTTCAAACGGCTTCCGTCCGGTCACGCCGCGCTCAGAAGTTATTACCTCCTGCGCCGCGTCGGCGGCGTGCGGATCGTCAATCCGAACCTCGAAGGAATCACCCTCGGCAATGTGACGCCGGTCATTTATTGCCAGAATGATCTTGGCGGCGCGTGGGAGCGAGATCAGCTGGGCAAATGGACCAACGCTTGCACGCCCGGGGGGGAAGAACAACGCCGGGACGCCTTCCATTTGGGCATTAATGTGATTCTCTACGCCATGACGGAAAACTATAAGGACGATTTGATCCACGTACCGTTTATCCGCAAGCGCCTCACCAGGACATCATGAAAGATCTTTACCTGGTAGGCAGTCTCCCGTGGTGGGTCATCGCTCTCGTCGGTCTGGGAACCGGTGCCCTGCTGGTCCAGCAGTTTCTTAGTTTGAAGCAGCGGTTGGCCCTTGGACAGAGTTCCTTCTTGGTTTTTCTCCGCACTTGCGTCTACATCCTGTTGATTTTTTTCCTCCTCGGTCCCGCTCTCGTGGACAAGCGCGTGACGAAACTGCGCCGCCCCCTGACGGTGCTGATCGATAGCTCCGCAAGCATGGCGTTCCCGGCGAGTTCAAAGGCAACGCAAGACGGAAAACCGGGTAAAAGCCGGCTTGACCTGGTCAGGGAAAAACTTCTAAACGGCCAAGAGCCCCTCATTCAGAAATTGAATCGAGATTACGACCTCCGTCTTTATCGCTTCGGCACCAGTGTCGAACCGATTTCGCCCGGTTCGCTATCGCAGTTGAAAGCTCAAGATGAGGGAACGCGGCTTTTGGAGCTGCTGCCTCGGGCGGCAACGGATGCCGGAGCGCAGTCCGGCATTCTTCTTTTCACTGACGGCATCACCAACGGAGACCAAAAAACTCTCGACGGGACTCCAGCCCTATCCGTTCCGATCTTTACCGTGGGCGTGGGCGAGACGGAAGGCTTCACCGATGTGCGCATCGCCGAGGTGCGGGCGCCGGAATTCGCGTTTCGCGGGCGCGAATTCAAGATCGATCTCACGGTCCAGGCTTACGGCCTCAAAGGCAAAAGCGTTCCGCTCTACTTCAATCGCGGCAAGAACCTGATCACCAGCCGTCCCGTGGCCATCGACTCTGATTCCTTCGAGCAAAAAATCACCTTCAGCTTCAACCCCAAAGAGCTCGGGACCCACAGCTTCTCGCTCAGCATTCCCGCTCAGCCAGGGGAGCAGATCACGGAAAACAACCACAAGGAGTTCAAGGTCGACGTCCACCGCGACAAGATTCGCGTCCTCACCCTTTCCGGCTCTCCGGCCTGGAATTACCGCTTTCTGCGCATGGCGATGAAGCAAGACCCGTTGATCGAGCTCGTCTCCTTCGTTTTTCTGCGCACGCCCACGGATACCGTGGACGTCCCGGACAACCAGCTGAGCCTGATTCCGTTTCCCATCGATGACATCTTTTTGGAAGAGCTCAAGAACTTCGACGTGGTTTTTTTCGACGACTTCTCCCATCGTGCCTACTTCAACCCGGTTTATCTGGAGAGAGTCAAGGATTTCGTCCGCGACGGCGGCGGACTCGCCATGCTTGGCGGTTTCCGTTCGTTCGATAGCGGCGGCTACGCTGAGAGCGCGCTGAAGGATGTCCTTCCCGTAGAGCTCGACAATAAAGGGAGATATCAAACCCAAGCAACGGTGCGCCCCGTCTTGACCGCGTCCGGCAAGGTTCATCCGATTACCCGCTTGCTGCCGGACCCAAAAGCCAATGAAGAGGCCTGGGCAAAAATGCCGCCGCTGGCCGATTTGAATCAAGTCCGCGGCGCCCGCGGCGAGACGCTCTTATCTGCGAGCGGCGACGGCGCGGCCACCGGCTCGCCGCTCCTTACCATCGGCCGCTTCGGCAAGGGCCGCTCCTTGGCGCTCATGACCGACGACGTCTGGCGTTGGAATTTCATCGCCGTGGGCAATCGAGAAACGCCGCAGAATCATCTCAAACTTATCCGCCAGGCGGTCCGCTGGCTGGCGCAAGAGCCCGCCTTCGAGCAGGTGCAAATCCGGCCGATCCCCACTTCGCGGCCAGGAGAAAAAGTCGCCATCAAACTCCGCGTGCTGAAAGATGATTTCACCCCGACGGCTCAAGCATCCGTTCAACTTCGAGTCTTTGGGCCGGAGGGCGAGCCCAGTCTGGTATCGGCCACAGCCGACAGCGAGGAGGGAGAATACACGGGCGAGTATACTCCAACGAAGGAAGGTTCCTACCGGGTCGAAGCGGAAGCGAACCTCGCCGGGAAAACGCTGGGTAGAGACAAAACCAGCTTCTCCGTCGCCTTTCCGTACGGCGAGAGCGACGACGGGCGCCCGCGAACCGATCTGCTCAAACAGATTGCCGAAGCCAGCCACGGAGAGTTTTTTTCCATCAACGACTGGAACGACAAAGCGCTCGATAAGATCGCGGCGAAACTGGAGAGTCATGCGCCGTCCCAGATTGTCGAGCAACGTCAAACTCGGCTGTGGAGCACGCTTTGGCCTTTTTCCATCATCTTGGCGTTGCTGAGCGTCGAATGGTGGATGCGAAGAAAATGGGGACTCATCTAGTTTCAGGTTTCGAGTTTTGAGTTGAAAACCCCAGACCCAAAACCTGCAGCCAAAGTAGGCAATCGGGATGGCAAGCACGTTTTTGAGAACCGCATTCGCGGCGCTGATTCTATTCCTGGTCGGGCCGAGCGATGGGTTCGGCTTTTGCCACGAATTGGAAGTGGTCCAGGAAAATTTTTTGCGCGTTGCGGCCAGCCCATCCGCGCCGACTTTGATTGAATGGATGGGCCATTCGACTTTTCAAATCAGCTCTTCGAAGGGAACCCGAATACTCACTGACCCGCATGGCGCTTTCGACCTGCCCCATCCCACTTTGCCCCAGCATATCGTCACGACGAGCCATCAACACGGGCCGCACAACAGCGTCGGCATGGCACCGGGCAACCCGGTTATACTCCACGGCCTAACGGCAAGCGGCGAGAATTGGCAGAAGATCTATACCACGATCCGCGATGTCTCCGTCTACACGGTGCCGGCGTTTCACGACAAAAGCCGCGGCATGCAGAGAGGCAAAAATGCGATCTTTGTGTTTCGGGTCGACGATATCTGCATCGCCCACCTCGGCGATCTCGGCCATCTGCTCACCCCCGAGCAAGTCAAGATGATGGGGAAGATCGACATCCTGCTGGTTCCCGTCGCCGGCGGCTTTTACACGGTCACTGCGAGTGAGGCGAGAGAGGTGACCAAACAAGTGAACCCCAGGATCGCAATTCCCATGCATTACTGGTGGGAAGCGGCCGTCACGGATTTCACCCAGGGCTGGCCGCGAGTTAAAATGATGAACAGCCCGATGCTCAAGATCTCCAAGGCGGAACTGCCGCAGCCGACTGAAATAGTTGTTCTACCGTTCGGCCAGTCTGAAGCATCGCGTAGAAGAGAATGACATTATTGTGGGAGGAAAAATTATGAAAGCAATACGAGTCCACAAATATGGCGGAGCGGAAGCTCTCACCTATGAAGAGATTCCCTTGCCGGAGCCCAAAGCCGGTGAAGCGCGAGTCAAGACCGAAGCCAGCGGTCTCAACTACATCGACGTCTACCACCGCACCGGTCTCTATCCGACCCAAACGCCATTCACCCTCGGCACGGAAGCCGCAGGTGTGGTGGATGCCGTTGGCGAAGGCGTGACCGAGGTGAAGCAAGGCGACCGCGTAGCATACGCGATGATTTTGGGTGCCTATGCGGAATATGCCGTGGTACCAGCGGCCAGATTAGTGCCGGTGCCGGCGAACATCGATGCCAAATCAGCCGCCGCTCTGATGCTGCAGGGAATGACCGCTCACTATCTGACTCACAGCACCTACGCTCTCAAAAAGGGTGAAACCGCGCTCATCCACGCCGCCGCAGGCGGGGTCGGCTTGTTACTGATCCAGATCGCGAAGCAACGGGGCGCCAACGTCATTGGCACGGTTTCCACCGAAGCCAAGGCACAGCTCGCCAAAGAAGCGGGCGCGGATGCGGTCATCCTCTATACGCAAACCGATTTCGTTCCCGAAGTCAAAAAAATAACCGATGGCCGCGGCGCTCACGTCGTCTACGACTCGGTGGGGCAGACGACATTCGACAAGAGCTTAGATTGCTTGAGGCCGCGGGGTTACCTGGTGCTATTTGGGCAGTCCAGCGGCCCTGTGCCGCCCTTTAATCTCGGAACTCTCGCCGCCAAGGGCTCGCTCTTTCTCACTCGCCCGACCCTGGTTCACTATACGATGGATCGGACCGAGCTACTTGAGCGCGCCAACGATCTCTTCAACTGGACGGCGGCGGGAAAATTAAAGTCGCGCATCGATAAGACCTTCCCGCTGGCTCAGGCGGCGGAAGCCCACCGCCAGTTGGAAGCACGCAAGACCACGGGGAAAGTTATCTTGCTGCCCTAGCGCGCAACTCAGCGTTCGGGACGCGGTCGCATACTCGTGAATTGAGATTCGGTCAAAAGCTCTTGGAGTTTCTTGCGCTGATCAGCGGTCAGCTGCTCTTTGCCTTTCTCGATAGCTCGAATGCGCGCGATCCGCAGGTCCGCGCGTAGCCGCTCGATCTCCCGCACCTTGGCTTCCACTTTGGCCATATCGACGTTTTGCGCCTCCAGAAGAGCGTTGAGGTCCATCTCGGCGACTCGAACATCCGCGTCTTTACGAATCGACTCTTTTTGAAAATCGTTTCTCACTTGCTCCAGATTGCGCACCTGAGCGTCGGAGAGGCCGAGCCTATCGCGGTTGCGGAGCATCAGTGAAATGAGCGGCCGTTCTTCGTGCGACCCACCGATGGTGATACTAAAATAGTCCCGCGCGCGGCCCGCCCAATTGCGCAGCGCTCGCCCGATTTCATCCCAAGTTTCAGAGAGTTCTTCCTGTGCGGATGCCATTGACGCGGCGCAGACAGAATGGCTCAGCGGAAAACCGAGCCATAAAAATCCTGCGAGCAAACCAAACATGACTTTTGTCTTCATAGCGCCTCCAAGCCCAGCTTGACGCGACTCAACAATCAAATTAGACAGCCTGCTCGAGCCTTTGTCAATCGGCTTAGAGGATGGCGGCTTTTGCAGCGAATATCTTTTGGTTCTTGACAAATAACTCTCACGGCGATAAACGGCGATCAGATCCATTGAACGCCGCACGGCGTGGGGGCGGGTGGGTCGCAGGGCCAAGAGCCCCTGAGTAGTAGTGAAAGGAGGTCTTCCTATGGAAGACGGTACTCCGCCGGACGAAACCAGCCCGCTGTCAGCGGGCGGCCGCTTATCTGAACGAAAGGCTCGTCTCACGAAGCGGAACTGTCGAGCAGAGACCTCAACTAACTTGCCTGAAGGCAAAAACGTCGCTACGGCGACGGAATACTAGGAAGGTTCCTCTAGATCGCAGCGCTTTTTCAGACTCTCCAAGTGAGTACCACTCAGATAAAGGTCGCACAGCCACTGACAAGCGGGAATTCCCACGAAAGCAAGAGCGGAATTATCGGCGCGATTGCTGCCGCCAAGGCCACCCGGTTCGGGAAGGGTGGCCTTGGTATTTTTGGTTGCGATAACGACTCTATCTTTGGATTCGACGCGACCGTTGTTCAGGCCCTTCCCCTGTTTGTTTGGCGATTGAAATCAGGAATCAACCTGAGAAAGGAGATAAATGATGATTACTCGCATGATCCTTGTTAAGGTTCCTACGGAAAGAGCCGCCGAGGCAGAGCGGCTTTGGAAGCAGGAATGCGCCCCTCTCATGATCAAGCAGCCAGGCTGCGTAAGCGAGGAGTTTCTCCGGAGCAGGGAAAATCCCGGAGAATTCATCTCCTTGAGTACCTGGGAAAGTGAGGACGCCATCAACGCATACCGCGCCAGCGCAGCGCACAAGGAGATTCAGAAGCACTCCCGCGCGCTGATGAACGTCTCCAAGGTGGAAGTGAAGTCGTACGACGTCGCCGGATAGGGGCGGGCCTGCATAGGGGCGGGCCTGCATCGGTAGATTCTCCGCTTGACAGGAAGCAAACAAACTAGCAACCTGAGAACTCACCATCCGCTGAACGGCTAGGCCACCCGTCACCGATCGTCTGGCAAGGTGGCCAAAGCCGAGGACTATAGCGAGGTTTCGGCATGCCGCGCAGCATCGTCCAGATTTCCGGCCACATTATCGACTCTCTCATCCTCCCCAAAGTCTTGGATCTCATCATCAGTCTCGGCGCGGAATTCGAGATTCTTGAAATTCAAGTCGGTCACCGTCGTTCGGACCGAAGTCACGCCCGTATTCAAGTGGAGGCACCTACCCCCGCCTTGCTTGAGCGCGTCCTGGCGAAGATCAAGGAGCATGGGGCCGTGCCCGTGGACGAAGGCGAGGAGAGCGCAGAGCTCCAACCTGCCGCGGCGGACGGGATCTTTCCAGACCATTTCTATGCGACGACGAATCTCACGACCTGGGTACGCGTCAACGACAACTGGATAGAAGTCGAATTTCCCGAGATGGACTGCGGCATCCGCGTGGATTTAAAGCTTATGCGCGCGGAGTGCATCCCCTTTCATCGGGTAAAGCAAGGCGACCTCATTGTTGTCGGCCATCGCGGTACCAAGATCCAACCCATCGAGAGGCAGGTGCCTCGGGAGGGCTTCGAGTTCATGTCGAGCCCGGTCTCCACCGAGCAGCCGAAAGGATTGCTCATCCGCGAAATCGCCGAGACGATGAAAAAAGTCCGGCGCGACAATGGACGAATCCTCGTCGTCGCCGGTCCGGGGCTGGTCCACACCGGCGCCGCACAATACCTCGTCAAGCTCATCGAGAGAGGCTACGTTCAGGTTCTTTTCGCCGGCAACGGACTCGCCGTGCACGATATCGAAACCGCGCTTTATGACACTTCTTTAGGAGTTTATCTAGACAAAAAGATTCGCGCCAGCGAAGGTCACGAGCACCACCTATGGGCCATCAATGCGGTCAGAGGGGCCGGGGGCATCAAGCAAGCGGTGGAAACCGGGCTGGTTCAGTGCGGGATCTTCTACAGCTGCGTAAAGTACGGAGTGGACTTTGTGCTCGCGGGTTCGATACGCGATGACGGACCGCTTCCTGACGTGATCACCGACACCTTGGAGGCCCAGGACCGGATGCGCGAGAAGGCGCGCGGCGTAAGCTTTGCTCTCATGATGGCGACGACCCTGCACGCTATCGCCACCGGCAACCTGCTGCCGGCAACCGTGAAGACCGTTTGCGTAGATATCAACCCCGCCGTGGTCACGAAGCTGACCGATCGCGGTACCTTTCAGGCCATTGGTTTGGTCACCGACGTCGAGCCTTTTTTAAGGGCGCTCTGTCAACATCTAGATGAGCAGTCCGCCGACGCCGCGCCAAGCTGAAGCGAGCAAGGTGTGTCGTTATGCAACTCCTGATGTGCCCTCCTGACTATTACGGTATCGAGTACGAAATCAATCCGTGGATGAACCGGAGCCGCCGCAGCGATCTCCAGCTAGCTAATGAGCAGTGGAACGCCCTGCGCCGAGTTCTTCAAGAGCGATGCGCCGTCGATATCCACGTCATCGACGCAGAACCGGGGCTGCCGGATATGGTCTTTACGGCCAACGCTGGTCTCGTCTGGCAGAACAAATTTATCGTCAGCAACTTCCGCCACGAGGTCAGGCGTCGCGAGGCTGTACACTTCGGAGAATGGTTTCGCCATCAGGGATTTGAAATCGTCCATCTGCCGCAGGAGTATTTCTTTGAGGGAGAAGGCGATTTGTTGAAATGCGGAGATTCGTGGCTTGCCGGATACCACATCCGCTCGGACATTGGTGCTCATCAAAAGATCGCTGAAATCATCGAGCAACAAATTCTCTCCCTCGAATTGGCCAGCGAATGGTTCTACCATCTCGACACCTGTTTCTGTCCCCTCTCGGACAAACAAGCGCTCTTCTACGCGCCGGCATTCGATCCGTATGCGTGCCGAGTTATCGAAAATCACATACCCCATCTTATCGCCGTCTCCCCTGCAGAGGCTGCGCGGTTTGCTTGTAATGCAATAGTCGTCGACAAGTGTGTTGTAATGAACGACGGTTGCCCGCAAGTTCATGAGCAGCTCGAAGGGATCGGCTTTACTGTTTTTGAAACGCCCCTTAGTGAGTTTCTCAAAGCCGGGGGCAGCGCCAAGTGCCTCGCCTTAATCATCCAGTGAAAGCGGTCCTCGGCCCTTCTGCAAATCACGCGTCAGATGCGATAATCGAAGATTGACTGGTTCTCCTGTTTTCGCTTTCTACTTTGGCCATGACCCAAGTTTTAGCGACGGTCGCATGCAGTGAAACGGAACTCGACGCGAATCGCGTAGGAAAGAGCTGCTGGCGATTCCGGAACGTCGATGGTTTCGGCTGTTCGGCTGTCTTGGCCGGGAAGCAAGGGAGAACCCGGGATTCAAGCTAAGCGCTATTTCATCTGCTTCGACCGGGTGTACGGCCCGGTATCAAACGCGCTATCAGGCGGGTCCTTGGTAGCGCCGCCCGCCGCCTTGACGATATCGTACATCCGTTTTAGCGAAGCGATGTCCTGCGACTCGAACGTCGCAATGTAAGCGCCGTCCCATTGATTGGCATAAGCCCGGGAGTCGGTGGCGTTCATATTCGCGGCTTTCTGCAGGATCTCGGCGACCCGTGGCTTGTTCTTCGAACCATATTGCAGAGCATTGCGCGTCGCGGCAATGAATTTGGCTGCCGCATCCGGATTTTTGGCGAGATAGTCGTTGTACACGATGGTGACCGCGAGGATAGGCGGTGCATCGCCTTTGGTCAGCTTTTTCCACTCGTCCACTACGCCTCCCAGCCGCCGCAGTTTCACGTCTCCCATTTGCGCGATGGTTACCGAGCGGAGCACGCCGGCATCGATTTCCTTTTGAATCAGGAATTGTGCTAGTTGAGCTTCGTTGCCCGGAGCGATCCTGTAGTCGTTGGCCTTGATGCCGAAGTTCTGATCTAGAATCGCGGTGGTGATGGCGTGGGTCGCGCTTCCGGGTGGTGACATACCGACTTTCTTCCCCTTGAGATCCGTCATGGTTTTGATGGGCGAGCCATCAGAGACCACGATTTGCGCCTCGGCGACCTGGGTCGCAAGCACAATCTTCACCGGCACACCGTCCGCGGCGATGCCCATCGAATTGGTCGAGGGCGCGGCAAAGGCGACATCGATGGCATTCGACACGATCGCCCGCGTCGGTCCGTTGACCTCGGCGAACTTCACCCATTCGATATTGAGCCCTTCCTTTTCAGCGAACTTCATCTGCTCCATCACCGCGCCGAATCCCAGGCTGAAGCCGCTGGTCCAGTAACCGACTTTCATCTTCTGAGCGAGTAGCTGACCAGGCATCAAAACTGTCATACTCAGCGCCGCAACCGCAACCAACCGCCTCCATTGTTTAGTTTTCACTTGGCCCTCCAATTCGCGTGACGATCAGTTTCTATCGGAGCGCGGCGTCGGCGCAACGCAGTCTCGTTATGCGCTTCATCCTTCAGATCAGCGCCCGCAGTCGCTGCATGTAGCGCGTCACTTCCGGCTGTGTGACATCGCGCGGACGCGCCAACGCGATGTTCACCACCTCCCGGATCGTGCCCGGCCGCGGCGACATGACCGCCACTTGGTCGGCCAGCAGCGCGGCTTCTGCCACATCATGCGTTACGAAGACGACAGTCATGCGCTTGAGCTGGTGGATGCGCAGCAGCTCGCCATGCATGAGTGTGCGTGTTTGCGCGTCGAGTCGCGAGAAAGGTTCGTCCATCAGCAGGATCCGCGGCTCGGTCACGAGGCTGCGCGCGAGCGCGACGCGGCTGCGCATGCCGCCGGAAAGCTGGTATGGGAACGCTTCTTCAAAACTGTCTAAATCCACCAGTTGCAGCGCTTCGCGCGCGCGCCGAGTCCGCTCCGCCTTCGGCATGGAGCCCGCTTCGAGGGCGAATTCGACGTTGCGGATCGCCGTGCGCCACGGCAGCAACCGGTCATCCTGAAACATATAGCTGATCGCACACCAGTCGTTGAATGCTTCGCTCGCCGCGCCGCAGATGCAAACCTGCCCGCGGTCGGGTTTAAGGATACCGGAAATAATATTGAGGAGCGTGCTCTTGCCGGAGCCGGATGCGCCGAGCAAGCCAACGATCGCCTGCTCGCGGACCGTGAGATCGACTTCTCTCAGTACCTCCAGAGGCTCGCCCGCGTTCGCAAAGCTTTTGCTGACGCCGCTAAGGCGAATCGCAAACGGCGTATGCTCCGAATCGGTGCATGTTTGCTGAGTTAGCGCGTCCATGGGTCGTAACCCGAACGACGGACTGGCAGGTCACTGAGCATCAACATCACTCCAGCACTCCAATCGTGTTTCTGAACTGTTCATTGCGCGTCCGCATCTTTTTTCCAGCGAAACAGGTAGCTCTCCAGCGGCTTCAGCATTCCCATTTCAATCGTGGCCATCATGATCACCAAGGTCAAGGTCCAGGCGAAAACCTGATCGGTTCTGATCAAGTCCGCGGCCTGGCGCAGCCGGTATCCCACGCCGCTCGAAGAACCGATGGTCTCGGCGACCAGCGAGACGCGCCAGCCAAAGCCGAACGCGAGACGCGCGCCGGAGAAAAAATACGGAAGTATGGTGGGTAGATAGATTTTGGTCATGACCTTCCAATCGGGCATGCGTAGCACTTGCGCAAGCTCGATGAAATCGGCATTCACCGTCCGTGTGCCTTGCCAGACATTCGTGATGATCAAAGGCATCGCAGTCATGAACACAACGAAAATCGTGGTGGCGTTGGAAATGCCGAACCAGATGATGGCGAAGATCGCCCAGATCGCCGAGGAGACCGTGTTCAAGACCGGAATCACCGGCTCGAAGAAATCGCCGGCGCGCCTGTTCGCTCCCAGCACGATGCCGAACGGCAGACCCACCAGCGTCGCAAATACGAAACCGACCGCAACCCGCCAGAACGTGATGCCGAGATTGCCCCACAGATCACCATTGCCAGTGATGATTTGCAGTGCTTCCCACACGCGCGTCGGCCCGGGCAGTATATAGTGCGGGACTGACAGCGATGACAGCCACCAGACGCCGACCATCACTGCCACCAGCAAAACGCGCTGCGCGAGCAGGCCGAGCCGCAGCCTCCGGGAAGCCAGCCGCGCTACCGTTCTTTCATCAACAACCTCGCTCGTTTCTTTTGCCACAAAGACACGCTGAAGCCAGCAACTCCGGGTGTATGCCCCACTGAGCCCAGATCGTATCATCCAAGCTGCTTTCCTCACATCATTCTGTCACTTTTGCTGCATCATTCACACCCAATCCGGGCCGGAATCAAATTGCATTTTCATTTAGTCCAGGGAGTGGAAGAACCGGCGGGAGCAACCGAGGAATTTTTTTGGAGCGTTAAAATTGGGCGGGGGAATCGAACCCCCGTCCGAAAGCGCCCAACGAAGAGAAGCCTTCCTACTTCAGCGGTTGGTTACTGACCGTTAAGATTTGCTACGTGGAGTTCGCACAAAACCGGAACGTTTTTGGAACACCCCAAAAAACTCTACTCCGTCCCGAACGTACCCCACAGCGGTGGACCAATACGGCGCTATGCCGGCATCGGGTTGGGCTGCTGCTGA
>WNFW01000365.1_pt1 | contig 28742 bp, 26 predicted proteins | sample 5400131 | NCBI WGS metagenome assembly WNFW01 (sample SAMN13153362, study PRJNA577476) | soil metagenome | isolation source: 20 cm soil or saprolite under grassland replicate 1 | place: USA:California | collected 2016-06-15 | reverse complement strand
GGCTCTGGGGTCGGCCACTGGATCAGTGACGGGCTCAGACGACGCCGACGCTACCGCATGAGGATTGGCCGCGGCAGCAGTGATTTTCTGCGGTGCGGCGATGCCGTCTGCTGTTTGAGCGTTCGCAGCGGCCGTCAACCCAAGCGTCCATCCGATTGCGAGTCCCATTGCGGCAAAGTGTTTCAAAGACGTGCGCACAGGTTTCCTCTTTCTTTACTCAGCCAGTATTTCCAGCCGGCGTACGGCGCAGCCGTATCGCCGCCGTTGATCGAAGCGGAGTCTCATGGTTTCATAGTCGCCCTGGCCCTATCATGCCGTGCGGGGCCGCGGTGGGCGATAGAACTCCAGGTCTCATGGACGTTTGAAGCGGGATGGATCTCATGCAGCGGCGCGAGTTCCTCGAAACGATCGCGGGCATTTCCGGTTGGGTGGCAGGGCTCTCCTTACCCCCGTTGCCGTACCGGGTCGCGTTCGCTCAAGGCGTCCACGCGAGGGCTAAAGCGGCTCCAGGCCTAAGAACGCTGAGTCGAGAACAGGGCGCGCTGGTCACGAGCATCGCCGAGGCGTTACTGCCGAGGACGGAGACCGTCGGAGCGACCGACGTGGGGGTGACCCGCTTCATCGATCTGCTCCTCACCGAGTCCATGCTCGAGCGCGACCGGGAGCGGTTCTATGCGGGGCTCGCAGCGATCGACGTCAAGAGTCAGTCTCTCCACGGCGCCGCGTTCCTCTCGATCCACCCGCAAGAGCAGCAGTCGTTGCTCGCGGAGCTGGATAGTCACGCGCCACCACCGAACCCGACGCCGGCCGAGGCCGCGGCACTCGCCAGGGAGCCCATGAGCGCGGAGCGCGCCTTCTGGATGCTGAAGCACCTCGCGGTATTCGCCTATTTCACCTCCGAAACCGTGGCCACGCACCTGATCAAGGCTCCCACCATTCCTGGAAGATACGATGGCTGTGTCCCGGTCTGAGCTTCCGTTGCGCGCGTACGACGCGATCGTCGTCGGCTCCGGCATCTCCGGTGGGTGGGCGGCGAAGGAGCTGACGGAAAAGGGCCTGAAGACCCTCGTGCTGGAAGCCGGACCTCCCATCGTCCCGGCCCGCGACTACGCCGAGCACGTGCCGGCGCATGCCCTCACCTATCGCGGGTTCGCGAATCGGCGTGCCTTGAACCGCGAGCAGCCCGTTCAGTCGCAGACCGGGGCGTGCGACGAGTGGGCGTCCAAGTTCTTCGTGAACGATCGGGAGAACCCCTACAGCTACGATCCGAAGGCGCCGTTTGCCTGGATCCGGGGCCGTCACGTCGGCGGTCGCTCGATCATGTGGGGGCGGCAGGTGTACCGCTGGAGCGATCTCGACTTCGAGGCGAACGCCAGGGAAAACATTGCGGTCGACTGGCCGATTCGGTACGCGGATATCGCGCCCTGGTATACGTACGTCGAGAAATTCATCGGAGTGAGCGGACAGGCGGAGGGCCTCGCGCACCTGCCGGACGGTGAGTTCCTGCCACCGATGCAGCTCAACTGCGCCGAGATGCATGTCCGGGACGCGATGACCAAACGCTGGCGAGGCGAGCGCGTTTTGACCATCGGTAGGTCTGCGGTCCTGACTCAGCCTCATCAGGGCCGCGCGCCGTGCCACTACTGCGGTCCTTGCCACCGGGGCTGTATCACGCATTCGTACTTCAGCAGTGTAGGGTCGACCTTACCGGCCGCGAGCGCGACGGGGCGCCTGACGTTGCGGCCCAACAGCGTCGTTGCGGAGGTGATGTACGACGAGCGCACCGATCGTGCCACGGGTGTGCGGGCGGTTGATGCCGAGACGCTCGCACCGCTCGAGTTTCGCGCGCGGGTGATATTCCTGTGTGCCTCGGCGCTCGAGAGCGCACGCATACTCCTCAACTCGAAGACGTCGCGCTTTCCGACGGGACTCGGGAACTCGAGCGGTGAGCTGGGCCGCAACGTCATGGATCACGTGTTTGGCGCGGGCGCGAGCGGGACCTTGCCGGGAATGGACAATAGGAAAACCTTTGGCAATCGTCCGAATGGCGCCTATGTTCCGCGGTTTCGGAATGTGACGGAGAATCACCCGGATTTTCTGCGCGGCTATGGCTTTCAGGGCGGTGGCGGGCGCAGCTCCTGGCTGCGGGGCATGCGCACCCCCGGCTTCGGCGCCGCCTTCAAGGACTCGCTACTCAGCGAGCTCGGGCCATGGGAGATGGACTTCGGAGGGTTTGGGGAGTGTCTGCCGCGCCCGGACAACTTTGTGGCGCTCCATCCGACACTCAAGGATAAGTGGGGCATTCCGGCGCTGCATGTGCAGTGCACGTTCGGGCCGAACGAGCGCGCGATTCTGAAAGACATGCGGGTGACGGCCGCGGAAATCCTCGAGGCGGCGGGCGCGAAGGACATCAAGACGAGCGACGACGAGCTGCCGCCGGGCCTGTGCATCCACGAGATGGGCACGGCGCGGATGGGGCGGGACCCCAGGACTTCCGTTTTGAATGGCTGGAATCAGTCCCACGATGTGCCCAACCTCTTCGTGACGGATGGGGCGTGCATGACGTCATCCGGTAATCAGAATCCCTCGATCACGTACATGGCGCTCACCGCGCGGGCGTGCGACTACGCGGTGGGGCGGCTGAAGCGGGGAGAGATTTAGGGCGGGGCCTCCGGTGCCAGCGCCGGTAGGGCGCGGACGCGAATACCTCGCACCGAGAGCGTGCCGGGGTGATCGCCCTGCAGTCCGATCAGTCCGCTCCTCGCTAAGCCGTAATGGGGATAAGCCGCAAACTTGCTCGCCGCAACCCGGCTCTTCCAGTCAGCGCTCTGGAGCTCGTATTCGACCACTCTGCGGCCATTCAGCCAGTGCTCCACGTGGGTGCCCTTGACCACGAGCCGAGTCTTGTTCCATTGGTCGAACAGCACGACGTCGGCCGGCGGGCCGTAGAGCGCGTAGGCGGAGGCTGCGGCCGTGAGGCGGCTGCGGCCGTCGGTCGCGTTCGCGTCATCGAGGAGCTGGTATTCGGGCGCGCTCCAGTAGATGTGATCGTACTCGCGTGTGCCGCGATAGAAGATGCCGCTGTTGCCGGCCTTGCCGATCTTCCATTCGAGCTCGAGCTCGAAATCCCCGAAACTCTCCTTCGTCACGAGATCATCGACCTCACCGTCCTTCGAGAGCACCCCGCCGGCGACGTGCCAGCCCGCGGGAAAACCCGGCTCCTTCCAGCCGCGCCAGTCGGGCGCGCTGTCGTCCTGTAGCAGCGATCGCCAGTGCCCGGGAGCGGCCGGATCCGCGGCAACGAGCGGCACCGCCGCGCAGCAGACCCAGAGCAGCGTGGTGTAGAGAGGCGTCTTGGTCATGGCTCCTACCTGTTATGGATTGTCTTTCACGGGAGGTTGAGCTTCCTCAGGAGCTCGGGCGGCGGCCCGTCGAAACGCGCCTGCGGCACGTTGCCGACATAACCCAGGTCCTTTCGTCCGACGGGGGTCGAATAGAATCCACCGGCCGTGAGGTCGCGATAGAGCGCGAAGAAGCGGGCGGCATCGCGCTTTGCATCCGCCGCCCGCGAAACGTCACAGATCTCATCGCAGATCGCGTGCTGGTCGGTCGCACCGAGCTCCGCGAACGCCGTCCCAGAGCGCCGTGCCGCTTCCGTCTCGAGCCACTTGAACCCGTCGAGCACGATCCCCCGGTCCCGCTGGTGGCGGGGATAGGGCGCGCTCACCCACTCATCGATGAACTCGACCACTCCCGCTGCCGAGGCGCTCGGCGAGCTCTCATCGGCCGGGATGATGAGGTCCGCGAGGATCGCCGCGAGGCGCCGCTGATCCGGCGTTAGCGTGAGCGGCCAGAGGTCCCCGGGGTGGTAGACCGTGAGGAGGTTCGGATCCGTCCCGTAGCCCTGCGCGCTCACGGCCGGCGCTTCGGCTCGGGCCGTGCGCCTTCCGAGGAGCGGCCACGCCGCGCTAGCGGCCAGCATCCATTTCACCGTGGTGCGCCGATCCATCACAGCTCTCTCCGCCCCATGCGCTCGAGGATGTGGTCCGCCGCGCGCCACGCGAGAGCCATGATGGTGAGCGTCGGATTCTTGTCGGCGTTGGATACGAACACGGCGCCGTCGGTGATGAAAAGGTTCGGCACGTCCCAGGTCTGACACCATTGATTCGTGACCGAAGTTTTGGGGTCCGATCCCATCATGGCGCCGCCGACCTCGTGAATGATCGAGCCGCCGGGCGCGATAGCCTTGGCACCGTCGCTCTGCACCGGGCCGCGAATGTGTCCGCCCATGGCGTCGACGATCTCGGCGAAGGTCCTTTGCATGTGTGCCGCCTGCTGCAGCTCGTGCTCCGACCATCCCCAATGGAAGCGCAGCACCGGGATGCCCCACTTGTCCTTGACGGTCGGATCGATCTCGCAATAGGAGCGCTCGTTGGGGATCATCTCGCCACGGCCGTCGAAGCCGACGAAAGACCCGTAATAGCGGCGCACGTCCTGCTTGAACTTCACCCCGTAGCTGCCGCCCGTGAGCCATTCCATTCCCGCCCCGGTTCCATACCCCGGCATCCGCCTGCCGCCGCCGAACTCGATGTGATAGCCGCGCGCGAACGGGAGCTTGCCGGCGCGCTGCTCGCGGTAGAGCCACCAGGGAACATACATCTGATCCCCGTCGGCGGCGTCCTCGTTGAATGGCGGCAGGCTCTCGAGCAGTGGTATCTGTCCGCTCGCGCTGCTGCCGACCGTATCCATGAGGTAACGTCCCACTCTCCCGGTCGAGTTCGCGAGTCCATCCGGAAATTGCGCGCTCTTTGAATTGAGCAGAATGCGGACCGACTCGCAGGCGCTCGCCGCCAGCACCACCGCCCGCGCGCTCGCGTGGTGGTGCCTCCCGGTGGTGCGGTCGATGAAGCTCACGCCGCTCGCGCGCCCGCGCGGTCCGAGTGTCACCTCGTAAACCATCGCGTCGGTCGTGATGTCGAGGTTTCCGCTCGCGAGCGCCGGCGGCAGATGCACGGTGGTCGACTGATAGTTCGCGCGGATCGAGCAGCCCCGCCCGCACGGCGTCGCCCACAGACACGGCGCACGGGCGCGCATGTCCTCGGCGAGGATCCTCTGCGCGGTGACATTGTGCGGATGCAGGCGAGCCGGGGTGCGCTCGTAATCGAGCGGCCGGGTGAGAACGGCCTTATGGCCCGGTATCGCGGTGATCCCGAGGCGCTTCGCCCGCTGTGCCACAAGCAAGTCACTGACGAGCGGCGCGGGCGGCGGCAGCAGACACTCGGGTGGCGAGTCCGGAGTGTTCTCCCGCCCCTCGTTGGTGCCGTAGACGCCGATCAGCAACTCAACCTTGTCGTAGTAGGGCGCGACATCCTCGTAACCGATGGGCCAGTCGAACCCGAGCCCGTCGCGACTCCTGGGCTTGAAGTCATAGGGGCCGTTGCGCAGCGAAATCCGGCCCCAGTGATTGGTCCGACCCCCGAGCATCCGCGCCCGCCACCATTCGAAGCGCCCCGAGTGCTCTTCGCTCGCGCGCACGTAAGGCTCTCCGGGCACTTCCCAGCCGCCGTCGACCGTCGCGTCGTAAAAGCCGAAGGGCTTGTGCGGAGTGCTGACCCCCCGGAGAGGCGCGAGGTCGGGTGTCTGGAACATGGGCGTCTCGGTTGCGGGGATGTATCTGCGCCCGGCCTCGAGCATAAGAACCTTCGCGCCCTCCATCGAGAGCGCATAGGCGGACTGCCCGCCCGCGGCACCCGAGCCGACGACGATGACGTCGTAAGCATTGCGCTGGGATCCGGCCGTCACGAAAGGCATGGGTTACGATCGGTAGGCTTCGCGCCCGATGCCCTGCACGGCGATTCCCTGGGCGGGGAGCACCTCGTGCTGCAGGGCGTACATCGCCGCCGCGGCCTCGTCGATCGCCCGCGTGAAAGCGAGCGATGCCGAGAGAATCGGCGCGAGCCGCGACTTATCCTGAACGCGAGCCCTAGGGTATTCGTGCTCCACGACCAGGAAGGTCTTCTCCGGATCGATGCGCAGCAGCTCGCGTGCGGCGAGCTGATGGTCCAGCCAGTCCACCGTACGGTTCTGAAGGTACGCGAGCGGATCGTGCCGCGCGGTGCCCGGCAGCTCGTGCTCGCAGAACACGGTTTGCTTCTTCCACGCATGGCGCTGCTCGCCGGGTGCGGTGCTGGGCTCCGCCCCGCGCCAGTCGCCACGCTGCATCGTCTGACCCCCGTAGCCCCAGGCCGAGATCCCGCGCGAATCGATGACCTGGCCCTTGACGTGAAAGCCGGTGATCAGAAAGTCGTAGCCGGCGTCCTTCAGATACTGGAATACCGAGCGCGAGTCCTGCCCCATGAGGATGGCGTGCGAGGGGTCATAGTGGATGCGGAACTGGTCGCCGACGCCGTGCCGCTCGCAGATGCGGTGGAGCGCGATCCAGGGACCCGGGGCATAGGCGATGTTGTTGTGCCACGTGTCGCCGATGGTCCATCCCGGCATCGGACACTGCTCGACGCGGTAGGTGAGTCCACGCGCCTGCGCTTCCTTGAGAAGCGGGATGAACACCTCCTCGAACATCACGAGGTTCGCGTCGAGACTCAAGGCGGGATTGCGGCCGACGAAGCCGGCGACCGCGTCGGTTCCGAGGAGGACCGCGGCATCGAAGACGCGCCGCATGAGCTCGTGCTTTCTGTGGCGCACCGACTCATCGGCGGCCAGCATGTTGTCGAAGTACGCCAGGTCTGAAAGTCCCACGCGGGTCGACTGCATTGCCCGGCGGACGCGCGCCGCGCGGGCGGCGCTGAAGGGCTCGCGCAGATCCAGCGTGTTCGCCACGGGATCGAGAAGCGCGGCGGCGGGCACGTCGCTCTCGGTGGGATGCAGGGCCGCGGACAGCTCGATGTTCGGGGCGCCGATCTGCCGGGCGAACTCCAGCCACTCCTCGACGCCCAAGTCGGGGTCCGCGTCGCGCCGCTCCCGCGGAGTCAGCTCCTGGAGCGCCGCGGTCAGGATGCTGAGCCGCATCGGTCTCGGCCGGAACTCAGTCGCCGCTGGTTTGGTTGGCATAAGCGATCGTCTCGTTGCGGAACGTCCCCGCGAAGAGCACAAACACCACGGCCGCAAAGGCGGCGGGATAGAGCCAGATGGAATGCCAGTCGTGGGCGCCGTGGAGCGAGTACCGGTCGTCGATGAGGCCCGCGACGGAGAACCCGACCAGCATGCCGACCCCGTAAGTGGCGAGCGTGATCAGGCCCTGGGCCGTGCTCTTGTGCCGGGCGCCCGCCTTGGAGTCGGTGTAGATCTGGCCGGAGACGAAGAAGAAGTCGTAGCACGCGCCGTGGAGGGCGATGCCGAGGATCAGCAGGAAGGCGAGCTCGTGCGCGTTGCCGAAAGCAAACAGCACGTAGCGGCAGGCCCAGGCCAGCATGCCGAGCAGCAGGGTGGTCTTCATCCCGAAGGTCTTCAGGAACACCGGGACCAACAGCATGAACGCGACTTCCGACATCTGCCCGATGGTCTGCTTGCCGGTCGCATTGGCGACCTGAATCTCGGTGAGGAACTGATTGGCGTTCTGGTAGTAGAAGGCGAGCGGAATGCAGATCAGGATGGAGGCGAGGAAGAATACGAGGAAGTTGCTCTCCCGCAGGAGAACCAGTGCATCGACTCCGAGGAACTGCCGGAGGCGGGAGCCGTCGCCCCGTTGTGGCAGGGGCGGCGTGCGGGGCAGCGTGAAGCTGTAGAGGCCGAGTGCGAAGGACGCGATCGAGCACATGAGAAAGGTGTTCCTGAGCGCGCCCAGCGCCATGGCGGCATGGGAGTCCCAGGCGAACAGATAGCTGACACCGAGGCCCGCGACGATCCAGCCGATCGTGCCCCACACCCGGATGCCGGAGAAGTGTCTGGCGGGCTCATCCATCTGCCGGAAGGAGATGGCGTTGACCAGCGCCAGGGTCGGCATGTAGAGAATCATGTACGCGAACACGCCCGGATAGAAGGCATCGAAACTCCGAGCGCGGGACAGCGCGTAGAGCAGGATGGCGCCCGCGATATGAATGATGCCGAGCAGACGCTCGGCATTGAAATAGCGATCCGCGACGAGCCCGACGATGAACGGGGCGATGATCGCGCCCCAGGACTGCGTGGAGTAGGCGAGGGCGGTCTGGGCTCCGCTCGCGTGCAGATTCGCCGCAAGGTAGCTCCCCAGCGTGACGAACCAACCGCCCCAGATGAAGAATTCCAGAAACATCATGATGCAAAGACGGAATCGCGTCAGTCGGGTCACGAGGCCGACCTCAGCCAGACCGACCCGGCGCGCGAGCTCTCGACCGCCTGGGCGACGAACCGCAGGCCGCGCAGGCCGTCCCGTACTCCGGGGTAATCGTGGACCGGCGCCTGTCCGAGCTGGACCCTGCGCACGTCCTCGATGAAGCGGCGATAGATATTCGCGAAAGCCTCGAGATAGCCCTCCGGATGTCCGGCCGGTACCCGGGTCAGCGCCTGCGCCGATGCGCTGAGGTACCCATGCCCGGTGCGCAGCCGCGCCCAGGGTTTGCCGGCGGGCTTGTGGATGAGTGTGTTCGGTTCCTCCTGATGCCACTCGAGGCCCGCCCGGGACCCATAGAGCCTGATCGAGAGCCGGTTTTCTTCCCCGCAGGCGACCTGCGAGCAGCTGAGCGTGCCTTTCGCCCCGCCCTCCAGCCTCAAGAGGATGCTGGCGTCATCGTCCAGGCGGCGGCCCGGCACGAAGGTGCTGAGTTCCGCGCACAGCGCCTCGATCCGTCGGCCCGTCACGAACTCGACGAGGTTCGCGCAGTGGGTGCCGATATCGCCCACGCACCCGGCGAGGCCGGCGCGCGCGGGATCCGTCCTCCAGGCGGCCTGCTTGTTGCCCCGGGTCTCCACGGCCTCCATCAGCCAGTCCTGCGTGTATTCGACCATCACCTTGCGAATCTCGCCCAACTCGCCGGCGCTCACCATCTCGCGCGCCTGGCGGACGGCGGGATAGCCCGTGTAGGCGTGCGTGAGCGCAAACAGCCTCGGGCCGGCTTCGACGAGACGAACCAGCTCCTCGCCCTCGGCGACCGTCAGCGCGAGGGGCTTGTCACAGACGACGTGAATGCCGACCTCGAGAAAAGCCCGCGCCACCGGACAGTGCAGGTCGTTCGGAGTCGCGATGATGACAAAGTCGATGCCGTCGTCGCGGCGGGCGCCTTCGGAGGAGGCCATCTCCATGTAAGAGGCGTAAGCGCGCTCGAGCAGCCAGGCTGCCGCGCTCTCACGGGCGATACGGGGATCGGACGACAGGGCGCCCGCGACGACGCGCGCCTGACCGTCGAGCTCGGCGGCCATGCGATGCACCGATCCGATGAACGCGCCGCGCCCGCCGCCAACGATACCGGCACGCAGCCGGCGCGGAGGTTTGACGATTGCAATGTTGCCCATGATCGGCCCTTCGCCATAATGTAATCGAGGTCAAGCCGGGGCGCTGCAGAGCCTCTGCGCGGCCCTCATCGCTGTCGGCCCCCGGCGTGCCTTCCACCGGGACGGAAACGCTGCCAGAATCGTGGGCGAGAGCGTTGGGGTAAAGAAATCCCCGACGGCCGTTTGGAGGAGACGTCCATGAAAACATCGACCCTGCTCGTCGTGAGTTCCGCTCTGGTGCTGTTCAGCCTCGGTGCGGCTGCGGCGCCACCCGGCGGAGGGCCCGTGGGAGGCGGAATGCCTGGAAAAATGCCGGGCGCGACGCCGGGCCACGTGGATACGGGTCATGGTTCCGACCGACGGAGCGGCCCGCAGAGTGAAGGACGCAGCATCAGCGACCAGCTCGCCAAGAATGCGAAACTCTCTTCAGAGATCAAGGAGCTGACGGGTACCGATGCGCAGCAGGCGTGCGCGGGGTTCATGAATCTCGGCAGCTGCGTGGCGGCGGCACACGTGAGCAAGAATCTCGGCATTCCATTCGACACGCTGCGGTCGAAGGTGACGGGCTCGAGCGCCGTGGGTCTCGGCCGGGCGATTCACGAGCTCAGGCCCGATACTGATGCCACGAGCGCAGCGCAGGCAGCGACCCGACAGGCCATCGCAGACCTGCAACCGCGCGGTTGAGACCGAAGCTCGCACCTAAGCTCGACCGGCGGGGCACGTAGGTGCCGCGCCGGTCACCGCGAGGCAAGCGCCTGTCGCGCGTCAGGCAAGCCTACTGCCTGTCGAACACGAGCGTCTGATCGCCCCCGGCGCTGGTCAGCTGCAATCCCGTGTTGTGTACCGTCAGCGTCCTGCCATCCGCGGACACGACGCGATGCACGTGGCCAACGACCTTCCCGTCCTTCTTGAGATCGAAGTCCCAGGTGTTCGCGTCGACCTTTTTCGCGTGCGTCGTGTCCGCGTCCGCGGTCAAGGTCTGCTTCATGTCCTCGCCATCGCGGTACTGAACCCGGTTCGAGCGCTCCTTGCCGTCCTTGCCGGTCAGCTTCTGCTCGAGCGTGAACGTGCCGTTGACTTCGGTATAGAGGCGGATTCCGGCGGTGAGCTCTGCGCCCGGGCTGAACTTCGATTTCGCGACATTCAGCTTCCACATGCCGATGATCGGATCCGCGGCGAGAGCCGGGCCGGCGAACAGCACCGCTGCGAGCATGATGAGTGATAGCGACTTTTTCATGTGAATTCCCCCCCGTTTGTGGTTTTGCGGCCCGGACCTGTCGGAAGCGCGCTCGGGAGTGAGCCCGGGCGGCGCTAGAAGATGCCCGTGTGCCGGCTCCCGTGCCAGCGTGGACTTGAGCGTGGTAGTGTCACCCACGGGCCGCGCCCCGCCTCGACGCGTTGAGCTGCACGAGCCATCATGGCTATAATGGCCAGATGGAAAAAGCCACCATTTCAAAACTGAAGGATAATCTGAGCGCCTACCTGCGCAAGGTGCGGGCCGGGCATGCCGTGGTGATCTACGACCGTGACGTGCCGGTGGCGCGGCTCGAGCGGATCGAGTCGGCGGGGCGTGGCGCACACCGGCTGGCGCTGCTTCGCGCTCAAGGAGTGACACGGCCGCCGACTCGCCCGATGTCGGCCGAGAAGCTGCGGGCCTCCCTTGCCAAGCCGCTCGGCCGCGCATCCCGTCTCCTCGAGGCGCTGCGCCTCGATCGGCTGGAGGAGCGATGAGGCGTGTACGCCCGTGAAGTTCTGGGACGCCTCCGCCATCATTCCGCTGCTTGCCGAGGAGCCCGCTCGCGAGGCCATGCTCAGAGTCCTCGAGGAGGACGCCGAGATACTCGCCTGGTGGGGAACGCCGGTCGAGATTGCCGCGGCCATCGCGAGACGTGAACGGGAGAATGCGCTGACGGCGAAAGAGGTCGAGGCGACGCTGGCGGTCGCGCGCCATCTCGCAGACAGCTGGCACGAGATCGTGCCGTCGACGGCGCTGCGCCGCACGGCGGAGCGGCTGCTGCGGGTGCACCCCCTTCGGGCGGCCGATAGTCTTCAGCTCGCGGCCGCCCTGGTCGCGGCCGATCACGATCCGGCCACGCTCGAGATTGTCTGCCTCGATGAGCGGCTCACGGCCGCGGCCCGGCGCGAGGGATTCACGGTGGTTGACGGGTAGATCGCGGCAGGCATCATGCGCGGCGTACCCGGAGCGGTCCGCTGCCGGTCAAGACAGGGGATCTCCATGCGTCTCGTGCCCTACCTCGGCATCGTGATTTCATGCCTCGCGAGGCTGTGCCTCGCGCAGGATTCCCCGGGATCGGCCGCGGCCGCGGCACCCCATCTCACGGTGCTGCGGGCCCGGGCGCTGATCGATGGGACGAGCGGCCAGCCGCGCCTGAAGCCCGAGATCCTGGTCCGCGGCAATCGCATCGCCGAAGTCACGACGGCAGGGGCGCATCCGCCGCCACCCGGTGCAGAGGTGATCGATCTCGGCGGCGCAACCCTTCTTCCCGGCCTGATCGATTGTCACACTCATATATTCCTTCAGGGCGAGGTGCCCGCAGCGGGCGGCTACGATGTGCAATTGCTCAAGTTCCCGGCTTCCTACCGGGTGGTGCGCGCGACGCTCGCGGCGCGGCGAGCGCTGGAACAGGGCTTCACGACGCTTCGCGACGTGGAGACCGAGGGCGCGGGCTTCGGCGACGTCGGCATCAAGCGGGCGATCGAGGAGGGCTATATTCCAGGGCCGCGACTCTACGTCTCAACCCGCTCGATCTCGACGACCGGCGGCTATGTCCTCGAAGGCTATGCGCCCGAAATCGAGGTGCCCAAGGGGGCTCAGATCGTTGACGGCCCGGTGGAGGCCCGCAAGGCGGCGCGCGAGCAGCTCGATCATGGTGCCGACTGGATCAAGGTATACATGACGCACCGGTCGTGGGTCGATGAGCAGGGCGCACTCGTTTCGCAACCGACGCTGACGGTGGAGGAGCTCAGGGCGATCGTCGACGAGACGCACGGTTGGCGGAGAAGAGTCGCCTGCCACGCCTACAACGGAATCGGTCTGCAGCGCGCCCTGGACGGCGGCTGCGACTCCATCGAGCATGGTCTCGAGCTCACCGACGCGCAGATTGCACAGATGGTCAGACAAGGCACTTGGCTCGTACCGACCCTGTCCGTCTACTACTACGATCTGGACCCGCCCGACACGCCGACCGGCAAGCGGGACCGCAAGCGCGTGGCCGTCCATGGCGTTTCGTTTCAGAAGGCATTGCGTGCCGGCGTCAAAATCGCGTTCGGCACGGATGCCGGCGGTTTTCCGTGGTCCGAGCCCCTGGCGCAGGAGTTTGCCCGGGAGATCGAATTCGGGATGACGCCGATGCAGGCGATTCAGTCGGCCACCTCGCGTGGCGCGGAGCTGCTTGGCCGGAGCGGTGAGCTCGGGGTAGTCGCGCCCGGTGCGTACGCGGACCTGATCGCGGTCGCGGGCGATCCCCTCGCCGACGTCAATGAGCTGAAGAACGTCGGCTTCGTGATGAAGGACGGGGTGGTGTTCAAGTCGACGTCGAAATCTCCCGGCAAGTGACGAGACGCAAGCGGGGCCTCGATAGGCATGGCCGTCGCCCGCCCGCGCACGGAACCTTATGGAAAAACCGGCGTCAACCGAAAGCTGACGCGCGTCTCAGCCGCCGGTGTCGAGACTTGACCGCCGTCACGCGCCTGACATCGCGCCTGCGTTGTGCGACCTGCTGCCACGACCTTGACGGCCGGATCGGGAAGTCTGACCACCATGTGCTCGAGGAGTGCGCCGGGGGGGCCGGGTCGCGCCAACGAGCTCGGAGGCCAGATGGTCAACCTGTTGACTTTCGCGGTGTTCGCGACGATTGACGAAGCGGCGATCAGCGGCCTCAAACATGCGGCCGCCATCTGCGATCCGCAGTACGAGTGCGGTGGCGTCGTGCGGGCCGTGCCCGGCGGGTTCGAGGCGTCCGCTCTGATTTCGTCAAAGCGACCGTTCGGCGTGGACCTTGCGGAGTTCTACGGTCCCGAGGTGGTGGCGGACTTCCACACGCACGTATGCTCGATTCACAACCAGGCATTCGCCGATTTCTTCTCCATGTCGGATGCGATCGTCAATCAGGAGCTGCACACGGTCGGCTACATGCTGAGCCTCTGCGACTGGAACATCCGCCGCTATGACCCGTCCCAGGACGACCGCGACGACGAGGAGGTGGATTTTCGCAGCGGCCGGGTGATCTACCTCACCTGCGGTCACATCGTCGGGTGGGTGCCACCGCTGCCAGAAGAAGAGGTCGCACTCGAGCTGACCGTTGTGCGACGACGCAACAGGCTGACGACGCACTCAACCTGACGGACCCCTGCGCCGATTCCTGAGCCCGCCGCGGGCCCGTGGACTCCCATTGGCTTGAAAGAGTACTGTCCGGCGGGAACAGTACGCAGGCGCGTTGCCTGCCGAGCCAACTCAGCGCAAGGAGTCTGCATGCGCAAGGCCAGCATTCCTCACGACGCGCTCGATGAGCCGCTGGCTCATGCCGGGCCGGGTGCTCAGTCTCAGAGCCCGATCTACCCGGCTTGAAAGGCTTCCGCGAACATGATTACGGAAGCTGGGGGATGAACGGACGTGTGGCGCTCGTTACGGGCGGCGGCCGGGGGATCGGGCGCGAGGCGGCCCTGCTCCTCTCAGCCGCGGGAGCGCGCGTGATGATCGTGGCGCGCAGCGCCGCGGAACTGGCGGCCGTCGGCCTGGAGTACGTCGCGGCCGACCTCGGCACCGCCCAAGGCTGCGCCCTGGCGGTCTCCGAGACCGAGCGACGGCTGGGGCCGATTGACCTGCTGATCGTGAACCACGGCATCGGCTCGGCTCACGAGCGGCTCGTGTGGGAGCAGGACCCGGAAGTCTGGCGCGAGACGATGCGCATCAACCTCGACGGTCCGTTCGAGCTCACGCGGTTGACCGTGGGCGGGATGTGCCAGCGCGGTTTCGGCCGGCTCGTGTTCACCAGCTCGACCGCCGGCGAGAAAGCGGAGCGCTCCGGCAGTGCCTACACCGCTTCCAAGCACGGACTGATCGGACTCGCACGCGCGGTCGCCCAGGACGCCGGGCCATTCGGAATTACATCCAACGCGGTGCTCCCCGGCTGGGTGCGAACGGCAATGGCCGAACGCTCGGCGAAGACCGAGGCTGAGCGGCGCGGCATCAGCGTCGAGCAGGTGTGGCGGGAGCGCGCCGCGATCTACCCCCAGAACCGGGTGCTCGAGCCGCGCGAGGTCGCGCAGGTAATCGCGTTCCTGTGCAGCGAAGCAGCGGGAGGCGTGAACGGCGAGGCGATTACCGTGTCGCTCGGAGGCATCTGGTAGGCGTTCATCAGGTGCTGCGCTTCGGAGACTGCGGTGCGGGCCAGGGGTACTCGGACTTGCCGTTGAAAATCTCATCCGACTCGGCGCGCTCGAGGGTCCAGTCGCCGCGTGCGATCTCGGCCTCGAGCTGACCCGGAGCCCAGCCGGAGTAGCCGATGAAGATCCGCAGGCCGTCCATGGGCTTGTCGCGGGCCAGCAGCTGGAGCAGCAATTCCCGGTTCGCGCTGAAGTAGACGCCCTCAAAAGCCTGGATCGCATGCTTGGGGGGCTTGACGGCGCGAAAAAGGAACCACACCGAGCCGAATTCAACCGGCCCGCCGAAGTAAACCTTGTCGTGCAGTTGCGCGAGGGGCTTGAGATCCGGAAAGAGGCGCGAGAGTGGAACCTGGGTGGGCCGGTTGATGATGAGACCTACCGGGGCGTGCCCGACGTTGTTCATCACGAGCACCACCGACTCGGCGAAATTGGAATCCGGCAGATGGGCTCGAGCTTTGAGGAGGATTGCGGTTAAAGGCTTCGCGTCGCCGGCGGATATCGGCCACGCCGCTCCGAGCAGGAGCAGGAATGTGCAGAGTGCCCCTGCCATATCACGCTGCAGCCCCACACCGCGTCTCACTGGCAACGCTCCCGGTACGATCCGGCGTACGAAACGATGGAGAGAAGATTACCATCAGGGTTGCGGAGCCAGACGACCTGGGCGCCCCAGGGATGACGACCACGCCGGCCTCCGTGCGGGAGGCCCGGGAACGCTCCCGTGACTGCCCGAGATCCCCCAGCCGCCAGCCCGGGCTACCAGTCCGGGCTGGCCATGGGGCCGCTTGGAACCCGGCTGAATGAGCGCGGTAGCGGGAGACGTGTCGTGGGTAGATTTACGCGAGGTGCGTCGGAGGCGACGCGAAGGATCGCGAGGGTCGGCGAGGCACGCGTCGCTCGACGAGCACTCAGCGCGGCGCGCTGCGCAACTGCGGGAAGTCCTGGTACACCGCCTCGATCGGAATGGCGAAGCCGATGCCCTGCGTGCCGCGTAAGTTCATGGTGTTGATGCCGACGACCGCACCATTCTCGGTGATCAAGGGGCCGCCACTATTGCCCGGATTGATGGGCGCGTCGGTTTGCAGGAATCGCTCCTTGCCGGCGCCGCGATCCCCGGAGAAGATGCCCGCCGTGACGCTGTAGGCCAGCCCCGAGGGGTTGCCGATCGTGTACAAGCGCTCTCCCTGGAGGAGCCTGGCGGAGCTGGCCCGATCCAGGTGCGGACAGTGGTCCGCCGGAAGCTGAAAGATCGCGAGATCCCGGCCTTCCGCGTACTCAGCGCGCCACACCGTGAATTCGGTACCGTCCACCAGTGTCGCGGTAAAACCGTTGAACGGCTTCGGCGCGCCTTTGTCGGCGCTCTCCCGGTTGAGCTGCCCCGGCAAGCTGGCGAGCTCCTGCTGCATCGCCTCGATACGCTCATCCAGTTGCAGCACCTGCAGGTTCGTGCCTGGTTGCCCTGCGAGCGCCGCCCGCAACTGCATCTGCTCGACGATGTTCGCCTGCAGCTGTTGCGCTTCGGCGCTCAGACGTGCGCGCAACTCGGCACCGTCCACCGTATTGTTCGCCACCTGGGGAGCATCAATGTCCACCACATGTCGACTGGTGATGACGTGGCAGCTCGCATCGAGGATGAACCCTGAGCCTACTCCCAGGCCGCTGCGGATGAACACCGTGGAGTTGCGGGCGGTCTCTATCGCATTGCGAGCGGGGAAAGACCTCGCCAGCTGGGCTTCGAGACCCTCAAGGACGCGCGGGGGCTCGGCGTTGCGGGCAAAGCGCCGCGACGCCGCAGAGTCCGCGCCGTACGACGCACCTGCGAGCCCGACATTCGTCGCCGCCGCGAGCCCTGCAGAGGCGCTGGCCGCCGCCGAATGCGTTGCAGTGGCGATCCGGGAGGGTGAGGCCTGACCGCGCGGGACGTGCCAAACGAGGGCCGAGCTCACGATCGCAGTGAAAGCAATGGCGCCCCACCCAAATCCGGACGCGTGTTGGTGCGCGCGGGCAGCGGCGCTGCGGCGGCCAGCGTGGCGAGTCTGTCGCCGGGAAAATTTGGCGAAATAGATGCCGCAAGATGCACATTGCGTTATGTCATCCTGGCGGTGCTCACATTTCGGACACTTCATGGCCTGGTGTTATACAGGTCTCCTGCGGGCGACATTTGAGGCCAATCCCACTTTCATTGCAGACAGGATATCGGGCTCCGCATTCTGTGAGGGGGGTTGCAAGGACGAGCCCGGTGTCGGCGTTGCGCTCGAGAGAACGTGAACAGCATCTCGCGCTCGGGACGCTGTGATTAATGTCACCTACAAGACAAACCGTGCCGCCTGCCTCATCGTGGACGTGAGATGCGGCCGACTGGCAACAACAAACTCACACGTTTAATGCGCGGATCTCCGATTTCGCGAGAAGCCAAGTTCTGTCACGACGGGCGAAATAGTGTAGTTTCGTCGGTCGTACGCGCACGGGAGCCGCCGTGGGAGTTGCGCCGATGTCTCGCAGGGTTTTCATCAAGAGTGCTCTGACCGGGGCGGCGGGTAGCGTCCTGCCCGAGAGCTCGACAGCGCGGCCCGCCGCGACCGCTCTGACGGCCCTCAGCCTGACTGAGGCCGCGCAACTCGTGCGGCACAAGAAGATCTCCCCGGTGGAGCTCACGCAGGCGTGTCTCGATCGCATCGAGAGACTCAATCCCCGCCTCAACGCCTTCATTACCGTTACCGCGGAATCGGCGCTGGCCGGCGCCCGCATCGCCGAAGCAGAGGTCGGCCGCGACGGCTGGAAGGGCCCGCTGCACGGCATTCCGATCGCCCTGAAGGATCTCCTCGACACTGCTGGGCTGCGAACCACGGCTGGGAGCGCGTTATTCAAGGAGCGCATCCCGCAGCAGGACGCGGAGGTAGTACGCCGCCTCAAGGCCGCCGGCGCCGTGCTGCTCGGGAAACTCAACATGCACGAGTTTGCCTTCGGCGCCAGCTCGGCATTCAGTCATTTCGGCCCGGTGCGCAATCCGTGGAACCTCGCTTACAGCCCCGGTGGCTCCTCGGGCGGCTCCGCAGCGGCGGTGGCTGGGCAGCTGTGCTACGCAGCGCTCGGTTCGGACACCGGCGGCTCGATCCGCGAGCCGGCGGCTTACTGCGGGATCGTCGGGCTGAAACCGACCTACGGCCGCGTCAGCACCAGCGGCGCCATTCCTCTCTCCTGGTCGCTGGATCATCTCGGACCGATGACGCGGACGGTGAGTGACGCGGCGCTGCTGCTCAAGGCGATCGCGGGCTACGACCCCCAGGACCCGGGCAGTACCGACGTGCCGGTTCCGGACTACGCGGCGGCCATCGAGGGTGCGACCGCAGCGCTCCGTCTCGGGATTCCCCGGGACTACTTCTACGAGAACCTGCATCCTGACATTCAGGCGGCGATGGAGACAGCGCTCGGCGTGCTCAAGAAACTGACGCGCTCGCAGCGCGACGTGGCGCCATTCGCAACGGACGCAAGCTACGCTTCGGTCATGGAGCCGTACGTCGCGATCCTCTCGGCCGAGGCGTACGAATTTCACAAGGAATATGTGGCCAAGAGTCCCGAGCTCTACCAGGCGGCCACGCTGAAGCGAATTCGCGCCGGGGCGGACGTGAGCCTGTCCACGTACATGCAAAGCCGGCGCCGCCTCGATCAGGCCCGCCATGCGGCCGCGCGCTGCTTTGCGGATGTGGACCTTCTGGTCACGCCCACCACACCGGTGCCACCGTTCGCGCTGAGCGAGCTCGGCGATCCCAACACCGCGCGACCGCTCGAGCTGCGCATGCTGCACAACACCCGGCCGCTCAACCTGCTGGGGCTGCCGACCATCTCCGTTCCCTGTGGCTTCACCGCCGAGCGCTTGCCGATCGGACTTCAGATCAGCGGTCCACCGGGCAGCGATGCGACGGTGCTGCGCCTGGCGCGCGCTTACGAGCGCGCCACCGCGTGGCACCAGAGCGTCCCGGTCATGAACGCCGGTTGATGGCGGAAACCCCGATTGCGGCCGCCCGAATATCGGCGTCAACTCCCTGCGCCAGCCGAACCAAATCTAGCCCGGCGGCAGAGGCGCAAGTAATGCCTACCGAGGCGGTCTTGCCGGAGAGTGAGCTGCGATCGCGCGTACAGGAGCGCATCAAGGAAGGTCGCCTGCCAGTGGAGTTCATTACGCTGATCAACGGTGGTTTCGGAGGGGGGCAGACGTGCCCCGTGTGTGATGCACCGGTGACACGTGACAAAGTCGAGTACGACGTCGTCGACCCACGCAATGCCAATCAGCTGACCTTTCATTTCGCATGCTACGTGATCTGGCAGCGCGAATGTGCACGGCGCATCCGCGCGGGTGACTCGGAAAGATAGCCCTCCGCTATGCGGCGGGAGCCCGCGTTGCACCCGCATCGCCGCGGCGCCTGTTACGGTGAGTCAGCCGGCAGTGCTAAAAGCTCTTGCCGTCCACCTTTCTCACCCTGAAGGTATCGGCATCGGCGTCGTCCAAGCAGCGGACGTTGATGGCCGCCATCTCCGCCCCCGTTTTCGGATTCTTTCCAATCGCGAAGGACTGGATGCCACAGGTAGAACAGAACTTGTGATGGATCATGTGCCGGTTGAATGCGTAGCTCGTCAGGTCAGCATCGCCGGAGAGGAGCTTGAACTGTGTTACCGGTGCGAAGGCCAGCAACGAGCCCAGCCGCCGGCATCGCGAGCAGTTGCAGGCGATAACCTCGGCGATGTCCAGGCTGACCTCATAGCGCACCTTCCCGCACTGACAGCCGCCGGAATAGGTCTGCGTCACGGTTGCACCTCTGTGTCGTGTCTTAGCGGATTTCAGCACTCGACGCTCGGACTCTCAAGCAGTGCGTCCTCGCGGCGCGCCCCAAGCTACCGAGCCTTCGGCGGCAGTGAGGGCGGGCGGCGCTCGCGCAGCAAATTCCACTTGACGCCTCGGCCGGGTCCGGTCTGGCTCAAGACCGGGACCGGCCATTGACCGGCTGCTCAAACCCGGCGCCGCGTTTGCTACAGTCCGAGCATTGGCGCGGGTCGATGTGGCTGGGACGAGGGTCGCAGCCGCAGCAAAGGGTCTTGATTCGCGATGCGGCACTCGGAGAAAGGGATAACCCTATGAGCGAGGATCATGTCAAGTACGATTCGCAACTGATCCAGAAGTTCGCCGACCGGCTCTATGCCGAGGCCGACAGAGTGGTGATGCAGTCCACCGTCGTGGCGACGTTGGTAGGCGCTACCGCTGGCTACGTGATCGCTGCACTCACACGCGTCCAGACCGTGGGGTTCGTCCTGGTGTGTGCGGTAGTGGCAGCGGGCATGGGCTACGTGCGCGGCCGGGAAAAGGCGTTCACTCTCAAGTGGCAAGCGCAGCAAGCCCTTTGCCTGATGCACACCGAGCGAAGTACTCGCTTTGTCGCGGTGTCGGTTTCCCGGCGCTCTGCCGAGGCGGTACTGCAAAGCGACCGTCCCGCCGAGCAGGGGACAACTTCCTGACCAGAGGCGCTCATCAAGCCAGTGTTGCGCAGTTTCCTTGGAGGGTTGGCTGGTTATGTCAACATAAGCTCGTAAAACGTAGCGACTTTACCGGCGCATATGCGGGATGCGTCACACCTTGCGCGCCTGGGGCACCGAGCGTTGTCACTACGTGGCGATGCCGTTCCTGTAAAACGAAGGTCGGAGCGAGTACTCCGCATACCAAGAAACGAGAACGCCTTCATGACAACGAAGACCTGGTCCAGGCGCTGGTTATTTGCAGGGTTCATCGCGACTGTCTTGCTGGCCCTGTGGGCAGTGATGTCCCGAAGCGCTTCACCGTCGCCAGCGCCGATGACCGCCGCGTCTCGGCCGGCAGCCCGGATGCCCGTCGCGGCTGCGCCGGCGCGGGCGCGGACGACACCAGCTTCCCGAGTTGAACCGGTGGGCGTGCGGCAGGACTACATCGTGCAGGCCGAGAGCGTCGAAGTCGCGCGCAGCGCTGTCGCGCGCGTCGGCGGCGTGGTGACCGGCGATCTTTCCATTATCCGCGCAGTGGGTGCTGCACTGGATGACCGGGAGCTCGAGGCGCTGCGGGCCTCAGATGTCCCGCGTCTACGCATTTTCGAAGACTCGCCGGTGCAGGCCAGCTCCGGTCATCTGCCGGAAACCAACTACCCGTCGGAGATCGCCGCCAGCAACCTGCATGTCGGTGGGGTGACCGGACGGGGCGTCACGGTCGCGGTGCTCGACTCCGGCGTGTGGAGCACTTTGGGCCCTCTGCAGACGACGCCGTACCAGACCCCGCACGTGCTTGCGCAGTACGACGTGATTCAGGCGCGCCAGAGTGCGACTTATAACCAGACAGCCGCACTGCAGAACTACAGCCAAAATATCAACGACTTGTTCGGTCACGGCACACACATCTCGTCGATCATCGCGAGCAGTGGTGTGGCCACGACCGGCAACTATCAGGGCGTCGCACCCGGCGGTAATCTGGTCTCCGTACGCGTGCTGGACAGCACAGGCGCCGGCCGGTACTTCGACGTCATCGCCGGTATCGGGTGGGTCGTCAAGGAAAAGTCCCGCTACAACATTCGCGTGATCAATCTGTCGCTGGGCGCGCCGCCGCAGTCGCCGTACTGGGACGATCCACTCGACCAAGCGGTGATGGCCGCCTGGAGCGCCGGGATCGTGGTCGTGGCAGCGGCCGGCAATCGGGGACCGCAGCCGATGACCATCAACGCGCCCGGGAACGTCCCGTACGTCATCACCGTGGGTGCGGTAACCGACGCCTATCACCCGATGCAGCCGTTGCAATACCAGCTCGCCAGCTTCTCCTCCGCCGGCCCGACGTACGAGGGTTTCGTGAAGCCGGAAATCGTAGGGATGGGCGGTCACATCCTCGCTTACGCGCCCAACAACGGCACGCTGGCTTCAGAGTTTCCGCAGTGGGTCGGACCGTACGATGACTTCACGATGTCGGGCACGTCGCAAGCCACCGCCGTGGTGAGCGGTGTGGTCGCGCTGATGCTGCAGGTGAATCCGTACCTGACTCCCGATCAGGTCAAGTGCCGATTGATGTCCGGTGCCCATCCGGCCGTGAACTCCAAAGGGACGCTGGCCTACACGGTGTTCCAGCAGGGCGCGGGTCTGGTGAATGCGCACGACGCCGTCTACGGCACCGCCACGAACTGCGCCAATCAGGGACTGAACGTGGCGAGCGATCTCGCGGGGACCCAGCACTTCGGCGGGCGGGCGAATCGGGATTCGAACGGCAACTACTACATCATGTCCGACCGGCAAACCACCACCTGTTCGAGTGGTGGCGGTCTGCTAGGGGGCTTGATCGGTGGTTTGGTGTGCGTGGTGAAGGATGTGCTTTCCATCGTCCCGTTGCTCCTGGACGGCCTGTTCTGGAATGGGTCGTACACGTCGGGAAGTGGCTACACATGGAGTAGTGGCTACACCTGGAGCAGTGGCTACACCTGGAGTAACGGCTACACCTGGAGCAGCGGCTACACCTGGAGCAGCGGCTACACGTGGAGCAGCGGCCAGACGGGCACCGGCACTGACATCACCGCCCAGCAATAGGACGAAATTCGGGTCCGCGAGCGAGCTATGACGATCGCGCAAGCGAGGCGCGCGAGTTCCGTCATCGGATCGCTCGCGCTGGCGGACGGCGTGGTCAGAGCCCCCTGTCTCTCAGTTCCTGTCGCAGCCACTCCGGTAGCTGCCCCCGGTCGCGGAAGTGCCAGCTATCTCCTCACGCCTGGCAAACCACCGTCTTTCCGTCCGGTTCCGTGTGGCCGCCTGCAGTGCGGCGAAACTCCACCCTGAGCATCAGGGTTGCAGTGTGCTGGCAGTGGTGGCAGATCGTTGGGGTCATTTTTTTAGCAAGTTACTCGCCTTGGATGGCTGTTCCAATGAGGCTGATTTTCCGAGAGGGTAGGGAATAAGCGTAGGCTTTCCCGACTTATGCCCGCAGCCGTGAGCGCCGTCGGCCGGCGTCGGCGACTCCGTCTAAGTAGTCCGCGGCTGGGGCACCGGCAACCGCGGCGCCGGTTGCGCTCTTCTTGGTGGGCTTGGCGCCAAACGCACCAGGCAGGCTGTGTCTGAACCGATCTCAGTGCGGCGGCGTGTAGCGGTAGACGGTCGCGATCGGGAATGCCTTCACCTCTACGAAATTCAGGTGAGCCGCGAGAAATTGCCGGTCCGGCTTCAGCGCCGGATGCAAGGCGTGTATTTCTCCGATGCGCTCTGGCAGGAAATAAACAGCGGACCGGCGAGTTTCAGAGCCGGGCTTCCGTAATCGGCTGCGGCGACAAAGACACCGAGGAGCAGGAATCGAGACGACGGTCCGACGGACGCAGCGGTCGCGAAGGCAAAGCAGCGACTGGCGGCGTAGACCGACGCGCGATTCTCAATGCGATCGCGCACCGTCCTGTTAGGTTCGGATCGGGGCCGCGCCGCGGGTCCCGGGAAGCGGCGAGGAGCGTGCCGGATCGACAGCGCAGCCCACGCCAGTCATTCGGACTTGATGCGGAAGACGATGAGCCGTGCACCCTGCCGTGCTGAGCATGGCATACTCATCGCACCCTGCCGGCCTGAACCTGAAGAATGCGCGGAGTAGGGCAGTGAACAGTCGTCAACCCACCGCTCACAACCCGGCGCTGGAGCAGATCCTCATCGTCGGCGGAGGAGCGGGAGGCTTGGAGCTCGCCACCAGGCTCGGCAACAGACTTGGCAAACGCGGCAGGGCGCAGATCGAGCTGATCGACAAGAGCCGTACGCACCTGTGGAAGCCGCTGCTGCACGAGGTCGCGGCCGGAAGCATGGATTTGGGCGTGCACGAGCTCGATTATCTGGCCCAGTCGTACTGGCATCATTTCCGCTTCCGCCTTGGAGAGATGATCGACCTCAACAGAGAACGGCGCGAGGTGCAGGTAGCGCCCGTCGTCGATGAGGAGGGCAGCGAGATCACACCGCAGCGTGTGTTCCATTACGACACGCTGGTGTTCGCAATCGGCAGTCTCACCAACGATTTTGGTACTCCCGGCGTCAAGGAGCACGCGATTGCGCTCGAGACATCCAGCGAGGCAAAGCGCTTTCATCGTCGGCTTGTCAACGCCCTCATGCGCGCACATGCGCAGCCAGAACCGTTTCGACCAGAGCAGTTGCAGGTGGCGATCATCGGTGCCGGGGCCACCGGCGTCGAGCTGGCCGCCGAGCTGCACAACACAACACGCGAACTGGTGGCGTATGGGCTCGATCGGATCGATCCGGACCGGGACATCAAGCTTAACGTGATTGAGGCGGCCGATCGGATCCTGCCAGCGTTACCGCAGCGTCTTTCTGACGCCGCGACCAAGCTCCTGCAGAGCAAAGGTGTGCGGGTCCGGACGTCGGCGCGCGTCGCCGAGGTCTTGCCGAATGGTGTCAGACTTTCGAGTGGGCAAATCATTCCAGCGGAATTGGTCGTATGGGCAGCGGGCGTGAAGGCTCCGGAGTTCCTCAAGGACCTGGACGGACTCGAGACGAACCGCGCGAACCAGTTGATCGTGAGGCCGACGCTGCAGACAACACGGGACGAGAACATCTTCGCCATCGGCGACTGCGCCGCCTGTCCGTGGACGGGGAAGGATGCGAACGTGCCCCCGCGTGCACAGGCCGCGCATCAGCAGTCGATCCACATGGTCAAACAGATCGCAAACCGATTTGCGGGTAAACGACTGTTGCCTTATCGCTACCGTGACTTCGGTTCGCTGGTTTCGCTTGGCGAGTACACCACGGTCGGCAACCTGATGGGAGCCCTGGTTGGCGGCAGCCTGGTGATCGAGGGCTACATCGCTCGGCTGATGTACAGGTCACTCTACAAGATGCATGAGCTTGCGCTGCATGGATGCACGAAGGTGGCGCTCGACACGGTAGCGCGGCTTATCACCCGGCGCACTGAGCCGCATGTCAAGCTGCATTGAGCCACGGCAACGCTAGTGTTCGTGGCCGCACAGGGCCGTTTGGTGGAATGGATGTCCCGAACAGACGGAAATTATGGTAGCCGGGGCCAGATGCCTGCCGAGCGCCGCACTCGTTGGCGGTGCCGTCAATTGGGGCTGAGCGTGCGGCTGGTCCGGCTGCGTCGTCAACGGCACGACGCGAAAGGCACCGCCGTAGCCTACGTCCATACGTATTGCGCACGATGAGAGACGCGCATCAAATGTGTTACGAAGAGCTGGACAGAACTTCAACTGACAAAGGCACGGGTGGCGGGCGGAGCACCCTGAGTCGAGCCCGTCTGACGATGAGGAGAATCTACAATGAGCGCTGTAATGAAAGAACCCCAGATATCCCGTCCCGTCGCGCAGTTTATCGGCAGTCCTAAGAAACTGCTGATTGACGGCAAGTGGCTACCTGCCGTTTCTGAAGCGACCTTCGAGGTCAAGAATCCGGCGAGTGGAGCGACCATCGCCCGCGCTGCCGAGGGTGACAAGCTGGATGTCGACGCGGCGGTGCGCGCAGCGCGTCGAGCGTTCGATTCGGGACCCTGGCCGGCGATGACGCCCTCCGAACGCAGCAAGATCGTGTGGCGCATCGGCGATCTCATCTCGAAATACACCGACGAGCTCGCCGAGCTCGAGTCGCTCGACAACGGCAAGCCAATGGCTGTGGCGCGGGTGGCGGACGTACCGCTGGCCGCCGACATTTTTCAGTACATGGCGGGCTGGTGCACGAAGATCGAGGGCAAGACCATCCCGCTCTCGGTGCTCTATACGCCGGGGGTGAAGTATCACTCCTACACGCGGCCCGAACCCATCGGCGTGGTCGGACAGATCATTCCCTGGAACTTCCCGCTGCTGATGGCGGCCTGGAAACTCGCGCCCGCCCTTGCCACTGGCTGCACCGTGGTACTGAAGGTGGCGGAAGAGACGCCGCTCACCGCCTTGCGTTTGGGTGAGATCATGCAGGAGGCCGGGTTACCGCCCGGTGTGGTGAACATCATCACGGGCTTTGGCGAAACGGCGGGGGCTGCACTCGCAGCTCACCCCGGCGTGGACAAAGTTGCCTTCACGGGATCCACCGAGGTAGGTCGACTGATCGTGCAGGCTGCGGCGCGCGACCTGAAACACGTATCGTTGGAGCTCGGCGGCAAGTCGCCAAACATTATCCTCGAGGATGCGGATCTCGACGTCGCTATCCCGGGCGCCGCAAGCGCGATCTTCTTCAACCATGGTCAGTGCTGCTGCGCCGGCTCGCGGCTATACGTGCACGAGCGGCTGTTCGACAGAGTCGTAGCCGGAGTGTCGGATCAGGCCAAGACGATCAAGCTCGGCTCGGGCCTCGATCCCGCCACGCAGATGGGCCCGATGGTATCCGAGATCCAGCGCGATCGCGTCTGCAGTTACCTCGAACTCGGCAAGCAAGAGGGTGCCAGGGCGGTGACTGGCGGCAGGGCGCGCGCGGGCTCAGGGTACTTCGTCGAACCGACCGTGTTCGTCGATACCAAGCCCGGCATGAAAATCGTCAAGGAGGAGATCTTTGGTCCGGTGGTGACTGTGACACCGTTTGTGGAAGCGGGCGATGCCCTGGTCCACGAGGCCAACGACACGATCTATGGTCTAGCGGCCGGAATATGGACCCGCGATGTCAGCAAAGCGCATGCGCTGGCTGCGCGCCTCAAGGCCGGGACGGTATGGATCAACTGCTACAACATCTTCGATGCGGCGTTGCCATTTGGCGGATACAAACAGTCTGGTTGGGGCCGTGAGATGGGAGAGGCAGTTCTCGACAATTATCTGGCCACTAAAGCGGTGACGATCAGCCTCTGATTTGCTGGCGCAATCGCACAGGAGACCCCGCCTCGGCGGGGTCTCTTTCCAGGTCAATTCCGTGCCGATGCCCGGATGGCGGCGGGGCACGCCTCGGCCTGCAGCCGCGCCACCACTCCACCCGTACTTTATTCCACCCTTACCTCGGTGGAGGCGGATGCGATCCCGTTCGCGACCACCTCCAATCGGCTAACGCCGTGCTCCTGAGCTCGCGGCACCTCGAAATGAGTTGATACGAGGCCACTCGAGGCAACTGCCATGCTGCTGTGGTCGTGGGTTCGGCTATAGAAGACGTGCCCAGTTCTGTTGTTGGTGATGCGCACGAGCGGATAGTTGGTCGCCGACTGGAAATCATCCCCGTAAGCAGAGGCCTGAGACATGCCGTTGAATCGATATCCGGAAATGACATAGGACCCTCCGGGGCTGATCACGGAAGGGGCAGATTTGATCACAGGCGCCCAGGCCAGGTTGTAGGTGCCCAGCGGGTTGTAGACCGATACGAAGAAGAAATCAGTGAAGAGGATCTGCCCGGTGGGCAGGACGAGGAAATTGCCGTAGAACGAGGAATCATTCGAAGCGTTCGGTGCCGGAGGGGCCTGCGTCAGGCTTGTCCCATCCCACTCCAGAAAGCTGGCCGGAGTGTTAAAGATGAGTGGGCTCGTCATCATTAGGACCATGCCGTTGGGTTCCAGCGCCGCCGGACCATCGGCGATGTCGAGCGTGCCCGGAAAATCCGGACCCGCAGTCCAGGTGCCGCTGTCGGAGTCGTAGATGGCAGTATGGCCCGCACCGCAACGGTTCGCTCCTGTATAGAAGACAGTGCCATCAGGCCGCAGGACGCCGGGACCTACCTCAAAGGAAGCATGTCTCTGTCCACCGCAACCGTGGGCAGAATCCCAGAGTTGCAGGACGGTGCTGCCGGCGCTAGACCACGAGCCGGTCGCCGCATCATAAATCTCCGAGTTAGTGTCCGTCGGCATGTACGTGATGCCGATGGGGACGTAAGCGTCCACCGTGAGTACTTTGCCGTTTGGCAACAGGGTCCAGCCCTCTTCGTCGTAGACGTCGAATTTGTTCGCGCCGGTGGACGCCCAGGCCAATGTGGCAGGATTAAGAAGAGCAGACTGCGTCGTACAACAATTGGCCTGCATGTAGGTGCCATTGGCCAGGACGACGCTTTGCGCGTCCCCAATCGTGGACCACCCTGCGGGAGGTTTGACCATCGTCCAGTTGTTCGTGCCTGGGTCGTAGATTGCACCCATATTTGTCCAGACCGCCTTTAAAAAGTTGTACTCCCCGCCTTCGATGATCACCCGCCCATCCGGGAGGACAGCGGAGCTATGGTAGAGGGGGCTGTATCCGGCTGGCAGCGAGGCAAGCTGGGTCCAGCGTCCGTTCACGTAGCTGCCGAACTGGTCCGGAGTGAGCTTCCACCAATCCTGACAACCTTTGTCGGCGAGCATAACCGTGCCGTCGGTAAGCAGCAGCGGGGTACCAGGGCCGCAATCCGTGTAATCAAGAACCGGAGGCTGGATGTTCAGTAGTTGCCACGGCGATGCGGCGCTTGGAGTCGGCAGAAGTGCGGCGGCGGAGGTGACGTTCTTGTGCGGCGGCAGTGGCTTGGGTGGCGGGAACTGTGCATTGACCAACGAGGGAAAAACCAACAGGGGCAATACGAGCGTTGGCATTCTCAGGACACAACCGCTTTTGCGTTTCATGGTTTCTCCTTTCCGTTAGCCAACACCACCACGCCTGAGGCTCTTGAGGGACCGCAGGAACAGCGGTGTCGCTGTCGCGCCGGCCGGTTGAACGCTGGCGAGTAGCATGCTCGTCGTGCCCAGCGGACTCAAGTGACGCAAGTTGATGCGAACGAGTGAATGCTGGCAGACGCTTGGCCCGCATTTACAACGCGATCGCAGAGGAATCTCGAGACGCGGTGAAAGGAAATTATGGTAGCGGGGGCGTGCTACCTATCGATCTGCCAGATGCGCGGCTGATACGAGCCTTGCGACGCTTTTGTTAGGTGGAAACGAGGCCGAGCTTATGACAGCCCGGACACTCAACGAACTTCGGGACTTCAAGCTCGAACCATGAGCGTCCGCA
>WNFW01000636.1_pt1 | contig 28768 bp, 32 predicted proteins | sample 5400131 | NCBI WGS metagenome assembly WNFW01 (sample SAMN13153362, study PRJNA577476) | soil metagenome | isolation source: 20 cm soil or saprolite under grassland replicate 1 | place: USA:California | collected 2016-06-15 | reverse complement strand
GTTGCTGTTGCAATTGCTTCGGCCCTTCAAAATGCACGGTGACGAAGGCTAATCACCCGCGCAGTGTGCGATAAGGGTCGGATGTCACGGGAATTCCCGGCTGACACCCTGATTGACACCTTCGCGCGGACACTCTCCGACACTCTCTGACGCTCTGGGACACTGCCGCGTCATGAATCCAAGCCCGTTTGCACTCCCGACCCTCTCTGACCCTCCCAGACACGGCATGCCCGCAGCCTCTTAATCCAAGGTTCAGGGTTCTACTCCCTGCGCGAGCACCATTTAGGGACTTCGAAGTCTCAAGACGGACAGTAGCAAGCTGTCCTGCGCGCGCAACGGCGTCCGTTGTGCCATACGACAATGCCCCCTACTGTGGCTGTCATCCTGGCTGTTCACGAACGCCAAGACTTGGCGGGGATGGATGGGAATCGAACCCATCCAGGACGCCTCAACAGCGCCCCGCAGACGGTTTTGAAGACCACGTTTGTGGCGTCCGCCAGTGTCCAGCGATGTGCATGCAAGATGAAAGCGTCAAGAGCTAGGATCCGCTGACGTTCGCTGACGGTTGCCGATGTCCGACAGAATGGCTGTCAGCTTGGCTGTCAGGACCTCTGCCTCCTTCAGACGCCCGGTCCCGAACCGACGTGGTGCCGCGTCCTTCCGTGTCCTGCCGGCCCCCCTCGTGCCCGCCTGAACTCATAGCGCGCGGCCTTCGTGTCCTTTTATGCCCTCTAGTTACCTTCCGTTTCCGGGAATGCGTGATCCGGCTGTGATCCGCCGGGTCTGTCGATGACGACGCCACCTCGTCGCTACGGCGACAGCAGTCGCCATCCAAGACCTTCTACTCAAGAGTTTGCCTAGGGCCGCGACCGGGCCGGTAGCGCGTCGAGGTTGGCGGTGCTGCCCCGTTTTCGAGTCGGGAGCACGGAACTCTACAGCGCAGGAAATCTCGCTGCGGGCTGTTAGGCTCTCCGCCCGCATGAAGTGTTTGTTTAACGCCCGGATCGCGGCGTGCGCGATCCTCGCCGGAATCATCGTCGCGCTGCCGCCCGTAACGGCGCAAGCGCAAACGACTGTCAACGCGAACTGGGTTCGAAGTAACGCCCAGGGGCCTTCACCCCGCGCCGGAGCCTCGATCGCATACGACTCGACACGCCAGCGATCGGTGTTGTTCGGCGGAAGCAACGGCAGCGGCAGCTACTTCGCAGACACGTGGCAGTACAACGGCTCGGCGTGGACGCAGCTTCAGGTGGCCGGTCCACCCGCCCGCTATCTCGCGCCCATGGCGTACGACTCGACGCGGGGGATGGCCGTGCTATTCGGCGGCTACAACAACGGCGTCCAGAGCGACACGTGGGAATGGAACGGCTCGAACTGGACGAAGAAGCTGACTGTCCACACGCCTCCCTTGCGCCTGTGGACGGCGATGGTCTACGACCCTGTTCGTCATGTCACCGTGCTGTTCGGCGGGGCCATCGACACGGGCCTGTACAACGACACATGGCAGTTCGATGGCAATGACTGGACCCACGTAGTCACGGCTCACGCTCCGTCTGCGCGCCGTGGTCACGCGATGGCGTTCGACAGGGCGCGAGGGCGCACCGTTCTGTTCGGCGGCCAGGATGCCGGCGGCGTCGATCTAAACGACACGTGGGAGTTCGACGGCAGCGACTGGACCGAGGTCACGACGGCATCCACGCCGTCAGCGCGCCTGTTCCACTCGATGGTGTACGACCCAAACCTTGGCGGAACGGTCATGCTGGGCGGCAAGTCCACCGGCAACGCGCCGCTGGCCGACACCTGGCTCTACGACGGAAGCACATGGCAGCAGATCACTTCGACGAACGGATGGAACGGCCGGCTCTGGGCGTCGGCAGACTATGACTCCACCCAAGGTTCGCTCGTCCTGTTCGGCGGCTCGCAGGACACCATTCCCGGAGTCGTCTACGGGGACACCTGGTCGCTGCAGGGCGTCACTACGTCGCCGCTCGACTGGGCCAAGCAGTCTGCGGCCACGGCCCCACCCGCGCGTGTCTGGGGTCAGATGGATTACGACTCGCTGCGCGGTGTGTCGGTCCTGTTCGGCGGGAGCACAGACGCGGCAGCGGGCAATCTGAACGACACGTGGCAGTGGGACGGCTCGGGCTGGACGCAGAGGTCGCCCGCGACCTCGCCGCCCCCGGTCGCCGGCGCGGTGATGACGTTCGACAGCGCTCACGGCGTCTCCGTCCTGTTCGGCGGGTCGGGACCCAGCGGCCTCAGCTCGTCGACGTGGGAGTGGGACGGCACGAACTGGACCCAACGCAGTCCGGCCGCCGCGCCTCCGGCCCGCGTCTGGGCGGGGATGACGTACGACTCGGTCCGAGGGCGGATGGTGCTGTTCGGCGGCAACGCAGCCAACGGCACACTCCTCGGTGACACCTGGGAGTACGACGGCAGCACCTGGACGCAGCTGCATCCCACCGCAGCACCGACGCCACGTCTCGGTCCCGCTATGGCCTATGACCCCGGGCTAGGTCGGACCGTCCTGTTCGGCGGAAAGGACTCGACAGGCCGTCTGGCCGACACGTGGGAGTGGGATGGTGCCAACTGGAACCACATCCAGACCACATCTGCCCCGAGCCCTCGCTTCTGGGCGTCGCTGGCGTTTGACGCGCAGCGCGGCAGGACGGTGTTGTTCGGGGGCGACCATTTCCAACCGTACGATCTCGGCGAGTCGAACGACACCTGGGAGTGGGACGGCGCTCAGTGGGTCGAGGCCTGGCCTGCGGCGGCGCCCGCGATCCGCTCGGGCCAGGTTATCGCGTACGACCGCGCCCGCGCCCGCCTTGTCATGTTCGGCGGTTGGAATGCCGCTACGTCACCCGTTGCCATTTACGGCGATACGTGGGAGCTGGGCAGCGGAATTCAGACCCCGCCCGGAATGGAGAGTGCCGCCCTCGACATCTCCGGGCTTGGGTTCAATTTCGGCAATGTCAACGTCGGGTCGACGAGCAACGGAGGCGCCGCGTTCCGGCTGACCAGCACCGGCACCGGCCCGCTGACCGTCAACTCGATCACCGCCACCGGAAGCGATTTCCCCATGACCACCGACTGCCCCGTCGGGGGCAATCTCCTGCCTGCGGGCTCGTACTGCGAGACGGTGGTGTTCTTCACGCCGACCGCGGCCGGGACGCGGACAGGCAGCATCTCGTTCAGCTTCAACGCGCCGGGCGGCGAGCAGACGTTCCAAGTGCAGGGCACGGGCGTCGTGATCCCGACATCGCTGACCGTGTATCCGGTGACGTCGATGTTCAACGGCGGCGCTACGATCGGCGCGTCGCTCCAGGCCAATGGATCACCCTTCGCCGGCCAGTCCCTGACGCTAACCCTGCCGAACGGCGGCAGCGTGACGACCGCGACTGACTCTTCGGGCGTCGCCATCTGGTTCGGTGTCAGCTTTGCAGGGATTCACGCCGGCACCTATCCGACCGGTCTACAAGTGAGCTACGCGGGCAAGCCTGGATACGCCCCGAGCTCGGCTACCGCCCAGCTCATCCTGACCCAGCCTGTCTCGGTTGCTTACAACGGCGACTTCTTCATCCCCGACTCGAGCAGTTTGTCCCTTTCGGCCACCGTCGATCAGCGCACGCCGGCGAGTGACACGCAGTTCATCGACTACGCGTCAAACTCCGTTTGGGCCCGGTTCACGGTCACCGGCGCGACGTCCACTTCGGACTACTACGCCCGCGTCAACGACGCTTCGACGTGGTCATCCACTGGTCTCGGAGTGGCCAGCATTCCCGCGCCGTCGCTTCCTGACGGCGCCTACACGGTGAGGGTCGCCCTGGTCGACGCCATGGGTTCTACCAACCTCAGCACAGCGGTCAGCGGAGATGACGCGCGAGTTGGCGTGGTGTCGTCGCCCTCGAAGGGTGGCTTTGTCAGTGCCGGCGGCGCGATCGCCTCTGATCCGTCGGCCAATGCCGGCGATCCGCATGGCTACTTCGCTGTGCAGATGAAGCCCGGAAGCACGCCGAATGGCAACCTTGCGTACGACTACCGCGTGCGAATGGACGTCGGAGGTGGAAACGCCCGCGATGTCGACGTGCGGGTTATCAGCACCGACGTCACATCGCTCACAGGCAACTCGTCGACGGCGACGGCCAGCGGCCACTTCAACGTCGAATATGTCGACGCGCAGACCCGCCAGCGCTACACGGCGCTCGAGTTCAGCGCTGGAACATACAAGCTCTCGGTCACCAACGCGACGAACAAAGCGCCCGCCGGGTTCGGCCTAGTCCTGACCCGCCCCGACGGCACCACGTTCCACACGACCGGATCGACATCGACGGCGGCGGTGGTCTCAGGCACCGTGAACTGCCACCTCTAACCGTTCGACCTCGGCCTAGTCCGGACACGCACCAGGTCAAGATAGCGGGAGGTGAGGTGTGCAGAAATTGCGTCGTCGAGCGCACTCGGACGGTAGCGGCCAAACAGCTACGGACAACCACAAACGGTTTTGAAGACCGCGGGAGCACCACCTCCCGTACATCCCAAGCGAGCGGCTAGATCAACGCGGCGGTGCTTGCCGGGAACTGGTTAGACAGGCTTTGCGGCTGGAGAGGCCGCAACTGATGCGCGCGGCTGCCGCGCGAGAAGGGCCAGGCGCAGCGACAGAAGAAGCATCAACACGCCGTTCAACCCGTGGAAGCCAAGGAGCCACGACACGGGGTGCTCCACGGTGCCGCCGAGTGCGTGACCGAGAACGAAGAGCCCAAGCTGGAGGAGGAACAGAACTGGAAGCAGTAGATGTTGTAGAACCCTGGTCCAGGGCAAGAAGCCGAGAAATCTGGCCGCTACAGCCGCCGCCAGCGTCACGATCATGACGACCCCCAGCAACCCCGCGTTCCGCGAGTGATAGCCGAAGTCGGCAGCACCGGTCGAGAACACACCGTACGCGGCGAAGTAGAACTGCAAGCAGAGATCAGCGAACAAGAACCAGACGAGTCCGACATATGCGTAGCGAACGATCTTGATCACGCTGAGCGACTCTCCATCTACTGCCCTACCGCCTTCGGCGGCAAGGCTAGCAGGCGACTGCATTTGGCACTGAACCCATGGCGGGGATGGATGGGAATCGAACCCACCCAGGACGCCTCAACAGCGCCCCGCAGACGGTTTTGAAGACCGCGGGGAGCACCAGCTCCCATACATCCCCAGCGAGGGCCTAGGTTAGCGCGGCGGCGCGAACTTCCTGCGCAGGCGCTGCACCTCGACGCCGGCTGTGCACCCACGGATGTGATCGTTCACCAGGCCCATCGCCTGCATGAACGAATACACCGTCGTCGGCCCGACAAAGCCCCAACCGCGACGGCGCAGATCCTTGCTCATCGCCACCGCCTCGTCGGTCGATGCGATCCTCATAAGCTCCTCGCGCTCGAGCAGCCGGCGCCGCGGCTTGGGCGCGTAGCGCCAGACATAGGCGCCAAAGCTCCCGAACTCCTGGACCACGTCGCTGTAACGGCGGGCGTTGTTGATCGTGGCGTCGATCTTCGCCCTGTTGCGGACGATCCCGGCGTCGTTCATCAACCGCGCCGCGTCGCGAGCGCCAAATCGGGCGACTGCACCGGGATCGAAGCCGCGGAAGGCGGCGCGAAAGTTCTCCCGCTTGCGCAGGATCGTCAGCCAGCTGAGCCCCGACATGAAGCCTTCGAGGATCAGCTTCTCGAAGAGCCGCCGGTCGTCGGCGACGGGCCGGCCCCATTCGAGGTCGTGGTAGCGACGGTACAGATCGTCGGAATCCGACCACCAGCACCGGGCCACACCATCGGGGCCGACGCTGACGCCGGGCGAAGCGGCGATCGCCCTAGATCAGCGCTTCGAGCTTGGCCTTCAGGTCGCCCTTCATGTTCGGGCGATAGCCGACTGTCCGCTCCGCCGGCTTGCCGTCCTTGAAGATGATCACCGTCGGGATCGACATGATCCCGAGCTGCATCGGAACCGACGGGTTCTCGTCGATGTCCATCTTCATGACCTTGATCTTGTCGCCCAGCTCGCCGTGGATCTGCTCCACGATCGGGGCGATCATCCGGCAAGGCCCGCACCATGTCGCCCAGAAGTCGACGAGCACCGGCTTGTCGGCCTTCAGGACGGCGGTCTCAAAGTCGCTGTCGGTGACTTCCTGGATGTTTGCCACGTGCACTCCCTCTACAGACTTAATCGCCGGAATCCGATTTTGATTCCGACTTCGACTCCGGCTTGGATTCGGACTTGGATTCGGACTTTTCGGGCTTCTTGTCCGGGCTCGGCGGCGAGCCGTTCCCTGACGGCTCCTTGCTGGTGCTCTTGTAGTCGGTGGTGTAGAAGCCGCTGCCCTTGAACACCACGCCTGTCGGGTAGATGACCTTGGTCAGCTTGCCCTGGCATTTCGGACATACCTTGAGCGATTCGTCCGACATCCTTTGCTGAATCTCGAACTGGTGTCCACAGTTGGTGCATCGATATCCGTAAGTCGGCAATTTGGGTTCCTTGACTATAAACGTCGATCTCGTTCCAGCCGATCAAAAACCATCCCTGAGGGCGGCTTGGGATGGAAATAGGTCGCCTTCTGGGGAAGAGTCTTCCCTTCCTGAGCCAGCTTCAAAACCTCGCGCACGTCTGGCGCCTCGAGGAAGAAAGCGGCCGTGCCGACCCCCTCGTCGACCCAGCGAACGGCCTCTTCGGCGTCGCGTGTGTAGAGCAGGAAATCCTCCGGGTTACGCGTTCCGAGCAGGTTGTCGATCACCTGCTCGTGGAGCTCCACCAGCGCCACCTCGCCTTCCAGCGGCAGGACCTGGTACAGGTGGTTGCGGTATGCGCCTGCCGCCACTCGCCCATGCAACGCGGCCAGGGTCTCCTCGAGGGAGGCCTTCGGCTCGCCTCCGGTGACCGTGATACCGGCTTTCATGACGCGGTGCGTGGGGAGCACGACCAAGCCTGGATCCGCGAGGTCGGTCAGCAGAGCGAGCGTGAAACCCGACGCGGCGTCCGGGCTACCGCCCACCTCTTCGGCGTAGGCCAGCGCGGTTTCGTAGCGATGGTGGCCGTCGGCGATAACGACAGGTAGGCGTTCGAGCGAGGCGTGAATCGACGCGTGGATCGCCGGATCGGAGATCACCCAGAGCCGGTGCGTCGTGTCCTCGGGCCCGGCGAAGCTGACCGCCGGTGCCCTCGCCGCGACCCGCTCGAGCACCTCGGGGACGCCACTGCCCACGCCCTCGTACAGGAACCAGAGCGGTTCCAGGCTGACCTTCGTCGCGCGGAGCAGCGCGAGGCGGTCTTCTTTCGGACCTTGGTGGGTCCGCTCGTGCGGCAGCACCACCTTGTCGGCGTAGGGCTGCAGGCGCAGGGCGGCGACCAGGTCGCGGCGCACACGTCCATCGAAAGCCACCTCGTGCACGTACATCGACCGGGGGTCGGGCTCGAGGATCCGGTCGTCGAGCCACCTCTCGAAATTTCTCGCGGCACCTTCGTAGTCGGTGCCAGGCCTGGTCAGGTGCACAACGTTGTACTGCGACATGGAACGGTAGTGAGCGACGTCTGAATCCGACAGAACGTCGTACGGTGGCGCGACCAGCTTGCTCGGGTCGCCCGCCCGCGCCAGGAAGTACCTGACCCCGGGTAGGGCGCGGACGTCAGCCGTCGGGGTGTTGGAGCAGCTCTACATAACGCAGATCCGACATCCCCTCTACCTCTCGCAGCCGCGCCAAAACCTGTGGTGCCACCCGGTCGTCGACGGCCAGGATCATCATCGCGTTGGCGCGCGGCGCGTCTCTGCCGACCTGCATGCTGGCGATGTTCACGTCGTGCTCGCCGAGGATGCTACCGACCTTGCCGACCACGCCTGGACGATCTTCGTGCCGGCTGACCAGGAAACGGCCCTCGGGTATCAAGTCCACCCGAAACGAATCGATTCGCACGGCGCGCGGCTCCCCCATGAGCAGGGTGCCGGCGATCTCGTGCTCCAGCATGCGGAGGGTGACAAGGCTGGCGTAGCTGCTATGCGGCCGGCTGCGCCGCTCGACCAGACGAATGCCGCGGTTGGCGGCGATCAAGCGCGCGTTCACCGCGTTGATACGTTCCTCGGTAAAAGGCTGGACGACACCCTTGATGGCCGATGCGACCAGCAGGTTCACATCGTGCTCGGCGAGCTCACCCTCGAAATCGAGCTCGATCGTGCTGACACGACCTCCGTAAAGCTGGACGTGCAGTGCGGCGAGACGCTCGGTCAGCTCCGCAAAAGGACGGAGATAGGCAAGCTCTTCGGGTGGCAGCGCCGGCGCGTTGACAGCAAAGCGCGGCAGGTCCCCCGCAAGTACCGCGGCCACTTCTTCTGCAACGTCGAAGGCAACCGACACCTGCGCCTCCAGTGTCGACGCGCCGATATGCGGGGTGGCGATGAAATTCGGTAGCTTGAGCAGCGGGCTGTCGCCGGGAGGCTCGGTCGCGAACACATCGGCAGCGGCGGCGGTCAGGCGCCCCGCCTGCAGGGCCTCGCACAGCGCCGCCTCGTCGACGATTCCGCCGCGCGCGGTGTTGATGAGGCGCGCCGTCGGTTTCATCAGCGCCAGCTGCGGCCCGCCGATCAGGTTGCGATTCGAATCGACGAGGGGGACGTGCACGGTGACGAAGTCGGCACGCTCGAGTAGGTCGTTGAGGCTGACCAGCGCGACGTTGAACAGCTCCGCCCGCTCCACCGAGACGACCGGGTCGTATGCGATGACGTCCATCTCGAGGCCATGAGCACGCTTCGCCACCTCGGAGCCAACGTTGCCAAGACCGATCACACCGAGTGTCTTGCCGCGGATCTCGGTGCCGATGAACTTCGAGCGATTCCACTCCCCGCGCTTGACCGACGTGTCTGCCTGCGGCACCCAGCGCGCAAGCGCGAACAGCAGCGCCATCGCGTGCTCGGCGGCAGCCACGATGTTGCCGCGCGGTGCGTTGACTACCAGGATGCCCTTGCGCGTGGCGGCCTGGACATCGATGTTGTCGACGCCGACGCCGGCGCGGCCGACAACACGGAGCTTGCGACCCGCCTCGATGACCGGCGCGGTGACCCGCGTCTCGCTGCGCACGACGAGCGCGTCGAACTCAGGAATTCTCCGGATCAGCTCCGACTCTTCTAGCTTGCTGACCACGGTGACCTCGCCCGCGCGGCGCAGTCGTTCGAGGCCGTCCTCGGCCAGCGGGTCGGCGACGAGGATCTTGGCCAACGGGGTCGCGCCGCCTAGCGGGCGGCGGCGGGGACGCCCTGCACGGAGGCGGTGACGGCGGCCACGCCGCGACCGTCCGCGGGCGCTATGTCCAGCTCTTCGAGCGCCTGCTCGATCGCCCAGATGACCTGCACCACATCACCCTCGGCGACGGCGCCGAGATGGCCGACGCGGACCATCCTCCCAGTCATCTTGCCCTGGCCGCCAGCGATCACGACCCCGTACTTGGTGTCGATCAGGGTGCGGAGAGCCGCCACGTCGAGTCCCGGTGGCGGCACCGCGGATGTCACCGTGTGGGAGCGAAATCCTTCTTGCGCGTACAGCTGAAAGCCGAGCGCGACCAGGCCGGCCTGCGTGGCGCGCGCGAGGCGTGCGTGCCGCTCGTAAACGTTGCTGAGACCTTCCTCTTCGAGCATGCGTAGGCCTTCCTGCAGCGCAAAAGCGACGGGAATGGCCGGGGTGAATGGGGTCATGCCCTTCTGCGCCCAGGTCTTGGCTTCTTTCCAATCGAAGTAGAACCGAGGCGAACGGGCGTCGGCCTGCTGCGCCCAGGCACGCTCGCTGACGCTGACAAGCGCCAGGCCTGGCGGCGCCATCCACCCCTTCTGTGAACCGCTGACCGCAACGTCGATCCCCCAGGCGTCCGTTTCGATCTCGATCGAGCTGATCGAGCTGACGCCGTCGACGACGACAAGGCGCCCGGCGTCCCCGGCGACGCGGGCGAGCTGGCGAAGTGGGTTGGTGAGACCGGTCGACGTTTCGTTATGAGTGAGAAGCACGACCTCGGCTTTCGGATGGCGCTGGAGGACGATCCCCAGGTCGTCGGGGTCGACCGGCTGGCCCCACTCGAACTCCACTCGTACGACTTCGGCGCCGTAGGCGGCGGCCAGCGCCGCGAATCGCTCGCCGAAGTTTCCGCACAGCGCGACGACCACTTCGTCCCCCGGCGAGACGAGGTTGGCGACCGCCGACTCGAGCCCTCCGGTTCCCGAGCTGGTGAGAAGAAGCAGGTCGTTTTTCGTTTTGAAAACGCGCTTGGCGCCGGCCGTGATCTCAGCCAGGATCGCGGCGAACTCGGTGCCGCGGTGGTCGATCATCGGCCGGTTCATGCTGCGGACCACCCTCTCGGGAAGCGGCGTCGGTCCTGGGATTCGCAGCTGCGTATGGAATGTCATGGGCGCGCTCCGGTATTCGGCTTTGGCGGCCTGGAAATTCTGCCCTAGTGCAGCTCGGTTGTATATGGAAGGAGAGCGATCGCCCGCGCGCGCTCGAGTGCCGTCGTGAGCGGCCGCTGGTGTTTGGCGCATGTTCCGGTCACTCGCCGCGGCAGAATCTTGCCCCGGTCGCTGACAAAGCGGCGCAGCCGCGAGACCTCCTTGTAATCGATGTAGGCGATCTTCTCGACGCAGAAGGCGCACACCTTGCGGTGCTGCCGCTTCTGGCCCCTGGGGCCGGAGCTTGGCGCCTCGCGCCTTGGTGGACTGTCAACTGCCATCTCTAACTCCTAGAACGGGATCTCGTCCGGGTCGACGTCGCGCGGGGCGTCGTCCGGAGCGGGGATGTTGTCTTCTGATGCGGCGGGTCGCTGTCGTTGCGTTGCCTCACGTGGCGTGCCGTCACTCGGGCCGGTGCTCCGGCTGTCGAGAAACTGCACGTCGTTGGCGATGATCTCAGTCGTCCTGCGCTTCTGTCCGTCCTGGCCTTCCCAGGACCGCGTCTGGATGCGGCCCTCGATGAACACCAGCGCGCCCTTGCGCGTGTACTGGGCGACGATCTCGGCCAGGTTTCGCTTGCCGATGTTGTAGGCGACGATGTTGTGATAGTCCGTGAACTCCTTGCGCTCACCCTCCGCCCCCGACGACCAGCGGTTGGTCGCGATGCTGAAATTGGTCACCGCAGTGCCGCTCGGCGTGTAGCGCATCTCCGGGTCCTTGGTGAGCCGTCCGATGAGCAGAGCCTTGTTGAGATTCGACATTTATGACTCCTCCCGATCCTCCCGAGCTGGCCGGCGCGATTCACCCTCCGCCTCGACTGACCCTGCAGCCACTGGCTCCTGCACGACCTCCGCCGGGGGTGGCGGCACGGGGGTCGGGACAACTTTCTCGGGCTTGCGGACGATCAGGTGGCGCAAGACCTCTTCGGTGATCTTGAGCGCGGCCTCGAGCTCGGGCACGCGCTCCGGCTCGAGCTGGAAGTCCTGGAGCACGTACGAGCCTTCCTTCTGGTGCTTGACCTCGTAGGCGAGCTTGCGCTTGCCCCACAGGTTGGTGCGCTCAGGCCTGCCGCCTGACCTTTCGATCAGCGTGTTCACACGCTTCACCGCGTCCTGGACCTTTTCATCGTCAAAGTCCGCCCGGACGATGTACAGAACTTCGTAATCCCGCAACGGAGACCTCCTTCCTATGGGTTCAGGCCCCGGTCCAACGGTTGCCTGCGCAACCGGCCGAAGCCAGAAAGGTGAGGTCGGTATTCTACCAAGGGTCATGGCCACCCGATCCCGAGCGAAGGCTTCCGCGGGCGCACGCAAGGGCAAAGCAGGGCGCCGGGCGCCGATTCGGACAAAGTCCGGGACCGGAGTTCCGCTGCTCCCGATCGTGGTCGGTTCCATCCTCGCAGTGGCCGTGATCGCGTTGATCGGAGCCATCGTCTACTACGGAAGACCGCAACCTGGCCCACCCTCCGTCGCCGGCGTACCGTGCGACCACCTCGAGCATTCGCAGACCCACTACCACGCTGCCTTGCAGATCGTCTACGGCGGCGCCGTACACAACATCCCCGACAACATCGGTATCAACACGGATTCCGCCGGCAACGTCTCGTGCTACTACTGGCTGCATGTGCACCCCGCGAACAAGAACGTGATTCATATCGAATCGCCAAAAAACGACACGTTCACCCTCGGCCAGTTCTTCGACGTGTGGAGTGCGTGGAGCACCGCGCACAACCTCGGCGCGCAGAAGCTCGACACCACGCACGTCTCGACGATCGCGGTCCAGCCCGACCAGAAGCTGGTCGTCTACATCGACCTGGGCGATGGTAAGGGTGCGCAAGTCTTCACAGGCGATCCCCGGACCATCCAGCTCAAATCGCACGAGGTGATCACCATCGAGATCACGCCGCCCGAGGTGACCCCGCCGCCGACCTTTACCTTTGAGGCGGGGCTTTAGCCCCTCTCGCCGGCTTCGCCGCCACCTTCCCGTAAGCGGGGAGGGGTTGCTTCCAAGAGGACCCGCGCGGCTCGGTAGTGCTCGAGCTCGTCGTGGTTGTTGCCGGCACGCGTGGCGCGGTCGGCGAGCCGGAGGTGCGAGTCCACAGCATCACCGTCGAACCGAAACTCGTCCCCACGCTCGACCGTGCGCAGCCGCTCGCGCCGGTGGTGGTCGTTGTGGAGCTCGATCGTGCTCCGCTCCCGGGCGATGATGGCGGCCGCCTCGTCCTTGCGCCCGAGGGCGATCAAGGCCTGGGCCTGGCAGACGCGGGCATCGGAGCCAAGCGGCCAGTCGTAGGTGTTGATCGCAGGCTTCAGGGCCAGCAAGGCCCGACGCGGGTCGCCCTGCAACATGAGAACGCGTCCCCTCTCCAGCGCGAGCTCCCGCTCGATCCCCGCCTCCTGGCCCTCGAGGAGATACTCGGCCTCGGTGCCGAGCCGTTCCGCGATGATCCGCAGCACCCGGATCGACGGCCTGGACTTGCCGAGCTCGACCTGGTTGAGAAAGGCGCGGCTGAAGTCGTCCCTGACCACCTTGGCGAGGCTCAGGCCGCGGTCCTGGCGGATCCTTCGGATCCGCTGCCCCAGCGTCTCCTTTTCGTCCATCGGTCCCTACCGTACCGTAAAGAGTTGGTTTACAGGTAATCCCGGGGGTTAAGGCTTCTGGTCAGGGTCGTGAAGTTCTGGAAGCCGTGCTGGGTCACCATGCCGGTGTCTTCTACCCGTACGCCGCCGAGGCCCAGCAAGTACAGCCCGGGCTCGACGGTGACGACGTCGCCGTCACGCAGCTCGTCCATCACCGCATCGCGAAGCGCCGGCTCTTCGTGCGCCTCCAGGCCTACGCCGTGCCCGGTGCTGTGATTCAACTTCGCGACGCCGTCCGCACCCTCGAACCCCTTGGTCGTTGTCGCGTAGCCGCGATCCACGAGCACCTGGCAGACCGCGTGATGAGGCTCCTGGCCAGGCACGCCCACGGCGATCGACTCGATGCCGGCATCGAGCGCCTGCAGTACGGCGGCGTGCATGCGTTTGACGTCGTCGCTGATCTCACCGACGACAACTGTGCGCGTGAGGTCGCCGTTGAAGTGGGTCTGCCGGCTCGTGGGAAAGATGTCGATGATCACAGGCGCGTTGGCCTTGATCGGACCGGTGCCGCGGTAGTGGGGCAGGGCGCACTCGGGCGATCCCGCGATGATCATGTCGGGGCATGTATAGCCCTTCTGGCCCAGCAGCATCTGGGCTCGGGCGTAGAGCCGCTCCGAGGTCAGCGGGCCTCCGTTCGACCACAAGACCCCGTCTCTGATCTCAGCCTCGACCAGGCCGCGAACCACTTCGACCACAGCCGATTCGGCAGCGCTTTGCGCCTCCTGGATCGCCGCCGCTTCGGCCGCTGATTTGTGCCGCCGCGCGGCGACGAACAGCTCCCGGTCGACATGGGCATCGATGCCGCCGGCGCGCAGGTCTTCGAGGTGGACAGCGCGAAGGTTCGGTGAGACGCGCGCGTCGCTGATGCCGCGCTCGCGCAACATGCGGGCGGCCAGTCGCGCCCACGTCTGATGGACGTAAGACTCGCGGTCCTCGACTACCGCGGCGGCTCGCGACTGAGCTCGGGCGCGATCGATCTCGAGCGGGCTGGCCACGAGCACGTCGTCCTTTTCGCTGAACCTGATGTAGAGCGCGTTCTCGACGCCGAATCCCGTCGCGAAGATGAAGTCGGCGTCTTCGTCGCCACTGGGGATGAGAACGATCGGTGCTTTGCCCGACTGACGCGGTTTGGCTCGCCGGGGCGGGGCCGCGTCGGCCCGGTCGGGGTCGCGCCACAGGCCGGCGGTCTCCACCGCCTGGGCGACCGCCTGGAGCAGAGCATCGTCGCCGCGCCCGCGTGCCCGCTGTCGCCCGCGTCCTTCAAGGTTGAGCTTTTCCTGGACCTCGTAGCCGCTGGTGTAGGCGACCTCATACCCAAGATCTCGCAGCTGCGCGAGATCGCGCCGCAAGGTCCGGTCGGAGACGCCGGCCCTTTCGGCCAGCTCTAGGGGGTTGAGCCCAGGCTCGGCGATGATCGCGGCGAGAACCCGCAGCAGCCGAGCAAGGCGCTCAGCGCGGTTCACCGACGAGACGAGGTGTAGCTGTAGGCCGGATTTATTCCGGCCGTCCCCAGGCGCCGCATTCCAGACGCCTCCATCGTCGCATGTGGAGGAGCGGGTTCCGCGGGAAGGACAGCCGTCCTCACCCGCGCCCTCAAAGAACGAAGTGGAGCTTCAGGTCCGATTCATTGGGGCCGTCACCCAGGCGTCTCATACCAGACGCCTCCATCGTCGCATGTGGAGGAGCGGGTTCCGCGGGGAGGACAGCCGTCCTCAAAGTGGAGCTTCAGGCCCGATTCATTCGGGCCGTCACCCGGGCGTCTCAGGCCGGACGCCTCCATCGTCGCGTGTGGGAGGTGGGGGTTCCGCGGGGGAGGACACCCGTCCTCACCCGCGCTTTCTAGCTGATCTCTTCCCAGGACGTGGTCGGTGTGGCCTCGAACGGGTCGGGCTCGGCCTCCTCCTGGTTGCCGACCTTCTGGTGGAAGCGGCTCGAGATCATCTGGTAGGCCATCGCCTTGGGGATGCCCAGCTTGGTGAGCGATTTCACCTCGTCGGCCATCACCTTGTCCCGAGCCGCCTCGATGGAGGCGAGAACCTCTTCGATCGAAGCCGTTTTCTTTGCCATGTGAACGGCCATTCTACCGGGCTCTCGGCCAACTCTTAACCGACCTTTAGACTTGTGTTCGTAGCAACCGCGATCGCAGGAGCTGGGGGTTTGGATGGCGACTGAATACGCTTCCGACAAGATCCGCAACGTGGTCCTGCTGGGCCATTCTCACGATGGCAAGACAATGTTGGCGGAGGCGATGCTGTTCGCGTCCGGCGCGGTGGCGCGCATGGGTTCTCCCGACCAGGCGACCGCGACGACCGACTTCGAGCCCGAGGAACACAAGCGAAAGATCTCGATCACACTCGGCGTCGCTTTTGCCGAGCACAACGGCCACAAGATCAACATCATCGACGCGCCAGGATTCTTTGATTTCGCCGGCCAGGTGATCAGCGGGCTCCGAGCCGCGGAGGGTGCCGTGGTGGTCGTCGGCCCAACCGCGCAGCTTGCCGTGGGCACCGAGGTCGCATGGGAGTTCTGCAACCGGACGAACAAGCCCCGGATCGTTGTCGTCAACAAGCTCGACAAAGAGAATTCCGACTTTTACGGCGCCGTGGCGGCGCTGCGGGAGACGCTCACGCCACGCCCGTTTCCCTTGCATCTTCCGATCGGCGCCGAGCAGGACTTTCGCGGCATCGTCGACCTCCTTCACCTGAAAGCGTTCGTGACCGCCGAAGACGGCAAGGGGAGCGAGGTCCCGATCCCCGACGACATGAAGCAGCGAGTCGAGGAGTACCGAGGGCAGCTGATCGAGGCCGCGGCCGAAAGCGATGATTCGCTGCTCGAGAAGTACCTTGACGCCGGCACTCTGAGCGAGGAGGAGATCCAGCGTGGCTTGCGCGAGGGCATCCTCCAGGGCAAGGTTGCCCCGGTCCTGTGCTGCTCGGCGACCAAGTTGCTCGGAGTGCGTACCCTGATGTCCACGATCGCGGAGCTAATGCCGCCGGCCGAGGCCGAGCCGGACAAACCGGTCAAGGCGTTCGTCTTCAGCACCGGCGGCGATCAGTTCGGCCGCGTCAGCTACTTCAAAGTTGTCGCCGGGACGGTCAAGGCCGACGCGCATCTGCCCAACCTCAGCCGCGGCGGCGAAGAGCGCCTCGCGCAGATCTTTTTTCCTCGCGGCAAGGAGCATGTCGCAGCCTCCGAGGTACACGCGGGCGATATCGCGGCCGCGACCAAGCTCGCCCACACGCTGACCGGAGACACAATTGGCCTCAAGGACGGCGGCCCAGTCGCTCCGATCGATTTTCCGGGGCCGGCTTACAGCCTGGCGATCACCCCCAAGGCACGTGGCGATGAAGAGAAGATCTCGAGCGGGCTCGCCCGCCTCAGCGAGGAAGATCCGACGCTGCATGTGGAGCGCAGCGAGGAGACCAAGCAGCTGGTGATCGCCGGCCTCGGCGACGTCCACCTGGACGTGACCCTCGAAAGACTGAAGCGCAAATACGGTGTGGAGGCGACCACCGCGACGCCGCGAGTGCCTCTGCGAGAGACCGTGCACGGCCACGCACGCGCCGAAGGGCGGCACGTCAAACAGTCGGGCGGCCACGGCCAGTACGGGATCTGCGTGATCGAGGTCGAGCCGACGGCGCGGGGCGAGGGATTCGTCTGGGAGGACAAGATCTTCGGCGGATCGATCCCGCAGAACTTCCGGCCCTCGGTCCAGAAAGGGATCATCGACACCATGGCCAAGGGCGTCGTGGCCGGCTACCCGATGGTCGACGTCAAGGTGAGGCTCGTCGACGGCAAGTACCACACCGTGGATTCGAACGATATGGCGTTTCAGATCGCCGGCTCGGTGGCCATCCGCAGGGGCGCGCTGGACGCTGGGCCCGTCCTGCTCGAGCCCCTCGTCGAGGCGACCATCCACGTGCCCGAGAAATACCTCGGCGACATCATGTCGGACATAAACGGGCGACGGGGCAAGATCCTCGGCACCGAGCCCACCGATGGCTATCAAGACGTGAAGGCGATGGTGCCGGAGTCGGAGATGCTTCGCTTCGCGCTCGACCTTCGGTCCATCACGCAGGGGCGAGGAAGCTTCACCAAGAAGTTCTCGCACTACGAAGAGATGCCTGCGCATCTGGCGAAGGGAATCATCGAAGAGTTCCAGAAGCAGCACGAAGCCGCCGCGTCAGCGCACTAGTATCGGCGCCGTGGCCGCCTCAGGCTCTTACGACGTAGTCGTCATCGGCGGCGGCATCACCGGCGCGGGAGTGACGCGCGACCTATCGCTGCGCGGGCTTTCGGTGCTTCTCCTGGAAAAGGGCGATTGGGGTGCGGGCACGACCGGCGCGTCGAGCTGGATGATCCACGGAGGGCCGCGCTACCTCGAGTTCGACTGGGATACCACACGCCTCTCGACTCAGGACGCCGGCTACATCGTCACGATTGCCCGCAACCTCGTCTACCGGGTTGTGTTCCTCATCCCGGTCCTGCCGCACGACAAGAACAACATCGAGCGGATGGAGACGGCGATGGAGGTCTACGACCGCTTCCAACCGCTGAAGAAGGCGCACCCGCACCGGCGTCTGACCGCAAAGGAAGCGCTCCAGGCAGAGCCGGGCCTCACGCCTGACCTGATCGGGGCGGTGACGATGGAGGAGTGGGGCGTCGATCCTCACCGGCTGGTCTTCGCCAATGTGCAGGACGCCCTGGTGCACGGCGCCCGCGCGTTCAATCACACGCGCGTCACAGAGCTGATCCGCGACGCGGGCAAGGTCCTCGGCGTCCGCTACCAGGGCGCCGACGGGACCTCCTCGGAGGCCCGCGCGCGCGTGGTCGTGAACGCCACCGGGCCCTGGTCGCCCGCGATCGCAGCGATGGCGGGCGCCAAGGTGGAGCTGCGGCCGGCCAAGGGGATCCACATCATCTACCCCCACCGCATCTCCAACTTTTCGATCAGCGCGGAATCGATCGATGGCCGTGACCTGCTTATGGTCGCCCACGGCGGATTCACGCTCCTGGGCACGACCGACGACGACTTCTACGGCGACCTCGACTCGGTCGACGTGGTCGAAGACGAGGTCGACTACCTGATCCAGGGGATCGAGCGCGTTTTTCCATCGATTCGCGATTACCGCCCGGTGCGGACGACGGCGGGCGTGCGACCGACGTTGTTCAAGTGGCGCCGCTATGAAGACGAGCTGTCACGGCGCTACGACATCATCGACCACTCTCGGGAAGGCGCCGAGGGGTTCATCTCGGTCGCGGGCGGAAAGCTCTCCATGTACCGGCTGATGGCGGAGGAAACGTCCGACGCCGTGTGCCGGAAGCTCGGCCACCAGGCGGCATGCACGACTTCGACTCAACCGCTCCCTGGCAACGAGTCAGATCCCGAACCGGCGGCGGTCCTGGCCGCGCGGTGCGGTATTCCAGCACTCGCCGCCATCAAGCTGCAGACCAGGCACGGCTCGAACTCTGAGAAGGTCCTCGATGAAGGACACACTTCGCGAATCCTGTGCCGTTGCGAGCCGGTGACCGAGGCCGAGCTGATCTACGCCACAAGGCACGAGCAGGTGCGAAACCTGGCGGATGCATTCCGTCGCGTCGGCATTGCCGCGGGGCCATGTGCGGGAGCCGCATGCATCCTTCGGGCGGCTGAAGTCGTCGGGGCCGAGCTCGGATGGAGCGCGTCACAGAGATTTGAAGCCGCGCGCGACTTCGTGAAAGGCGCCTGGCTGGGTCGCGCACCAGTGCTGGGACACACGGGCTGGGCCCAGGAAGAGCTGGCGCAAGGTTCGATGCGGGGCCTCATGAGTGTCGATGGCGCGCGCTGACTCGCTGGCGAAGCTCGCGCTCGCGTACGGCGTGCATCTCGCGCGACGACGTTTGCGGCGCCCGCGTTCGCAGCTTTCCGCTCTGGTGGCCACATACGCGAGCGACGGCATCCGCGAGCTCGAGCCATCGGAGCGGGAACGTCACCCGCGGCTGGTGACGTGCATCAACTGCGGGTTATGCGCGCTTGCCGCGGGCCGCATCGGCAAGACTCGCCTCCCCGACCTCGCGTCCTCTTACATGCGGCTCTATGCGCGAGTTGGCGAGGCGTCCTCCGACCTGGTGGGAGAGACGCCGGACCTGGTGGCGGCTTCCGCGGTCTGCCCCGTCGGGTTGCCCCTCGACGAGGTGGCGGCCGTCGTCCGGCGACTCAACATCCGCTGAGGCCGCGGCCCGAGTCGCCAGGCGGAAAGGCCTATCCGGATCATCTCGCCCGCCTCACCCTGACCCGGCCCCGCAGCCGGCGGCGACGCCAATGCCGGAGCCTGGGAGCGTGCGCGCATCCAGGTCGGGGCTTGCGGGTTATCCACATTATGTATACAGTCTGGGGAGATCACACTACATATAGATCCAATGGTCAAGAGGTTATTTCGCCGACTGAGGCACTGGACGGGGGTGGCAAGCTTCCGTACGCGCGCCCGCCAGTTCATGGTGGAGGACTTCGGCGGGCTCGTCAGCACCTCGGTGGGGTCAGGGGTCTTCGCCGCCCCGCTCCGCGTCCGAGATGTCCCGCGCCCGGCCCCGCCCGCTCCCGCGATCTGCGAGATGCGATTCATGAAGCTCCATACGGAAGGCCGGTTTGACGAGATGTGGGAGATGCTCGCCGAAGACGCGCAGCGGGCATGGGGCGGTTTACCGAACTTCGTGCGCGAGATGCCGCGACTCGATGAGTGGCTCGAGATTCTCGATATGCAGGTCGCCAGCGTGACTCTGCTCGACAGCTGGACCGATCATCTACACCAACGCACGTACAACAACGTCGCCCGCTTGGTGATGCGGTACAAGGTTCGCCAGCAGTGGAAAGAGTGGACGTTCGACCGTCAGGTTCATCTCGTATCCGCGTCCGATGGATGGCGCACCCTCTGCTATCCCACAAGGCGAAGAACGGCGGTTGCCCGCTGATATAGTGGGTTTCAGCCCATGCTTCAGCAGACCATCGAGGAGCAGGAGCGTTATCGGCGCTGGCACCGCCGCACAAGGCGCGCGATGACGCCTCGGCGCCTGCTGCAGGAATCAGATGAGCTGCTCTTCTGGGTCGAAGAGTGTCTTGTGCAGCACGTCCGCATCGTGCCCGGCTGGCTGGTGCCGCGTCTCATGACGGTTCTCCGCCATGCCCATCCGCAGCTTCCCGCACGGCTTGGTCGCGAGCGGCGTCCCGAGCAGGTGATGGAGATCATCTACGACGCACAGGCCGCTCTGATGGAGCAGGCGTGCAACAGTCGCGGTCCCGCGCAGGTGATTCCACTGTTTGCGCGCTCCCGCGAGCGGATGCTGAAAGAAGCCGCGCTGTAGCGGCTTCCATGCTGCGCGTCGACCTTCATCTCCACTCCCATTTCTCGCACGACGGCAAGAGCTCGCTCCAGGAACTGATCGACCGCGCCCACGAATGCAGGCTCGACCGCATCGCCCTGACGGATCACAACACAGTGGAGGGCGCCCTTAAGTTCGTGCGAATCGCACCGGAGCTAGCCATCGCGGGTGAGGAGGTCAAGACGCTCGAAGGTGAGGTAATCGGGTTGTTCATCACGAGCCGCGTCTCGCCTTTTCTCGCACCGGAGGAGGCGATGGATCTCATTCACGGCATGGGGGGCCTTACATACCTGCCGCATCCGCTGGACCCGCATCGCGCGAACTTCCGTCCGGAGCGTGTGATGGAGCTCGCGGAGCGAATCGACATCATCGAGACTTACAACCCCTGGTGCGACCCGGGCGCCAATCAGGCCGCAGCGCGGCTGGCGGAAGATCTCGGCAAGGTTGCCGCCACCGGGTCGGACTCGCACTCTGCAGAGGAGCTCGGGCGGAGCTGGATGGAGATAGAGGAGTATTCGGGCGAACAGGATTTCCTCGAGAAGCTGCGTTACGCGCGCCACGTCGTGACCGCGAGCAGTGGCACGGGACGGCGTGCCTGACGAGCCCGAACTACTCGTCATCGGCTCGATCGCCCTCGACAAGCGCGATGGGCCGTTCGGAAAAGTCGAGCAGGAGCTCGGCGGCTCCGCTGTTTATTTCGCGCTCGCGGCAAGCTTGCTTGTGCCGGTGAAGGTCTCGGCGCCGGTGGGCCGGGACGCGATCGTACGCGTCACCAAGGCATTTGACGGACGGCCGATCGAGACCACGCATGTCAACGTGCTCGATGCTCCGACGTACCGCTGGTCCGCCCACCAGGAACATGGACGCAACGTCGACCTGGGTAGCGCCGACGAGATCTATGACCGATGGGAGCCGGAGATCCCGCCGGGGTTCACGGGCTGGGCCTTTGTTGGATCGATGCGTCCCGACCGGCAGGCGCAGGCCGTGAAAGCGATCCATCATTCGGCGCGACTCCTGGCGGCGGACGCGATGCTCTCCTACATCAAGGCGCAGACGGGCGAGGCCAGGGATGTCCTGCGGCGCTCGGCGTGGTTCTTCTGCAACCACGAGGAGTTCCAAGCGTTCGGGGGGCGCGATCCAGAGGAATTTCGGAGGCAGTGGTGGCTCGACGGCCTGGTGCTGAAGGCCGGGCACGACGGCGTGACGACCTACACCGCGGATGGCAAAGTTCACGTGCCGGCGCTGACGAAGTACACCGCATTCGATACGACCGGCGCCGGGGACGCGCTCGCGGGCGGGATGCTCGCGCGCTGGTTGAGCACCGGCGCTCAGCGTGCAGGGCTGCAGGATGCGATGGTGTGCGGGGTCGCATGTGCCTCGCTGACCATCGAGTCGATCGGTGTTCGCGGTATCGCCAGGGCGACACCGCGATTGCTGGAAGACCGGATGGAAGAGATATGGCGGGCACTCAGACGCGCGTCGTGATCATCAGCGGAGACCTCGTCGAGCAAGAGGTGGACGCGATCGTCAACGCAGCGAACAACGACCTGCAGCTCGGCGGCGGTGTCGCCGGCGCAATCCGACGGGCTGCCGGACCCGCGGTCCAGGACGAATGCGACATGCATGGTCCGGTACAGGTAGGCGAGGCGGCGATCACAGGTGCCGGACAGTTGCACGTGCGTTATGTGATTCATGCGGCGAGCATGTCGCTCGGCGGACGAACCACCAGGGCTTCGCTCAAGTCGTCGATGGATCACGTGTTTCGACTGGCGCATCAAAATCACATCGCCTCCATCGCCGTCCCCGCGGTCGGCACGGGCATCGCGGGATTTCCTATCGACGAGTGCGCGCGGGTGATGGGCGAATGCCTTAGGTCCGCGTTAAGCGAAGGCTGGCAAGCGTCCGAGGTGCGCTTTGTCCTGTTCGGAGAGGATGCAAAAAGGCCTTTTGACAGTTTGAATTGGGGTTGTATTGGGCAAATACCCACCCCTAGAATGGGCGAGTCCGCCCCCACGACAGAATCTCGATAAGGATGGTGACTTAGTGGAAGGCTACTGCTTGAAGGACAAAAGAAAGGTTGAGATGAAAGATCCTCAGCCGATCACGATGAAGAACGGCAAGCCTGCAACAGTCGGCACATGTCCCAACTGTGGGACGAAGATCTACAAGATCGGCAAGGCCACCTAGCGAAAACGTAGGAAGTCGCAAGGGCCGCTCTGTTGGTGAGAGCGGTCCTTTCTTTTGATCAGGTAGCGAGCGGAGGCTCGAGCGCGCCCAGCAGAACATCGGTCGCCGAGACGGCCTCGTCGACGCCGAGTGTTTTGAAAATCTCAACATTCGTCGGGTTGTTCACGCGCGCGATTGTCTTCTTGACCCGGAAGTGGCGCTTGGCCATCTGCAGCGCGATGAGGTTATCCTCATCGTCCGCGGTCACCGCGATGATCGCGTCCGCGCGTTCGATGCCCGTCTGCGCAAGAAACCTGACCTCGCAGCCATCACCGCGCATCACGATGCTGCCCAGTTGGGTCTCGAGCCAGTCCGCTCGTCGTGCATCCTTTTCGATCAGCGTCACCTCGTGGCCGCGCTCCACCAGGTCGCGCGACAAGTAGTAGCCAACCGTTCCCCCACCGACGACGATGACGTACACCGGCTAGCGGCTCTCCCGCTCTAGCAAGACCTTTTCAATGTGTCGGGCGCCGTCGATCGTCGGGCAGATGGTGTGTAGACCCAGCTTCTCGTAGGCGTCGGCGCGCTCGGGGTCGTAGATGCGGGCGACGACATGCGGCACCTTGTAGAGGTCTTTCGCGATCTGCGACGCCATGATGTTGCGGTTGTCGCCCTCGGTGACGGCGACGAAACCGTCAGCGCGCTCGATGCCGGCGCGACGTAGGACGTCCACGTCGGTCCCGTTACCGACGACCTGGTCGCCCTTGAACTCGCGGGTCAGGACACCTCGCGTCGACGCCCGCGAAAAGGCGTTCGGGTCTCGGTCGACGATGACCACGTCATGGCCTGCGCGATCCATGTTGGCGGCAATCTGCGAACCCACACGCCCACACCCGACGATGAGAAGCCTCAACGCGCGTTGATTATAGGGACGCCCAATGGATGCCCTCCGGGGCTCCGGCTGCAGGTTGCTAGGATTTGGACGCGTGCGTTTTCCATTCACGTTCATGGGGGTCATGGCGCTCGCAATCGGACTCTGGGTGGTGGTGTACCTGGCCGGGCATCGGTCGCTTGACCCGGTTGCCCAGGAGCTGGCGGGCGCGACGGCGGTGGTCTGTTTTGGCTTCGCGGCGTACGTCTTGATCCGCCGCGTCAGACGGGGCCCGCAGCACTGATGGCCGACCGAGGGCAGCACTCCCACCCGACGACATCGCACAAGGTCCTGGTCGCAGTCGGCGGTCAGGAGGTCGACGCCGAGACGGTGCGGCTCGCCTGCCGGATGACCGATCCGCAGGGCGGCCGGCTGTACGCCGTGCACATCATCGAAGTCAACCGGTCACTGCCCCTGGGCGCGGTGCTGGACGACGTCGTCGAACGTGGCGAGAAGATCCTGGACGAGGTGGAGAAGCTCGCGTCGGCATCGCAGCTGCCGGTCGAGACCGAGCTGGTGCAGGCCCGCGATACCGGGCCTGCGCTGGTCGACGAGGCGGTCGAGTGGGGCGCGGACCTGATCGTCATGGGCTTGCCTTACAAGCGGCGGTTCGGGGAGTTCAACCTCGGCAAGACGGTGCCGTACGTGCTGAAAAACGCGAACTGCCGGGTGATGCTGTTCCGGGAGCACCGCGAGCACCGGGACGAAGGGTCTTAACCGCACCCCCGGGGCCCTGCCTTGGGGGCCTCCCTCTCCAGCGTTGCCCTCCCCAGCGTGGCATACGACCACCTTAGGTACCGCAACGGCGGTTAACCAACCCACCTTGTTAAGGTCACGCTCGTTGGCGGAAACCGACCTGCGGCGGCGTCACTACTTCGTCCGGCTGTGGCACGAGCTGGGCCGGCTCGGCGGGGAGCACGACGCCTTCATCAAGGTCATCATCGTCGAGCGCATCGCGAAAGCACTTGTCCTGGTAGCGCTCGGTATCGGTCTTCTGGTCGCGGGGCAACGGGGATGGCTCGATACGTGGGCCAACTACGCCGAGGACCAGCTGAACCTCAGCGTCGGCCGCAACATCATCCTCGAGCTCTTGCTGCGCGCCCTTGTCTACATAGGAGCGTTCAACCACATCACTCTGCTCGCATTCAGCGCGATCATGTACGCCGCGCTGGAGGCAACAGAAGGTGTCGGGCTCGCGATGCGCCGCCGCTGGGCCGAATACCTGACCGTGATCGCGACTGGAATTCTGATTCCATACGAGGCTTATGAGGTGGTCCTGCATCCGACCCTGTTCAAGGTCGGCGCCCTGCTTCTAAACCTGGCTGTGGTGGGCTACCTGGCCTACCGCAAGCGCTTGTTTGTCGGCATCTGACGTCGGAGTCAGCCAACTGCTACGGAACCCGGCTCGGTGTAATACGTAGCGGAGGAGCGCGCCCAGCGTCTTCAACCCGTAAACCGTCGATGTCTTGAAGCTCACTGAGCTCGCATCGTCGTGGTAGCGACCGATTGCAGGCACCTCGCCAATCTTGAAACCGAAAGTCGCCGCCTGAATCAACACCTGGGTGTCGAACACAAAGTCATTGCTGTTCTCCAGAAACGGAATCGCTTCCAGGAATCGCCTCGAGTACGCGCGGTAGCCGGTGTGGTACTCGGACAGCCGAAGTCCGAGTACGCGGTTTTCCGACGCGGTGAGGAACCGGTTCCCCAATCGCTTCCACCACGGCATGCCCGCCTTCGCAGGATCGAGTCCGAGCCAGCGAGAGCCAAGCACGATGTCGGCGTCGCCGTCCTCGATCACGCGGCAGAGGTTGGGGATGATCGCAGGGTCGTACTGCCCGTCGGGATGGAGCATGACGACGACGTCGGCGCCCATCGCGAGGGCCTGGCGGTAGCAGGTCTTCTGGTTGCCGCCGTATCCGAGGTTGCGCTGATGGCGAATCACGTCGAGCCTTAAGGCCGTGGCGACGCTGACCGTGGCATCAGCGCTTGCGTCATCAACGAGGAGGATGCGGTCCGCGTGGCCCTGCGGAATGTCCCCGACCACCTCGACCAATGTCTTAGCGGCACGATAGGCCGGAAGGACGATCACCCGCCGCGGACGTGGCCCGCTCCACTGCAATTCACCCAGCGGGATCGGATCCGGGCGCACCGCCATACGCTCGATCGTCAGATAACCGGCGATGGCGAGGGCACCGAGGGCGGCTGCCCAAAAATTGATGGCCAGCGTGAGGTCGATCGCTGCGTACGCGAAGAAGAGAACGGCGACCGCGACGTGCGGCCAGCGAAGCATTCCCGCAAGGGCCAGGTCGGCCAGCGCGAAGCCCGGGATGACGAGGAGCGCCAGGTCGTGGACGTTTTGATGGGGACTCAGGACAAGCGATGCCGCGATTGCCAGCGCGAAGTCAAGGCGCGGCTTGTCGGGACGCCAGCTGAGCGAGAGCGCCACCAGGGCCAGCAGCAGGATCAGAATGACGAACGCCACAACTTTGCCGCCACCCGGAACCGCTTCGAGGATGTTGCGCAGCGAGTAGACCGCCGGGTCGGTGTAAACGAACTGGTCGGTATTAGGTAGACGTCCGGTGATGGCCCACGCGCCCACCGATCCCAAGTAGCCGATGACTGGACCGACGCCGAACCCGATCACAGAAACGACGCCCAATCCTGCCAGCGTGCCGGCGAACGCGCCCAGGGCTCGCCACGAGCGGCGGGCGATGAAAAGGATCGGTATCAGCAGCAGCAGCTGGGGTTTGGCGAGCGCGAGCGCACTCAAAGCGCCCGCCGCACCGTAGCGACCCTTCGCCCACGCGGCGTAGGCGGCGGCAAGCGGAACCAGGACGACCAGGTCCGACTGACCCTGAAGAACCGTGACGAAGAGGGGAAAGAACCCACCGATCATCGCCGCGGCGACGAGCCACCCGCGGCCGCGCACACTGAGACTGCTGCGGACCAGCAAGAAGATCAGAGCGCCCGCCAGCACGACGTTGAGCGCCGCCATCACGTAGTAGGCGTTGCGGTATTCGAGCAGCGCGAGGGGTGCGATCAGCAAGGTGTAGTAGGGCGGGTGAAAGTAGGGCAGAACGACAAATCTCGAGGGGTCCGCCCCTGTGATCTGCAGCTCAGCTTGGCGCTGCATCGCGAGGTCGTACACCGCTGAACCACCGCTCGTGATGTAGAGCTTGGCCGCGGCATAGAAGTTGAAGAAGTCGGGGCCTCGAAGGTTGCCGCGAACAAACGAGAACCAGTAGGCCGTCCAGAAGACAAGCGAGCCGACTCCTGCCCCGGTCGCGCCCGCGTAGCCTAAGCGAACCAGGCGCATCGCCAGATGGCGATTCATCGCCCGCTTTCGAGGCGAAGGGCGAAACGCTCGGGAAGTTTGGCCTTCCTTATCGCCCGCTGCGCACCTTTGATGTCGTAACGCACGCGACGAAATTCAAATGTTTTGGCCTCGACATCCCACACCCCGTAGCTCGCCGTGGGTAGGCCGTCCCGGGGCTGGCCGACGCTGCCCGGATTCACGAGCGCGGGACCGACGAGAGAGAACTTATCGACGCGGTATTCATGCATCACGGTGCCGTTCGCCAGACCGAAGATGCCTGGGACGTGTGTGTGGCCGTGAAAGCACACGCCACCGTCCAGGAGCTCGAGGTTCGCGTGTGCCACCGCGGTGTCCAGAACGTATTCGTAGATGTGGTCGCGCGGGCTCGCATGGACAAGCAGGACGTCGTGTTCAAAATGGCTGTCCGGCAGTCCCCGCAACCACTCGAGCCGCTCCGCTCCAATTACTTCAATTGTCCAGCGAACCACGGCCGCGGCGTCGTCGTTGAACCATTCGAGAATTTCAGGATCGGTACAGGCCCGATCGTGGTTGCCGACCAGGGTCAGCCACTGATGCTTGGTGACTTCGTCCAGGCACCGCTTCGGATCGCCACCGTAGCCCACGACATCGCCGAGGCACAGCGTCTCCTCGACCGGAGGGCAGTCACGCAATACGGCTTCGAGGGCTTGCCAGTTGGCGTGAATGTCCGAGAGGATCGCGACCTTCAAGCCGGCCTCTCGTAGAGGCGCGGGTAGATGTGGTCAAAGAGGATGCGCAGCGTCGCCGCCACCGGCACGGCCACGAACATGCCGAGGATGCCACCCCAGCTGAAGCCGGCGAGCAGGGCGACGATGACCAGAATCGGCGGCAAGCGCATCGCGTCTCCCATGACCTTGGGAAAAATGACGTTCAAGAAGAAGTTCGAGATGACGATATAGGCGATCAGGATCACCAGTGCCTGGGCTGGGCTCTGGGACAGGCCGACAAGGACCGCCGGCACCGCACCAATAAATGGCCCGAGGTATGGAATCAGCGCCGTGATACCTGCGATGAGGCCCAGGGCTACTGGGTCTGGAAGGCCGAAGACCGCGCAGGCCAGGCCCGAGAAGATTCCGATGAGCCCGGCGATGATGAGCTGTCCTCTGACGTAGGCGTAAAGCATCCTGCGCACCCGGCGCCAGATCTGGTCGAAGTCGCTGCGATAGTCGCTGGGGACGATGCGACGGAGGTCGCGGCGCACCAGCGGCGCCTCAAGCGATAGAAGGAACGCGACTATGAACATGAGGATGATCTGCAGCGCGGTCGTGAGAGCGGTGAGCCCAAGGGTCGGTGAGCCCAAGGGTGACGGCGTTGCCGAACTGTCCGAGCAGGTACTCGCGGAGGTGCGAGTTGATCGTCTCGGTCACGCCTTTGAGGTCGATATCCATGCCGAAGACGCGGACGGGCTGCAGATTGTTGAGCTTGTCCTGGGCCGCCGCGGCGAGGCTTGGAGCCTGCAGCTGGAGCTGGCCGATCTCGGCGGCTCCGAGCGGCACGATGAGGAGGACCAACCCCGCCAGCACGACGATGATTCCTATGAACACGATCACGATCGCCAGCACGCGCGGCACTCCGGCTGCGTGGAGACGGATGACCGCCGGCTGGATCAAGAAGGCGATCGCCGCGCCGAGGACGAACGCGCCCAGAAAGTCGCGAAGCAGGAACAGGACCACGATGGCCACGACCAGGGCGGCCACGCCGAACGCGATCTGCAGGTAGCGACGGCGCCGCTTCGGATCGAGAACCCATGACGTGGTCGTCACCACCCCGCTGATCGGGGTTGGACTCTCGAGTTCACTCTCGTGGGGCGCGCCCGGTTGCGGTGTGGAACGCACGTTATGCAATCACCCGCAGTATGACGAGCAGAACCC
>WNFW01000363.1_pt1 | contig 28811 bp, 31 predicted proteins | sample 5400131 | NCBI WGS metagenome assembly WNFW01 (sample SAMN13153362, study PRJNA577476) | soil metagenome | isolation source: 20 cm soil or saprolite under grassland replicate 1 | place: USA:California | collected 2016-06-15 | reverse complement strand
GCAGGTTGTAGTCGAGTTGCTCCATGAGCAGCCGCTCGCTGCGCACGCTGTAGAGCACCTGCAGCAGCAGCGCCCGCAGGAGTCGCTCGGGGGCGATCGAGGGCCGGCCCACGCGCGAGTACAGCTCGCTGAACTGTGGCGACAGCTCCGCCAGGACCGCATCGACCATGGCGCGCATCGGCCGCAGGGGATGTGCCGCCGGCACACGCTGCTCCAGGGGGATGTAGCTCCACACCTCGGCCTGCGGGTCCTCACCACCACGCATGCGCGCCTCCTCGCGACGAGTTACGCGCATCCTAAATCAATCCTCACCCTGACCCGGCATCCAAAGTCGGGTTTTTCAGCAGCCTGCTAGCTGAGCAATTGCCAGAAACGGCTACCCCCGACGACGTGCGGAGGATTCTCGCGCCGCTGGGCCACGGCCCGATCGTTGTTCTCATCTTCGACGAGTTCGACCGCCTACGTGATTCCGCCATTAGGCGGCTGATGGCAGAGACCATCAAGGCGCTATCTGACCACGCCGTGCGAGCGACGATTATTCTCGTCGGTGTCGCGGAAAACATCGATGAGCTTCTTGGAGAGCATGAATCGATCAGCCCGAATATTGTTCAGATTCAGATGCCCCGGATGCGTCTTACCGAGCTTGAGGAAATCATCAACAAGGGACAACGTCATCTCGGCATGACCTTTAATGGTGACTCGCTCGCCACGATCACGTCCCTTTCTCAAGGCTTCCCGAGCTACACGCACCTGCTTGGACTCCACTCTGTGAAGCAGGCCCTAAACGATCTGACGTTGAACGTTCGATCACCACACGTCCAGCGCGCCATCTCTAAGGCCGTCGAGTTGGCAGACCATACAATCCGGGATGCATATAGAAAGGGCATCAATAGCCCACGCAAGCACAACCTCTATATGGTGATGTGATCCTGGCGTGCGCCTTAGCAGACCGCGATGAGTTTGGATTTTTCCAGGCGGCTAATATCCGAGACCCGTTGCGTCAGATTACGGGCAAGCCCTATAGCATTGCCAGCTTCATCCAGCACCTCGCCAACCTGACCGAGGAGTCACGCGGGCCCGTGTTACGGCGAAGCGGTGAAAAGCGCCGGTATAAGTTACGTTTTCACAACCCGCTGATGCAACCCTTCGTAGTAATGCGCAGCAAACTCCCTAAGGTCGCGGGGTAGCCATTTTTATTGGGCAGGTCGTGTGATTCTTGGGCAGGCGGCAGTTCTTGGGCAAAGCCGGTAGGTTGTGCCGAAGGGACCGACGGGTAGGCCCAGGCTTCGCTGGGGAATCAGTTACTTGCGAGCACTTGTGCGCGTCGGGTCGCCGTGCTAGTGTTCCTCTTCACATGGCGTCGGACGAGCAACCGTCGCCTTGGAAAGGGGCTGGCGAGGTCGCCCAGATTGGGATGACCCTCGTCGTCGCCACGGTGATCGGGCTCGGTGTCGGGTACTACCTGGATCTCTGGCTCGGGACTCGGCCGTGGCTCCTCTTGGTCGGTCTCGCCTTCGGGATCGCCGCCGGATTCTTGAACATCTTCCGTGCAGCCAGGGCGCTGGAGCGTGACCAGAATCGACGTGACTGACTTCGCGGCGCGAGTGACGATTGCCAGCAGCGTGACGGCTGCAGTGGGTGCGGTGGCCGGCGCGGCGCTGGGCGGGGCTTCCGCGCTCGTGGGGGTGGGCATCGGGGCGGCGGTCGCCATCCTGAACTTCGCCTGGCTCGCACGCGTCACGGCCCACGCTGCCGCCACCGGGCGCCTCCCCCTGCGTTCGCGCGGGGTGCCACTCTTGCTCATCGCGACCCGCTATCTGCTCATCTTCGTGGCGCTTGGCGGCCCGTTCGCGGCAGGGTTGGCCCACCCGTTGGCGCTGGCCGCGGGCCTCACCGTGCTGCCTCTCACCCTGACGATCCAGGGACTGCGCGTTGCGCGGGAGGAGCGCTAAAGCCTTGGGCGCCCTCGAGCATCCTCCAATGTTCCGTCTCGCCGGCATCCCGGACCACGTGACGTACGCGTGGATCGTCCTGGTCCTCCTAACCGCGCTGGCATTCTTCGCGTCGCGCAGGATCGAGCTCGTGCCCCACGGGCTTCAGAACTTTGTCGAGGTCGTGCTTGAGCAGTTCGTCTCGCTCGTCGACGACCTGATCGGCGCCGAAGGGCGCCGTTTTCTGCCGCTCATCGCCACGCTCGGGATCTTCATCCTGACATCGAACTTGCTGGGGCTCCTCCCGGGCCAGATCTCGCCGACCGCGAGCTTGAACACGACCGCCGCCTGCGCGCTCGTCGTCTTCTTCACGTACCACTGGATTGGCATCCGCAAGCAGGGGCTCGTGAATTACCTCAAGCACTTCATGGGGCCGGTGGTGTGGCTCGCGCCCCTGATGCTGCCGATCGAGCTCATCAGCCACTGCGCGCGGCCGCTCTCGCTCTCGCTCCGCCTCTTCGGCAATATGACCGGCGGCCATCTCCTGCTCGCCGCGATGTTCCTTCTGATGGGTTTCGATGGTCTCTTCGGCTGGGCGCTGTCTGGCAGCGTCGCGGGAATCGTGGTCGGAGGACTCGGCGGTATCCTCATGATCGCTTTCGTCGTCTGCTTCCTAATTCCGTTAAAGATCCTGGTGTCGTTCATCCAGGCGGGGGTGTTCGTGATGCTCACGTCCCTGTACATCGCCGGGGCGCTCGCGGAGGCCGAGCATCACCCGGAACCTCATACCGAGATCCACGCAAGGCACCATTGACAGGCTACGCAGAGGAGGAGACGTTCGTGACAGAGGCGGCGACGTTCGTGCGACGTGTACTGACTCTCGGCGGTCTCGCGGTACTCGGATGCCCTGGTGTGGCGCTCGCACAGGCGGCAGCGGCGGCCCAGGCGGCCCCGGAGGCGTCGAGCTGGAATGCGCCCTTCGGATTTATCGCGGCGGGCATCGGTCTCGGCATCGCAGCCGGGCTGTGCGGCCTGGGACAGGGGCGAGCGGCGGCGGCGGCCGTCGAGGCGACCGCGCGGCAGCCGGGAATGCAGGGGCGGATCTTCACCTCGATGCTGCTTGGCCTGGCATTCATCGAGTCGCTCGCTCTGTACATGTTCGTCATCGCGATCATCCTGGTGCTCAAGTTCTGAGCGACTGAGCATAGTCACGGCCTGCCGGATGTCGGGCGACGACCGGCGCCGGCAGGTCGTCTGTGATGCCGCGGTCCAGTTACCGGCTTCCCAGGATCCCCGAGATGACGATCCGTCGTCTCTCGGTCTACACGCGCTGTCTGCTCCAGCTCGAGGAGGACGGTGTGAAGACTGTCTCCTCGCAGGAGCTTGCCGATCGCTTCAACCTGAACTCGGCGCAGGTCCGCAAGGACCTCGCCTATTTCGGGGAGTTCGGCGTCCGCGGTATCGGCTACTACGTGTCGGGGCTGAAGGCCGAGCTCCAGAAGATCCTGGGGCTCGACCGAGAGTGGGCGGTGGTGCTCGTCGGCTTCGGCAACCTCGGCTCGGCGCTCTTTCGGTACAAGGGGTTCGCCCGTCAGGGCTTCCGCATCGTGGCGGTGGTCGACGACGACCCGGCGAAGGTCGGGCGCGAGGTCGACCACGTGCCCATCATCGCGAGCCGCGACATGGCCCGCGAGATCAAGGCCCGCGGCACCCAGATCGCGATCGTGGCCGTGCCCACCGACTCGGCCCAGACCGTCACGGACCAGCTCGTGGCGGCGGGGATCAAGGCGATCCTCAACTTCGCGCCAGCGCGCCTTAAGGTCCCCCGCGACGTTCGGTTCAAGAACGTCGACCTCTCGATCGAGCTGGAGACCCTCAGCTTCTACCTCGCCAAGGGCTCCAAGTAGGAGCGTCGCGCGAACTCTGGTAGTCTCGAATGGACCCGGGATGTTGAAGGACTGGTCGGCTTTCCATGTCCTGGCGAAGACCTTCGCCGAGGGACCAGTTTGCCTGCACGTCGCCGGCCTGACCGGCTCCGCCCGCGCCCTTGCTATCGCCGAGCTGCTCCAGGCTCACCCGCGTCCCGCGTTGGTTCTCGTGGAGTCGGTGACCGACGCCCACCGCTGGACCCAGGATTTGAAATTCTTCGGCGCGCCGGCGCTCGAGTTCCCCGCAGGCGAACCCCAGCTCTGGCGGGGGGGGCGGCAGCGCGAGACCGACGCCGAGCGCGCCGTCATCTGCCGGCGGCTCGCCGCCGGCGAGCCGGTCGTGGTCGTCGTCACCCCCGCGGCGCTCGATGCCGAGCTGGCGGCGCCGCGTGACTTCGCCGCGCGCACGCTACGGCTCGCCGTGGGCGACTCGCTCGACCGTGAGCTCCTGCTCGAGGCGCTCGAGCACGCCGGCTACGAGCGCGCAGACACCGTCGTCGCGGTCGGGCAATGGAGCCTCCGCGGCGGCATCGTCGATGTCTTCTCGCCGAGCCACGCGAGCCCGGCGCGGCTCGAGTTCCTCGGCGACGAGATCGAGTCGATCCGCCTCTTCGATCCGACCTCCCAGCGCTCCAGCGCCCCGCTCGACGAGCTCCTCGCCCTGCCCCTCGTGACCCAGGGCGAGGCTGCGCCGGCGCGGCTTACCGACTACGTGCCGGCTGCGGCGCCGATCGTCGTCGACGTGCCGCGCGTGCTCGACGCGACCCGCGAGGACGCGCCGGCGAGCCCGCCCCTGCGCGAGCGGCTCGCGGGGCGCCAGCTCGTCGAGCTCTCGCTCGTGGCCGGCACGTCGAGCGCGCCCGCGGGGCCGCTGCCGGAGGCCGTGGAGCTCACGCTCGAGACGCAGGCGGTTCCGCAGTTCGGCGGCAGGTTCGGGGAGCTCGCGGGTGAGCTCGGGCGGTGGCGGGGCGAAGGGTTCCGGATCCGCCTCGTCGCGTCCGACGAGCGCCAGGTCGAGCACCTGCGCCAGATCCTGCGCGAGCACGAGCTCGAGGTCCTCCCCGCGGCGACACTCGACGGGGACGCGCCGCTCGCCATCGTGGTCGGCGACCTCTCCGCCGGGTTCTCGATCGCGGCCCTCGGCGTGATCGTCCTCACCGAGGCGGAGATCTTCGGCGCCCGCCGGCGCCTGCTTCGCCGGCCGAAATACCAGCGCGGCGCCGCACTGACGGCGTTCACCGATCTCGCGATCGGTGACGTCGTGGTCCACGAGGACCACGGGCTCGGGCGTTACCTGGGCCTCAAGACGATGACGGTCGGCGATCGCGACGGCGACTTCCTCGTGCTCGAGTACGCGGAGGGCAGCCAGCTCTTCCTCCCCGTCGAGCGTCTCGACCTCGTCTCGAAGTATCTGGGTGCCGACGCCGGGGTCGTACGCCTCGACCGGCTGGGCGGCGCCTCGTGGCCGCGCGTCAAGGAGTCGGTGCGCGCGGCCCTCCGGCAGATGGCCGAAGAGCTGCTCCGCCTCTACGCCCAGCGCGCGGTCGCGGAGGGGCACGCGTCCTCCCTGGACACCCCCTGGCAGCGCGAGTTCGAGGCGGCCTTCCGGTTCGAGGAGACGCCCGACCAGCTGCGCGCCATCGAGGAGGTCAAACGCGACATGGAGTCGCGCCGGCCGATGGACCGGCTGGTCGCCGGCGACGTCGGCTACGGCAAGACCGAGGTGGCGCTCCGTGCCGCGTTCAAGGTGGTTGCCGACGGCCTGCAGGTCGCGCTGCTCGTGCCGACGACAGTTCTCGCCCAACAGCACTGGGCGACGTTTGCCGACCGGTTCGCGCCCTTCCCGGCGCGTGTCGAGCTCCTGTCGCGGTTCCGGTCGCCCAAGGAGCAAAAGGCGGTTATCGAGGGACTCCGGCAGGGGACGGTGGACGTCGTGATCGGCACCCACCGCCTGCTCTCGAAGGACGTCGCGTTCAAGCACCTGGGGCTCTTGATCGTGGACGAGGAGCACCGCTTCGGCGTCGCCCACAAGGAGCGCGTGAAGCAGCTCCGCGCGTCGGTGGACGTGCTCGCGCTGACCGCGACGCCGATCCCGCGAACGCTGTACATGTCGCTCTCGGGCGTCCGCGACATGTCGGTCATCGAGACCCCGCCGCTCGACCGGCTGCCCATCGAGACGATCATACGGCGGTTCAGCAAGGCGGTGATCAAGGAGGCGCTCGAGCGCGAGCTCGAGCGAGGCGGCCAGGTGTTCTTCGTCCACAACCGGGTGCAGTCGCTCCCGTCGGTGGCGCGCTTCATCCAGGAGCTCGTGCCGGCCGGGCGGGTGATCATGGCGCACGGTCAGATGAAGGAGCGCGAGCTCGAGGCTACCATGGTGAAGTTCGTCAGCGGCCAGGCCGACGTACTCGTGTCGACCGCGATCGTGGAGTCGGGCCTCGACATTCCGGCGACAAACACGATCGTCGTGAACCGCGCCGACCGGTTCGGCCTGGCGCAGCTCTACCAGCTCCGGGGTCGCGTGGGACGGGAGCGGCAGCAGGCGTACGCGTACCTGCTCGTGCCCGCCGACGGGCGGGTCGACGAGCTGGCGCAGCGCCGCCTCCGGGCGCTCCAGGAATTCACGGAGCTTGGCTCGGGGCTCAAGCTCGCGTTGCGGGACCTCGAGATACGCGGAGGGGGCAACCTCCTCGGGGCCGCGCAGCACGGGCACATCGCGGCCGTGGGCTTCGATCTTTACGCGAAACTCCTGGCCGAGGCCGTGCGAGAATTGAAGGGCGAACCGTCCGCCGAGAGGGTCGAGCCGATGATCAACGTCGCGGCGGAGGGTTTCTTATCCGACGACTATGTCCCCGAGGTCAACCAGCGCCTCGCCTTCTACAAACGGCTCGCCGGCTTGGTCGGTGACACCGAGGTCGAGCATCTGCGCGCGGAGCTCGTGGACCGGTTCGGCCCGCTGCCCACGGAGGCCGCGCAGCTCCTGGACATCGTCCGCCTCCGGGTGGCCGCGCGCAGGCTGGGTGTAGAGAAGCTGGAAGCCGGCGAGGGCGTGGCGCTCGTCACATTCGCGCCGGGTGCACCACTCGACCCTCAGCGGCTGGTCCGGGCGATTCAGGGGAGCCGGGGACGACTCACGATGAAGCGCGAGTTCACGATCGAGGCGGTCACGGCGCGGGGGGAGTGGACCCGGGTCCGTGACTCTCTGCTGCGCCTCCTCGAGGAGCTCGGCGGCGCATGATCTGCCGGCTCGCGGCCGCCGGTCTGCTCGCGCTCGCGCTGGGCGGCTGCGCGGCGTCGTCGCCCGGCAGAACGAACGACGAACCCAAGCCGCCGCCCGCTACCGCCGCGCCGGGGCCGCCGAAGGCTGAGCAGCCGCTGGAGCCGAGGGTCGCGGCGAACCCCAAGGACGAGGACGTGACCGACCGCGTCGTCGCCGTCGTGAACAACGACGCGATCACCCTGGGTGAGCTCCAGGAGGCCATCCACCATTACCGGTACCAGACGCGCCAGGAGACACCGGTCTCGGACGAGTTCATCAAGCAGTTCCTCACGAAGATGATCGAGAACCGGCTTCAGGTCCAGGAGGCCGAGCGCGAGAGGATCGCGGTGGATGACGCAGAGGTCGAGGAGGAACTGACGGAGCGGATCAAGAAGCTGGACGTGTCGAGTCGCGGGGCGTTCGAGAAGGTCCTGAAAGAGCAAGGCCTCACGATGGAGGCGATCAAGAAGCGAGTCCGCGACGACCTGCGCGTTGCGCGCGTGATCAACCGGAAGGTGCGACTCCGAATCTCGGTCACCGAGACCGAGATCACCAAGTACCTCGAGGCCAACCGCCAGAAGCTCGAGACCGGTCTCGCCTACCACGCGCGGCACATCCTGATCGCGCCGCAGGAGGGCGCCTCCGACGTGGCCTGGGAAACGGCACGCATCAAGGCCGAGCTGCTTCGCACCCAGTTGCTCCAGGGAGCCGACTTCGCCGAGCTCGCTCGCCAACACTCGCGCGACGCCAGCGCCAAGGACGGCGGCGACCTCGGGACGCTCAAGCGGGGCGAACTGGCACAGGACATCGAAGCGCAGATCCTGAGCTTACAGCAGGGCGAGATTTCCAGGCCATACCGGTCGTCACTGGGTTACCACCTCTTCCGCCTCGAGCTCAAGGAGAGCCTCGAGGGGGAGGGGTTGACCCGGGCCAAGGCGCAGATCCGCGAGATCCTCTTCCGTGAGAAGTTCGAGGCGCGCCTCGACGCCTGGCTCAACGAAATCAAGCAGCGGGCCGTCATCGAAGTCCGCCTGTGAAAATCCGTTGACAACCGGGGGCCAGGATGGGAGGATAACGCTCGGCGTTATCGTTCCAACCCCGCAGGAAATCTGCTGCCGTCGCGTAACCAACTCACTAGCACGCGGCCTCTAGAAGCCGCGTCCGGAGCCCGCGAATGAGCGCCCGCCGAGAACGAGGTCAAGGAAACCCGACGCAGAACCCCGACACCCCCGGCCTGAACCTCTCCGAGCTGAAGGAAAAGACGATCGCAGAGTTGAACCAGATCGCCCGCGACCTGAACGTGCAGAACATCGGCGGCCTGCGCAAGCAGGAGCTGATCTTCAAGATCCTCCAGTCGCAGGCGGAGAAGGACGGGCTGATCTACGCCGAAGGCGTCCTCGAAGTCCTGCCCGACGGCTTCGGCTTCCTCCGGGCGCCGGACTACAACTACCTGCCGGGTCCCGACGACATCTACGTTTCACCGTCGCAGATCCGGCGCTTCGACCTCCGCACCGGCGATACCATCTCGGGCCAGGTGCGGCCGCCGAAGGATACGGAGCGATACTTCGCGCTCCTGAAGGTCGAGGCGATCAACTTCGAGACGCCGGACCAGGCGCGCGAGAAGATTTTCTTCGACAACCTCACGCCGCTCTACCCGATGGAGCGGCTACGCCTCGAGTACGATCCCGAGAATCTCACGACCCGGGTGATGGACCTCCTGTGCCCGATCGGCAAGGGGCAGCGCGGGATGATCGTGGCAGCACCCCGCACCGGCAAGACGATGATGCTGCAGTCAATCGCTCACGCCATCGCGACCAATCACCCTGAGGTGTACTTGATCGTGCTGCTGATCGACGAGCGGCCAGAGGAAGTCACCGACATGCAGCGATCGGTGAAGGGCGAGGTCATCTCCTCCACGTTCGACGAGCCGCCACAGCGGCATATCCAGGTGGCCGACATGGTCATCGAGAAGGCCAAGCGCCTCGTCGAGCACAAGCGCGACGTCGTGATCCTGCTCGACTCTCTCACTCGTTTCGCCCGGGCCCACAACGCCGTCATCCCGTCGTCTGGCAAGGTCCTGTCAGGCGGGCTCGACGCGAACGCGCTGCAGCGTCCCCGACGGTTCTTCGCCACGGCCCGCAACATCGAGGAGGGCGGATCGCTGACCATCATGGCCACCGCCATCGTGGACACGGGCAGTCGGATGGACGATGTGATCTTCGAGGAATTCAAGGGCACGGGTAACATGGAGGTCCACCTGGACCGCCGGCTGATGGACAAGCGCATCTTCCCGACCATCAACATCGAACAGTCCGGCACCCGGAAGGAAGAGCTCCTGCTCGAGAAGGACGAGCTGCAGAAGGTCTGGCTCCTCCGCAAGGCGCTCTCCCAGCTGAACCCCGTGGAAGCCATGGAGCTGCTGCTCGACAAACTCAAGCTCACCAAGACGAACAAAGAGTTCCTGGCCTCCATGCACAGCCTGGGGTAACCCCTTCGGAGGGGAGCGGACCTCACGGCCCCGACCTTCTCCTCGGGAAGGTGCTCGGGGAGCCCGCGCTCAAAGCAGCCAAGTTCCCGCGCTCTTTGCCTTTTTTGTCCTGGACTGGTATCGTGGTGGTCTCGTAGGAGGTGGCGATCGTGAAGGTGGGTATTCATCCGGAGTACGTGGAGACGACGATCACGTGCGCGTGCGGTGAGGTCGTCCGCACCCGCTCGACTAGGCCCGACATCCGGGTGGAGATCTGCTCGAAGTGCCACCCCTTCTACACCGGCAAGCAGAAACTCGTGGATACGGCCGGGCGCGTCGAACGCTTCCAGCGGAAGTACAGGCGGCAGAGCGCGTCGTCGTAACGAACGCTCCGCGACCGGCTGGGGTGGGCTCCAGCCGGGTTTCCGTTTGCGGGAGGCGCTGAGCCCCGATGCTGTTTGACAAGCTCCGTCAGATCGAAGAGCGGTCGAACGAGATCGCTCGCGCGCTGTCCGATCCCGCCGTCCTCGCGCAGCCGGCCGAGTACGCGCGCCTCCGCAGGGAGCACGCCGAGACGGTCGAGATCGTCGAGCGGTTCACCGAGTACCGCGAAGTGTTGAAGCGGCTCGGCGAGGCTCACCACCTCATCTCGGAGGGCGGCGACCGCGAGCTCATGGAGCTCGCCCAGGCCGAGGTGAACGACCTCACCGCCCGCCAGGCGGCACTCGAGGACGAGCTGAAGCGCCTCCTTCTGCCACGGGATCCCAACGACGCGAAGAACGTTTTCGTCGAGATCCGCGCCGGTGCGGGCGGCGAGGAGGCCGCGCTGTTCGCCGCGGAGCTGGCGCGCATGTATACGAAGTACGCGGAGCGCCAGCGGTGGAAGATCGAGGTGATGGACGCGAGCGCGACCGGCACGGGCGGCTTCAAGGACGTGATCCTCTTCATTCAAGGGCGCGGGGCGTGGAGCCGGCTCAAGTTCGAGCGCGGCGTCCACCGCGTGCAGCGCGTGCCGGTCACCGAGGGGAGCGGGCGGATCCACACCTCGACCGTCACCGTCGCCGTGCTCCCCGAGGCGGAGGACGTCGAGGTCAGGATCGACGAGAAAGATCTGAAGGTCGACGTGTATCGCTCCTCGGGGCCGGGCGGGCAGGGTGTCAACACGACCGACTCGGCAGTGCGCATCACGCACCTGCCGACGGGGCTCGTCGTCACGTGCCAGGACGAGCGCTCGCAGATCAAGAATCGAGCGAAGGCGCTGCGCGTCCTTAAGGCACGGCTCCTCGAGCGCGCGCAGCAGGAGCAGCAGGCCGCGATCGCCGCCGATCGGCGAAGTCAGGTGGGCACAGGCGAGCGGAGCGAACGGATCCGTACGTACAACTTCCCCCAGGCGCGCGTCACCGACCACCGGATCGGCCTGACGCTGCACCGCCTCCCGGCGGTCCTCGAAGGCGACCTCGACGAGCTGATCGACGCGCTGACCGCGGCGGAAGACGCCGAGCGGCTGACGCGGGTGGCGAGCTGATGCTCGCCGCCCGGGAGACGCCCACGCGCCGCGCTGAGCTCGCCGCCGCGGTCGAGCTCCTCTCCGCGGCGGGGATCCCGACCGCACGGGTGGACGCCGAGTGGCTGCTCGCCGCCGTGCTCGGCGCCGGCCGCTTCGAAGCCCAGCTCGACCTCGATCGCGTCCTTCCCGCGCCGGTCGCCGAGCGCTACGAAATGGCTATCAGGCGGCGCGCTCGGCGCGAGCCCCTCCAACAGATCCTGGGTTGGGAGGCGTTCCGCGGGCTGCGGGTCAGGGTGACGGCGGACGTGCTCGTTCCCCGGCCCGAGACCGAGACGCTGGTCGAGTGGACGCTCGAGCTCCTGCCTGCTCAGAAAGGTGGCGTCCGGCTGCGCGCTCTCGATCTGGGCACGGGCTCGGGCGCGATCGCGTGCTCTCTTGCCGCAGAGCGAAGTGACGTCGACGTCATCGCGATCGACGTGTCGCTGGCTGCGGCGGTCGTCGCACGAGAAAACGCCCGGCAACTGGGTCTCGCGGGGCGCGTCCGCGTCGTCGCTGGCGACCTCGCCGACTCGCTGGGAAGGGTTCGGGCCGACCTGATCGTGAGCAATCCGCCATACCTGCCGAGCGCCCTCGTCGGGGGGCTCGAGCCCGAGGTTAGGAGTCACGAGCCACGAGTCGCGTTGGACGGCGGCTCCGATGGGCTCACGTTGATCCGGCGCATCGTCGGGGCTTCGCGTGAGGCGCTCCGCCCGTCAGCGGCGCTGGTTCTCGAGACCGCGGGCGGCGACCAAGCCGCCGTCGTCGCCGAGATCCTCCGCGCGGCGGGGTTCACGAGCGTGGCAGTCCGCGCCGACCTCGCCGGGATCGACCGATTCGTCGCGGGGAGGGCGTGATGCCGGCACGGCTCGAGATCGCGGGCGGCGTCCCGCTCCGGGGTACGGTGAAGGTGAGCGCGGCGAAGAACGCCGCCCTGCCGGCGATGGCCGCTGCGCTCCTGACGTCGGAACCGGTCACGCTCGCGAACGCGCCTGACCTCGCCGACGTGCGCACCATGTCGAGGCTCCTCGAGACCCTCGGTGCGAAGGTCTCCCGCATCGCGGGTGGGCTCAGCGTGCAGGTCGCGAGTGTTACCGGCGACCTCGCGCCCTACGAACTCGTGTCGACCATGCGCGCCTCGGTCCTCGTTCTCGGGCCCTTGGTCGCCCGCCACGGCTCGGCGCGCGTCGCACTGCCTGGTGGCTGCGCCATCGGCGTGCGCCCGATCGACCAGCATCTCAAGGGGCTCCAGAAGCTCGGTGCCGACCTCGCGATCGAGAACGGCTATGTGGTCGCGCAGGCGAGCCGGCTCAAGGCCGCGCGGATCACCGCCGACCTGGTGACGGTGACCGGGACCGAGAACCTCATGATGGCCGCGACGCTGGCCGGGGGGACCACCGTCATCGAAAACGCGGCGTGCGAGCCCGAGGTCGTCGACCTGGCGACGCTGCTCACGGCCATGGGGGCGCGGGTCCACGGCGCCGGCACCGCGCGCATCGAGATCGAGGGCGTCCCCGAGCTTGCCGGCGCTGCGCACCGGGTCGTCGCCGACCGGATCGAGGCGGGCACGCTGCTCGTCGCAGGCGCGATCACGCGAGGCGATGTCACGGTGACGGATCTCGTGCCCGATCACGTCTCGTCGGTGCTCGCGAAGCTCGATGAGATCGGCGTGGCGCTCGACGTGGGGCCGACGTGGGTCCGCGCGCGGGGGCCCGAGCGGCCGCGCCCGGCCGACGTGACGACGAGCCCGTTCCCAGGCTTCCCGACGGACATGCAGGCGCAGGTTATGACCCTGCTCGGACTCGCCGACGGCCAGTCGCGCGTCACCGAGACGATCTTCGAGAACCGGTTCATGCACGTCGCCGAGCTGGCCCGGATGGGCGCTCGCATCGAGACCGACGGTGCGATCGCCATCGTTCGCGGCGTGCCGTTCTATCAGGGGGCGCCGGTCATGGCGTCCGACCTCCGCGCGTCGGCGGCGCTCGTGCTTGCAGGGCTGGCCGCGCGCGGGACGACCGTCGTCTCGCGCGTCTACCACCTCGATCGCGGCTACGAGCGACTCGAGGCCAAGCTCGGGGCGCTCGGTGGACGGATCGAGCGACGCGCATGAAAGAGGTGCTGACGCTCGCGCTCCCCAAGGGCCGGCTGCTGGAGCCTGCCCTTGTACTCCTGCGCGACCTCGGTGTGGAGGGGATCGACGAGGACTCGCGCAGACTGATCTTCACCGACCCGAAGCGTGACTTGCGCGTGCTGTTCCTCAAACCCGCCGACGTCCCGGCGTATGTCCTCTATGGCGCCGCGGACCTCGGGATTGTCGGCAAGGATATCCTTCTCGAGCAGGAGCCGGACGTCTACGAGCCACTCGATCTTGGGTTCGGCTTCTGCCGTCTCGTCGTCGCCGAACCGCGGGAGCTCTGGGAGCGCGACGACCCGTCCAAGTGGTCGTGGGTGCGGGTGGCCACCAAGTACCCGCGGCTCACCGAGGCCTACTTCTCGAACCGCGGCATTCAGGTCGAGATCGTGCGGCTCGACGGCTCCATCGAGCTGGCGCCGCTTGTCGGGCTGGCCGAGCGCATCGTGGATCTGGTCCAGTCGGGAGAGACGCTGCGCGTGAACGGGCTCGTCGAGGTCGCGGAGATCACGCGCTCGACGGCTCGTGTCATCGTGAACCGCGCGTCGATGAAAACCGAACACGTGCGAGTGTCCGGCGTGATCGAGGAGATGCGGCGCGCACGGCGCCACCCAGCGCCCGTCTCAGGCCGGCGAGGGGTGGAGGCGGCTCCGGGGACGCCGCTCGAATGACGCCACGAGCTCCTCTCTCAGGCCGCGCCCGGTCGGAACCGAGCACGCGGACGCCGCTCCAAATGACGCCACGGGCTCCTTTCTCAGGCCGCGCCCGGTCGGAACCGAGCACGCGGACTCTGCTCCCATGATCCGCGTGCTCGACGCGCGGACGTTGGGCCCCGATCGCGTCGTCGTGGCGCTCGCGCGTCCGCCGGCGGCCGTGCCGCCGGAGATTCACCGCGCCGTCGACGGGATCTTGGCCGACGTGCGCACCCGCGGCGACGCGGCGCTCCTCGAGCTGACCGCGCGCTTTGACGGCTTCACGGCGGCGACCGCGACCGAGCTCGTGATCACTCCGGACGAGTTCGAAACGGCGGAGCGGCAGCTCGCGCCCGACGTCCGCGCGGCGCTCGCGTACGCGGCAGAGCGGATCGAGCGCTTTCACGCGGCGGGGACGCCGAAGTCGTGGCGCCTCACCGATGAGCACGGCTCCGTCCTCGGCCAGGAGATCCGCCCGCTCGACCGGGTTGGGATCTACGCGCCGGGCGGCCGCGCCGCATACCCGTCCACGGTGTTGATGACCGCGGTGCCGGCGCGCGTCGCCGGCGTCCGCGACATCGTGCTCGTCACGCCGCCGGGCCCCGGCGGCCGCGTCGACCGGGCCGTGCTCGGCGCCGCCCGCCTCGCCGGCGTCACCGAGGGCTACCGACTCGGCGGTGCCCAGGCAGTGGCGGCGCTCGCGTACGGCACGGCGACGATCCGGCGTGTCGACAAGATCGTCGGCCCCGGGAACATCTACGTCGCACTGGCGAAGGCGCGCGTTTTCGGCGAGGTCGGCATCGACATGGTGGCGGGACCGAGTGAGGTTGTCGTGGTGGGCGATGCCGATGCCGATCCCACGTGGGTGGCGGGCGACATGCTCGCGCAGGCGGAGCACGACCCGATGGCCCGCGCGCTCTGCATCACGGACTCGGCCGGTTTGGTGTCGGGCGTCGCCGCGGCGCTCGAGCGCCAGCTCGCCACGCTGCCGCGCCGTGAGATCGCGGCGCGGGCGCTGGAGGCCAACGGCGCGCTGATCCGCGTGGCGTCCCTCGACGACGCGGTCGAGCTCGCCAACCGTCTGGCGCCGGAGCACCTCGAGCTCATGGTGAACGTTCCCGCGGCCCTCCTGCCGCGCGTCCGCCACGCGGGGGCGGTCTTCGTGGGCGGCCACACTCCGGAGGTGGTCGGCGACTACGTCGCGGGCCCCAGCCACGTTCTCCCGACCGCGGGCACGGCGCGCTTCGCGTCGCCACTCGGCACGGAGGATTTCGTCAAGCGCTCGAGCGTCATCGAGTACTCGCGGCGCGGGCTTGTCGTTGCCGCGCCTCACCTCAGGACGCTCACGCGAATCGAGGGGCTTGCCGGCCACGGGCTCGCCGCCGAGCTTCGGCTTGCGACCGACCCAGGGAGGAGCGAATGAGCGCGGAGACCACGGCACGGCAGGCGCGGGTGGAACGCAAGACCAAGGAGACGGAGATCTCGCTCCAGCTCAACCTCGACGGCACCGGTGCCTCGAAGGTGCAGACGCCGATTCCATTCTTCAGCCACATGCTCGAGGCCTGGGCCAAGCACGGCCTGATGGACTTCGCCGTCGAGGCCCAGGGCGATGTCGACGTGGACCAGCACCATACGGTCGAGGACGTTGGCATCGTCCTCGGGCAGGCGCTGCGGCTGGCGCTCGGCGACAAGAAGGGCATCGTCCGCTACGGGACCGCCTTCGTCCCGATGGACGAGGCGCTCGTCTCGGCGTCCGTGGACCTGTCGGGCCGGCCGTTCCTCGTCTTCGGCGTGCCTGTGGCGCGGACGCGCGTGTCGAACTTCGACCTCGACCTCCTCCAGGAGTTCTTCCGCGCCTTCGCCTTCAACGCCGAGCTCACACTGCATGTGACCATGCACTACGGCCACAACCTGCACCACATCACGGAGGCGGTGTTCAAAGCCGTCGGCCGCGCGCTCGCCGACGCCACGCGGCTGAACCCGCGCATCGCCGGGATCCTGCCGTCCACGAAGGGCGCTCTGTGAACCGATGATCGCCGTCGTCGACTATGGTCGGGGTAACCTCGGCTCTGTCGAGAAGGCATTCGGCCGCGTCGGTATCCCCGCGGTCGTGACCCAGCAGCCACGCGCGGTGGACGAGGCGGACGCCGTCGTGCTCCCCGGCGACGGGGCGTTTCACGACGCAATGGCGAACCTCGAGCGCCTCGGGCTCCTCCCAGCACTCCGGCGAGCGCTCGACGGAAGCCGGCCGTTCCTCGGCATCTGCCTGGGCTACCAGCTCCTGTTCTCGACGAGCGAAGAGTTCGGCGAGGGGCGCGGCCTCGACGTGATCCCGGGCGTGGTGCGGAGGTTCCCGTCGGGCCGAAAAGTTCCGCACATGGGCTGGAACCGTGTCCGCCACGACGGCGATCTGCGCCTCTTCGAGGGTATCCCCGCGGGCGCCTACTTCTACTTCGTCCACTCCTACTACCCTGTTGTCACGAGGGCCGCGAGCTCGGTGCCGGCCGAGGGTGGCCAGGGACAGGCGCACGGGGCCCCGGGTCGCCCGATCCTTCGCGCTGCCTGGTGCGAGTACGGGACCGAATTCGCCGCCGCGATCGAGTGCGGGCAGATCTACGCGACCCAGTTCCACCCGGAGAAGAGCCAGCGCTGGGGGCTCCGGCTGCTCGAGAACTTCGCGGCGGTTGTGAAGGGCGGCGCCCGGTGATCGTCATTCCCGCCGTCGACCTCCGCGACGGGCGGTGCGTGCGGCTCCGTCAGGGCCGGCTCGACCAGGAGACCGTCTTCTCCGAGGACCCGGTCGCGATGGCCGTGCGCTGGAAGAAGCTCGGCGCCCAGCGGCTCCACGTCGTGGACCTCGACGGGGCGTTCGCTGGCGAGCCGCGCCAGACCGCGCTCGTCCACCGGATCGTGGCGGCGGTCTCCCCCCTCCCCGTGCAAGTGGGGGGCGGCCTGCGCGATCTCGAGGCCGTCGGGCGGGCGTTCGAGACCGGCGCGCGCTGGGCCGTCGTGGGGACGCGCGCCGCGCTCGATCCAGGGTTCCTCCGTGAGGTCTGCCGGACCTGGGCCGCGCAGGTGATCGTTGCCGTGGACGGTCGGGGCTCGCGCGTCGCCGTCCGTGGCTGGACCGAGACTCTGACCGAGACCGTGATCGACGTAGGCAGGCGAGCCCGGGATGCGGCGGCGGCCGCGCTTCTCTACACCGACGTGACCCGCGACGGCACCGGAGTCGGGCCGAACGTGGACGTCACCGCGACACTGGCCCGCGCGGTCGCCCTGCCTGTCCTCGCGTCCGGCGGTGTGGCGAGCCTCGACGACTTGGGGCGGCTCGCCGAGGTGCCTGGCGTGGAAGGCTGCGTGGTCGGGGCTGCCCTCTATACCGGCGCGATCGACCTCGCCGAGGCCGTGCGACAGCTGGCCCATGCCACTGCGGAGGGCCACCTCCGGTCCGCGGCGGGCCCGCTGCCGCCGCGACAATAATGCTCGCGAAGCGGGTCATCCCGTGTCTCGACGTCAAGGACGGTCGCGTCGTCAAGGGCGTGCGCTTCGTGGACCTGCGCGACGCGGGCGACCCGGTCGAAGCCGCGCTCGCGTATGACGCGCAGGGCGCCGACGAGCTCGTCTTCCTCGACATCACGGCCTCGCACGAGGCCCGCGAGATCATGCTCGAGGTCGCGCGGCGCACGGCCGAGGGCATCTACATGCCGCTGACCGTCGGCGGCGGCATCCGCTCCATTGATGACATGCGGCGGCTCCTGCGGGCGGGTGCCGACAAGGTCTCGCTGAACACGGCGGTACTCGAGCGGCCCGGGCTCGTCCGCGAGGCGGCCGAGCGCTTCGGCAGCCAATGCATCGTGGTCGCCATCGACGCGCGGCGGGAGGGCGCGGGGACGCGGCAGCGCTGGGGTGTCTACACGTACGGCGGCCGGCGTCCCGCAGGCCGCGACGCGGTCGAGTGGGCGCGCGAGGTCGTCGAGCTCGGCGCGGGCGAGATCCTGCTCACGAGCATGGACCGTGACGGCACCAAGGACGGCTATGATCTCGAGCTCACGCGTGCCGTCGCCGAAGCGGTCTCGGTCCCGGTGATCGCGTCCGGCGGCGCCGGCTCGCTCGAGCACCTCTACGGGGGACTCGTCCACGGGCGCGCCGACGCGGTGCTGGCCGCGTCCATCTTCCACTTCGGTGTTCACACGATCGCGGAAGCCAAGGCGTACCTCAGGGAACGCGGCGTCGAGGTGCGATCCGAGCCATGACGGTTGACGAGCTCAAGTTCGACGCGCAGGGCCTGATCGCCGCGGTGGTCCAGGAGGGGGATACGGGCGAGCTCCTCATGGTGGCCTGGATGGACCGGCCGGCCGTGGAGAAGACCCTCGCGAGCGGTGTGACTCACTTCTGGTCGCGCTCGCGCAGCGCCCCATGGCGCAAGGGCGAAACCTCCGGTCACACGCAGCACGTCCAGACGGTATACGCCGACTGCGACGCAGATGTGCTCCTCGTGCAGGTCCACCAGGAGGGCGTCGCGTGTCACACGGGCCAACGCACGTGCTTCTTCACGGCGCTCGAGGCAGGTGGAGGACCGCCCGGGGCGGGTCCGCCGCCCGCGAACATGCTCGAGCGGCTCGAGCAGACGATCGGGGCGCGGAAGGCAAGCCCACGGCCGGGTTCGTACGTCGCCGGGCTCCTCGCGTCGGGCGAGGCGGCGATCTGCCGCAAGATTGGGGAGGAGGCGACGGAGGTCGTCACGGCCGCGCTCGGCGGCGAGGGTAACCGACGCGTGATCGAGGAGGTGGCCGATCTCTGGTTCCACACGCTGGTCCTGCTGGGCGCGCGGTCGATCCCGTTCCGCGAGGTCGTCGAGGAGCTCGCGCGGCGGCACGCGGAGCGCACCAGGCCGGACCACTAGGGGACGGTGGGAGCGCGTGCTGTCGTGGCGCTTGCCTTCACGGCCGTCGTCATGGCCGTGGGGTGTGCCGGCAAGCGGATCGAGAGTGGCGTCTTCTACTCTCCCAAGGGCTACCGCGTCGGACTCCCGGGGAGCGAGTGGACGGTGGTCGAGTCGAGCCGGGCGGACCTCGAGCTCAGGCATCGCGAGGCGAGGGCGGCGATGCTGGCGAACGCGACGTGCGGAGACGGAGCACCGGCGTCGGATCTGGACGTGCTGTCCCGGCATCTCTTGATGGGGTTCAGGAGCCGTGCCATGGTCGAGTCGGGAGCCGTGTCGGTCAACGGGCGACGCGCCGCCCACGCCGTGCTCGACAGCCGCCTCGTCGCCGGCGACGAGCTGACGCGGGTCGAGACGTACGTGATGAAAGACGGGCGGTGCGTGTACGACTTCGCCTTGGTGGCGCCGTCGGCGTCCTTCGAGAGCTGGCGGGAGGCGTTCGGACAGCTGGTCGAGAGCTTCGCGACGGAGTGATGGGGTGGAACTCTCCCTGAGGCGCACGGTCGTCTGGTACGGCGGGCTCGGCCTCCTCACCGGTCGCGTGATACGGAGTCTGGGGCTCCCGCCCAAGTACTTCCGGCTCGTCCTCCGCGAGGTCGAGTCGATGGGCGTGCAGTCGCTCGGCGTCGCGCTCATCGCGGCGATCTTCACGGGGATGGTGTTCACGATCCAGAGCGCGGTGAACATGGCCCGCTTCGGCGCCGAGACCTACGTGGGCCCGGTCGCGGCCCTCGCGATCCTCAGGGAGCTCGGCCCGGTGCTGACCGCGATCCTCGTCGGTGGTAGGGTCGCCTCGGGGATCACAGCGGAGCTCGGCTCGATGAAGGTCACGGAGCAGATCGACGCGCTCCGGACGCTCGGCGTCAATTACATCAAGCGCCTCGTGGTCCCGCGGGTGCTCGCGTCCCTCGTCGTCTTCCCGCTGCTCACCGTTCTCACCGACGTCATCGGCATCGTGGGCGGCATGGTGATCATGTTCGTCGAGCGCGGTGCGGACATGTACGCCTACTGGAACACGACCACGTACTGGGTGGTGCCGAAGGACTTCCTGACGGGCATCGGCAAGTCGGTCTTCTTCGGCGGGGTCGTGACGCTGATCGGCTGCTACAACGGGCTCTCGACCGAGGGTGGCACCGAGGGGCTGGGGCGAGCGACGACGGCGACCGTGGTCCACGTGACGATGGGCGTCATCGTGTCCGACTTCTTCCTCACCAAGCTGTTCCTCACGCTCTTCTACTGAGGCGCCGTGGCGCAGGCGATCGTCGAGACCATCGACGTGCGGAAGAACTTCGACCTGGTCGAGGTACTCCGCGGCGTCTCGTTCGCGCTCGGCAAGGGCGAGACGCTCGTCGTGATGGGTGGCAGCGGCTCGGGCAAGACGGTCCTGCTTCGGCTGGTCGCCGGCCTCGTGCGTCCCGACGCGGGCCAGATCCGCGTCTTTGGCCGTGCCATCGAACTCCTCTCCGAGGAGGAGCTCTTGACGGTCCGGCGCCGGATGGGCTTCGTGTTCCAGGGCGCGGCGCTCTTCGACTCGCTCTCCGTATACGAGAACGTCGCGTACCCGTTGAGAGAGCACACAAGCCTGCCGGAGCCCGAGATCCGGCAGCGGGTCGTGCGCAACCTCTCCCTCGTGGGGCTCGGCAGCGAGGCCCTCGAACTCCTGCCGGCGGAGCTGTCGGGCGGGATGAGAAAGCGCGTCGGCATCGCTCGTGCGCTGTCCGTCGACCCGGAGGTGCTTCTGTTCGACGAGCCGACCGGTGGGCTCGACCCGACGAACTCCAAGCTCGTCGGCGAGCTGATCCGGGAGCTGCGCGGCGGCGTGTGCGACACCGCCATCGTGGTCACCCACGACCTCGAGCTTGCCAAGACCGTCGCCGATCGCGTGGCGGTGCTGATCGACGGACGGTTCGCGACAATCGGTCCGGTCGACGCGGTGCTCGAGACGACCGACAGCGCCGTCCAGGCCTTCCTGGCCGGCGACGCGAGGTGAGTCTATGAACACGGCAGTGCGAGCCGCAGCCGAAGGCGAGGTGAGTCTATGAACGAAGAGCGACGCGAGCTCGCGGTGAAGTTCCGCGTGGGAGTGTTCGTCCTCGTCGCCCTCGCCGCCTTCCTCGTCATGGTGTACGCCCTCGGCGCGCGCGCGCGACTCTTCGAGGCGCACTACACCATTCACGCCGACTTCACCGAGGTCGCCGGCCTCACCGAGGGCGCGACGGTTCGGCTCGCCGGCGTGCAGATCGGCCGCGTCACGGACGTGCGCCTGCCGGGCGAGCCCGGCGGCAAGGTGCGGGTCGACCTCACCATCGCCCGCCGCTACGCCGACCGCATCCGTCGGGACTCGATCGCGCGCATCGAGACGCAGGGGTTGCTCGGCGACAAGGTGGTCGAGGTCACGGTGGGCACCGCCGCGGCGCCGGCGCTCAAGCCGGGCGACGTGCTCGCCGCGCGCGATCCGACCGACCTCGCGCGCGTGCTGACCCAGGGTGCCGACACGGCGAGCGATGCCTGGGCGCTCGTCGCGGCGCTCCGCAAGACGGCCGAGGACATGAACCGGTCGAAGCTCGTCGACGATGTGTCGGCCACGGTCAACAAGATCAACCGCGTTGTCGATCAAGTCGAGCACGGCCGCGGCTGGGCGCACGCCCTCGTGTACGAGGAGCCGGTGGCGCTCAAGCGCGTCAACGAGACGATCACGACTATGCAGAAGCTCCTCGATCGTGTCGCCGAGGGCCAGAGCCCCGCCGGCGTGCTCCTTTCGCCCAGTGGCACCGAAGCCGCGCAGCGATTCGTCGCGGCGATGGACCGGTTGGGGCGTCTGATCGACCGGCCGGGCGGTGAGCAGGGCGTGCTCCCGGCGCTCCTCTTCGACGCGAAATACAAGGAGACGCTGGAGGACCTTCGGATCGTCACGCGGAACTTCCGCGAGGTGTCCGACCGGGTCGTCGGCGGGCGCGGCGCGCTGGGCTCCCTCGTCGCCGAGTCGGACGATGGCAGTCTGCGCACGACCGTGGAAAACCTGCGGGTCGCGGTGACGAACCTCAAGGAGATCAGCGAGAAGGTCAAAGGCGGCGAGGGGACGCTCGGCGCGCTCATCGCGGACCCGACGATCTACGAGCGGCTCGTGGCCATCCTCGAGGGCACCCAACGATCCTTCTTGCTGCGGTCGCTCATCCGGAGCCTGGGCGAGAAGGGCGCAGAGTCGAAGGATGACGGCGCGCGACGCTAGCGTCTACCGCTGCCAGCAGTGCGGGTGGGCGAGCCCGAAACCCGGTACCTGCCCCGACTGCCTCCGGGCCGGCTCGGGCTACGTCCAGCTCGTGGAAGAACGTGCGGCTCCGGCGGGGGGCGCCCGGCGGGCGCGGGCCGGCCAAGGGCGGCCCCGGCCGCTACGTGACATCGTGATGGAGGAGCACGATCGCGTCCGCACCGGTATCGGGGAACTCGACCGTGTCCTCGGCGGCGGGGTCGTCCGCGGCTCGCTCGTCCTGATCGGTGGAGATCCGGGAATCGGGAAAAGCACCTTGCTGCTTCAGGCGGCGCGGGCGCTCGCGCAGGCGACGCCGCCGGTCCTGTACGTGTCGGCGGAGGAATCGGCGGCGCAGGTCAAGATGCGCGCCGACCGGCTCGGGATCGCGGCGGACGGTCTGCTCCTCTGGACGGAGACCGACCTCGCCGCGGTGGAGGCCCAGCTCGACGACGTGAAGCCCCGTGCGCTCGTCGTCGACTCGATCCAGACCGTCTTCCTCCCCGAACTCGAGTCCGCACCGGGCAGCGTTGCTCAGGTACGCGAGTGCGGTGCCCGGCTCGGAATGCTCGCCAAGGGGCGCTCCATCGCCACGTTCCTCGTCGGCCACGTGACGAAGGAGGGGGCACTCGCGGGGCCGCGCGTCCTCGAGCACCTCGTGGACACCGTCCTCTACTTCGAAGGCGAGAGCCACCACGCCTACCGCGTGCTCCGGGCGGTGAAGAACCGCTTCGGCTCCACCAACGAGATCGGCGTGTTCCAGATGGGTGAGCGGGGGCTGGTGGAGGTGACGAACCCCTCGGGGTTCTTCCTGGCCGAGCGGCCCGTGGACGTGCCGGGCTCGGTCATCGTCTCGAGCCTCGAAGGCACCCGCCCGTTGCTGCTCGAGCTCCAGGCACTCGTCACGGGCGCGTCCTTCGGCACTCCCCGGCGGACGGTCCTCGGCGCCGACTACAACCGGGTCTGCCTGCTGCTCGCGGTGCTCGAGAAGCGAGGCGGCATGCCGCTCGCGAGCCAGGACGTGTTCGTCAACGTCGCCGGCGGGGGACGGGTGACGGAGCCGGCGGCCGATCTCGGCGTCGTCCTGGCAGCCGCCTCGAGCTACCTCGACCGGCCGGTGCCGGGCGACGTCGTCGTGCTGGGCGAGGTCGGGCTCACGGGCGAGGTGCGCGCGGTGACGGGGCTCGACATCAGGTTAAAGGAGGCGGCCGCGCTCGGCTTCCGGCGCTCGGTCGTTCCGAAGAGCAGCGTCGTCGCTGGTGAGAAATTTCCCCTGGACGTCCGTGGCGTGGCCACCGTCAACGAAGCGCTCGAGGCGCTCCTCGGCTGAGCGCATGGCGGATCACCCCTCGTGACCTGGATCGTCGCCCGGCTTTGCGTGCTCGTCGTCTCGGCCGCCGCCGGCGTGACGGCGGCGCGCGCGCTGGAGGCGCCGGCCGCGGCCGGCGGCGCCCTCGGCGCCCTCGCCGGCGTCGTCGCGGTCCTCGGCGAGGCCCTCGCGGCATCGCTCCCGATCGAGCGACTGTTCTGGGGCCTCGCCGGTGGACTCGCTGGCGTCGGGACCGGGCTGGTCCTGGGCCTCGTCACGGCCGCGCTGATAGAGCGCGGCCAGGCCGCCGTCGTCGCCCTGGCGGTCGTGCTCGGTGCCTACACCGGCGCTGCCGTGGCGCTCGGGCGGCTCGCCGATCTGTCGGCGATTTCGGCGCGCCTCTTCCCTGTCGCGGGGCGCGGCCGCGGGCTCGACAAGATCCTCGACACCTCGGCGATCATCGACGGCCGGATCGCCGACATTTGTGGGAGTGGGTTCCTCGATGGCACCCTGGTCGTGCCCGGCTTCGTGTTGCGCGAGCTCCAGCGGATCGCCGACTCGTCCGATGCGCGGAAGCGCAACCGGGGCAAGCGGGGGTTCGAGGTGCTCGCGCGGCTCCAGCGGCTGCCCGGCGTCAGGCTCGAGATCGCAGAGGTCGAGATCGCCGGCGTCGACGAGGTGGATCGTCAGCTCCTCGAGCTCGCGCGGAGGCGGGGGGGAAAGGTTGTCACGAACGACTACAGCCTGAACAAGCTGGCGGAGCTCGCCGGCGTGGCCGTGCTGAACGTCAACGAGCTGGCAAGCGCGGTGAGGTCGGCCGTGCTTCCCGGCGAGGCGCTGACCGTCCAGGTCCTGCGCGAGGGGAAGGAGCCGGGCCAGGGCGTCGCATACCTCGACGACGGGACGATGATCGTCATCGAGCAAGGCAAGCGCTCCATCGGTCAGGCAGTCGACGTGGTCGTGACGAGCGTATTGCAGACGCCGGCAGGCCGGATGGTCTTCACCCGCATGCGTGACGACGCGCCGTCGGCCGTCGAGGTCCGGGAGCGCGCCGATGCCTGAGGTGGCCGTGGTCATCCCCGCGGGCGGTGTGGGCTCCCGCTTCGGCGCGCGAACGCCCAAGCAGTTCCTGCGCCTGGGGACGATGCCGATCCTGGCCGCGACTGTGCAACACTTCGCGCGCCACCCGGCGGTACGCGCCGTCGTCGTCGCCGCGCCCGAGCCCTGGGTCGCCCGCGCGGGGCGGATCCTCGGACGCGTGGTGACGCACACGCCCCTCACCGTCGTCGCCGGCGGGCGGACGCGCCAGGACTCCGTGTGGCTCGCGCTGCAGGCCGCGCCCGAGGACGTCGAGATCATCGTCGTGCACGACGCGGTCCGCCCGATGATCACGCGGCGCCTCGTCGACACGGTCGTGCGCGCCGCCGCCGCGGAGGGCGCGGCGATCTGCGCCCTGCCGCTGACCGAGACGGTCAAGCGGGTGCGCGCCGAGCGGGTGGAGGCGACGCTCGATCGCTCGGAGCTCTGGGCGGTGCAAACCCCACAGGCGTTCCGCGCCGACCTCTTGCGCGAGGCGCACGAGAAGGCGCGGCGCGACGGCGTCGTCGGCACCGACGACGCGATGCTCGTCGAGCGCCTCGGCCACCCTGTACGGGTTGTGCGCGGGCTCGCGGAGAACGTCAAGATCACCACGCCCGAGGATCTCCGCCGGGCGCGCTTCCTGACCGGTCGGTGACCCGCGTCGGCCTCGGCTTCGACCTCCATCCGCTGGTGGACGGCCGTCCCCTCGTCCTGGGCGGCGTGACAGTGCCGAGCGCTCGGGGCCTCGGCGGGCATTCCGACGCCGACGTGCTGGCGCACGCGATCGCCGAGGCCATCCTGGGAGCGCTCACGCTCGGCGACCTCGGGCGCCACTTTCCCGATAGCGACCCCCGTTATCGCGGGGTCTCGAGCCTGACGCTCCTCCGCCACGTCGTCGACCTCGTCACGTCGCGCGGCGGGCGGCTCGTCAACGTGGACGCAACGGTGCTGGCCGAGGCGCCACGGCTCGCACCGCACCTCGATGAGATGGCCAAGCGGCTTGCCGAGACCCTCGGGCTCGCCGTGGATCGCGTGAGCGTGAAGGCCAAGAGCCCCGAGGGCCTCGGGCTCCTGGGACGGCGCGAGGGCATCGCCGCCATGGCCGTCGCGAGCGTGGAGGTCGCCGCGTGAGCGTGAAGGTCTACAACACGATGACGCGGAGCAAGGAGGAGTTCACTCCCCGCTCTCCCGGCCACGTGCGCATCTACGTGTGCGGCGTGACCGTGTACGACCTCTCGCACGTGGGCCACGCGCGTAGCGCGATGGTGTTCGACGTTATCCAGCGGTACCTCCGCTTTAAGGGTTACCGGGTCACCTTCGTCAGGAACTTCACCGACGTCGACGACAGGATCATCCGGCGGGCGAACGCCGAAGGCGCGCCGGCCGCGGAGCTCTCCGAGCGCTACATCCAAGCCTTTCGCGAGGACATGGCGGCGATCGGCGTCGCACCGGCCGATGTCGAGCCCAAGGCCACCGAGCACATCCCGGAGATGATCGCTCTGATCGAGCGCCTCGTCGCCAAGGGGTTCGCCTATACGGTGAACGGCGATGTGTATTTCGAGATCCGGCGCTTCCGGGCCTATGGCCGCCTCAGCGGCAAAAACCTCGACGAGTTGCTCGCGGGCGCACGGGTCGAGGTCGACGAGCGCAAGCGGGATCCGCGCGACTTCGCCCTCTGGAAGTCTGCGAAGCCCGGCGAGCCGGCTTGGCCGAGCCCGTGGGGACCCGGCCGGCCCGGCTGGCACGTTGAGTGCTCTGCGATGGCGACGAAGTATCTCGGGGAATCCTTCGACGTCCACGGCGGTGGCGAGGACTTGATCTTCCCCCACCACGAATGCGAGATCGCCCAGTCCGAAGCCGACACCGGACGCCCGCTCGCGCGCTACTGGCTCCACAACGGGATGGTCAACTTCGGCGCCGAGAAGATGTCAAAATCGCTGGGCAACGTCCTCACGATCCGAGAGTTCGTCAAGCGCCACGCCCCCGACGCCTTCCGGCTCTTCGTACTCGGCACTCACTACCGGCACCCGGTCGACTTCGCGGAGGAGCGCGTCCGGGACAGCGCGCGTGCCCTCGAGCGCCTCACCCGTCTCGTCCACGACGCCCACGCGCTTGGGCGCGACCCGTCGGCATCCGCGGCGGTGCCCGAGGATCTGCAAGACTTCCGTGCGCGGTTCGAGGCCGCCATGGATGACGACTTCAACACACCGCAGGCCCTCGGTGTGCTCTTCGATCTCGCCCGCGTGCTGTCCGAGGCCCGCGACCGAACGTCGGCGGACGAACGCGCGCGTGAGCACTTCGCCGGCGGCGTCTCCGAGCTGGTCACGCTGGGGCAGGTCCTCGGGCTCCTCCAGCGCGCGGCGGAAGTCGGCGGCACGCCCGCGGACGTGCTGAGGCTCGTGGAGGACCGAGGGCAGGCGCGCGCACGGCGCGACTGGAGGCGCGCCGACCAGCTCCGCGACGAGATCCACCGTCTCGGCTGGAGCGTCGAAGACACGCCGAGTGGGCCGCGCGTCACGCGGAAGGGCGCGTGACGGAGGATCGCGTCTGGGGGCGGAACCCGGTCCTCGAGCTGCTCCGCGGCGGCGGGCGGCGCGTCGACGAGATCGCGGTGCTCGCCGGTGCGCGTGGTCCGCTCGCCGAAATCGTGGCGCTCGCGCGGCGCGGCGGAGTCAAGGTCTCCTACCGCACACGCGAGCAGCTCGCGGCGATCGCGGGTACGGACCGCCACCAGGGCGTCGTGGCGCGCGTCGCGTCAGGGGAGTACGCCGAGCTTGCCACGCTCGTCGGGATTCCGGCTGAGCGCGGCGAGACGCCCTTCTTCCTCGCGCTCGACCATGTCCAGGACCCCCGGAACTTCGGGGCGATCCTGAGAACGGCCGAGGTCTTCGGGGCCCACGGGGTGATCGTCGCCAAGCACCACCAGGTCGGCCTCACCGGCGCAACGGCCCGGGTGGCGATGGGGGCCCTCGAGTACATCCCGGTCGCTCGCGAGACGAATCTCGTCGTCGCACTGGAAGCTATTAAGAAATCAGGAGTTTGGATCTATGGGAGCGATGTTTCCCATGGGGTCTCGCCCTGGGCGGCGGATTTGAGCGGCCCCGTGTGTCTTGTGCTCGGCAGTGAGGGGGAGGGTCTCAGACCCCTGGTGGCGCGCACCTGCGACGTCCTGCTCACGATCCCGATGGCGGGGATGATCGGTTCGCTTAACGTGGCCGCCGCGGCAGCCGTCCTCTGCTACGAGGTGGCTCGGCAGCGGCGGTTAAAGGCCGAAAGTCCTTGACTCAACGGGACTTCGTAATTAAAGTGAAGTTTTGTCTGTGCTGGCGTAGCTCAGTGGCAGAGCAACTGCCTTGTAAGCAGTGGGCCGGGGGTTCGAATCCTCCCGCCAGCGCCAGCTTTTCGAGGGGTTCGCATCGCGTGCCGGCGGATTCGGGGAGGTACCCAAGTGGCCAAAGGGGGCAGACTGTAAATCTGCTGGCGTACGCCTTCGGGGGTTCAAATCCTCCCCTCCCCACCATTTCGGTTGACGCACACGTGACTCGGAGGGGCGGGAATAGCTCAGCGGTAGAGCGCCAGCCTTCCAAGCTGGGGGTCGCGGGTTCGAATCCCGTTTCCCGCTCCAGGAGTTTTGGGCTCGCGCCTTTTTCGTTCGCCCATGTAGCTCAGTCGGCAGAGCGCGTCCTTGGTAAGGACGAGGTCTCCGGTTCAATCCCGGACATGGGCTCCACGTCGACGCAATCGTGACCGCCAACGGGAGGAAGTGAGGGATGGCGAAGGCGAAGTACGAGCGGACGAAGCCGCACGTGAACATTGGGACGATCGGGCACATCGACCACGGCAAGACGACGCTGACGTCGGCGATCACGAAGGTGCTGCACACGAAGAACAAGGCGATCGCGGTGCGGGAGTACGGGTCGATCGATAACGCGCCGGAAGAGCGGGAGCGGGGGATCACGATCGCGGTGGCGCACGTGGAGTACGAGACGGACAAGCGGCACTACGCGCACATCGACTGTCCGGGGCACGCGGACTACATCAAGAACATGATCACGGGGGCGGCCCAGATGGACGGGGCGATTCTGGTGGTGGCGGCGAACGACGGGCCGATGCCGCAGACACGGGAGCACGTGCTGCTGGCGCGGCAGGTGAACGTGCCGCACCTGGTGGTGTTCATGAACAAGGTGGACATGGTGGACGACCCGGAGATTCTGGACCTGGTGGAGCTGGAGGTGCGGGAGCTGTTGAAGAAGTACCAGTTTCCGGGGGACGCGACACCGAT
>WNFW01000381.1_pt1 | contig 28820 bp, 21 predicted proteins | sample 5400131 | NCBI WGS metagenome assembly WNFW01 (sample SAMN13153362, study PRJNA577476) | soil metagenome | isolation source: 20 cm soil or saprolite under grassland replicate 1 | place: USA:California | collected 2016-06-15 | reverse complement strand
TCGCCCGACCGATAATCGCCGGTCTGCGCGCTGTGCTGCACATGCAGCAGCTGATACGTCTGGTTCGCGTCGGAGCGGTAGTGCTCCTTGAGGTCGAAGCGGAAGCCGCTTTGAAAGGTGCGACAGGTACCCTCGCCGCGGCTCACGTGTTGCATCGCCTCGCGCCCCTCGAGCAGCAGGCGCGCGTAGCGCTCCCCTTCGTCCAGCTTGGCGAAGCTGCCGGGGTAGTCGTAGACCTCCGGTCCCACCTTGCCCGAGACCGAGCTCTCGAGCTGCAACGACGGCTGAAGGTAGTCGTAGTCGCGCAATGTCACCTTTCCGGTCTGGAACGCGTGCTCCTGCTGGAAGGCGAGCACGACATCCTGCTGCTGCCACTCGCCCGCCTGCACGGCCATGCGGGCGGCAGCCTGCACAGGGCAGGGTTTCACGGCGCTCGGGACGTCGGCGAGCACAAGCATTGTCGTTCGTGTGCGTGAAGAAGTAGAAGATCCCTTCCTCCTCCATCAGCCGGGAGACGAAGTTGAGGTGCGTCTCGCGGTACTGCACGCAGAACTCGCGCTTGGGATAGCTCTTGGTGCACTTGATCTCGAAGTCCGAGTAGCCCTGCGCCTTGAACACCTGCTCCACGATCTCGAGCACGCTCAGGTTCTGGAAGATCTTGCAGTCGCTCGACAGGGCGAGGAACCAAAACCACGGCACCAACTGTGCGCGGTAGGCGACGAGATCGTCCGCGCGCTCGAGCTGGGTGAACCGGCTGATCAGCCCGTGGATCGGCCGCAGGCTGTTGTCGGCCAGCTGCAGCGAGATGCAGGCGGCGCTCTTGAGGACCTTGGCCGGATCGATGGACGCGTTCTCGGAGCGCAGGTCGAGCGTGTACGAAAACGGAGTCGACACACCCTCCTGACCCGCGAAGCCCTGCATTAGCAGGACGTCGTCGCCGAGGACGGTCTTGATCCGGATGGGGCGATTCGCCTGTGAGTACTTCGCCATCGCGTCCCTCGAACCTCGTTAGCTCGTAGCCCCGACCGCCACCGGCACCTCGGCGGCCGCTGCCTCACTCGAGTACGTGAACGCCCCGCCCGCGCCGATCCCAACGCGGATCACGTCCGGCTTCGTCCCCTCGGCAAACGAGGCGAGCAACATCCGGGAGAGCTCCGGCAACAGCGAGTTCGTCAGGATGTTGTCGACGTTCCGCGCGCCGCTCTCTACCTCCGTGCAGCGCTCCGCGATCGCGTTCACGACCGTGTCGTCATAGCCCAGCTGTACTTTGTGGGACTCGCGCAGCCGCCGCTCCACCTTCCCGAGCTTGAGGCGGATGATCTGCTTCATCGCGTCATCCTTGATCGGGAAGTAGGGGATGATCACCGTGCGCCCCAGGAATGCCGGCTTGAAGGTCTTGTTCAACTCGGGCTTCAACGCTTTCACCAGCCCCTCTGCGTTCGGCATCGTCTCGGGGTCCGCGGTGAGCTTCATCAGCGTGTCGGTACCGGCGTTCGTCGTCAGCACGATGATGTTGTTCTTGAAATCGATCTGCCGGCCCTCGCCGTCCTCCATCATGCCCTTGTCGAACACCTGGTAGAACAGCTCCAGCACATCAGGGTGCGCCTTCTCGATCTCGTCGAGCAACACCACCGAATAGGGGCGGCGCCGTACCGCCTCCGTCAGCACTCCGCCCTCACCGTATCCGACATAGCCCGGCGGGGAGCCCTTGAGCGTCGACACGGTGTGCGGCTCCTGGAACTCCGACATGTTGATCGTGATCAGGTTGCGCTCACCGCCGTACAGTAGATCGGACAGCGCCAGTGCCGTTTCGGTCTTCCCCACGCCGCTCGGGCCGACGAGCAGGAACACACCCACCGGCTTGTTGGGGTCTTCGATGCCGGCCCGGGACGTGCGGATGCGGCGGCTGATCGCTTCGAGCGAGTGCGACTGGCCGATGATCCGGGCCTCGAGATGCCGCTCGAGGTTGAGCGTCACGTTCACCTCGTCGCGCAGCATCTTGCCGGCGGGGATCCCGGTCCAGCCGGAGATCACCTGGCCGATGAGGTTCGCATCCACCACCACGGGCACGAGCGGAGTCTCGCCTTGCAGCGACTCCAGCTCGGCCGCCAGCTTGACGAGGTCCGCCCGCTGGGCGTCGCCGTTGCCGCCGGCGCCCTTCTCGGCCGACGCCTCGAGGCGCTCCCGTGCCGCGCGCACCTTGGTGACGAGGTCCCGCTCGCGTTCCCAGCGCTGCTTGAGGTCGGCGACGCGGCGCTCAGTCTCCTGCTTGCGCTCGGCCAGCTCGGCGAGGCGCTCGGCGTGGTCTGCGCCCGTCGCTTTCTCCCGCTCGAGCACGCGAATCTGCACCGCGATGTCGTCGAGCTGTCGGGTCGCGTCCTCGAGCGCGGCGGGGATCGCGTTCTGGCCGAGGGAGAGCCGCGCGCAGGCGGTGTCGAGGACACTCACCGCCTTGTCGGGGAGCTGGCGGTCAGCGAGATAGCGGTGGGAGAGGCGCACCGCCGCTTCCGCCCCTTCGTCCAGGATGCGCACCTTGTGGTGCTTCTCGAGTGCCGGCACGACGCTACGCATCATCACCAGGCAGGACTGCTCGGACGGCTCTTCGACCTTGACGAGCTGGAAGCGGCGCGCCAGCGCCGGATCTTTCTCGAAATACTTCTTGTACTCCGACCACGTGGTGGCCGCGATGGTGCGCAGCTCGCCGCGCGCGAGCGCGGGCTTCAAGAGATTCGCCGCATCACCTTGCCCCGCCGATCCACCGGCGCCGATCATGGTATGCGCCTCGTCGATGAACAGGATGATGGGGGTGGGCGACGACTTGACTTCCTCGATGAGTCCTTTGAGACGGTTTTCGAATTCGCCCTTGACGCCGGCCCCGGCCTGCAGCAGCGCGAGGTCGAGCGTGCGCAGCGTGACGTTGCGCAGCACGGGCGGCACATCGCCCTGAACGATTCGCATCGCGAACCCCTCAACCACGGCGGTCTTGCCGACGCCCGCCTCACCAACCAGGATCGGATTGTTCTGGCGGCGCCGGGTGAGGATATCCACCACCTGCCGCACTTCGAAGTCGCGGCCCAGCACCGCGTCCAGCTTACCCTGCTTGGCGCGGTCGGTGAGGTTGTACGTGTAGGCATCGAGGTTCGGCGTCTTGCCGCCGGTCGCCCGCGGCGGACCCTCCGCGCCTGGCGCGGCCGCGGCCACCGCCCCCGCTTCTTCCACCGACTCAGCGACAACGGTCGTGAAGTCTTTCCGCAGGGCTTCGCCGACGATCTTATCAAACTCGCGCGAGATGTCGACCACCAGCCGGCGCAGCTCATCGTTCGTCGCGAGCGCGACGACCGCGTGCCCGGTGCGGATCTGGGCCTCGCCGTAGTCCACCGATCCGATGAGCCACGCGTCCGAGAGCATCTTCGTGAGCGTCGGGCTCAGTGCGGGCGTACGGGCGTTCCCCGACTTGAGCTTGTCCAGGCTTTTTGTGAGGTCGGCGACGAGGCGCGAGCGGTTCACGCCGTAGTGCTTCAGAATGAACGCCAGGTCCCCGTCGGTCGCGTCCAAAGCCTTGAGGAGAAAGTGTTCGATCTCCACGTCGTAGTGGGTCCGCGACAGGCACAGCCCCGCGGCGCCCTCGAGCGCGTTCCGCGTGGGGGCGTTCAGCTTACCGATCAGTCCTCGAAGATTGACGGTCATGGCATGCCTCTAGTCAAAGCGTCAGAATCGTATCGTCCGCATCGCGCGCGAACGGTTTGGTCCGGAGCCAGGTGCGCCAGCCGAGTGGCGGCGCTTCGTCGGAACCGATGACGCAGCCCGGCACATCCCCGCGCGCAAGGACGAGCTGGACGTCGAAGTCGAACTGGTCGTGGCTGAAGAACCGCGCCAGCGTGCGCAGCAGCGCATGGCCGCCGCCGCTGGGCAGGAACCGCTCGTACTGCTCCCGCGTCAACGGCCCCAAACGCAGCCGCACCCGGGCTTGCTGATCCCACATCTCGTCGCCGGCCGCGGCGCCGAGTCCGAGCTGCTCGGCGGGCCCCGTCTCGTCTCCCACGTGGCACTGCGTGCTCGGAGCGAGCCGGTACCAGCCGCCGACGAACTGTTCCACCTCGACGGGCACTTCGAGGATGTCCTCGAGCAGCTCCTGGAGCGCCAGGGCGGAGCGGGGTTGCGGCCCGAGCACGCCCGCGTAATAGAGGAGCAACTCGTCGGGGATGGGTAGCCGATCGCGAAACGCCGCGATCCCCAGGCCGATCAAGTCGCGGAGGTGCTCCGTCATGCCGTCCCGCCCGTCGCGCTCGTAGGCGGCGGTGAAGTGGTATTTCTCCCAGGCCCGATAGAACAGGGAGATGAGCCGATGCTGGAAGATGTCGAAGAAGTCGCGCAGCGCGCGGTCGTGCACGCGCGAGCGCTCGGCGACAAGCTGCGTGTAGTGGTAGGGCAAGAGGCCGAGCGGGCCGATCAGACCCATGAAGTTGACCACCATGCGCGCGGGGCGGTCGCCGGGCAGGTCCACGGAGTGGATCTCGCTCGCGGGGAACGCGATCACGGTGCGCGCCGAGAAATGTGCGACCTCCGTCGTCGGGTCCCCGAATCGGCCCACGGCTCGCCGCTCAGGGTACAGCCGCTCCAGGAGCCGCACGGCCTGGAAGAACTCGTACGCGGGCGGGTCAAGGGTGAGTTGCTCCGCCACCGCGGCGTTCGTTACACCAGTGTCTTCCATCCCGCCCTCGGCGCCCATTCGCGCAGTACCTCCTTGCGTTGCCGTGTGCGCGCGGCAAGGATGCAGAAGCTGTTCAACGCAGTGTACAGTCCCAGGAAGTGCTCCAGCACGCTCGCGAACAAGTACGCGCTCCCGCCCGCGAATTGGTCTTCGTCGAATGTCATTTCCACGCGGTGGCCGCGCGCGAAGCTCAGGCCATGGTCCCCCGCGATTCTGGAGAAGCTCGGCGCGGTACGCACGTCGAGGATGCCCTCGATCTGCTTGGCACCCGCGAGCGAATCCCCGAAGTTGTGGAGCCGCAGCAGCTCCTGGAGTGCTTCGGCACCCCCCTCGACGAGCGACAGGTAGTTGAGCGAGAGCTGCGAGATCAGGCGCCACAGCTGAGGCTTTCCCAGCAGCGGCGGGATGACGGGCGTCGGCTTCAGCAACGCGACGATGCGCTGGATCGGTCCGCCGCCCGGGAGCGTGAAGTCGCCGCTCTCCTCGCCGAACGGCAGCCGGCTCGGTAGGTCACCGTTGAAGCAGGTGAGGCGGCACGTCGCCGCCTCGAACGGCGGCCGCGCTGGCCGCCCCGAGAGATCCGCGAACGTGAGATAGAGGTCCGTTTCGCCCGCCTGGCCGTATTCGCTTGCTCGCGATCGAGCGTGCCAGAATGCTTCCGGCTTGTTCCCGTTCGTGCCGTGGCGGAAGGAGTACAACGGCTCGAACCGGAGTACTTCCGGCGACCCGGGCCGCGCCGCCACGACCTCATCGATCGAGAAGATGCGCGTGCTCTCGCGCCGGCGGGCGTCCGCCACGACGGGGTGCTCGTAGCGCGTCGGTACGATCTCCACCGGCTCCGAGTCCTGTGTGAACAGGTTCACGATCGGCGTACACCCGAGCAGGATCGTGCGCGGGGTCACGCCGGCCTCGAGCACGGGTCGCCGCTCGGCCCGTTCGAAACTCGAGAGCAGGAAAACCACTTCCGCGCTCGGTCCGAACCCCGCGGCGCGCACCTGATCGAACCCGTCGAGATCGAGGAAGTAGAACTTCTCGGGGAACGTGAAGTACTCCTGGAGCAGCCGGTAGGCCACCATCGCTCGGCGCGGCACGGGGAGCATGCCTTCGTCTTGCCCGAACCCCACCGGCCGCAGCGCGCTGGGCGGCAGCACGACGGGTTTGCGCTTCGGGCCTGGGCCGCAATCGCGCACCTGTATCTGCACGCAGTTGTTGGCGAGGACCTCATACAGCGTCGAGACCAACGTGCTTTCACCGTGGAGGTACAGCCGCAGGGTATTCAGCTCGAGCTTCTCGAACGTCACGTCCGGGAGACACTGCAGCTCCACGCGCAGCGCGCCGGCGGCGCCCGCGGTCGCCACCGGAGGCCGCAGCTGGTCGGGAGTGCGCCACTGTGCGGCCTTCACCGTGAGGGGCCACAGGGTGGTGTCGTAACACGTCCTGAACTTGCAGGGCGCGCCGCCTACCGGCCGCGAGTAGATCACCGAGTCGCGCGGGACCTTGAGCCCCGTCGTCAGCTTCCCCTGTTCCGGATCGAGGTGCAACTCCACGATGGACATCGACGGAATGGGTCTGAGGTAGTGCGGGTACACGACGCTCAACAGCGCGTCGCTGATTTCGGGGAAGTCGTCCTCTAGCTTGAGGTGGATCCGGGCGGCCAGAAAGGCGAAGCCCTCCAGCAGCCGCTCGACGTGCGGGTCGTCGCACTTGGTGGCCTCGAGCACGAGCCGCGACGCGATCTTCGGGTACTTTTCCGCGAACGACGCACCCATGCGGCGGAGGAAGGCCAGTTCCTGCTCGTAGTAGTAGAGCAGATCATCGCGCATCCGCGCCCTCGCCTCGCACTTCGAACGTCGCGCTCGTGACTTCGAGCACCGTGTCGAACACGACCTGCTCTGGGCTTGGCTCCATGCGCAGCAGCCCGTCGATGACGAACCGTAGCTCGCGGCGCCCTTCCTCGTCCGTCGTGGCGATGCTGACGCGCACGCCCGATAAGCGCGGCTCGAACAGCATGATCGTTTCTTCCACTTGGCGCCTCAGCCAATCGCGCGCCGACCCGGACTGGGCGGCGAGCGACGTGATGTCCGGCAGGCCGTAGTGGTAAACCGAGCGCGGCAGTTCGGTGAAGCCCTCGGGTGCCGGCTGCACGATGCGCCGCGTGTTGAGCAGCCACTCCAGGTCGCGCCGCAGGGCGCGCTTCAACTCCCGCACCGACTGCGCCCATGTCATGGGGGCCTCGGTGCTGGTGTCCAGCTCGGTGTCGATCAGCCGATCGACCACCGACCGCTGGACCGTCCGCTCAATTTCCTGGGGTGCCATCGTTACTCGGGCTCGGGCTGGCCGTCGGGAAGGCCATCGCCTGGACGGGGTCCAAGCGACAGATCTGGCGGTACAGGTTGTCCTTCATTTCGGCGTCGCCACCCAGCTTTTCGAGACAGCGGTACAGCAGTCCCATCGGGCGGGCTACGGCATCCCCCGCTTCCCAATCGTCCAGCTTATGCGCCTCGATCTGTTCGAGCAGTTCCTTGAGGATCGGAAGGGCGACAGCCTCGAGGCCCCCATCGACCATGATCTGCGCCGCCTCGGAACGCCGCAGAAACCGGGCGCGCGAGCTCTTCTCCTGCTCGGCCTCCCGCATGAGCAGCTCGATACCCTTCTGGGGCTGGCCGGCGCGGACCTCGTCCATCGCCCGGTCGAACGCTGCCCGACCGAACCGGGGTCGTGACTCTGGGGCCGCGGACCCCGCCCGCGCCGGCTCCGCGCCTTCGGCCGCTGCCGCGATCAATCCACCATTCTGCAGCCACGTCCGCGTCTCCACATTGGCCGTCGCAGTGTCGTCCATGAGCGTGAGGTCCGGGAGAGTCGGGAAGTCGCGCAGCAGGCCGACCAGGCTGCCACGAATCGCGCCCCGCACGTACTGGTATTCGGGTCCGAGCATCTCGGCTGCAGTGAGCTCATAGCGTTGCAGGTCGAGCCATCCCCGACCGTTCGGAGTCGACATGATGGTTTCGCCGGCATCGAGCAGCTCGGCCCATTTCTGATCGAGCAGGAGCGTCTTGAGATGCGTGCGCACGTGAGTCGGCGGAGCCGCCAGGAGCCGCGGGTCGAGGTCGGGCCCGCCCGCTCGGAGCTCACCCCAGCGAAAGCCGCGGACCATTAGGTACGGGGCGGGATTCCGTGGATCGTGGCGCCGCAGGAAGCGGGCGGCGCTTGCAATGCGCCCGGCGGCGTCTTCCACACTCGTCGGCTCTGGAGCGAGCGGCCCCGCCGCCCCGCCGCCGGCGGGCCCTGACCCTCCGCCCCCTGCCACGGCATCGATCGGGTCGGGATCCGTCTGGAGCCTCTTTTCCAATAGTTGTCGAGCGGCGTCCTGGACCTCCTCCAAGGCCTGACTCAGCGGGCCATAGCCCGGCGCGGCGTCGCCGAACTTCTGCTGGCCGAACGCATCGAGCTCTTGAATCGCCTTGGCGCAACCGTCGAGATCAGTGACGATCTGCTTGTAGAACGCCTTGGGGGTTGCCTCGAACGCCTTGTCGAACTCCTCGGCAGTTAGCTTCTTCTCACTGATCGCTGCTTCGCGCGCCGCCTGCTTTTTTTCGTCGGCCTTGGCTTCGGCTTCGTAGCCGACAGTGCGGGATTCCTTGTATTTGAGCATATGGTGTCCGGCTTTGGTCAACGGGACGGTCCGGACGCCGGCGTCGAGGTAGCGCCCCACCCAAGTGAGGGGGCCGGCGCGCAACTCCGCGTCGCCGCCTTCGAGCTCGGGATAGAGCTGCTCCCAGAATTTCTCCAGCATGCGGCGCAGGAGTTCGAGGCCGGCGCGCAGTCCGCCCAGCGACTCCTGCTTGAGCAGCGCCTCGGTGAGCCAGGCGGCGATCTGCAGATCTTTGGACTTCGTCGCCAGCGCTTCGCCGGACAGTTTGATGACGAGCGGCCAGTCAGCGACCTTGCGCGTGCGCTTCCAGTCGCCCTGGTCGACGTCCTCCTCCTCGCGGCGCGCCTCCTTGATCTTGTCGTAGATCGGATCGTAGCGGAGGTTCGCCCCCGCCGGATTCGAGCCCGGGATCGGCTGCAACAAGTCTTCCCGCAACGGCATGGAGGATCAGCCGGCCGAGGCGGCAGGCAGCGTGATGTCGAGCTCGCGCAGTTCGAGAATCGGGAATGGCTCGTCGTCCACGAGGAGCAGCTTCTGGCCCACCGGGATCGGCGTGCCGTCCTCTAGTTCCGTCCACTCGGTGGCGCGCCCGAGCCGTACGGCGACGTCGCTGTGCTTCCACGTCAGCGGCGCCAGCACGGGGAGCAGGACCTCGCCCAACTCGAATCCGCGGAAGCCGGGACCCGTGCGCACCACGGCCGGCGTCCAGAGGAGGTCCCGCAACCGCTTCGGCGGCGTCATGCGGATCGTCGCGATATGCTCGAACGGAATCCACAGATACTGACCTGCCGCGAACAGCTCGAGGCGGGCGCCGACGCGGGGATCGGCGTCGACGAGCTCTTGGAACGGGCGACCGTTGAGCGTTCCCGTAACCGGTTGTGGCGCAGGGCCGCCCTGTGGGAAGTGCCCGGTCACGAACATCTCTTGCCTGGTCCGCTCGGCGTGCAGGGCGGCCCGGTACAGCAGCGCGCCCATGCCGGCCTGCGGACTGTTTCCGGCGAGCACTTCGAGCTGCTTGTCGGCCCGGTCGTGCGCCCCAGCAAAGCAGAGCAGCTCGAAGAGGAACGTGCGCTGCTGGGCGTCGGCCGGATTGCTCCGGAGTCCCGCTCCCAGCAGCTCGATCGCGTCCTCCAGTTTGCCCGCGCGAAACAGCTCGTCGGCGCTTACGGACGGCACCGACGCTTCCTCATTTGCTCACACCCTTCGCGAAGTCGTAGCTCGCCACGGTGGCGGCGCCCGTCGTGCCGTCGGCCTTCTGCTCGTTATAGGTCACGGTCACTTTTCCGAACTGGAAATTGAGGCTCTCGCGGGGGACGTCGCCGTCACCGTTGGAACCGGATTCGTTGAGATCAACGAGGAACAGTTGATCGAACTCGAACTTCATGAACGCGACATTCTTGGCGCCGCCGGCCTTGAGCGCCGTCAAGATGGCGTCCTTGAAGTGCTCCCCGGTGGTGATGGCCTTGAACAACTTGGGACTCGCCTTGTCCACCTTCTTGGTGCAGACGATGCCGTGCGCCTCGACCTTGCCAGCTCCTCTGCCCGCGCCGTGCGGCGTGGACGAGTTGTGGAAGGCCCAGCTGAACGAGTCCAGCTCGATCTGCTTCTCGAACCCGTCCGTTTGGGCCTCGCCTTCGACGTTCGCGAGTTTCAGCAACAGATGGACTGCCATTTGAGCCTCCCTCTACAAGTCTTCGAACCAGTGTAACAAACGTGGACGTTCACTTTGCGGGCGGCGGCAGGTCCGCGACTAGGCGCATCGAAACGCTCAACTCATCGAGCTGGAAATGCGGCCGCAGGAATGCTACCGCGCGGTAGACGCCGGGCTTGCCGGCGACATCGGTGACCTCGATCCGGGCCTCGCGCAGCGGCCGCTTCGCCTTGATGCTCTGCTGCGCGTCGTCGTCTGCGACCACGTAGTCCGCGATCCAGTTGTTGAGGAACGCCTGGATCTGGCTCCGTGACTGGTAGCCGCCGATCTTGTCGCGCATCATCGCCTTGAGGTAGTGCGCGAAGCGCGACACCGCAAAGATGTAGGGCAACTGGGCCGAGATACGCGCGTTCGCCGTCGCCGAATCGGTCTGGTATTTCTTGGGCTTCTGAGTGGACTGGACGCTGAAGAACGCAGCGTTCGCCGTGCCCTTGCAATGCACGAAGGGCACGAATCCCTGGTCGGCCATCTCCTTCTCGCGCCGATCGGTGATGGGGGTCTCGCTCGGGCACTTCATCGCGACGTCGCCTTCGTCGGTTTTGAAGGAGTGCACCGGCAGCCCTTCCACGAGCCCGCCACTCTCCACTCCACGGATCGTCGCGCACCAGCCGTACGTCGCGAATGCGTTGGTGATGCGCACGCCGAGCGCCCATGCCGCGTTGCCCCACAAGTATTTGTTGTGGTCGCCGGTGACCTGTTCCTCGTATTGGAATGCTTCGATCGGAACGGTCTGGCTCCCGTACGGCTCGCGCAGCAGCATCCGCGGCGCCGCCAGGGCGACGTAGCGCGAATCCTCGCTCTCGCGGAACGTCTTCCACTTCGCGTAGTCGGTCGTGTTGAAGATCTTCGCGAGGTCCCGCGGAGCATCGAGCTGCGTGAAGCTGTCGAGGCTGAACATCTTGGACGACGTGCCGGAGAGGAACGGCGCGTGCGCGGCGGCAGCCACCTGCGCCACCTTCTCCAACAGCTCGATGTCCTCGCCCGTCTTGTCGAACTCGTAGTCCCCGAGCAGTGCGCCGAAGGGCGCGCCGCCGAAGATCCCGAACTCTTCCTCATATACCTTCTTGAACATCGCACTCTGATCGAACTCAGGAGCGCGCTGCAGATCCTTTAACAAGTCCTTCTTCGAGACGTTGAGCACCTTCACCTTCAGCGTCTCGCTCGTCTCGCTGTTGGAAAGCAGGTACCGCAGCCCGCGCCACGTGGCCTCGAGCTTCTGGAACTCGGGATGGTGGACCACCTCGTTCACCTGGCCCGAGATCAGCCGGTCGAGCTGAGCGATGCGAGCATTAAGCATGGCCTCGGTGTCGCGGCCCATCGTGATCGTGCCCGCGAGCACCTCCGATACGAACTGCTTGATCATGTCCTTGCCGCGTTGACGAGCAGGTGCCTCCCCGCCGAACCGGCCTCGCTCGACGATCTGATCGAGCAAACTCAGCTCGGTGGTCTCCGCCGCGGCTTGCTGCTGCTGCTCCGCCTTAGGCTCCGCCATCCTTGCCTCCCTCGGGCTTGGCGCCGGAATCCAGCTCTGCCTTGAGTTTGTTGCGCTTTTCCTCGTCGCTCAGCGTCGCCTGCAGCAGCTCTTCGAGCTTGTCGTTGCTCTGGATCTTGCCGCGCAGGTCGGCGAGCTGGTTGCGGAGGTCGAGGAGCTTCTGCACCGGCTCCACTTGGCGCGCCACTCGGTCGGGGTTGAAGTCTTCCATGCTCTCGAACTTGAGCTCGACGCCGATCTTGCCGGCGTTCGGATCGTCTGAAAGTTTGTTCGCCACGGCGACTTTCAGATGGGGCTTCATGCTCGCGAGTACGTCATCGAAGTTGTCGAGGGTGACCTCAGTGAACTTTCGATCCTTGAGTTTCGGCAGCTCTTCGCTGGGATGACCCGTGAAGTCCGCGAGCACCCCCATCACGAAAGGCAGCTCGCGGACCTCCATCGCGCCACCAGTCTCCACCTCGTACGTGATGTTCACGCGCGGAGGCCGAATACGCTCTAGCTTCTTGTGGACGCTCTCTTTGGCCATCGCTTGCTCCTCGGTCGCGTTGCTGATGGTGGTGGGGGTCTGCCGACACCTCGACTGCAGTGCTCCCTGGGACTGCCCCCTGAGGTGCTGCGTGCCGCGACCGTCGGGTCGAAATTGTCTTTCCACCCGCGTTGGTAATACGCCCCGAGAATGCAGGTGTCAAGCAGCGGCCCCCTGGGGTTACACCTAGGGGGAAATGCTGACGGGGGCGTCACTTTCAGAAGCGCAGTGGGGTCGGCGGATCGGCGATCGATTGGAAGCGCAGCAAGCGAACTCGGTCTGCGTCCCGCATCCCCACCAGCGGCATCAGACCCCGATCCAGGAGTCGTTCCGCGGCGCGCTCGCCCAGAAGTGCCTCGATGCAAGACTGCCCACCGGCGCAGGGAAGCTCCCCGATCTCGAGGTTCATTCCGGAATACATCGGCCGACCCGACGCCGCGATCGCGTGGACGAGCACCAGGAGACACGCCAGGGTCGGATTGCCCCAGAGATAGTCCTCGTGCTCGGGCCTCTGCGACAGCTCCTCGAACGGCAGCGCTTCGCACCGGGTGCCCCGCTCGCCGTACGCAAGGCGCAGCAGAAACCTCGGCATGGCGAGGCCGATCCAGCGCGCCTCCGGTGTCCGTCGCAGCGCCTGCCAGGCGGGAAGAGGGTCGGTACTCCAATCGTCGGGGTCCGGACTCAGGTGTACGGAAGCGCTGCCCGCGAGTCGCGGGTCGGCGGCCGACAGCCACGGCGCTCCGATGATGCTCGCGATGGTGCCGAGACGCCCGAGGAGCTCGAGGTCGCCCGCGACCGGCAGGAATGAGTACAAACCCGCGAGGACACTCCATCTCGAGCCGGCAAGCAGTTTCTGGACGCGGCTCGTCTCGGCGAGCTCCCGCTTGGTCACATCGAAAAGATAGAGCTGCACACCGGTGTCCGACTCGACGGCCCGAGTGAGGAGGCGCACTCCGAGCCAAAGCGCCTCGAGAGCCTGGAACTCCGCATCGTGCAGCAACGCTCGCAAACCATTCGCGGCGGCTTCCTCCAGTTCGGCGAGGACTGCCTGCCGACGAGGATCAGTTGGCGAAACCACGTGGGGGGCGACGATCCGATTGAGGTACGCCTGAAGGTCGCCACCCTCGAACGGCGCATCCGCAGCACGGTCCACAGAAGGCGACTGCCGCATTATATCGTCGAGCAAGGAACCGTGGCTCGCCGGCTCGGGCGGCGGCTGAGATGGGGGTGCGGGCTCCCCGAGTTGGCTGCGCAGCGCGCGGACGCCCTCGAACAGCGGCAGACGCTCGTACACGTGATCGGGGTGGAAGTCGTCGAGACTGCTAAATTGAACGCGCAGCACGGGAGCGTCGTCTCGGTGCAGCGGCACGTGCAGCTCAGGTTTGAGCCCCGCGAGTACCTCATCCAGGTTATCGCGGTCGACAGGAACGGCTTCGCTGGTTGCGAGTGCCCCTACGACGTCGCTGTCGCGGTGGGCCCGGCCACTGAAATCTCCGAATAGCGCGATGGAGAATACCGCTTCGCGCTGTGGAATCGCGTCGATCGCGCGTGGCTCGACGCTCAGACCGACTTCGATGCGATGCCCACTGGATCTGTCGCGCATGGCCTCCCAACCTGTCATCTGGGTCAAAGGGTGGCAAGGCGACGCGATGAGTCTAGACGTGTGTCTTCCCAGGGCTAGGTTAGGGCCATGCGCCAACTGCAACCCGTGCTCTGGACGAAGGGCGTCCTCCTCACGCCCCAACACCTCCAGACACAGGATCGCTTTCTCGAGGACCTTCTCGAGATGCAACTTTCGGCGCTCACGTTTTGCCCGTGGGGATTTCAGCGCCTGACGATCGATCGAGAAGCGCTCGCTGGAGGCGCGCTGGCGATTTCGCAGGCTGCGGGCATCCTCCCTGATGGTCTGCTCTTCGAGATCCCCGACGCCGATCCTGCGCCACCCCCACGCCCGCTCGAGACCTGCTGGCAGCCCGACCAGCAGACGCTCGATGTGTATCTCGCGATCCCCGAGCAGCGCAACAATGGGTTGAACGTCTCCTCCGGCCAGAACGACCGGAATACGCGGTTCCTGGCCGAGGTCCTGCTGCGGCGCGATGAGAATACCGGCCTCGCGGAAAAGCCGTTGGTCGTAGCGCGCAAGAATTTCCGGCTACTCGTGGAAGGCGAAGCGACCGAGGGACACACGGCGCTCCCTCTAGCGCGGGTCGTCCGGTCGGCAGCCGGGAGCTACCAGCTGGAACCCGACTTCGTCCCTCCGGTCGTCGACATCTCGGCCAGCGAGTATCTCATGGCTGTCGCGCGGCGCCTCGTGGAGCTGCTGTCCGCCAAAAGCAGCGCCTTGGCCGACCGGCGGCGGCACAAGAACCAGAGCCTCGCCGAATTCGGCATCGCGGACGTCGCGAATTTTTGGCTGTTGTATACGGTCAACACGCATCTCCCGGATGTCCGGCACCTGTTCGAAGTCCGCCGGGGACACCCCGCCGACCTGTTTGCCACGATGCTCGCGCTCGCCGGTGCCCTGACGACGTTCTCCACGACGGTGCACCCTCGGGACCTGCCCGCCTACGAGCACGCGAACTTGTCGCGTTGCTTCCGCGATCTGGACGAAAAGCTGCGATTGTTGCTCGAAACGGTCGTGCCCGCCAACTATGTGTCACTGCCGCTGCGCGCCGTGCGGCCGGCCGTACACGCCAGCGCGCTGGAGCGCGACGACTATCTGACGGCTGATGGCTGGTATCTCGCAGTCAGTGCCGAGCTCGAGCAGGCCAAACTGGTGCGCGCCGTCCCCGAGCTGGTCAAGATCAGCTCCGCCGACCACATCGATAACCTCATCAAGCAGGCAATGCCGGGCCTTCAGCTCTCGCACATGCCGAGTCCGCCGGGTGCGATCCCCGTGAAATCGGGCTTTCAGTATTTCCGCGTCGGCAAGACGGGACCTGAATGGCAATCGATCACGCGCGCCCGCAACGTGGCCGCATACGTACCGGCCGACTTCCCGAACGCACAGCTCGAGCTCCTCGTCGTGCTGCCGACCAAGTAGCTATTTCTTGATCGCGAAGAAAACGATGAGCACGACCGCGAGGAGGAGGACAACGCCGAGCGCGATGAACAGCTTCGTGAGCGATGGCTTTCCTTCTTCTTCTCCTTCTTCGCCCGCTGGAGCTGGCGTCGGAGCCGCTTGCCCCCGACCACCGGGGGCGGGGGCGGGGGCGGGGGCCGGGACAGCAGACATCATGCGCGTGAACTCGCTTTGGCCAAGCCCCCCCCCCCCGGCCCGCGCGGTAGATTCGGGACCGCCGCCGGATGGAGGCGACGGCAGACCCTCCATCAGGCTAGTGAACGCTCCCGGAGCGCCTTTGGGTGGCGGTGCCGGTGAGGGAGGCGCGTCGCTCACCTCGGGCGGCGTGGTGGGGTCGTCCCCAGGCGAGTCCACCGCTGCTCGTAGCAGCTGGGTGAATCCACCCTTTGGCACGGCGGGTCGCGCCTGGGCTGGCGGTTCCGAACGCTTGGGTGCGAGCGGCTCATCGTTCTGCGTAGGCGAGGACGTCGCTGGCATATCCTCGTGGGGTCCGAACAGTCGGGTGAAATCGCCTGGTCCCTTGGGCGACGGCGCGCTTGGCGCGGGCGGCTGGGGCTGCGCGACCTCGTCGGGCCCACTTGCTTTCCAGCGAATCTGCGGCTTGGCCGCCGCGGGAGGTGGCGGCTCCGCTGGAGTGGATTCACGCCACCGCACAACGATCTTGGGTCGTTCGGCAGCCGGAGGTGTGGGCGTCGCCGGCGGGGCGGGCTCGGTGGGCGCAGCGCTGGCCGGTTCGTCTTTGATTGCCCCAAATAGGCGAGTGAACTCACCCGCTGTCGGAGAAGCAGTGGGAGCAGTGGGAGCAGGGGGAGCAGGGGGAGCCGGAGGAAGAGGTGTCGACGGCCCCTGGGGCGTTTTGTGCGAATCGGCGGCAGCGGGACCTAGTGCGCCAAATAGCTGTGTGAACTCTCCGCCCGCTGGAGTCGGAGTGGCGGATTTCGGTGACTCGACGATGGGCGTCTTTGGTATTTCAGCAGGTCCGAACAGCTGCGTGAATTCCCCCCGGGGCGGACCCTGCGACGAAGCGGTCGGCACCGTTGGCGCGGCCGGCGCAATTCGGGTTCTCACCTCAAGCCATTGCGCGAGTGTCTGGAATACCTGGAGATAGTCGGTGACGATAACGGGCACGCCATCCACGTCGAGAATCTCGAGGATACGCTTGCGGTCGGCGGCGTTGAGCTGATGGATCATGCCGCGCACACGATCCACTTCCTCGCGGGAAGCGGAATCGAGGGAGTGAACCATGACGACGCGTCCGGACGAATCGACTGCGTGGTAGCTTGCGACCCCCCGTTGCGTCAGTCGCTGCTGCAGTCGGTACTTCGAGCGGAATTCTTCAAGGGTCATGGACACTCCCCGTCCCGGCTGATAAATCTACGAACAACCTACCCCTTGCCCGAAGCCTGGCAAGCTGGCGACGTAAGATGAGAAACCTTTCGAAGGTCGTGTGGCAGGAAGGCATGCACCTGGCGCAGCACCACTTCCAGGTGCAGAACCGCTACTTCGAAGACTCGATCGCTTTCGCTCTGTCGCAGCTGTTTTTCAAGCCGTACGGGCTGGCAGGCTACGATTTCGACGCGGAGGCGCTCCGCAACGGCACGGTGGCAGTCGTGCACGCGCGCGGTGTCATGCCCGACGGCCTTGGATTCCACTTTCCCGACGCCGACCCGTTGCCGCCGCCCCGCGAGGTGCGCGAGCTGTTCTCGCCCACGCAGGAGAGTCACGTCGTCCTACTCGCCATTCCTCCGTACCGGGCAGGCCAGGCGAATTGCGCTCTCGGACCGACGCCGGCCGACGCGGGCGCGCGCTACCTCGCCGAGCAGACCCCGATCGCCGATGATCTGACTGGGCGCGACGAGAAGCCCGTCAGTCTGGGCCGGAAGAACTTCCGGCTGCTCCTGGATGCAGAGGTGAGCGGCGATGTGGTCGCTCTGGCCCTCGCGCGGGTCCGGCGCGATGGCGCCGGCGCCTTCATCTACGACCCTGACTACATTCCGCCGCTGCTCCAGGTCGGCGCCTGCGAATCGCTGATGGAGCTGCTCAGGCGTGTGATCGAAGTCCTCGATGCGAAGAGCGAGACCCTCGCCGGTCAGCGACTCAAGATTCCGAAGCCCGGGGCGGAGTCAGGGACCCGGGACGTCTCGAGCTTCTGGCTCAGCCACGCGATCCACTCGAGCCTTGCGCCGTTGCGTCACGTCCTCGAGCAAAAACGCTCACGGCCGGAGCAGGCGTACGCGGAGCTCGCGCGGTTGGCGGGGGCCCTGTGCACGTTCGCGCTCGACTCGCACCCGCGGGCGCTGCCGGCCTACGACCACGATCGCCTCGGGGAGTGCTTCGCAGCGCTCGAGCGTCACATTCGCTCGCACCTCGAGCTCGTCGTTCCCACGAACTGCATCTCCGTCCCTCTGTCGCGGTCGCGCAAGCTGTTGCATACGGGGAAGGTCCTCGACCAGCGTTGCTTCGGCCCGTCGAAGTGGGTGCTCGGCGTCCGATCCCGCACGAAGGCGGCGGACCTGATCCGGGGCGTGCCCCCGCTCGTGAAGGTGTGCGCCGGCCAGCACATTGTCCGCTTGGTGAGCTCCGGGCTCGCCGGCCTCGCGCTCGAACATCTCGCGGCGCCGCCGTCGGCAATTCCCCGCGACCCGGCCGCGCAGTACTTCGCCATCGAGCGCACCGGGCCGTGCTGGGAAGGGATGACGAAGACGGGCGACGTTGGCGTCTATGCTCCGGAGACGCTGGCCGACGCGGAGTTCGAGCTTCACATCGTCCTAGAATCGGCGCACAGCTGAGCGCATGTCACCCAAGGCGGTCGACGCGGACGCGGGGCAGCGAGACGCGCAGCGCGGACTCCTCGCGATCGTCTTGCAAGAGGTGCTGACCGCCGTCGGACGGGTGCGCGCCAACCGCCAGAGCGTCACCGACGCGGCAACCTTCCGCAACCACATCAAGCAGCTGCTGTCTGGCGCGCACGAGGAGGCGCGGCGGGCGGGGTACGCCAGCGAGGACGTCAAGCTCGCGATTTACGCGATCGTGATGTTCCTCGACGAGTCCATCCTGAACTCGCCGCTCCCCGCCTTGGCGGGCTGGTCGCGCAAGCCGCTCCAGGAAGAACTCTTCGGCGAGCACATGGGAGGAGAGGTGTTCTTCGAGAATCTGCGCACCCTGATCGGGCGCCAGGACTCGGAGGAGCTGGCTGACGTACTCGAGGTTTATCAGTTGTGCCTGCTGCTCGGATTCCGGGGCCGCTACGGCGCCGCTGGTCAGAGCGAAGCACAGCGGTGGGCGGGCGCAGCGGCCGAGAAAATCGCTCGAGTCCGCGGAGCGCTGGGAGAGCTCGCGCCGGGCTGGGCGCCTCCCGAGCGAGAGACCTTCCCGCTCAACCTGGATCCCTGGCTGCGCCGCCTGGCGATCACAGCGCTCGGGCTCGCCACTTCGGCTATCGCTATCTGGCTCGTCCTCAGGATCACGCTCGGGTCCTGGATTTCGCAGCTCCAATCGTTGCGGCCCGGACCGTGAGCCTCCTCGGGATGCGGTCCCGCCGAGCCAAGGTCAGCGTCGCGGTCGCGTCGGCGTTCGTGATCTACCTCATCATCACGTGGGCGCTGGGGAAGTGGCTCGAACTGACCGGCTGGGACCTATGGATTCTGCGTGGGGCGCTATGGGTCTTGGGGGCGATCGCGGCGGGTATCGTCTTCTGGTTCACCACCCGGCGCGGGGGAGACGACGAGGGCGAAGCCGGCGACGACGACATCGATGCGGCGATGACGGCGGCGCGGGCCCGGCTCGCCGCGTCGCGGGCGGCGAAGACCGCCGCTCCCGGCAAGCTGCCCCTCGTGGTGGTCCTCGGTCCCGCGGGCAGCGCTAAGACGGCCAGCGTGATGCATTGCGGACTGGATCCCGACCTGCTCGCTGGGGAGGTCTCCCAGGGGGACCGGATCCCGCCCACACGCGCGGCGAATCTCTGGTACACGCACAATACGGTGGTAGTGGAAGCGGGCGGGGGCTTGCTGCAGGAGCCGAGCCGCTGGGCGCGCTTCGTTCACCACGTCATTCCGGATCGGATGCGGGCGACGTTGACGGGGCGGGCGCAGGCGCGTCGCGTCGCGGTTGTCTGCTTCAGCTGCGAGGACCTGCTCAAGGCCGGGAGCGCCACCGCGGTGCCGGCGGCGGCCTCCGACCTGCGCGCGCGGCTCGCCGAGCTGGGGCGGGCGTTCGGAATCCCGCTACCGGTGTACGTGCTCTTCACGAAGGCGGACCGCATTCCCCACTTCCCGGAGTTCGCGCACCACGTGTCCCGGGAGGAGGCTCAGCTCGGGGTCGGCGCGACGCTCCGCTGGCCGTCGCGCGCGCCGGCCGGGCTGCACGCCGAGCGAGAGTTTCAACGGGTCACCGAGGCCTTTGAGCGGCTCTTCACCAGACTCGCCGCGAGCCGGCTGTTGCTGCTGCCCCGCGAGAGCGAAGCGGCGCGGCGCGCCGCGGTGTACGAGTTCCCGCGCGAGCTGCGCAAGATCGCCCCGCTGGCGACGCAGTTCCTGGTGGATCTCTGCCGGCCGAGCCAGCTCGCGGTCAGCCCGGTCCTACGCGGGTTCTATTTCACCGGCGTGCGTGCGGTTGTGACGAGCGACGCCGCTCCGGCGGCGGCCGCCGCGGCGGCCGGTGGCGCGCGCGGCGCGACCCAGGTGTTCGACGCCCGGCTCCATCAAGCCAGCCCTCGCGACGCCGCGGTTCCGGCCACGGCGCGTAAAGTCCCGCAGTGGCTCTTTCTCGGCGGCGTATTCCGGGACGTGATCCTGCGCGATAAGGCGGGCGACGCCGTCGCACGGGGCGGCGTGCACGTTAACCTGTGGCGCCGCGGTCTCCTCGCCGCCGCCTCCGGCATAGCGCTCCTGTGGCTGCTCGCCATGCCGGTGTCCTGTTTCAACAATCGCCGGCTCGCCGCCCGATCGCTCGATGCGGCGCAGGGCCTGGCAGGCCTCTTCGCGAGCGAGGCCGACGTACCCGCCCCCGAGACGCTGACGAAGCTCGACCGGCTGCGCCAGAGCCTCGAGATCCTCGCCGACTTCCAGCGCGATGGGCCGCCCCTGCGGTTCCGCTGGGGACTGTACGAGGGGTCGGCACTCTACCGGCAACTCGGGCCGGTCTATTTGGACCGGCTGGAGGCCGTGCTGCTCAGGCCGGCGCGCACCTCCATCGTGCGCACGCTGCGGAATGTGCCGGCTGCGCCGCGGGAGGCCGGTGAGTACGGGCGAATCTACAATCTGCTCAAAGCCTATCTGATGACGACCACGCACGCGAACAAGATCGAGCCGGCGTTCCTGGATTCGCTGCTGCGGGAACGATGGCTCGAGGGTCGCCAGGTCGATTCCACCCGCCTCGACCTGGTGCGCAAGCAATTCAGCTTCTACGCCCGCAAGCTCTGCGTCGTGTACGCCTGCGGGGCGGACGCCGACGAAGCTGTGGTCAACCCCGCCCGCAACTTCCTGCTGGCCTTTGCCGGCCCCGAGCAGATTTACAACGCGATCATCGGGGAGGCGTCCGCCCGCAATCCGCCGGTGCGATTCGCGCAGCAGTACCCAGGTGCGTCGGCCGTGTTGGGAAACGTGTATGACGTGCCGGGGGCGTTCACCCCGGGCGGATGGGGATTCATGCGCCAGGCACTGGCGAACCCCAGCCAATTCTTTCAGTCCGAGGACTGGGTGTTAGGCGGGCAGGCGAACGTGAAGCTCGATCCCGCGAAGATTGTCGAGCAGCTGCGCAGAATGTACGACTCAGACTACGTCCGGCGGTGGGTGACCTTTCTCGGCTCCGCCAAGCTCGCGTCATTCGTCGGCACGCGCGACGCGGCCCAAAAACTGTTGCGGCTCAGCGACAATCAGTCGCCGCTGCTGCAGCTGCTCACCGTGGTCGCCCAGAACACGGCCGTGGACACGCAGACACTCGGCGCCGTTTTCCAGCCCGTCAGGATCGTGACGCCCGTGACCGTCACCGACAGACTCGTGAGCGAGTCCAACAAGCCGTACATCGACGCGCTGGTCGGTCTGCAGACGATCGTCGCTCAAGCGGCGACCGCGCCGCCGGGGGCGGCGGAGGCGCTCCTCGCGCAAACGATGGACCGGACGGGAGCGGCGCGGGTGGCCGTGGCGCAGCTCGCGCAGAAGTTTCGAATCGACGGTGCAGCCGCGGAGGTTGGTCAGGCTGTCCGAAGGTTGATGGAGGAGCCGCTCGGCGGCGTCGAGCGGGTCCTCGGGAGCCTACCGGCGCAGGCGGCGAATCAGCGAGCGGCCGCTTTCTGCGCGGTATTCCAGCCGCTGCGCTCGAAGTATCCGTTCAACGCGACTTCGGGCGTCGACGCCACGCTGCAGGACGTTGCCGCGGTTTTCCACCAGGAGTCCGGCGCCCTCGCCGGTCTCAAGAACGCGCTCGGCGGCGTGCTCATCCAGCAGGGCACGCGCTTCCTGCCGGTGCCGGGCGGCGCGATTCACCCGAGCTCGGCGTTCCTGGACTTCTTCAACCGCGCGGCGGGTACGTCGAGCGCACTATGGCAGGTCGGCCCGAATGAGCCACGATTCTCGTTCTCCCTCAAGCCCAGAGTTGACGAGGCGATGCCCGTGGTCACGGTGTCCGTGGACGGTCAAGTCTTTCAGTTCACGCGGACCCAGCTCGCGGCGCGGCTTTTCGACTGGATCGGGCCCCGGGCGCGCGAGGTGCGTGTGACAGCCCAGATCCGGGGCCGTGACGAGGTCCTCCTGCAGTACGGCGGGACCTGGGCAGTGTTCAAGCTGTTCAACCAGGCGACGTGGCGCAACACGGCTCCGACGCAGCTCGCGGGCATGCCGTACATCCTTCAGTGGCCGATCGGGCAGCAGGGCGTTACGCTCGAGATGGAATTGAATCTTGGCCAAGCGCCGCCATTTTTGAGGAAGGATTACTTCGCGGGCATGAACTGCGTCAGCCGCGTGCAGTGACCAACCCACACTCGATGACCAAGGGGACCAATGCGCAGCCGACTCTCACTAGTGATGTGCGGCGGGATGGTTCTCGCTCTGGCCTGTCACCGCGGGCCCGAGCCACTGGCCCCGGTGCTGCCGACCGAGCGCGTCTATTACGACGACGGGCCGGCGTTCCGCGACTCCGTCCGCATGGTGGTCGAGGACTCCGCGACGTGGAAGCGGGTGTGGGCGCGAGCTACGTCCACACAGCCATCACCGCCCCCGCGGCCTGAGGTCGACTTTCCGTCCGAGATCCTGCTCGTCGTGGCCGCAGGCCGGATGGCGCCCGGCGACCAGATCCACGTGGACTCCGTAGGCGTGAAGGGCGACTTTTTCTTCGTCGTCGTGCGCACGACGGTCGAGTGCCGGCCGCTCGTTGCCGACGTCTACCCGCTCGAGATCGTGCGCGTGAGGCGGACCGGGAAGGCTGTCGCGTTCGCCGAGCGTCGGGACAAGGGGGCGAACTGCCAGTAGCCTGCGGGAGTTGAACTTAGTAAGGGGCGAGCCGAGATGCTCGCCCCTTCTTCTCGGCCATCGTAGCTTTTCCCTTGTGACCGCTCACCGCTACCCCAGCAGCCACGTCTTTTACCGCAAGCTGGGATACGAGTATCCCAAGATCGTGCGCGGGGAAGGCTGCTGGCTCATCGATTCGCGCGGCAAGCGCTACCTCGACGCGGTCGGCGGTGCCTACGTCGCCAACCTCGGCCACTCCAACCCCGAGATCGCCAACTCGATCGCCGAGCAGTGCCGGCAGTTCGGCTACCTGTCCGGCACCATGTTCACGCATGGACCGGTCGAGAATCTCGCCGATGAGCTCGCCGACACACTCCCCGGCGACCTCTCGAAGCTCTACTTCCTTTGTAGCGGGTCGGAGGCGGTCGAAGCCGCGCTGAAGCTGGCGCGTCAGTACTGGGTCGAACGGGGACGGGCCTCCAAGCACAAGATCATCGCGCTCGGACCGGGTTACCACGGCAGCACCTTGCTTGCCCTGTCCGCCTCGGCGCGCGAGGCGCACAAGGCGCCGTTCCGCCCCTGGCTCGTGGATGTGCACCGCGTCCCCGCGCCCTATCCATATCGCTGCGAGTGCGGCGGCCGCGGCGCCGCCTGCCCGGTGTGTAGCGCGGCCGTGCTCGAAGAAGCCATCGAACAAATCGGTGCCGATCAGGTGGCCGCCTTCATCGCAGAACCCGTCGGCGGCTCGTCGACCGGTGCCTCCACGCCGCGACCCGAATACTTCAAGCGCGTGCGCGAGATCTGCGATCGCCACGACGTGCTCTTCGTCGCGGACGAGGTGCTGGTGGGCATCGGCCGGACGGGCACTTGGTGGGCGATCGAGCCCTACGGCGTGACGCCCGACATCATGACGTTCGGCAAAGGCGTCTCGGCCGGGTACGCGGCGCTCTCGGGGATCGCCGCGCCCGAGCGCGTTGTGGACGTGATGGCGCAGGGCTCGGGTAGCTTCATCCACGCGCAGACGTTCTCGCACCACCCGGTCGCCTGCGCGGCGGGCGTGGCGACGATGCGCTATCTCAAGCAGCACAAACTCGTCGAGCGCTGCGCCCAGATGGGTCGCGTGTTGCACGAGCGGCTGCGGTTCCTGACCGATTTGCCGCACGTCGGTGACGTGCGCGGCCGCGGGCTGCTCGCCGGGATCGAATTCGTCGAAGACAAGGCGAGCCGGGCGCCATTCCCGCGCTCGGCAAAACTCGCCGAGCGATTCGCGGACGCCGCGCTCGATGCCGGGCTCACCGTATGGCCGAACGTGGGACACGCCGATGGTACGAACGGCGACGCCGCCTTGATCGCGCCGCCCTTCATCATCACCGAGTCGGAAATCGACGAGATCGTGGGCCGGCTCACGATAGCCCTCGAGCAGACGATCTCGAAGCTGGCAGTTCGCGCATGACCGCGCGCGATTATCCGCGCATCGTCGTGCCGCCGCCCGGGCCCAAGGCCCGCGCGATCGTGGAACGGCAGGACCGCTTCGCGTCGACGTCGTATCCCAAGGAGTATCCGCTGGCGGTCGCGCGGGGTGAGCGCGCCATGGTCGAGGACGTGGACGGCAATCGCTTCCTCGATTTCATGGCCGGCATCGCGGTGGCGTCGACCGGCTATGGGCATCCCAAGGTCGTGAAGGCGGTGCAAGACGCGGCAGCTCGTTTCCTTCATATCTGCGGCTCGGACTTCTACTACGAGAGCTTCGCGGCCCTGTGCGAGCGCCTGGCGCAGCTCGCACCCGGACCGAGCAAGAAGCGGGTCTTTTTGTCGAATTCCGGCACGGAAGCTGTCGAAGGCGCCATCAAACTCGCACGGCATTCGACGGGTCGGCCGGCGATCATCGGCTTCCTCGGCGCGTTCCACGGGCGGACCTATGGCGGCTTGAGTCTCACCGCGAGCAAGGCGGTGCAACGCTCCGGTTTCGCTCCGTTCCTGCCCGAGATCCACCACGTCCCGTACGGCTATCGCTATCGCTGCGAGTACTGCCGCGCCGAGTCCGAGTGCACCAGGCGCTGCACGTCGTGGATCGAAGACGAGCTGTTCGCCAAGAAAATCCCGCCCGACAGCGTCGCCGCGATTTTCGTCGAGCCGATCCAGGGCGAGGGAGGCTATGTCGTTCCCCCTGCGGGTTATCTCCGTGACCTGCGGGAGCTCTGCGACCGCTACGGGATCCTGCTCGTGTGTGACGAGGTGCAGAGCGGCGTGGGCCGCAGCGGGAAGATGTGGGCGTGTGAGTACGACGGGATCGAGCCCGACATCCTCCTCTCCGCCAAGGGTCTCGGCAGCGGCATGCCCATCGGCGCGATCATCGCCAAGGAGTCGGTGATGAAGTGGAAGCCGGGCGCCCATGGCACCACATTTGGCGGTAACCCCGTGTGCTGTGCCGCGGCGCTTGCCACGCTCGATATTGTCGAGCACGAGCTGCTCCCCAACGTTGCGAAAATGGGCGACCGCCTGATCGGCGGCGCGCGCAAGCTCCAGGACAAGTACGCCGCGATCGGCGACGTGCGCGGCCGCGGTCTCATGGTGGGCGTCGAATTCGTGAAGGACCGGGACACGCGCGAGCCCGCGCCCGAGATGGTCCGCGAACTCGTCGATCGCGGCTTCAAGAAGGGCCTGCTGCTGCTGGGCTGCGGCAAGAGCTCGCTGCGGCTCGCGCCCCCCCTCGTCATCGACGAGTACGACGTCGACACCGCTCTCCGGATCATCGACGAGTGCCTGCACGAGATGTCGGACTAGCGTCAAAAGTCATGTCGATGCGGGATGCCGTCGCGCGCTACGTGCGCGACGGCGACGTCGTCGTCATCGAGGGATTCACGCATCTGATCTCGTTCGCCGCGGGCCACGAGATCATTCGCCAGCGGCGCCGCGATCTGACGCTCTGCCGCCTCACACCGGATCTGATCTACGATCAGATGATCGCCGCGGGCTGCGCGCGGAAGCTCGTGTTCTCCTGGGCCGGCAATCCCGGCGTCGGCTCGCTGCACGCCTTCCGGCGCGCGGTGGAGGGCGGCACACTCGAGATCGAGGAGTACTCGCATTTCGGCATGGTGGCCCGCTTCGCCGCGGGTGCGGCACGGCTCCCGTTCTGGACCTTGCGCGACTACACGGGCACCGACCTGCCGCGGGCCAATCCGCGCATTAAATCGGTCGCCTGTCCCTATACGGGCGAGGTGCTCGCCACCGTCCCGGCGCTCAACCCGGATGTGACCATCGTGCACGCGCAACGCGCCGACGCGCGCGGCAACACGCAGATCTGGGGACTGCTCGGCGTCCAGAAAGAAGCGGCCTTCGCGTCAGAGCGCGTCATTGTCGTCGTCGAGGAGCTGGTGGACGAGCGCGTGATTCGCTCGGACCCCAATCGCACGCTCATTCCCGCGGTCATCGTGAGCGCCGTCGTCGTCGAGCCCTGGGGCGCGCATCCGTCCTACGCGCAGGGCCATTATGACCGCGACAACGATTTCTACGTCGGCTGGGAGACGATCTCCCGCGAGCGCGCGGAGCTCGCGAGCTATCTCGATGAGTTCGTCTATGGCGTGCAGGATCGCACCCAGTACATGGAGAAGCAGCCGAGGCTGATGGAGCGGCTCAAGGCGGGCGAGCAGCGGTGCGCTGGAGTGAACTACGGCTTCTGACTACACGGCCGACGAGATGATGGCCTCGGTCGCGGCGCGCGAGCTCGCCGACGGGGAGGTCGTCTTCGTCGGGATCGGGTTGCCGAACCTCGCGTGCAATCTGGCGCGCCGCACGCACGCCCCCAATCTCGTGTTGATCTACGAATCGGGTGCCGTCGGCGCGACGCCGGCGCGCCTGCCCGTCTCGATCGGTGATCCGGCGCTCGTCACCGGCTCGCTCATGGTGTGCGGCATGGCCGACGTCTTTCAGCTCTTTCTCCAGAACGGGCGCATCGAGGTAGGTTTTCTGGGAGGTGCGCAAGTTGATCGTCACGGCAACATCAACACCACCGTCATCGGCGAGTATCAGCGGCCGAAGGTGCGCCTGCCGGGGTCGGGGGGCGCCGCGGAGATCGCGCTGCACGCGCAGCGCATCCTGATCGTCGCGAAGCTCTCGCCGCGCGCATTCCCGGAGCGCGTTGATTTTCTGACGAGTCCGGGGCAGCGCGTAAAGCGTGTGATCACGGACAAGGGGGTGCTCGCGCCGGATGAGAAGGGAGAGCTCGTCCTCGCGGCGCTGTATCCTGGCGTAGAAGCGGCTGACGTCAAAGCCGGCGTCGGCTGGAATCTCCGCGCCAGGCCGCATGTGGATCGTCTCGATCCACCCACACCCGCGGAGCTGCAGCTGCTCCGCGAGGTTCTGGACCCCAAGCGGCTGTACCTCACATCATGATCCTCGCACTCGTGCTCGTTCTGCAGGGGAGCGTCCCTCCCGATTCGCTGGCGCTGCGCGTGCGGCAGCTTGCCGACTCGTATCTCACCGCCTACTTCGAGCGTCATCCCGACGAAGCGACGCTCGACGGCGTGGCCAACGGGCCGCATGACCGGCTGCCCGACAACTCAGCGGCGGCCATGGCGCGCTGGCAGGACCGCGAAGACGACTGGCTGTCACAACTCCGTCGCATCAATCCACGACGGCTCGAAGGCCGGTCCGAAGCCGTGGCATACGGCATCATGCGCGACGCCATCGAAGGCTCCGTGGCGACGCGCGTCTGCCGCTTCGAGCTGTGGAACGTGGCGCATGTGGGCAGCGGCTGGTTGCCCACCATCACGGCGCTCGCAACGCTGCAGGGCGTGGGCACGGAGGAAGCGCGACGCCAAACGCTGGCGCGCTGGCGCGCCGTGCCCGCCTACATCGCGACGGAGATGGCGAATCATCGGGAAGGGCTGCACCGGGGCTACACCGCGCCCCGCCACAACGTCGAGATCGCGCTCCGGCAAATCGACACATTGCTCGCCACGCCGCCGACCAGCTCGCCGCTCTACGATCCCGCACGCCGCGACTCGAACCCCGACTTCGACGCCGACCTGGGGCGGGTGATCGAGCAGGAGATCGTTCCCGCAGTGCGCCAGTATCGCGATTTCCTGATGGCCGATTATCTCGATCACGCCCGCGAAGAGATCGGGGTCTCGGCCAACCCGCACGGGCTCGACTGCTATCGCGCGAGCATTCGCGCGACGACCGGCCTGACACTCTCGCCCGACTCGGTCTACAAGATCGGGGTTGCGGCGCTGGATCAGCTCGAGAATGCCATGCAGCTGATCGCCATCCGGTCGTTCGGCACGAGCGACGTCTCGCGGCTGCTCGAACGGTTGCGCAGTGATACCGCGTACACGTTCCACACGCGTGAGGAAATGCTGGCGCGCGCCCGCGCTGCGCTGGCGCGGGCACAGCGCGCGATCCCCGGGTTTTTCGGACGGCTGCCGCGCGCGCCGGTCGTGGTGGAGCCGTACCCCGCCTTCCGGGAGCGACAGAGCGTCGGAGAGTGGAATCCGCCCGCCGAAGACGGCAGCCGGCCGGGGATCTACTACCTGTCCACTTACGACCCACGGCACAAGTCGCGGGCCGATCTCGAGCCGCTGTCGTTCCACGAAACCATTCCCGGCCACCATCTGCAGGGCACAATTGCGCTCGAGCGCGGCGACGCGCTCCCGGCGATCGCTCGCTACTTCTGGTCCCCCGGCATGGGAGAGGGATGGGCGGAGTACGCCGAGCAGCTCGCCGACGAGATGGGGCTGTATTCGTCCGATACCGCGCGCTTCGGCATGCTCGCCGACATCACGCTGTCGGCCGCGTTGCTCGTCGTGGATACGGGAATCCATGCGTTCGGATGGACGCGCGAGCAGGCGATCGACTACATCCGCGAGCACACGCACGTCCCGCTGCTCCGCGCGGAAGTCGGGGTCGATCGCTATCCGGTGTGGCCGGCGCAAGGTCTCTCCTACGGCCTCGGCCGTCTGGAGATCCGGCGCCTGCGCGCCCTGGCGTTGCAGCGGCTCGGCAAACGCTTCGACATCCGGGAGTTCCACGATCGCGTGCTGGAGAATGGCGCGGTACCGCTGCCGATGCTGCGCGCGGCGATCGAGCGATGGATCGACGCCTCGCGCTAGGGGTGATGTTGTTGGTAGGGGCGCAGCATGCTGCGCCCCTACCGGCGCAGCGCGCACCAGTTCTTCGACAAGTCGATCTCCCCCACGCCTACTA
>WNFW01000362.1_pt1 | contig 28839 bp, 18 predicted proteins | sample 5400131 | NCBI WGS metagenome assembly WNFW01 (sample SAMN13153362, study PRJNA577476) | soil metagenome | isolation source: 20 cm soil or saprolite under grassland replicate 1 | place: USA:California | collected 2016-06-15 | reverse complement strand
GCGTTGTCTATGTTGGTTCATTTGATGGCAAGGTGTATGCCTTTCATTTATAGAATTTTGGTGAGAGTAATCAATGTATGTCGAAATGTGATATTCAGGAGGTGCAAATGTAAGACTGGCAGAATTGATGGCAGCCTGACAAATACTATGCAAGCAGTAAATAACGTAGTATACTTCAGTAAATAGCGGAGACCAGATGAAGAGATTCTAATGGACTTTACTGTAAATACTATTTCTCAGGCAGTGGACAGGGACTACCTGGCACATCCTGGCAGGAGGAATTATTATGCAATGTAGTACATGTGGCTTTAATCTTCCAGAAGGGGCGACGTTTTGCACGAATTGTGGCGCTAAAGTGTATAATCAGGGAAATGTAGGAAACCAACCCCCCCGATCATCGCAAGTGGAGCCAACCATCGCAGCATCATCTTCTTATCAAACACCTCCTATGAATCCTTCATCAAACCAGCAATCTGTTCCACCAACAGTCTATGGAGCACCGTATAGTACACCGCAACAATACTCTTATGATGCTCCACCACCTCCCCCACCTGCTAATGTGTATGGTGCGCCACCCGCACCAAACAGCTATGGTACTCCTTATGCACAAACTCCTGGCTCTTATGTGCCGCCAGGCCCACCTCCAACTCCCCCGACTCGGCGCAAAGGCCCGGGAGTTGGATTGATCATCGGCATAATTGTGCTTCTGCTTGTGTTAGTTGGTGGTGGATTATTAGCAATCCGCGCAGCTTCAGGCGGCTCAAACACGAATACTCCCACACCGACTGCTACAACAGCATCGACGACAGCTACAACACCTGTAGCGACCCCCACATCAGGATCAACTGTCCCTTCGGGCGCACAAATTGATCCCGCTGCAGCGGCAATTATCACCAAGGCACAAACTTCAAGCGCGATCGATAGCAACGATTTTCCATCCCATCTAACAAGCAGTTTTGCTCCGCGACAGAACGTTTATGTAACATTTAACTTGACAACAAATGGCAAGTCAGGCTATACGGAAGCAAAATTATATAGTGACACCACCTATGTGGGCAATAAAATCTTGACAATCCAATCAAATTTCGATCACGGTTACTTTACTGCCACTTTAAATAAAGCGTCGACTGGCACCGTCGAATTGTACTGGTGTACGAAATCAGATTGCAGTGATGACAAACTCGCAACGTTCGTAACGTTTAACGTCTCGTAATGAGTGTGTCAGGTTTCTACCAGCAATCGTCTCAGTACTTTGCCGACGAAATTTTTGGGCAACTCTGAGCGAAACTCGATCTGGCGAGGCACTTTGTAGGAGTCCAGGCGCTCACGACAAAGCGCAAGGAGTTCATCTGGTGTAGCTTTTTCGCCACGTTTGAGGACAACGAAGGCTTTAATAAACGGAGAGGCATGAGATGTACTTTCCTCGCCTGCTCCGTTTGTTTCATTTGAATCCTGGGTACTGATGACAGCTACTTCCAACACTTTGGGGTGCTCGTAGAGTACCTCCTCAACGTCCCGTGGATAGATATTGTAAGAACCGGCAAGAATGAGGTCTTTTTTGCGATCAACAATCGTGAAAAAGCCATCTTCATCCATACGCGCAAGATCCCCTGTATGTAGCCAACCATCCTTGAGCGTGTCTCGTGTCTCTTCGGACATGTTCCAATAGCCCTGCATAACCTGTGGTCCCCTGATCAGTAACTCGCCTATCTCACCATGTGGGAGTGTTCCCCCTGTCTTCAGATCAACAATACGTGCATTGGTTTCAGGCAAGGGTATTCCAATACAACCTACATGCCGTTCACCTTTTAGTGGGTTCGAATGAGTAACGGGAGAAGCCTCGGTCAAGCCATATCCCTCGACAAGTCGTCCGCGTGTGAGCTTCTCAAATTCTTCTTGCACCTCAACAGGTAATGGAGCAGAGCCACTAATGCAAGTACGGATAGCGGCAACACCATAGGAACGTACTCTGGGATAATTGGCGATGGCAAGATAGAGTGCAGGAATACCTGGGAATATAGTTGGATGATAGTTCTTAATGGCTTCTAAAATTCGATCAGTGCGGGAAGTTGGTAAAAGTACCAGGGTGCCAGCAATCCCAATGGAGGTATTCATGCAACTGGTTATGCCATATGAATGTGAAAGAGGCAAGGCACATAAGACAACTTCGCGTCCTCGCCTGGCATCTGGCATCCAATGCCGCACCTGTACAATGTTCACTACAAGGTTCCCATGTGAAAGCATTACCCCTTTGGGGAAATCTGTTGTGCCAGAGGTATATTGAAGAAGTGCAAGGTCATGCTCATCTGAGTCGCTGCTGAGCGGAGAAATCGGCTGGCTGCGCAAAAGTTGCTGGAAGTCATATTGCTTCCAGGTTGGCTTGCTCAATTGCGCTCGCTCTTGCATGGGGCTAACAGTTTTCACCGTAGTGTGAGTCCTGAAATCATGCTGATCGTTGAACTCAATGAGTTGTGGACTACTCGCTGCAACTGTGTGTAGTTCACTCTTTTCGCTTGTCACACCTGAATAAGTTTTAGATACATGAATTGCATTGCCAGATTCATCGATGAGGCTCGCAAGTTTTACACGCTGACGTACAGGAAGATATTCTCGAACATTACTATAAATAACTCGCTTGATGTCAGTGGTAGCACATACACGCTCAACCATAGTATGGTATGAGAAGAGAGTTAAAAGAACGTGCGACCCAGAATGCTGAAGCTGATATGCAATTTCTGCCTCGTTCGAGAGTGGACTCCCCAGAACAACTACCGCACCAGCCTTGAGAATGCCATAAAAAGCAATCACAAATTGAGGAATATTGGGTAAGACGATAGCTACACGATCTCCTTTTTTAACGCCTAATCTGCGCAACACATGAGCAAATCTATTACTCAACCGATCAAGTTCACGGTAGCCAATTTTTTGCCCAAAGAATATAAGCGCAGCTCGATCAGGAAACTCGCGTGCGGTATTACTTAGCAGGTCGTGTAGCAATTGCTTCGGATGTGGTAACGATTCCGGCACTTCTCTATCATAATATTGCAGCCAGGGCATTTCAGCATGCCGAGCAGCGTTCGCACTTAATTGTGAAAAGCGAGTGCTTGTTTCGCTCTTACCTTCTCTAGTTTTAGGCTCAATAAATCTACGTATCGCGCGGTTGACCGCATCTGGGCGTTCAAGTTGTACAAGGTGAGCTGAAACAGGAATAACAACCTGCTGCGAGTGTGGTATATTACGTGGCACATCTTCATAATGCTCGCGTAGAAAAACGGTGTCGCGCTGCCCAAGTACTACCAGTGTGGGAACTTGAAGCAATTGTACTCGCTCATCACCTCGCCAGGATGTCAAGACACTATGCAACATGTGCTTAAGAGTGCGTTGAGGAGCAAATAAAGCCACCTTGATTACTTTCGCTACCCAACTAAACAGCGGATCAGGTATGAGCATCAAACGTTCGACGATTGCTCGTAGAATAAAACGAGTGGGAACACCGATGAGCACAAGGCCGCTCACTTCTTCAGGATGGCGCAAAGCATATTCAGTAGAAATGGCTCCCCCAAAGGAATGCGCGAGAAGGTAAAATGGCCGTTGCACCTCCAGGCGATCCAACACAAGCTCAAGATCATCCACCAGGCCTTTCATCGTATATGGTAGATTTTCAGGGTCATCACTCATACCATGTCCTCGCATATCTGGAGCGATGACACGCATAATCTGCCCAAAAAATTGCAACTGGTACAGCCATTGTGTTGCGCTTCCACCATATCCATGAACAAGCACTAAAGTGCGGGTTGCGCCCTCAGGGTGAATATCGATGACACTGATGCGGCGAAGTTTTTGAGCATGACGATCAACAGATGTATACAGAGTTCGGCGGTATAATTCAATATCCAACGCCATATGTCCTTACCTCCTGAACATCCACAAACAATGTGTCTATACTCTCCTTAATATATCTGCAAGCAGCTTGCGTTCTTGTTCAGTTAGGGGTAATAGTGGCGAGCGAGGACGTCCACCATAACCGAAGGTGAGTTCGAGGGCTGCTTTTAAACCTGGCACGCTATAGGTTACAGTCACGGCTGTGTTAGCAGGCACAAGGCGGGCCTGTAAGAGTCTTGCTTCTTCTAACTTCCCTGCAATGAAAAGTTCGTGCAACTGGCAAACTTCACGAGGGAAGATATTGGCTAGCGCTGCTACAGCGCCGACAGCGCCAACCACCAGAGCGGGAAGCAAATAACCTGCGCTACCCGCGAAAACACGGAAATGTGCAGGCGTTTCAGAATGAATCTGAGCAAGTTTTACCATATTTCCCGCACTATCTTTGACACCAATAATATTGGGATGTTCAGCAAGAGTACAGATGGTAGCACCATCAAGGTCGAGGCCTCCTGTACTTGCTGGCATATTATAGATGACGACAGGAAGGGGACTATTATCTGCAACGGCATGATAGTGTTCAATCAATGCGCGTGAGTCCATGCGACCTTTAAAATAAAAGGGAGGTAATACAAGTGCTATATCTGCTCCAGAGCGTGCAGCCTGCTGGCAATTGGCAATAGTTGCTCGGGTAGATTGGTCGCCACACCCTGCTAGAAGCGGCGTATTTTCTCCAACAACGTCTCGTGCAGCTTCAATTAACCGCGAGCGTTCTTCTGATGTAAGGTGAACAGCTTCACCATTCGTTCCCATAACGACATATCCTGCAATTCCAGTCTTCTCCAGTCTCTGGATATGTCTTCGTAAAGTTACAAGATCCAGTTCGTCCTGTTCGTCAAAAAAAGTGGGAAGAGGCGGATAGATACCATCCGCTAAGATTGAAGATTCTGCCATGGAAGCCCGCTCCTTCGCTCATTACGCACTCATAGTGCAGATTATAGCATATAGCTCTTGCTCTCAGGGGACACTCAAGTCGGCTGTGACATAGTAACCATTCAGCGAGGGGTTCCAAGGGGCCAGCAAGGCCCCTTGGTGGGGTACGGGGTGTCCCCGCTCATATCCCCATCCTGCCGCCGCAGGCTGCGTAAAAGAAAAAGGACCTGAATCGTTACGGCATATATTTGAAGTGTTAAGCACGTTTTTTTTATCGTCTTGATGAAATATGGACTATCTCACAGATTCAATGTGCCATTTGGCATAGTAATAACAAAAAATATGCTGTATATTCGTACATATAAAGAGATATATCAAAGCTAGTAGATAGTACGAAAATGAAAACTAAATCGAAGCAAATTCTATCAAAATCAAAACGAAATGAAGGAGAAATTCAATGAATCAAAAAGGTGTAAAGCAAATAGTGGTGGGTATAGCTGCCCTTGTATTGATGATCATGTTCACGGCATGTGCTGGCGTTGGAACCACAAACGGGAATGGTTTAACGAACCTCACCTTTTCAGGATCGGTAGTTTCGGTTGATGCAGCACATCATTCAGTAACGCTTAATGTAAATGGCCAGACAAAAACAATTAATAACATTCCTGACAATGTTATTAGTAATATGCAGAATCAGCTTGGTAAATTCTATGCGATTAAGGTGACCCAGAACTCAGATGGCACGTATAGCATCCAATCAGGGACAAACGTTACACCTGAAGCGAATGAGACACCAGATCACAACCAGACCGCAAGTGTCAATCAGCCCGGGAGTATCAATTTTATCGGCAGCGTTCAGTCTGCTAATCGAGCCAATATCGTCGTAAAATTGCCTGATAGTTCAACGCTCAACCTCGTAGTGAACGGCCAGACTGATCTTTCAAAATTTAATGGTTCCTTACCAAATACTGGCCAGATAGTCAAGGTTAGCGCTACAGCCAGCAATGGAAGTTTTATAGCTACCGAGTTGAAGCCTACAGATAGCGGAGATCTTCAAAATCAAAATACGGTAACATTTCAAGGTGTCACAACCCAGGCAGTCGGTTCTGATCGTGTAATCCACTTCACGGTTGGCAACAGAAGTTTCAGCTATCCTATCGTCTCAACAGCGGACTTGAAAGACTTTAATGGAAATGCTCAGTCTATCGCGAACGCTACCTCTGTGAAAGTAAAAGTACAGTTCAATGGGATTTCAGGTACGGCAATAGACGTCAGCAACAATGCTCAGTAATAACAACTGTAGCTGCAAAATGCGAGAATAAGCTCCTGCAGAGACAAATATAGTAAACTAGAAAGTGGGCATTCGTTAAAGATGCCCACTTTCTTTATCCTTTTCGCTAGCGACTAAAGCGTTGAGAATTCATACCTACCTTGTGTTCAGGCTTCATAGCCTCGTTAACATTACAGCCATCATACCGATGATCAGCACTGCAATCGCAAAGGCACTCAACCATAGAATTGCTCTTCGACGAGCATTGGCAGCACGTAAGGCGGCAATACGGTTGTTCTCAGCAGGACACCATTCCGAACGTCTGCAATTTGGGCAAAGAGGAAAGAGTTCGTAAGGATTATAGAGCTGACCCCCACCAAGAATCTTATCGTGAATCTCCTCACTTTCGAAGATAGCATGACAGTGAACACAGCGTAAGAGCATGTATTCTGCCCAATCACTGGCTTTACACGATGGGCAGATAATGCGAGACTTGGCTGAAGATGGATTCGGCATCCAATGATGGTGGCAGCGATGACAATAGTTTTCTGGATGCTGAGCTGAAGTATGAGTCAGCCCCCCATTTGATTGTTTGGCTATACCTCGCAGTATGCCTTCATTTTTCAAGCAATTGACATCATCCGGCCAAAGTTGATAACTAACATCACCTAGCTGCAACTTTATTTGCGGATAAGAGGCATTCAAATCAGGGAAAGCATAAGCACGCTGGTTAGCTCGTCGTGTTGCCTTTATAGGCATACCTGCATTTTGTGTGCCAGATCTGTACCCACTTGCAACTCGCGCTCGTTGTTTCTCATCCAGCGCCATACTTGATGTATCAAGAATATGTTCGGCTCGCTGCACATCATAATCTCTACGTGAGGCCGGATCGCTTAAAGTTTGGTAAGCAATCAGCAAGTCACGCATGCGCTCCTGAGCATCCGGTCCTTTGTAAACATCAGGATGGTATTGCAGTGCGAGCTTTTTAAAGGCGGCTTTGATGGTGCTGGCGGATGCGTGTGAATCAACGCCCAGCACTGTATAGTAGTCAGTAAATGTATCCATTAGTAAATGCGAAGATGCGATAATGACTTTTCACAAATTACTCCAACCATCTGTAGTTGCTCCGTCAAGCTTCATGTGAACGGAAGAAATGGAGGGGCATCCCTTGCGGATGCCCGGTTCCAACTGCCGATTGAAGCTTGACAGAGCAGTAGGGGCCGATTTATCGCGCACACCGCCGATGTATCGGCCTTCTCTATATCCAGACGATAAAGCGAAAACTGCCCTACTGGCAATTTTTAACGAAAACAGGTATCGTATTAATAATTAGACGTACGAGCCGGTGAATTGTTGCATGTATCACGAAATCATTAACATTCAGCTTAAACACAGTTCGATTGATATCATACCATAATTCTGGAGAAAGGCTTTGCAAAAGCATCAACATGAAAGTTCACATGAGCATGGAACTCATGCTCATGCAGAACACGATCACGATCATGGAAACGGTAAACATGAACATGCTGATAAAGGTCATGGACACGAGCATGGTAAAGTAGATGCAGACCTATATGGTAATCGTGCAGGTCTTCGCGCAGTGCAACTTTCAACAGCAGGTATGTTACTCGTTTCAGCCATTCAATTTGCCATTGCATGGATTGGTGGTAGTGCCGGGTTATTCGCTGATGCTTTACACAACTTTGGAGATGTTTTTACCACCATTGCCCTCTGGATAGCTTTCGTTATCTCCAATCGAGCCGCCAATCAACGCTATACCTATGGGTATTACCGTGCTGAGGATTTAGCAGGTATCTTTATCGTGCTGGTAATCATTGCAAGTGCTACTGCAAGTGCAGTCGAGTCAATACAGAAATTAACAAGTGGTAATATTCCCACACAAATCTATTTGAGCATGGCAGCTGCATTAGTAGGTGTAGCTGGCAACGAACTGCTTGCACAATACAAAATATCGGTCGGTAAACGCATTAACAGCGTTTCACTCATTGCAGACGGACATCATTCGCGCATTGATGGCCTCACTTCCCTTGCGGCATTTATCGGCCTGCTTGGGGTAAAACTTGGATTTCCAAAAGCTGACCCAATCGCGGGTATTGTAATCACTATTGTGATTGTTACCGTCGTTTTTTCCACTTCCCGCAGTGTTATGCAACGCCTGCTTGACGCAGTCGATCCACACGTTGTCCCCTCGATAATCACAATTGCAAGTTCAGTCTCTGGTGTGGAACAGGTCACAGATGTGCGTGCTCGCTGGGTAGGGCATACATTGCATGTTGTGATGAACATAGAAGTAGATGCGGAATTAACCTTATCAAAAGCCCATGCGATTGCAGAAGAAGTGCGCCACCAACTTTTTCATGCGGTCAAAGGTATTTCAGAGGTGCTCATACATACCGATCCTAGCAGTGCAAGCGGTGATTTTCACACGGAATTGGCGCATCATATCCAGGAGGCGCAACGACCAATTGTCAAGCGATAAATATCCTTAAATGAGGTCTAGTTATAGCATACACCTGGAACAACTACACCCTAGTTCCCTAACTCCATAAATAAATAACATCCAAAGCGTACGGCTCTATCCAAATCGTCAAGCCGAATATGTTCGTTAGGGGCGTGAGCGCCACTACCCCAATAGACAGGGTTGTCGGGTGCAGCGAGACCAGGCACTCCAACGTAACGGCGTAGCTCTCCCAAAAATGGAAGTGTTCCCCCGGCAATTGGTGTAATTGATGGTCGTTTGCCTGCAAATGACTCTGCAATAGTGGCTATCCGCTGCACAAAAGGGTCATCAATGGGTGTAACAACCGGGTCGGCTTTCCCAAATGCCGTGATGCGAATGTCGCTGTAACCAGAGGTAGCAAGATGCGCTTGCAATTTGGCCAGGATATCATCAGGCTCTTGTTCAGGAACCAGGCGAAAATCGATCTTGGCCATTGCTTTGGCTGGTAGAACTGTCTTCGAGCCCTCTCCAGTATACCCGCTGACCAACCCGGCGATATTACATGTTGGGGTGAAAGCTTCACGTTCGCGAAGATCGGCTCCGCGCAAATCATCTACGAAATGCTCGACCTTGTAGGCTTCGCGCAGTTGAGTATCCTGATCTGGTTGGTCTATAATGGCAGACATTTGTGCCGCTGAAGGTGGCAAGACCGCGTCATAGAAACCTGGAATACGAATCTTGCCTTCTGGTGAGCGTAACGTTGCAAGTGCCTGAACAAGTCTCCATGCTGCGCTAGGTAAAATTGGTGCGGTCCCTGAGTGGGCGTCGATGCCAGTACCCTGGATATCGAATTGTACATAAAGCAAGCCCTTTGTACCCAATCCTAACTGCGGACGAAGTGTTGGATCAAAGCCAGAGCCCTCCCACAGGCATCCATCAGCTTGCAGCAGTGTGCTATACTTCTTTGCGATTGCTCCAAAGTGTGGACTACCGATCTCCTCTTCGCCTTCAATTATCCAGCGAAGGGTAATTGGTAGTTCCCCATAGACAGCTCGTAGAGCGCGAATAGCGGTCAGGCGCGAAGCGATTTCAGCTTTGTTATCGGAAACACCACGAGCATAGAGCTTGCCTTCACGCACAATCGGTTCAAATGGAGGAGTATGCCATAGTTCGAGCGGTTCAGGAGGTTGAACATCGTAATGATTGTAAAGCAGTATCGTGTAGTCGCTTCGACCACGTAATTCTCCATAAATGGCCGGTGGTGCCCCTTCGGTGTGGAGACGCTGCGTTTGGAAACCAATTTCACCTAAAAGTGTCGCGATCAAGTCTGCCATTTCTGGCATGCCAAGATTCTGCGCAACGACACTTGGCTGGCGACAAAGTACCTCGAGCAATAGCTGGGCATCATTCGCATGGGCTTCCAGATATGCTGAAAAAGCAGTATCGTTCTTAGGATCTGCCATATCCTTATTCCTTCCTCCGCAGCGATTCCAGGACGGCCGCAATTTCGCGACGCACGTGGTCATTATTTGCAACTTGCTTCTGAATTTTTTCCCATCCATGCATGATTGTTGTATGATCACGTCCGCCAAGTTCCATACCGATTTGAAGGAGTGAGGCAGAAGTTTCCTGGCGCATCAAATACATAGCAATCTGGCGAGGCCAAACGATTTCACGATCACGCTGTTTACCACGCATTCGTTCAATATCAACATTATAATAGCGGCAAACCCCCTCCAAAACTTCTGTAGGCGTCAGATTTGAGGGGATTCTGCTCTCACTGTAAATATGCTCAAGAGCCTGGGCGGCCAGATTCACCGAGAGTGCAGCATCGTGCAATGTGGCGTAAGCGATTACTCGGTTGAGAGCACCTTCGAGCTCTCGCACACTACTGCATTCAGGACGAGCTACAAATTCGATAACCGAAGCCGGTACAGCAAAGCGTAACGACTCCGCTTTGGAACGCAGTATGGCAAGGCGGTGCTCATACTCAGGTGGCTGAATATCTGCTAGAAGGCCCCACTCAAAACGTGATCTCAGGCGATCCTGTAGACTATGAATAGCCTTTGGTGGACGGTCACTTGAGACTACAATCTGTTTATTGGCGTTATGTAGTGTATTGAAAGTGTGAAAAAATTCTTCTTCTGTTGACTCTTTTCCGGCGATGAACTGTATATCATCAACGAGCAGAATATCTATCTGCCGGTACTTTGCACGGAATTCTTCAGTTTGTTGAAATCGAATTGCATTAATAATTTCGTTCGTGAACTTTTCAGAGGTTACATACAGTACGTTCAATCCAGCTGATTCGCCAATATGCCCGATCGCATGCAGCAAATGGGTTTTGCCAAGGCCGACACCGCCGTAAAAAAAGAGCGGGTTATATACACTTCCAGGATTCTCTGCAACTGCAAGGGAAGCAGCATGGGCTAACTGATTTGATTTACCCATTATGAAGGTGTTGAATGTGTATCGAGGATTAAGTAAACCCTCTCCTCCTAGAGGTAGTGGGAGTAACCCAGGCTGCGCATTCCTGGAAACATTAGATGGTTTTCTATTATCAATATAGTGATTGTATTCTCCAATTGAAGATTCATTGGTGTCGACACCTCGATGCGCAGCAGAATGAGGGGCGATGGGTCTAGTTGAACTGGTTGATGCCACACTGGCATCTAACCTGGATTTTTCACGTTGCAAAGGTGTCAGACGATTTTTTGGAAGACGGTATCCTCGCTTAGGCGAAACAAAAGGTGCTTCTTCCATAGGATCGCTTACCTGCTCGGGATTTTCCCTGGCAACGATAAAACGCACTTCCACCGGCCTTGCTATAACTTCTGATAAGATTGAGCGAATCAAATCAAGAAAACGTCCTTCCAGATGCGCCTTGGCAAAGGTCGTTGGAACGCGCACAACAAAGACACCGTCTTGAATGGAGATGGCTGCAGTGCCCTGAAACCAGGTTGTAAAGACGGCAGGCGAAACTCTTGATTGCACTCTCTCTAAGGTCGTTTGCCAGATTTGCTTTGCATTCAAATACTATTACCTCACAGGTAACGATCATATCAATATTGCTGACGTACAAATGATCCCCATAAACGTAGATGCCGATTTATCGTGCTTCTAGTCGATTATGGCTTTTAACAAAATAATCGGTATATCAGTAGTGCACCGTCAAGCTTCATGTGATCGGGAGAAATGTAGGGGCATCCCTTGCGGATGCCCGGCCCATCATGCCACATGAACCTTGACGGAGTAGTAGGTGCCGATTATCGACTCTCATAGGATATTTCAAAATTCTTCCTCATTTATTAATTTTCATTGTCGATCAGCCCAGGTGTTTTGAAGTAGAGGATATTGGATACCGTACTTGTTAAGACGAACGTTATAAACAAAAATAGGTATTATAGACTAATTTCTTATATCAGTTAATACTGAACGGACTGGCCATCCGTTTAAATTTCAATGATGCAGTGGGTAATAGTAGCACTAAATCAAAACGCTGTAAAGTCTTTTTTTGGTTGAAAAGTGAGAGCTATTTCATAGGAAAATCTTTTCATTTGCTATATACTAGGCGAAAAGAACATTCGAGTATAGAGCTTTCAAGAAGTTTCGATATGTTCATAACCGTTCGCAATTTTCCAGATGAATGAACTGGATATTAGGAGAATATATGTTTGTACCTTGGATATTGTCTTATTTAAAACACTCGCCAGGTAGATTTGTAAGCTTCATTCTAGCTGCTTTTCTTGTACTATCAATGATATTTCTAGCTGCATGTACAACTCCATTTGGTGGCAGTTCAGGCTCTTCTACAAAGACTGCAACGCCATCTGAGCTAACGCTGGCGCAACTTCATTGGTGTGGTAAACCATCTAGGCTCTTTCGTGACGAAGGGGCTGTAATTCCGACAGCGACGGCTAGCACCACTCCAGGGCTAACCTCAACAGCTACTTCGACAACTACCGTAACTCCTGGCATTACTGCTACAGCCACAACGACAGTAGCATCTGGAATCCCCAGGACAATAACAGATTGGTCTGTGGTCGAAGCGGGCCTTGGCTTTACTGTCTACTTACCGGCAACACTTCCTCCAGGAACCTGTCTCGTCAATGCTCAGGCAACTATACATGATCCAATTATTGGGGGAAGTTTTACAATTGGCTATTTGCTTCCTGATCATAGTGCGCTCTCACTTTCCGAAGCGCCACTGGTCTCTCAAAATACGGCTTTTCAATGTAACCCGTCAAATGGTACAACGTCTCAAGCGAACAATACGCCAAAGGCTGGAACACCTATTGTCTCTCCCAGTACAACACAAGGGGTATCTATTCTGTTATGTTCCGGAGCAAAAGGCACGACGAACGTTGTCATGTCTGCGCGAGGTAGTTCAGATCATTTGCAGCAGCTTTTTCAGAATTTAAAACCAAATATATCCTGGATACCCTCCTCTTAATGATGAGGTTGAGAGAAGAGTGCATGAGTAGGAGGTACTTTAGTACTCATAGGTTCCAGGGGTTCAAATTCTGAGTGGGTGTAACGTTTTCCTGGACATAGCCCTGAAGAACAGCTTAAAACTATGGGTCTTTCATAAATATGATACAGGTGGCGAAATCAAAAATGATGCTCATTCTGAGCTTGAATTCGTTGGATTCTGAGCATGAAAATCGACTTCTCCAGCAGTATCAAATATAGGTGTAGTTTTGTACGTTTTATCGTTATTCGTTGTGATTTACTCGACGCTCAACATCAGGTTCTGATATAATGGCATAAGTTTGCGAGTAGTACGCATTTCTATTCAACATGCCAGCAAAGGGAGGAATATCAATTATGGATAAATGCCCCTACTGTAGCGCTGAGACTCGGCCTGGAGATAACTTTTGCTTGAATTGTGGCAACCGTCTGGTTCCATCAACTTCCTCGCCGGAACAGGATCAACCCGTCTTAGGAGACGCTACCATTCCAGCTTCTAAAGATTGGGTACCGCCTGTCCCTGAGACTTCACCAGCTCACCAGGGAAGCGAGTGGAGAGATGATGAGAATCAAATGACCATTGCCAATACAAGCCAGGAACCGCCTGCATCGACTGTAGATACTTCAGCCGCTTCCAGTTCTGCTGCTCCCGTAGCACAAGCCATCATGGATAAAGTTGAACACCCTGCGCATCTGATCTTACGCAACGATAGCGGCGATGTTTTGCAGGACTATACCCTTGAGAAGGCCGAAACTAGCATAGGTCGCGCTCCTACCAGCGACATATTACTTTCTAAAGACAAGCTCACTTCGCGTCGCCATGCTACTGTCAAGCATGAAAATGGCAATTATGTTATTGTTGACGAGCGTAGTGCCAACGGAACATTTGTGAATGGACAGCAGCTTGAGGAGATGACCCCTCTTACACTTCACAATGGGGATCATATAGGCATTGGTGAGCATGAACTGGTATTTCAGGCATATCAGTCTGAATCATCTGGCGTAGATATTGAAAGCATGCCAACCATAACGGTTAGTCCCTCTGCCGTCGCCGATATCACGTATCGGACTCGTGAAGATGAGTCAGTAACGACTACGACCGATGATGATTTTAGCACACGCTCCATGAATGGTGGTGATGCAGCGAGCAGTCCTGATACTGTAGCAGAACACGCAACTCCATCCACTGCCGACAATGTTGCCCCAGCAAGTGTGCCTAAAGTGGAAGAACCTGCTGAACCAGTAGTTCCCGCTGTTCCCGCAATTCCGGATTCCAGTGCGGGAGTTACATTCAGTCGACTCACAAATTTGCCGCAACCAACGCTTCCAGATGTGGCTCCATTGATGGCTGCTCTTGCTACGTTAGACGGGCAGGTATCTTCGATGCAAGAGCAACTGAATGCTACGCAAGAAGCCATGCGCAATCACGAGGCAGACATTGCTCAAAACTCAAATCAGCTACGTGAGGGCGTGAGACGTGTATCCGAACGCATGGATAACACCATCGCTGATGTAGCACGAAATCGTGAGCAATTGGCATGGACTGAATTGATACAATTAATGGAAGATGTCATGAATAACCCCCGCGATATTGAGTATGTTACCAAACTTGCTCGTAAAGCTCGGGAGTTAAACAAAGTTTTCCAGATTCATCAGAATGTTCTCAATACTCTGGCGGAGTGCACAAGCCTCTTGCGCAGTCTACTTGGAGAAGATAAATAACTTGTGGGTCACCACTACGAATCCTCGATTCTTGCAGGAAGATCCTTAGAGATTTCCCTGCAAGAGTTATACCGGATAATTTCATGCATGAACGACAATATGATGTGATCATAATTGGGGCTGGGTTGGGAGGTTTGCTTAGCGCAGCACAGTTAGTACAGCGTGGCAAGCGAGTAGCAATTGTAGAGCGACTTCCTCATAGCGGTGGGCGATTCACAGCAAAAACATTTCAGGGAGCCCAAATTAGCACGGGCGCTGTCCACATGGTCCCCTTTGGAAGTAGTGGTGTTCTAGCACGTATGCTGCATCGTCTGCGTGTACCGCACCGCTTTTTTGATGCTGATGTTTTCGGTTCGTTTCATGTCCATGGCAAGCAGATCCGCTCGCGCGGCTTGCTGGGGCTTTTCAAAGTTTTTGGCCCACGCCAGTTCTTCTGGTTTACCCGCATGGGCTATTTCATGTTTTTACGCCGTCTCCCAAAAGAACAACGGAGTTTACCCTTCGACGAATGGCTTGATCACCACATTGATGTAAAACGAAACCGTGAACTCGCATCTTTCTTCGCGTGTATCTCTCGTTTTGCCTTGAGCTTGGAACTTTGCCAGGTAAGCACAGAAGAAGTCATTAAAACTACGAAAAATATGTTGCGTTTTGGCGCTCCTGCGATAGTAGAAGGTGGTTGTGGCGCTCTAACGAAAGAATTAGAGCAATATATTCTTGAACGCGGAGGTGAGCTACGACTACATCACGATGTTTTGCAAATTTTACAAGAAGACAACCAGGTGATAGGCGTACGAGTCCGTGATAAGGCGAAGAGTGAAGAATCGCTTTTTCTAGCGCCTCTTGTCGTCAGTGACATTGGGCCGCGCTCGACAGATGCTTTGCTCCATAATCGGCAGATAACACAATCCGAGGTGTTGAAACAACAAGCAAAGGACTCAATTGATTCAGGGCCTGCTTGTGAAGCAATTGGTCTTAAAGTGCATGTGTTAAGCGATGTTTCTTTGATTCCACACAAAGGCATTATGTATTGCCTGGATACACAACGTATCGCTGGTATAGTGCAGCCAACAAACTTCGATCCAGGCCTGGCTCCGCCTGGAAAGCATTTACTTATCAGCCATCAGGTCATTCAGAGCGAAAACATCGAAGAGGAAAAGCGACTGGCGCTTGCCGACTTACGTTTGGTGTTTGGAGAATTATTTGAGCAGCATTGTCGTATCCTTACAATGAGTGCCTATCGCGGAGAATGGCCAGTCAATCGTATAGCGCAGGGCGCTGATGTTGCATCTCATACTCCAGTACAAGGTCTTTATTTGGTAGGGGATGCTGTGAAACCCTCTGGCTATCTCATGGTAGAGGGTGTTGCTCAGAGCGTTAATCAGTTTCTTGACCTTCTTGCTGAAGCCGAGAATGTAGGGGCGCAATTTATTGCGCCCAACAATGTTATTTCGCCGCCCTCGCGCCTGAATGCGCTTCGTTGGTTATGGGAGGCACCCGGAAATGCTGGAAAATCGTAAGGATATTAAAATCGTAAGGATATTCATGAATACATCTGCTCCATTTTATTTAATTGAAGGTGGCACCCCTCTCTATGGGAAAGTTCGTCTTAGCGGTGCTAAAAACGCTGTTACCAAATTGATTATTTCAACACTCCTGACCGATGATCTATGTGTCTTACGCAATGTGCCATTACTTGGTGATATGTATTTAACCATGGCGCTCTGTGAGAATGTCGGCTCGCAGGCGGAACTGGTAGATCATACGCTCTCCATACACACTCCCGGGATTCATTGTCCTATTATCTCTACCGAGGTAGGTGGTTTGAATCGTATGGCGATCATTTCTGTAGGACCACTGTTACATCGGTGTGGTGAGGCTGATATTCCTATGCCCGGTGGTGATCATATTGGAGCAAGGCCGATCGATTTTCATATCAACGGGCTGCAATTGATGGGTGCAAAAGTCGAAGAGCATGAAGGACGTTACCACATTAGTTCACCTGCTGGATTGCACGGAGCAACAATTCATCTACCTTTCCCTAGCGTTATGGCTACTGAGAATTTTCTGATCACTGCCTCCCTGGCAAAAGGTGTCACTATCATTGAAAATGCGGCCTTGGAGCCAGAAATCATCGACTTGATCAAATTTCTGCAAAAGATGGGCGCCATCATCGAAATTAAAGTTGATCGGAGAATAGTTATTGAAGGGGTAGATCACTTACATGGGGCTGTCCATACGCTCTTGAGTGACCGTAATGAGGCTGTTTCCTTAGCAATTGCAGCGTACCTGACGAAAGGTAATGTGTATCTTGAGGGGGCTCAACAAGAAACATTGCTGACGTTCTTGAATACCTTGTCAAAGATGCGACTGCGGTTCGACATAGACGACGAGGGTATCCGTTTTATTGGGGATGATCGTCCTCCTCCTCCTTTAGCGCTGGAAACCGATGTTCATCCAGGCTTTATGACTGACTGGCAACAACCTTTTACAGTGTTATTAACACAGGCAGACGGGCTATCAGTCATACATGAAACAATTTATGAGGATCGCTTTGGTTACACAACAGCACTTGCAAAGATGGGGGCGCACCTCGAGCAATATACCAAGTGCTTAGGCGAAGTGTCCTGTCGCTTTCGTGAGAAGCAATACAATCATAGCTGCTTAGTTCGAGGTCCTACGCCCTTGAGCGCCACAGTATTGGACATTCCGGATATTCGAGCTGGATGTTCCTATATCCTGGCTGCGCTCAGCGCCACGGGTACTTCGAAAGTATATGGCATTGAACATATCGAACGTGGTTATGAGGGCCTTCATTGTAAATTACAAAATCTGGGTGCAAGGATTGAACGGATAGCTGGAGATGCAGGCTGATCTGCATTCTAGCCTATCCAACTTGCACGCACCTCACGTAGCTGATCGGGTGTAAGAATGCGGAAGAGTATCAGCAGGCTCTCAAGATCATATTCCAAACCAATTGAGTGCAATTCCTGCCGAATTCGGCCAAGAGCACTGATCTGCGCTGTGGAGATTAAACCATAGCTAACAAGACTTGCGGCTAACAATTGATCTGGTGTTAAAAGCTTGAACATAAGTAAGATTTCGCCAAGCTGATAATTCATATCTACTCCACGTAACATTCGCTGAACGTACTGGGCAACCTCCAGGCGATTCTGTGGGACAAGATGACCTTCAAGTAATACACTGCCTAATGACCGAGTAGCTCGTCCACTAAGCAGAGGTATGCTAGGTTGGGCTTGTGGCGTTGGCAAAGAGGACATGGGAGGAAGGCTTTGTACAATATCGAGCAGTGTATCATCAGATGTGGTATCTGCTGATGGTGATTGGTTTTGTATTTCCTTTGGAACCAATCCGGGTATTTCAGCCAGAGCACTTGCAATAGCATCTTCTTCTCCAGCCTTAGTAGTGTAATCTCTTGCCTCAACATTCTGCAAATCAGTCATAACTGGTGACATTTCTTCTTGTGGTGTAACAATCGTTCTTGGTGCTGAATGCCAAACAGGCGATGATGTAGAAACTGTTGCAGCTTCCGACACAATTTCTGCTGATTGCGTCGATTGCGTTCCGATATATATGTTTCGGTACTCATGCTCTCGTTCGATAGGTATGTCCTCAATAGGTGAGGCACGTAAAGAAAGAGCACTTATAGAAGTGGCATCCGTCAGTTGAGTCTGTTGCAACACAGTACTTTGTGTGTGTGTTTTGACTCCATAGTTATTCATGTGATCTGTCTGGGATTGAGCTTGTTGTTCTACTGGATCAGTAAGTGACAAGGTGGGGGGCTTGAGAATACCCAGATCAGGAGAATCAGTTTCAGTGAGAAGACGCTCGTGTACCATTCGTGATAATTGAGCCAATCCTGACTCTTGTTCTTGTCGTACTGTTGTTCTGGATGAATTCTCTGGAGTAGAAGGTATATTCGGAGTTGCTTGCTTTTGCATCTCGACCTCATTATTGAGCAACTGCGAACCATTTTCTCTAGAACTTTGCATTTCCAGTGGTCTGATTGGACTTTCCTGAGTTTCAGTTGTTTGTTGAGTCGAAACTTGATTCTGAGGATTATTCGATCCCAGATTTGTTTCTGACGTAGGTGAAAAATTTCTACTGCTCGGATAAATTACTGCTCGGATCTTGTCTGTGAAACTAGGTGCAGGGTTACTGATCCTGTTTCTCCCAGCAGGTTTTATGGTTCCCCTTAAGGTCGAGTTCGAGGTCGTGGGTGTCGCTAAAGAAGGATTGGTTGACTGCACCGAAATAGAAGCTGTATCCTGTGTTGATGAGTCTTGTATACTCGCTCCAGCGGCAGATCTTTGTGAGAATGAGCCTGTAGTTGGCCCTGGAATGCGCGAACGCACTGCATCCACCAGGTTCATAATTCCCACCATGCCATCTACTTCTATATCGGTGAGCACTGTACGTGAGGCGTCTTCAGAATCATCAGAACCATATCCGGCAATATTCATACAACGGAATGTGAGAACTTGTACTCCACGGCCCCTTCTTTGCGTGTCCAGTGCCACCCAGAATTCACGTCGGCTCGCTGCTGGCTGCGCTAAATTAACCAGGACTAGACGTATTGGATTGCGGGCGATTGCATCGAAAACTTCGACTGCTGTGCGTGCTGGATGACATTCATATCCAGCGAGCTGAAACTCACTAACGAGTAATGTGGTAAGTTGTTGATCTCGTTCAAATAGGAGAATATGAGGTCCACCACTATTTATGTTCATAACGGCACTACCTCCGCTTGTTGTTCGCATTCTAACCCAATGGGTAAGTGGAGCCTGCAAGTCTCTTTGAAGTGCTCATATTGCAATGCGATGATACTCCGCTTTATCAGAGCCTATGAAATATTGGCTCCCTGAAGTATAGAATGCTTGTATGAAATACTACAGTTGACATTTTCGCTAGTATAGCACACAAATGTATCAAGGCATAGCAAATAGTCTTATTTGCTATGCCTTGATACAGAATTAGACATATCAACCACTTTGAGAAAGGTAGTTTAATCGGAGTATGACTCAACAAAGTAACCTCGATGCACGTCCAGTTATCGCTCTTATGACCGACTTCGGCATTGGTGATGGAGATGTAGGTGTAATGAAAGGCGTCATAGCAGGTATTACTCCTGATGCACATATCATTGATATTACACATAATATAGGGCCACAAAATGTCTCCTCGGGAGCGTGGATACTGGCTACCAGTTACCGCTACTTTCCCAAAAACACGGTGTTTGTCTGTGTTGTTGACCCCGGCGTTGGCAGTACTCGTGGGGCCATAGCATTGCATGCAGGAGATTGGTATTTTGTTGGACCTGATAACGGACTTTTCAGTTATGTCATGTCAGAACAGACCATTCATGCTGCCGTTCTACTCACAAACGCATCGTATCATCTCCCTACTATTAGTTCTACTTTTCATGGTCGCGATATTTTTGCACCCACGGGCGCCAATCTTGCGCGTGGTTTGACTGGCGTTTTCTTCGAACTTGGACCATCTGTAGATCCAGCAACGCTGAGCCGCCTTGAAGTAGGGAGAGTTGTTCGTGATGGAACTACTATCAATGCACACATCATTCATGTTGATAACTTCGGTAACCTGATCACAAGTATTCCACTCAACGTAGTGCCTGAACTTTATACTGCTTCACAGGTAAAAATCGTTTTCAAGGATAATGGTATAATTGTGGAACAGCTTCGGCAATATTTTGCAGAACGACCTGATGACGGGCAAGCATTTATCTATGGTGATAGTTCTGGCTATGTTGGAATTGCCGTGCGTAACAGCAATGCTGCCAAAACACTCGGTGTACCATTAGGCGCACCTCTTGTATTAAACATCTCAAAAGGATAAGTCTTTTTAAAACTAATTTGCTTCTTCATTCGTATTATAGAACAAGACGAATGTATCAGTTTACAAGTTTTGGTGATCGTTCGATTGCTCTTGACAGAGAACTATCTGTGCTGTATGCTACGATTACCAGCACGGTATACGTTTATACTTGTAGGTTTCGTCTCCCGTCTAGTTTAAGGTATGGGACCGAAATTGAAACGAAGTTTGAAACACCAGGGAGGTCATCTCCTGTTGGGTGTAGTTAAAAAAGGGGCTGGTTCACAACCTCGATTCGTCGAGAAGTTCACCTCCCGTATGGAAATAAATGGTAAGGGCTGGTTTTCCGCCTCGCATGTCGAGCAAGAAACCAGCCCTTTTGATAAATGCATCTTCGCGTTCAAAAGAACCATGCATAGTCGTCTTTTTATATCTACTCATCTTTTCAAGTGTATTATCCCAGCAGTTAGCAAAATCGGTCTAACGGCATAGAACAGAGAGGGTGACCTATGGATCTGGTTAAGCGGTTAGAGGAGTATAGAGATCGGGAACGTGAATTACAATGGGAAGGTACTTTTGCCCAGTATTTTGAAATTGCCACCAAAAAGTCAGAAGTGTCTCGGCTTGCTCATGAGCGCATTTATCATATGATTATGGATGCTGGCGTGGGGGTAAGTCGAACGGGAGAACCGCTTTTTAACTTTTTCAGTGATGAAATCTTTGGTATCGAGAAGCCTCTGCAACAGATTGTCGAGTATTTCCACTCCGCTGCTCAACGCCTGGAAGTGCGTAAACGAATACTGTTGCTTATGGGACCCGTTGGTGGTGGTAAATCAACGATTGTGTACTTGATCAAACGTGGATTGGAAGCATACAGCCGCATGAATGAGGGCGCTGTTTACGCCATCAAGGATTGCCCCATGCATGAAGAGCCACTTCACCTGATCCCAAATGATTTACGCGCGGATGTCGAGAAAGAGTTCGGCCTGTATATCGAAGGTGATCTCTGCCCTCATTGTCGCTATATGGTGGACACTCAATTCGTTGGACATATAGAAGATGTACCCATTAAACGACTCGCTTTCAGTGAGAAATATCGTGTTGGGGTTGGTACCTTTACTCCCTCAGACCCCAAGAGTCAGGATATTAGCGAGCTTGTGGGTGGTATTGATCTCTCTACCATTGGTGAAGTTGGGGTAGAAAGCGATCCGCGAGCCTATCGCTTTGATGGTGAGCTTAATATCGCAAATCGAGGCATTATGGAATTTGTAGAAATGCTGAAGACCGATGAGAAGTTCCTCTATGTGTTACTCACGCTCAGTCAGGAACAGAACATCAAAACCGGTCGTTTTAGCATGATCTACGCTGATGAAGTTGTTGTCAGCCACACAAATGAACATGAATACCAGTCGTTCGTTGGCAATAAAAAATCGGAAGCTTTGCAAGATCGCATTATTCTTGTCAAAGTGCCCTATAACCTGCGTGCCTCTGACGAAGTGAAAATCTACGAAAAACTGCTCAAGCAGAGTGCATTACAGAATGTGCATATTGCCCCTTATACACTACGTATAGCAAGCATTTTCGCCATCCTTACACGCCTCGAGCCATCAAAGAAGGCGGGTATGAGCCCCATGAAGAAGCTGAAGCTCTATGATGGGGAAGATATCGAAGACTTCAAGCAGAAAGATATCAAAGAATTGCAGGATGAAGCAATCCGCGAAGGCATGGATGGCATTTCCCCTCGCTATGTCATCAATCGCTTATCCAATGCGCTGGTCAAACAGAATACAACCTGCATCAATCCGATAGATGCGCTGCGTGCTTTGCGTGATGGACTCGATCAACACACAAGTATCACGCGTGAAGAACGCGAACGCTATCTGAACTTCATCCAGGAAGCGCGTAAAGAATACGATGAGATGGCAAAGAAAGAGGTTCAAAGGGCCTTTGTCTACTCATATGAAGAGTCGGCGCGCACGTTGCTGAACAACTATCTGGATAATGTTGAAGCATACTGTAATAAAACAAAGTTGCGTGACCCCATAACTGACGAGGAGATGGAACCTGACGAACAATTAATGCGTTCAATCGAAGAGCAAATAGGCATTACTGAAAATGCTAAGAAGTCTTTCCGCGAGGAGATTCTGATACGCATATCGTCACTGGCACGCAGAGGGCAGACCTTTGAGTACACCAGCCACGAGCGCCTCAAGGAAGCAATCGAGAAAAAGCTCTTCGCCGACCTGCGTGATGTTGTAAAAATTACGACATCAACTCGCACTCCTGACAAAGAGCAACTTCGAAAGATTAACGATGTTGTGAATCGCTTGATGGCGGAGCATGGATATTGCCATGTTTGCGCAAACGAGATCTTACGCTATACCGGTAGCTTGCTGAATCGATAATGGTTGGAGTGCGACGTAATGCCTTTCTCGTTGGTCGTAAGGTATGGTCCAGGCAGGTGGAAATAATGAGCAGACACCCTGGGCACTATAGATAGTATTCCAGCCATTTCTCAACTGGAAGGAGTTTGTTCCATGTCGGTCTCACAACACGATTGGTCATTGCACCGTAAGGGCCAGGTTGATCAAGAACGCCATAAAGAGAAAATTCGCGAAGCTATAAAGAAAAATTTAGGAGATATTGTCAGCGAGGAAAGCATTATTCTCTCCGATGGCAAGAAAGTAGTCAAGGTGCCGATTCGCTCCCTTGATGAGTATCGTTTCCGCTACGATCCCGGTCGTCAGCAACATTCCGGTGAAGGCAATGGGAAGAGTAAAGTCGGAGATGTGATAGCTCAGGAACCCAGACCTGGTAGAGGCAAAAAGGGTGATGCAGGTAAAGAAGCGGGCTACGATTACTATGAAGCAGAAATCACTATGGAGGAACTCGCAGAACTGATCTTTGAAGATCTAGGTCTTCCTAATCTTGAAGAGAAACGCCAGCAAGAACTCCAGACTGATTCAGTGCGCTTCACCGATGTACGCAAAAAAGGGCCCCTGACAAATCTTGACAAAAAACGCACTATTATGGAGAACATGAAGCGAAACGCATCCAAAGGCGATCCAAAGTTCAAAGATATCAAGTCAGATGACCTGCGTTTTAAGGTCTGGGAACCAACGATTCGCTATCAATCCAACGCTGTCGTGATGGCCATGATGGACGTGTCAGGCAGTATGGGGGAGTTTGAGAAATATATCGCACGAAGCTTCTACTTCTGGATGGTGCGTTTTCTGCGCACAAAGTACAACAACGTGCAGATTGTCTTTATCAGTCATCACACAGAAGCTAAAGAAGTTACCGAAGAAGAGTTCTTCCATAAAGGTGAAAGCGGAGGCACACAGGTATCCTCAGCTTACGAACTTGCTTTAGAGATAATCAGAGAGCGATATAACCCTGATGACTGGAACATCTATCCTTTCCACTTTTCCGATGGAGATAATTTACCCTGGGACAACGATCGTTGCGTACAATTAGTTACCAGACTCATGGAGCTTTGTAACATCTTTGGCTATGGCGAAATTCGCGAGGGGCATTATCGCTCGCCTAGTACATTGATGTCAGCTTATAATAAAATTTCCGACAGGAAATTTACTGCTGTGACTATCTCAGATAAGAAAGAAGTCTACCCTGCCCTGCGGAAATTTTTTGCTCAACGCGATCCTGTTTCCGCAATGTAACTTCTAGATAGAGGGAGCTTCCTCATGGCAGGTAATGAAATAGAACGTTTACGTGATGCGATTGATCATGCCTGGGACCAGGCGCTAAAATTTGGATTGGATCCATTTCCTACACACTTCGAGTTAGTCCCTGCTGCTATAATGTACGAATTCGCTTCGTATAGCTTACCCGGTCGTTTCAGCCACTGGACTCATGGAAAAGCATACCATCGTCAGAAGATGCAATATGACTTTGGGTTGAGCAAAATCTATGAAATGGTCGTTAACACCAATCCTAGTTATGCCTTCCTGATGGAAATGAACGATTTGCTACAAAACACATTTGTAGCAGCACATGTCTTCGGGCATACTGACTTTTTCAAGAACAATGCCTACTTCCAACATACTTCACGACGCATGATCGACAAGGTGAGTATTCATGCAGAGCGTATAGCCAGGTATGAGTTCGATCACGGCAAAGCGGAAGTTGAGCGTTTCCTCGATGCTGTCCTTTCGATTCAAGAACATGTAGACTATAACCTGTTTATTCGTGATGAACCCGACGAGAAGGAAGAAAAATCCGTCGCGCAGGTAACGAGCGAGTATGATGATCTTTGGGGATTGGAAACAAAAGCGAAAAAGGCAGAGGAGGAACGCCAGAAACGATTGCGTAAACCACCCAAATTTCCGGAGAAGCCAGAGAAAGATATCTTACAGTTTATGATTCTCCATGCTCCGCACCTCGAGTCCTGGCAGCGTGACATCATCGAGATTGTCCGTACGGAGATGCTTTACTTCGTGCCTCAAATGCAGACTAAGGTGATGAACGAGGGCTGGGCCAGTCTATGGCACTCTAGAATCATGCGGGAATTAGGTGAAACTGGGGTAATCTCAGACTCTGAAACCATTGAGTTTGCTCAATTGCACTCTAGTGTGCTCTCTCCCTCGCCAACTTCACTCAATCCCTACTATCTAGGATTCAAGATGTTTGAAGATATCGAAAGACGCTGGAATAACCCAACCAAGGAGGAGCAGGAGCGACTGGGTCGCCAACCTGGCATGGGCAATCAGAAGATCTTCGAAGTACGCGAGCTAGATAACGATGTCTCTTTCTTGCGTAATTACCTGACAGAAGACCTTGTGAAGGAACTTGATCTCTACCTTTATCGAAAAGAAGGTGATGAATGGGTTATCGTGGAGAAAGATTGGCAGAAAGTACGAGATGGGATTGTAGCCAGCCTGACCAATTTCGGTTATCCATACCTGGTTATTGACAACGGCGACTATCGTGGGAATAGTGAGCTGTATATCAAGCATCTCTTCGAAGGTCAGGAACTTGACCTTGTCTATGCAGAGAAAACGCTTCAGCATGTCTATCAGTTGTGGGGTCGCCCCGTACATCTAGAGACGGTTTACGAGGATAAGCGCATTCTCCTTAGCTACGATGGCGAGCGAAATACGAAGAGTACCCTGGAAAAGTAACCTTTCCCAAGTCAACAGCACAATTATGATGATTAACAAATAACGCAGACAGCCGTAGGTGCCAATAATGATTTTTAACGTTCAAGATCGGTAAGAGGATCTGTCGCTACGATCAAGCCTGTCATCATTCGCTCCCCCTTGTCATTCTGAGCGTGAGCGAAGAATCTCGGTTCCCGGCAAGTGAGATCCTTCGCTGCGCTCAGGATGACAACCTCTTACCGATCTTGGTTGTGAAAATTCATTATCAGCTTTCCGTTCCGTTCACGATACCTCTCCTATTTTGTTAATTCAAAAGATTATGCTCCTGCATTTCATAACCATGAAATGCAGAGTATTTCTCGCTGCCAACCGTCAAACCGTTACTTAAGTCATTGACATACTTTGTATCGCTCAATATACTAGCTCTAAAGCTAGGAAGATACATTATCATCAAAACATTGGTAATCAATCAATAAATTTTTGTTTGTAATAAAAACACAGAACTATTCATATTGGAGAATAAGATGACAACAATTCCTATCTACACGGTTGGTTATGGGAATCGCTCAATTGATGATTTTGTCAAGCTCCTTCAGGATTATAACATCAAGTTCCTGGTAGATATCCGCTCTCAACCCCATTCGCGTTTCAGCCCTGCTTTCTCTAAAGATGCACTGGATAAACGAATGAAGCAGCATCACATGCAATATATATTTATGGGTGATACATTAGGTGGGCGACCCAAAGACAGCAGTTGTTACGTAGATGGCAAAGTTGATTACGCAAAGGTTCGTGAAAAGTCTTTTTATCAAAAAGGAATCAGCTATCTTCAAACCGCCTGGGGAAAGCAGCTACGTATTGCCCTTATGTGTAGCGAAGCTAAACCGCAAGAGTGCCATCGTACCAAATTGATCGGCAATACCCTTGCTGAGCAAAACATTGATGTAGTTCATATTGATGAAACAGGTGCAACCAAGACGCAATTACTGATAAACCAGATAATACAGGTGTTCAAGAATGAATAACCGACTCTTTTATCCCAAGAGTGGTTATTAACAAATAACAAAAAAGTTGGACAATCTAAAGCAATCCCGAAATGTAGTACGGGGTTATTGGCTTCCAAATAAACCCTTGAATTTAACCCAGAAGAATGATAAACCATACAATCAAATCAAGCATGACATATTTAATCACTACCAGGGAACGCTATCGATACCGTATGTAGGTTTTGCTAACCCAATCCAGCATATTCCTGCTAATACTCTGCTACGTGTTTCACTTGCTCGTTGGTGGATGCCATCTGGAGTAGACGAGGGAAGATGCTATCTACAGCTTTCCAGTTGGTATTTATAAAACCAGAGAGCTTCGTAATTTAGGAGTTCACTGCAAAGATATGGCAAGCTATTGACGAGCGCGTTACCATTAGAAGCAGAAGAATTGCTGTTTCCTTTCTAATCTGATCGAATCAATCAGGAGAGATTGTCATGATAATCTTACTACTGGCTCTCATCGGCGCACTTCTTGTTATGGCCATACTGAGTATTGGTCGACTTGCTTTTGGTCGACGTGAACTGTTCATCGCCCGAAAATTTGTCAGATGGTTCTTAGGATACTTTATCTTCAATTATTTCTTTTGCTTATTGATCCTCTATGTCTCTGAGCCTGCATTAACCGGCCCCTTTGGAGGATGGCAATGGATATTACTCCCGCTGGTCATCAGCAGCATTGCAAATCTCTTCGCATTTGTTCGCCCGATGCTAGGCACGTTAGAAGATGTCGCAGCCGCCAGCCAGGGACGGCGCCAGGCACGTAACAACCCCATCTCACTACCAACAGAAGCTTCGCGGGGAGCAATTGCGGCAGGTATTTTTGGTTTGGTGATAGCCGCCACTATCGGCATTGTCGTCGCGGGCCTGATTGTTGTATTTACAACATGGTTCGATACTAATGCCAAAGCGCTGGCAGCTATCCCAAAAGTAAAAGTAGAGACTCAAAGCACCCCATTGATAGCTACTGATCCTAATCATATCGTCCTGGTCAGCCAGGGTGTTGCCGCTTTCAAAGGTCAGCAGATACTCGGCTCCAACGGGCAGAATCTGGGTTCATCATACAGCATTGATTCTGCTAGTTACACAATACAATCTATCAGCCATCACCTTTATTATGTTGCTCCATTGACCTATAACAATATCTTCATCAACCTGGCCAATTCTTCAACACCTGGTTTTGTGGTTGTTGATGCAGAAAATCCCCAGGCACAACCTAAATTACATACCGGCCCGAGTGACTCAATAGCCTATCTTCCAGGAGCTATCCTCAATCAAGATTTGATCCGCCACGTCTACTTGAGTGGCTATACATATGGCAGGCTTGTTGATCCAACTTTGGAACTCGATGACAGCTTTCATCCATACTGGACGATTTCTCTCATGCAGCCGACGCGCGGCTATACCGGCGATGTACTGAGCCAGGTGCTGATTATGGATGCGCATACGGGAGTCATCACCGTATATGCACCGAATAGAGTGCCGCTGTGGGTAGATCGTGTTATGCCCTCCGACACTGTGACGCAGTACCTGTCATGGTGGGGATTGTATCATGCAGCTCCCTGGTTCAATCCCTCCGGAGCTGGCCAGCAATCACCTGTAACCCCAACCCAATTGCTCTATAACAATGCCGATCGACCTGTCTGGCTCGTTGCAATGACTTCGTCATCTACCAATGATAACTCCAGCACAGGTGTCTTCCTATTTGATACACACAAGAACGAGGCTCACTTCTACCCCCAAGCGGCCGGTGTAGGTATCGGTGGCAATGTACAAAATACCTTCCAATCTACACGGGCCAATATACTGCGTTACAATGTGGATACATATCAGTTGTACCAGATATGTGGACAACCAACCTGGGTTGCCATTTACAGCAGTGGAAGCATTTACCAGGATGTGGGTGTTCTTTATGCGAAGTTACTGAACGGGAGTAATGTGCAATTTGAAACAACACTCAGTTCGGCGCTGGCTGATTACAAACTCCGGCTTTCACAACAAAACATTTCAAATACTTGCGCAAGCACAAATCTTGGAGGAACTCAGCATACTATATCTGGGAAGGTATTGCGTATATCAGTAGTA
>WNFW01001056.1_pt2 | contig 28850 bp, 24 predicted proteins | sample 5400131 | NCBI WGS metagenome assembly WNFW01 (sample SAMN13153362, study PRJNA577476) | soil metagenome | isolation source: 20 cm soil or saprolite under grassland replicate 1 | place: USA:California | collected 2016-06-15 | reverse complement strand
ATCCGCTTCTTGATCTCCCGAAGCGACGCCGCCCACAACGCAAGCGTCTCCTCTATCGACGCTGCCCGCGTCCACGATCTCCGAATCATGGTTGCCCATAGATTCAGAAGCCTTCCGAAAACACAACTGTAATGCTAGGCGCGATGTGAATGCCGCGGCAAGTGGGACAATTAATCAGGTCTGCTGACCGTACCGATGGCCGTTGCTGCAGGTGCCATCGCGGCCGCGTCCTAGCCGCTGTCGCGCAGCACTAGCTCGAAGCCGAGATCGATGTGGCGCGGCCCTTCGCGCGTCAGCATCAGTTTTGCAGCGGTGCGGCCGATCGCGTCGCCATGGACGCGGATAGTGCTGAGTGTCGGCGCAATCAGCCGGCCCATTTCCAGATCGCCCAGCCCGATCACTGCAACGGGCTGCTCCGAGGCTGGACCGTCGCGCAGCAACCCGGCGGCTCGCAGTCCCGACATGAAGCCGATGGCATGGGCGTCATTGGCCGCGAACACCGCGTCCACACCGGGCAGGTTTGCCAGCGCGGCGACACTGCCCGAGGCGTTGCGCTCCAGAATCAACCGGCGCGGCAATTTCGCTCCGGCTTGCAGCAGGGTTTCCTTGAATCCGTTCCAGCGGCGTGTCGCCCTGGGATCGTCGCCGCCGATGAACGCCAGCTCCCGCCGGCCTTGCGCCATCAGATGCCGCGCGACCGCGACGCCTGCCTGGTAATTGTCGAAACCGGCAACCGCGTCGATCGGCGCCGGCGGAATTTCCCAGGTTTCGACCACCGGAATGCCCGCGCGCCGCAGCAGCCGAGCACCATCCTCGGTCGCCGGCGATCCCACCATGATGATCGCTTCGGGGCGGCGCGACAGCAACGCCGAGAGCATGTGATCTTCCCGCGCGGCGTCGTAGCGCGACTGCGCCAGGATCACGGCGTAGCCGAGCGGCTCCAATTCGTCGGACAGGCCCTGCACGGTATCGGCAAATATCGAATTCGCGATCGTCGGCACCAGCACGCCGACCGAGCGGGTGCGGGCGCTGGCCAGCGAACCCGCTACCTGGTTCGGCACGTAACCCAACTCACGCATCGCGGCCTCGACCCGGCCCCTTGTCTCGGCCGCAACGAGGTTGGGCAGACGCACCACCCGGCTGACGGTGATCGACGATACGCCAGCCAGCTTGGCCACGGCGGACAGGGTCGGGGCGGAAGGCGGCGCGTCGGGCTCAAGGGTGCTCATCGGCGCGAAGTCTAGCGAATGCAGGGCAGAAATGCACGAATAGGCTTGCCTATCGCAAATGATAGCGCTATCATTTGACCTGCGTCAAGCCCATCGGAGCAGCCGGAATGATTTCAGACAGCGATGTTGAGGCCTATCGGCGCGACGGCGTGATCGTGGTGCCCGATGTGTTGGGCTCGGATACGCTTGAACAGATCCGATCGGTGATCGCGGAATTGGTGGCCGGATCGGCCAAAACCCTCGAACATACCGATGTCTACGACCTCGAACCGGGCCATACGGCGGAAAGCCCTCGGGTTCGCCGGATCAAGGCGCCGCAAAAAGTTCACCCCTTGTTCGACGAGGTCGTGCGCAGCGCAGCGGTACTCGACATCCTGAAGAAACTGATCGGCCCTGACTTGAGGCTGCACGGCTCCAAGCTCAACATGAAGTCGGCGCATTACGGATCGCCGGTGGAATGGCATCAGGACTGGGCGTTCTATCCGCACACCAATGACGACATTCTCGCCATCGGCGTGCTGCTCGACAATACCGATCTTTCCAACGGGCCGATGCTGGTCACGCCCGGCACGCATACCGGCGAGGTCTGGAATCATCACGGCGAGGATGGTTGCTTCGCCGGCCTCATTGATCCCGACACCATCAAAAGCGAGATCGATCGCGCGGTGCCTTGCATGGGCCGCGCCGGCAGCATGTCGTTCCATCACGTCCGGGCCTTGCACGGCTCCGCCATGAACACCTCGGATCGTCCGCGCAACCTGCTGCTGTATGAAGTGGCCGCGAGCGACGCCTGGCCGCTGATGGGGGTGAAGGATTTCGACGAGTTCAACAGCTGCTTGCTGTCAGGCGATCCGGTCATCGAGCCGCGCATGACCGACGTTCCCGTGCGCATGCCGCTGCCCCCGGCCAAGCGGCAGGGATCGATCTACGAAACCCAGTCGGCGGCGAAGAAGTCGTATTTTACCCGCGCGGCGTAATTTTGCGCGCGCCATCCGTGGGCGCCGACTACCAACTGAAAAAACAATGACAAAAAAGCAAAACGGGGGAAACGATGATGGAGATGACAGCCGATAGAGCCTGGCGTTCGCGCTTGCGCGTGATCCTTGCGGCCAGCATTGGGTCCGCGCTCGAATGGTACGACTTCTTCCTGTACGGCACCGCCGCGGCGCTGGTGTTCGGCGATCTGTTCTTTCCGAAGAGCGACCCGGTGGTCGGCACGCTGCTGGCGTTCCTGACCTTCGGGGTCGGCTTCGTGGTGCGGCCGCTCGGCGGCATCCTGTTCGGCATCATGGGCGATCGCTTTGGACGCAAGCCTGTGCTGGTGGCGACGCTGTTGATGATCGGCGTCGGCACCACGGCGATCGGCCTGCTGCCGACCTACGCGCAGATCGGCTATTGGGCGCCGACGCTGCTGGTCGCGATGCGCGTGGTGCAGGGATTGGGCGCCGGCGCCGAATATGGCGGCGCGGTGATTTTCCTGGTTGAAAACGCACCGCCGCGTCATCGCGGCTTCTGGGGCGGCTTCGCGCCGCTCGGCGTGTCGGTCGGCAATCTGCTCGCGGCCGGCGCCTTCGCGCTGGTGACGCTGCTGCCGCGCGACGACCTGATGTCGTGGGGCTGGCGCCTGCCGTTCCTGGCCAGCTTCCTGCTGATTCTCGTCGGCATCTTCGTTCGGCTGCGCATCGCCGAAACGCCCGTGTTCACGGAAGCAGTGGTTGCGCGCGGCAAGATCGAACGCAATCCGGCGATGGAAGCGCTGCGCCGGCATCCCAGGAACTTCATGGTGGTGCTTGGCGCACGGCTGGCCGAGAACGGTCTCGGCTATTTCTTTCCGGTGTTCGGCCTGAGCTATGTGATCACCACGCTGGGCGTGCCCAAGTCCGAGGCCCTGAGCGCGCTGATGCTCGCCTTTGTCATCGAGCTATTCGCCATTCTCGGATTTGCCGCACTCTCGGATCGTGTCGGCCGGCGACCGGTCTATATGTTCGGCGCGCTGGCCGGCGTGGCGCTGGCGTTTCCATTCTTCTGGATGGTCGGCACCAAAGAGTGGATATGGATCGCGCTGGCCTTCATCCTTGCACGTGCCGTGGTGACGGCCGCGATGTTCGGACCGCAGGCTGCCTATTTCGCCGAGCTGTTTCCCCCTCAACGTCGCTTTGCCGGCTTTGCCTTCGCACGCGAACTGGGTTCGATCCTGGCCGGCGGTCCGGCACCGTTCATCGCCACCGCGCTGGTGGCATGGGCCGGCACGTGGTGGCCGGTCGCGTGCTATGCGGCGCTGCTTTCCGTACTCACGGCATTCGCCGTCTGGTGCGGGCCTGAGACCTACGAGGAGAACATCACGGTCGATAATACATCCGACGGCGCGATGCACGCGGCGGCCGTGCCACTGCAGGCCTAGGCCGCACGCAGGCGATGGCGCAGCAACTCCGTATCCTGCAGTCGCTGTGGGCGATGGAGCGGCGGCGGGCGGATGAGCCGGAGCGGTCGATCGACAGGCAGCTCGCGATGATCCGCGACGCCGGTTTCGATGGCGCCGGCGTACGTTTCATCGACCCGGCTTTCGCCACCGACGTTACGTCGTTCTTGCGCGCGCACGGCATGATCTGGCAGGCGCAGTGCTATCCAACCTCGGTCGACGATCTCAAACCGGTGCTGGAACTGGTGGGGCGGTGTGGGGCCGACAATGTCAACCTGCAGCCCAACGTGCGGCCGCAGCGGTTGGAGGCCCGCATTCCCCTGCTCGAGGGATGGCGGCGGCTGGCGGACGAGGCCGGCGTCGCCGTGCATGTGGAAATCCACCGCGACCGCATGACCACTGATCTGTTCTTCACGCTGCAACTCTTGGATTGCTTTCCTGATCTGCGGCTGACGGCGGACGTTTCGCATTACCTGGTGGGGCGCGAATTCGCCTGGCCGGTGGACGAGGTCAATCACGCCATGATCAGACGCATTCTCGACAACAGCTGGGGCATTCACGGACGGATCGCCGCGTGGCACATCCTTCGAGACGGCGCTTTCGCGCCTCCTCATCAGGATGAGGACCGCCAAACCCTCATGGTGAGGAGCGCGGCAACGTCGCGCGTCTCGAACCATGTGGCCCACTGGATGCGCGTCATGATCCTATGGCTCAGCATCGTCTTTGCGAGGAACACTTGCGACGAAGCAATCCAGTCTTTTTGTCGCAGCAGTTTCTGGATTGCTTCGCGGGAGCCTGTCATCGGGCGCGCATTCGCGCGACCCGTTGGCTCGCAATGACGTCGCGGAAGCGCTGTCACTCTCAACCGTCGTCGCCCACGAAGGCGAGACCCGGTGGCGGGGTATGACGGATGGGTGCAAAGCAAGGTCCTCAGGGACGATTTTTATGGTTCCCCTTCTCGCACCAACTCCGCTAAATTACCTTGCAACAAGACCAAGGCGTCCGGGGAGGACAGATCGTGTACAAGGGGCGTGTCGTTTTCGGCGCCATGGACGAGGTCCTGTTCGGACGCCCGGCGGCCGAAGCTGTTGTCGAGCAGATGGACCGGCTGCGCGCGGCCCGGGCGTTTCTGATGGTCAGCGGTACCCTCAACCGCGAGACCGATGAAATTGAAAAGATCAGAAAGGCGCTCGGGGCCCGTTGCGTGGCGACGTTCGATGCGATGCCGCCGCACACGCCGCGCGAGGCCGTGATCGCAGCCTCCGAACAGGCCCGCAACGCCGACGCCGACCTCATCGTCACGGTGGGCGGCGGCTCGATCACCGACGGCGCCAAGGCGGTGCAGCTTTGCCTCGCCAACAATGTTCGCACCGCCCTGGACATCGACAGGATCCGCGCCAGCAAAGGCGTCTCGCCTGACATGACGGCGCCGACCGTGCGCCAGATCAGCGTGCCCACCACGATCGCCGGCGGCGAGTTCAGCGCCATCGCCGGTGTCACCAATCAACAGACCAAGGTCAAGGAAACGCTGCGCCATCATCTGTTGATGCCGCGCGCGGCGATCCTCGATCCCGCGGTGACCGTGCACACGCCGGAATGGCTGTGGCTTTCGACCGGCATTCGCGCCGTCGATCATTGTGTCGAAGGCCTGTGCTCGCGCGAGGCTCACCCTTACGCCGACGCGCAGGCGCTGAAGGGGCTTTCGATGCTGACGCAGGCGCTGCCGCGCGTGAAGGCCGATCCTGATGATCTCGATGCCCGGATGGATTGCCAGATCGGCACCTGGCTCTCGATGGGGCCGTTGTCCGCCGGCATCCCGATGGGAGCCAGTCACGGCATCGGTTACGTACTCGGCGCCGTCTATAACGTGCCGCATGGCTACACATCCTGCGTGATGCTGCCGTCGGTGATGCGCTGGAACAGGGCGGACAATGCCGAGCGTCAGGCGCTGGTATCGGCGGCGATGGGACGACCCGGCAAGGACGCCGCTGACGTGCTGGACAGATTCATCCGCGGCCTTGGAATGCCCCGCAGCCTGCAGGAGGTCAGCATAGGTCCGGAGCATTTCGACCGCATCGCGGAGCAGGCGATGGCAACGCCGTGGATCCCACGCAATCCGCGCAAGATCGATGGCCCGGCGCAGATCCGCGAGATTCTTCTCTTGGCCGCATAAAACTTGGCCGCATAAAAAAATTTGGAGACGCGATGTACACCGGCAAGCATGCTCATCTCCGTCCGCTGCAACCCGCTTTCATCATGGCGGGCACCGGCGAGACGGTGACCTATGCCGAACTCGAGGCGCGCAGCAATCGGCTGGCGCATCTGTTTCGCAATCGCGGCCTGAAGCGGCTCGACCACTACGCCATCTTCATGGAAAACAACAACCGCTACCTCGAGGCCTGCGGCGCGGGCGAAAGGGCGGGGCTCTATTACACCTGCGTGAATTCGTATCTGACTCCGAGCGAACTCGCCTACATCCTTACCAACAGCTGCTCACGCATCCTCATCACCTCGAAGGCCAAGCTCGATGTCGCGCGCGAGGCGATCGAGCAGTGCCCCAAGGTCGAGCTTTGCATCGTCGCCGACGGTGACGGCGAGAGCGAGCGCATTGTCGGCCTGCGAGAGGCTACGTCTGGGCTGCCCAAGACGCCGATTGCCGACGAGAGCCTGGGCACCGCGATGCTTTATTCGTCGGGCACGACCGGCCGGCCGAAGGGCATCCTGCGCCCGTTGTCCGAGCAGCCGCCGGCCCAGCAACTTCCCATGTTCGAATTCCTGGTAAAGCTCTGGCAGTACCGCGAGGGCATGATCTATCTGTCGCCGGCGCCGCTTTATCATGCGGCACCGCAGGCCGCCGTCAATCTGACGATCCGCGACGGCGGCACCGCCATCATCATGGAGAGCTTCGATCCGGAGCGTTACCTCGAACTGGTCGAGAAATGGGGCATCACCCACAGCCAGCTGGTGCCGACGATGTTCTCGCGCATGCTGAAGCTGCCCGAGCAAACCCGAAAACGCCACGACCTGTCGTCGCTAGAGATCGCAATCCACGCCGCGGCGCCCTGCCCGGCGGCGGTGAAGGACGACATGATAAAATGGTGGGGACCGATCATCCACGAATATTACGGCGCCACCGAAGGCCTCGGTTTCACCGCCTGCAACAGCGCCGAATGGCTGGCGCACCGGGGGACGGTCGGCAAGGTGCTGCTCGGCGATCTGCACATTCTCGATGAGAACATGCAGCCCTGTCCGATGGGCACGACGGGCACGGTCTGGTTCAAGACCGCCTCTCCTTTTGAATATTTCAACGATCCTCAAAAAACCAAGGAGGTCCGCTCGCCGGACGGCAGCATGAGCACGGTCGGCGACGTCGGCTATGTCGATGGCGACGGCTTTCTCTATCTGACCGATCGCGCGACCTTCATGATCATCTGCGGCGGCGTCAATATTTATCCGCAGGAATGCGAGAACCTCCTGATCACCCATCCCAAGATCGCGGACGCCGCCGTGTTCGGCGTTCCCAATCCTGATCTTGGCGAGGAAGTAAAAGCTGTCGTGCAACCCATGCCGGGGATTCTGCCGGGGCCGGATCTCGCCGAGGAACTGATGTTGTTCTGCAGCCAATCGCTGTCGTGCCAGAAGGTGCCGCGCTCGATCGACTTCGAGGCGGAACTGCCGCGGCTGCCGACCGGGAAACTCTACAAGCGGTTGTTGCGGGATCGCTACTGGGGCGAGAAGACCTCCCGGATTTTGTGAACGCGGCCTGCGTGGTCGCTGTGATGTTGAACGGCACCTGTGCTTTGTGCCAATATTGGAGATCATTCGATGACCACGTCGATGGGCGCCGGGAGCCCAGAATCCAGGAGCCCAGAATCATGTTCTCTGGTCTTTGAGCTTGATCAACGCCTGGTGCCTCAAGCGGTGGACGCCGCGTGTCAATTCATCAACCGGCTATGGGGGGAAATGCTATGAACGTGCCAGTCCGGGCGGGCTCCCGCTCACGGCCTTCCGATTCACCACGCGGTTTGGCACTATTGCGCGATCCGCTGCTTAACAAGGGCACCGCTTTCACCGAGCAGGAGCGCGACGCGCTGGGATTGCGGGGCCTGTTGCCCGCGCACGTGTTTTCGATGCAGGCCCAAGTCGAGCGTGTGATGACCAATCTGCGCACGCTGCCAACTGACCTGGCAAAATACGTGGCACTCAACGAGCTGCACGACCGCAATGAGGCGCTGTTCTTCCGCGTCGTATGCGACAACATCGATGAAATCCAGCCGCTGATCTACACCCCTACGGTGGGCCTTGCCTGCCAGAGGTTCGGCTACATCTTCCAGCGGCCGCGCGGTTTGTTCATCGGCGTCAGTGATCGCGGGCATATCGCCGAACTGCTGCGTAACTGGCCTCATCCGGCAAAGCTTATCGTCGTGACCGATGGCGAGCGCATCCTGGGTCTCGGCGATCTCGGCGCCAATGGCATGGGCATTCCGGTCGGCAAGCTATCGCTTTATTCCGCCTGCGCCGGCATCCACCCGGAGCTCTGCCTGCCGGTGATGCTGGATGTCGGCACTAATAACGAGGCCCTGCTGAATGATCCCTATTATATCGGTATGCGCCAAAGACGTCTAAGCGGTGCCGCTTATGACGCATTTGTTGACGAATTCGTCACCGCAGCACGCGAGGTTTTCCCCGGCGCGCTGATCCAGTTCGAGGATTTTGCCAATCACTCGGCCTTCCGTCTTCTGCACAAATATCGCGACAGGATACCCGTCTTTAACGACGATATTCAGGGAACGGCGGCCGTCGCGCTTGCGGGTCTGTTCTCGGCACTGCGCGCGACCCGCGGCAAGCTCACCGAGCAGACCGTGCTTTTCCTCGGCGCGGGAGAGGCCGCAACCGGTATCGCCGACCTCATCGTTTCGGCCATGGTAGCCGAAGGGGCAACCGAAGCCGAGGCCATCAGCCGCAACTGGCTCGTGGACTCTCGCGGTCTGGTGGTCAGGAATAGGCCGAACCTCACCGAGCACAAGCTTCGCTACGCCCATGATCAGACAGCGATCGGCGACTTCCTGACCGCGATCAACACGCTCAAGCCGACCGCGATCATCGGCGTCGCAGCGGTCGGCGGCGCCTTCACCCCTGAGGTGCTTCAGACCATGGCGCGGATCAACGATCGACCGATCGTGTTTGCCCTCTCCAATCCGACGTCGAAGGCCGAATGCTCCGCCGAGCAAGCTTACCGGCACACTGGCGGCCGCGCGCTATTCGCATGCGGCAGCCCGTACGATCCGGTGCAACTCGACGGCAAGACATTCGTGCCGCGCCAAGGGAATAATTCTTACATCTTCCCCGGCGTCGGTCTAGGCGCGATCGCGAGCGGCGCGCGGCTGGTGACTGACGAGATGTTCATGGTCGCAGCGCACGCGCTGGCGCATCTCGTGAGCGAGACCGACATCGAGCAGGGCAGCCTGTATCCGGCATTACCTCGAATCCGCGAGGTCTCGGCCCACATCGCCGAGGGAGTTGCCGAGATCGCTTATAAACGCGGTCTCGCGACCGGGCACCGCCCGAATGATCTGATGACGTACATTGAGTCGCAAATGTACGACCCGCATTATTGACGTGACCTGGCCCGTTGCTGATAAAATCATGGAGAACTAGCCAATGGACGTCGTGCCGCTAGGTCCGGGATTTGCCGCCGAACTGCGCGGCGTCACGCTCGCGGATGTCGCTTCCGACGATGCGACCTACACTGGGGCACGCGTGGCCTTCGAGGAACATTCGGTGCTGGTGTTGCGCGGCCAGGAGGTGACCGACGACTTGCAGCTGGCATTTTCGCGCCGCTTCGGCCCGCCGGAAGTCACCAAGGTCGGCTCGCTGGGTACCGGCAGCCATTTCGTGATCCTGAGCACCATCGGCCCCGACGGCAAGGTGGTGCCTGCGGATCACCGGCAGGCCATGCGCAGCAAAGCCAACCAGCTTTGGCATACCGACTCTTCGTTCAAATCCGTGCCGGCGCTGGCGTCGATCCTTTCGGCGCGAATCATTCCGGCGCGCGGCGGCGAAACCGAGTTCGTCTCGACCCGCCTCGCTTTCGAGCGGCTCGACGCAGCCTTGCGCAACCGGCTGGAGAATTGCTTTGCCTGGCACGACTACGCGCATTCGCGCAGCCAGATCGCGGCTGGCCTCGCGAGCCCCGAAGAGCGCGCGGCGCTGCCGCCGCAATGCTGGCGCATGGTGTGGAAGAATCCGATCAACGGCCGCGGCGCGATCTACCTTGCCTCGCATGCCTATGCGGTCAAAGGCCTGGAGGCAGCGGCGGGGAAGAAGCTGATCGACGAACTGATGCAGGCCGCGACCGCGCCCGGCTTGAGCTACCTGCACCAATGGCGCAAGGGCGACGTCGTGATGTGGGACAACCGCGCGACCATGCATCGTGGACGGCCGTGGCCTGCGCACGAGGCGCGCCTGATGGTCCGCACCACGATCTCCGCGACCGAGGCGGATGGCGTTGACAGCATGCGCTTGCCGTCATTGCAAGCCGCGGAATAGAAGCGGCCCTGGTTTATGGGCAAGACGAAGCAATCAGATCCAGTGGGAGTCTATCAAAATACAACGCCGAGACGTCGACCGGCGGTCCAGACAGTCCGGCAGCGCTTCTTGGTGGGGCCGAATACCAATTCAAATCGATTGGGCAGTTTGATCTGCGGGTCGACTTCGAGGCAGGCGCCGCCAGGGGAATAGTCGATGACGTGGCAATCAACCACCGGGGCTCTCGGACCAATGATTATTAACGCGAGCAAACCGTCGCGGATACATTGCCTTACCCTATCCATCATCTGACACGCAACGGGCAGATTCACAGACTATCCTGAACATTTCGTTTCAGTTTGCGGTTACCGGCGCACTTGATGCGGCGATCATTAAAAAATCCACAGCGATGTCACGTCGTCCTTGATCGATAAGCAGGAGAATGTCGATCGTCCCGTTTCGAAGCAGGAGCCTTTGGCTTTTCGATCAGTCACCAACTTCCCGATCAGCCACCGGTCTTAACAATTTCCTAACAGACGCTTTCCAACAGGCTCTTCTGTCCAAACTGTTTACCGAAAAGTTTCATTTTACGTATAGATACGGAGCACCAGGGCGGCGCCCTAAGGTTCGGATTGCGTAGATGGCCTTCGGAAGCAGAAAGAGCGAGCGGGTCGATTTCGAGCGCGGCGTCCCCGTTCATATCATGGGGATCGACGGAACCTGGCGCCGGGACTGCTTGATGATCGACGTGTCGCAAACCGGCGCGCGCTTGTACGTCGAAGGGTCGCTCCAAGGATTGGACCTCAATGAGTTCTTCCTGCTGCTGTCGTCGACGGGTCTGGCATATCGCCGTTGTCGAATGGTCAGGCTGACCGGCGATCAGATCGGCGTCGAATTTCTAAAGTCGGACAAGAATGCCAAAAGGAAGACTTCCGCGAGGCAACGAACGGCGAACGCAGGCTGATGAGATCTTGATCAACGCGCGCGTCCGGGCTTCGCCGCGAACCAGATGACATGACGTGCACCGCTGCGCTTTGCAGTGGCGCGGACGGCAACCTCGTTGACATCGAAGCCCGCGTCGCCAAGTCGTTTGGAAAACAGCGCATTCGGCCCCGACGACCATATCGCGAGGATACCTCCCGGCCGCAGCGACTTCCGGATCGCGTTCAGCCCCTTCAGATCGTAGAGCGCATCATTGGCTTTACGGATCAGGCCCTCGGGGCCGTTATCGACATCGAGCAGGATCGCATCGAACGCCGAGGCATGAGATTCGATGACATCGACGACGTCCGCCTCCCGAACGATCGCGCGCGGGTCATCAAGGCTATCGCCGAAGATCTCGGCCATCGGGCCTCTGGCCCAGGCGATCACGGCGGGCACAAGCTCGGCCACCGTGACCCGCGCTTCGCTTCCCAGCACGGCAAGCGCGGCACGGAGCGTGAACCCCATGCCCAATCCGCCGATCAACAAATGCGGCCGCTTGATCGCTTCGATCCGCCGGCAGGCGAGCGTGGCAAGCGCCTCCTCGGATCCGCTGAGGCGGCTGCTCATCAATTCGTTCGGGCCGAGCATCATGGAGAAATCCGCGCCCCTTTGCATCAGCCGAAGTTCGACGTCTGCGCCGGGCACGCGCGCGGTATCGATATGCTGCCACGGAATCATGCCTTGCTCCTACGCTGTTTTGGATAGATCGCGGCCAATTTTTGCAAGGCTGGACGGGATTGTCAGCCACCTCTAAGGTCGGCTCTCCCGTCAAATGGTGCCGGAATGCGCATCGAGCAACAACTTGCCCGGACATTCCTGGCGTCGATGGCGGTCAGCGCTGTTTTGTCAAGTTGGCCCTCGGATGCCCCCGCACAGCAGTCGCTATCGCAAGCCATCCCAGTGGCCGAGGTGATGGCGGCGACCGAAGGCGCGCGGAAATTGAAGCTGATAATGCTCGATGCCTGCCGCGATAATCCGTTTCTCGCGCAATCGCAAACACCTTCGGCGCCTGCCGTTGTCGCATCCGCCGCTGCCGCCGGCGGCGAGGCCGGCACGCGTTCGCTGAACCAAAACCTTGGACCGGCAAAGGGGCTGGCCCAGGTCAAGGCCGGCAGCGGCACGCTGGTGTTCTTCGCGGCCAGGGAAGGGCAGGCCGCGCTGGATGGCGACGGCGACGATTCCCCGTTCGCGGTCGCGATGCTGCAACGGATTGCAACGCCGGGGGTCGAGATCAACAAGATCTTCCGTCTGGTCCGCGACGACGTGATGGAAGCGACCGCGGGTCGACAGGAGCCCTTCGTGTACGGCTCGCTGCGCGGCAACGAGGACTTTTACTTTGTTGCCGGAAAATAAAGTCGAATTCGTCGCTCGTCTCTATCCGAGCATCTGCGTGTCGCCACAGATCGAGATCGCCTGCCCCGATATGGTTTTGCCGAGCGGGCTGCACATGAACAAGATCTGATCGGCAAGCTGCTGCGGCGTTACATAGTCCTTGATCGAGGTGTAGGAAAACGCCGTGCGCTCCATTTCATTGTAGGAAATACCGCGCTGCTGCGCCTTGGCTTCCAGCACCCGGCGCTGCCGGTCGCCGGCGACAAGCCCCGGCAGGATGGCGTTGACCCGAATATTGTCCGGCCCAAGCTCGATCGACAGCGACTTTGTGAATCCGATCACGCCCCATTTCGCCGCCGCATAGGACGTGCGCATTGCAAAGCCGAGCCGGCCCGCAGCCGATGAGATATTGACGATCGAGGCGTTCTTGCTCTTGCGCAACAGCGGCACCGCAAACCGCGTGCAGTTGAACTGTCCGGTCAGGCAAATCTCCAGACAGCGGTCCCAGTCCTCCGGATTCATCTCCTCGACCCTGGAGGTTGGCCCGGCGATGCCGGCATTATTGACGAGCACGTCAAGACCGCCGAGTTTTGCCACTGTGTCCGTGAACAGTCTCTCGACGGCGGAGCGGTCGGAGACATCGCAAGGCGTCCATGTGATCGCGGGATCGCTGAGTGCGGACAATGCCATTTCATCGACATCGCAGACGTGAACCCTGGCGCCTTCGCCGGCGAAGGCGCGGGCAATCGCAAGCCCGATGCCGCCAGCGCCGGCGGTTACCAGCACGCGCAAACCCTTGATATCGAGATCCATGACCGCTCCGGGATGTCGTTAAAAAAAGTGTCAGCCGGCGAGACCGCCGCGAGAAAGAATAAAATCCGCCGCACCGCTGATATCTGCTGCTATTCCATTCATCGCCGCAACGCCATCGCCGCCGGCAATCGCGTTGCGAACATCGGCATGAAACCGGATCGCGTCGCCCTTCGCCAGCCGTTCGGGATTGGCGCGCAGATCAAGATTGATCACCGGTCCGGCTTTCAGCCAAAGCGCCCGGATGATTTCCACCAGGACCTGCGAATGCGCGGCGTCATAGACTGCAAAGTGAAACCTCTTGTTGAGTTCGACCGCGCGCGGCAAATCCGGCTTCGGCGCCTCGCTCTCCGCCCGCATCGCCTCTTCCGCGCGCGCGATCGACTTGAGGTCACTCTCGCCACGATGCAGCGCGGCCTGCGCCGCCGCATGGCCCTCGATGGCGATGCGCACTTTGGTGAGCTCACGAAATTGCGCCGTCGACATCAGCGGCACACGCACCGCGCGGTTCGGCGTCACCTCCAGCGCCTTGTCGGCGACCAGCCGCGACACCGCCTCGCGCACCGGCATGATGGAGACCCCGAGCACATCCGCCGCCGTACGTAATGATAATTTTTCGCCCGGCGCCAGCCGCCCGGAAATCAACATATCGGCCAGTTTCGCATAGGCGCGCTCGCCCAGCGTCTGACGATCGAGCGGCTCCACCAGGTTGAGCGCGGCGGGCAAATTCAACGCAAGGTCTCCCGTGGCGGGAATTTCGAGAGGGGACTCGACAACAGCCCGGTCTTTTGCAACTCTAACTGTGATCACAGATCACGGCAAGTGAGACGAGGCGCTCCCCTGGGGACTGCGCGGCACATGCCGGAGAAAAAACAGCCGCAGTCCACGCGGCCGTATCAGGGAGACCAGGGCTTATGTCAGACAACAATCAATTCACGCGCCGCGGCCTGTTGAAGACCGCAGGCGGCATGGCGCTGGTGTCGGGAATTTCCGCGCCGGCGATTTTGCGCGCGCAAACCGCCGACGTCATCCGGATCGGCCATTTGACGCCGCGGACCGGCTTTCTCGGGCCGCTCGGCGAATATGCCGTGATGGCGATCGATCTCGCGGTGGAAGAAATCAACGCGTCGGGCGGCATGATGGGCCGCAAGCTCGAACTGCTCAAGGAAGACTCGGTCAATCCACAGACCGCATCGACCAAGGCCGAGCGCATGATCGAGCGCGACAAGGTCGCCTGCATCATCGGCGAGATTTCTTCCGCCTCGTGCCTGACCATCGCGCAGGTCGCCTCGCGCAACAAGATCTTGTACATCAACACCGGCGGCAATTCCGATGCGTTGCGCGGCAAGGATTGCCAGCGCTACATGTTCCACGTCGAGTCGCAGAATTCGATGTATGTCAAAACCGTCGGCCGTTCGTTCCTGCGAGATGGGCTGGTCAAGGGCAAGAAATGGTATTCGCTGACGGCGGACTACGCCTTCGGCCATGATCTGCTGAAGGTTTCAAAGCGCTTCATGGAAGCCAATGGCGGCAATTTCGCCGGCGACGATCTGGTGCCGACCGACGCCACCGATTTCTCCGCCTACTTGCTGAAAATCCGCGAGGCCAAGCCGGATCTGGTCGTGATCAATCTCGCCGGCAACCAGATCACCAACTTCCTCAAACAATATGCCGAGTTCGGCCTGGCCTTCCCGGTTGGCGGATTTGGATTCGACACCGCACTGGCCTGGGCTGCCGGAAAAGGCAATTTCGTCGGCACCTGGCCAGTGGTATGGCACCATCTGATCGAGACACCCGGCAGCAAGGCGTTCGTTGCGGCCTTCACCAAGAAATATGGCAAGCCGCCGGAGAACCAGGCCTGGGGCGATTACATTTCCATGAAGATCGTGGCGCAGACCGTCAACGAGCTCAAATCAACGGAGTCGCCCAAAATCATCGAGCACTTCGAGAAGGGCGCCAAGTTCGACCTGCTGAAGACCCGGCCGGGTTACTTCCGCGCCTCGGATCACCAGCTGATGCATGAAATGTATGCGGTCACGGCGCTGCCTGCCGACAAGATCAAGAACCAGTGGGACATCTTCACGTCGAGCCCGGCGGTGCCGGGTCCCGACGAAGACCTGGAAGTGATCGCCGCCACCAAGGAAGAGAACAGCTGCACGTTCCCGAGTTGATCGACAAACATCGTCATTCCGGGGCGCGTCAAAGATGCGAACCCGGAATGACAAGTCGAATCTCTAGGTACCTTTCACTGGCGCGCTGATGCGCGGATTGACGCAGCGGGGCCAGAGCCATGTCCGCCATGTTGCTAGCGCAGCAAATTCTCAACGGGCTGCTTGACGGCGTTTACTATCTCCTGATCGCGCTTGGCCTGTCGCTGATCTTCTCGCTCGGCGGCATCGTCAATCTCGCGCACGGCGCGTTCTATGCAATCGGCGCCTATCTGACGCTGGTGCTTTCGCCCTATCTCGGTTTCGGCGGGTCTTTCGTGGCGGCGCCGGTCGCGGTGGCGCTGTTCGGCGTGGTGATCGAACGCACGCTGTTTCGCCGCTTCTATCGCTCCGACCCGATCCTCTCTCTGCTGATGACGTTCGGCCTCGCCATGGTGGCGGAGCAGGTGTTGCGGATGATTTTTGGCGCGCCGCCGCTATCCTATTCGATTCCAGCCTGGCTGCGCGGACAGGTCGCCATCGGCAGCTTCATCTATTCGTTCTATCGCGTGGTATTGCTCGGCATCGCCGCGACCTGCATTGCGGGCCTGTGGCTGTTGCTGCAAAAAACCTCATTCGGCCGGGTGGTGCGCGCCGGCGTGCAAAACCCCGATATGGTCGGCGCGCTCGGCATTTCGCTGCAGCCTTATATGTCCGCGGTAGCGGCGCTCGGCATTGGCTTGGCTGGATTGGCCGGCGTGCTGCTGGCGCCGATCTATTCGATCCATCCGGCGATGGGCCAGGAAATCATCACGCCGGCTTTCGTCGTCGTGGTGATCGGCGGCCTCGGATCGTTCTGGGGCGTCGTTGCCGCCGCGTTGCTGGTCGGCCTCGTCAAGGGTGTCATGGTCGGTATCGGCTATTCCGCGGCCTCCACCGCCGCGATCTACCTCTTGATGCTGCTGGTATTGCTGTTCCGGCCGCGCGGCCTGTTCGGCGAACGCATCACGCGGTTCGAGTGAGGCGCGGCAGATGACAAAGCGCCCGCCATTGCCGCTCCTGCTTGCCGCGCTCGGCCTGTTGGTGCTGCCACCAGTGCTGCTCGCGCTCGGCCTCACCATGACTTCGGCGACGGAAGTCGTGACTTACGCGCTGGCCTGCATGGCGCTGAACATCCTGGTCGGGCATACCGGCCTCGTGTCATTCGGCCACGGCGCCTGGTTCGGTCTCGCGGCTTACGCGGCGGCGCTGCTCCAGCGCAACTGGATGCATGATTCCTTTTTCGGCCCGACCATCGCTGGCGTCCTGATCGTGGCAGTGGTCGCAGCCGCATTCGGATTCCTGATCTTGAGGCGGCGCGGGGTGTATTTCTCGCTGCTGACGCTGGCGCTATCGGCAATGCTCTATGCCGTCTCGTTTCGCTGGACCGAGGTAACCGGCGGGGAGAACGGTCTTGGCGGCATCACGCGGCCGACGTTGCTTGGATTCAACCTGGAATCCTCCACCGTCTATTACTGGTTCGTTGCCGCAATCGCCTTCCTGATGCTGATCCTGCTCTGGCGCTTCCATAATTCGACCGTCGGCAGCGTGCTGGTGGCGATCCGCGAGAACGAGCAGCGCGCGCGGTTTCTCGGCTATCCGACCAATCGCTACAAGCTCGCCGCGTTCGCGCTGTCGGCTTCCATCACTGGCCTCGCCGGCATCCTGCTACTGTACCAGAACCGCATGACCTCGGCCGATCCGATTTCGGTCTCGTTCTCCGGCGACCTGCTGGCGATGGTGGTGATCGGCGGCATGCGCAGCTTTTTGGGCCCGGCGCTCGGGGCGCTGTTCTTTATTCTGTTTCGCGAATTTCTCGGCATCTACACCGAGAACTGGCTGTTCTGGTTTGGCCTGGTGTTCGTCGGTTTTATCGTGTTTTCGCCGACCGGCCTGGTCGGCGTCGGCGAGCGCCTGATCGCGCCATTTCGCAAGAAGGTGGTGGAAGATGCCGCTATGTCGGCGCGCCGGATCGACGTGCTGCCGCTGCCGGAATTTTTGCGGCCCAAATCGGCCGTCGAAGGACCGGTGCTCTCCGCCCATCACATCGTCAAAAGTTTCGGCGGCATCAGGGCGGTTCAGGGAATCGACATCTCCATTGCCGACCGCACGCTGCACGCGCTGATCGGGCCCAACGGCGCCGGCAAGACCACGGCGTTCAATCTGCTGTCGGGCATGTATCCGCCCGACCAAGGCACGGTATCGCTGATGGGCCAGCCGATCGCCGGGCATACGCCGGAAGATATCGCCAGCCACGGCATCGGCCGCTCGTTCCAGATCACCAATCTGTTTCCGGCACTCAGCGTTAATGAAAACATCCGCCTCGCCGTGCAGGCGCGGCATCCCCGCCGCTTCGATCCCGTTACCAACGCGCTGTCGATCACCGCGATCAATACCGAGACCGACGCCACCATCCGCTATCTCGGCCTTGCCGGCATTGAAAAGGCCGAAGCCGGCATGTTGTCGTATGGCGGCCAGCGCCTGCTCGACATGGGGGTGGCGCTCGCCACCGCACCGCGCGTGTTGTTGCTCGACGAGCCGCTGGCGGGGCTTGCCGCGGCGGAGCGCGAACGGATCGGCGCCATCATCAAGCGTATCTCGTCGGATCTGCCGGTGCTGCTGGTCGAACATGACATCGACCGGGTGTTTCAGCTCGCCGATCACGTCACGGTCATGAATGAAGGCAGAGTGCTGCTCGACGGCACGGTCGAGGACGCGCGCGCCAGCCCGAAGGTGCAGGAAGTCTATATCGGCTCCGGCGCCACCGAAATTGCCGCGCGTCCGCGCGAAACCGCAGCCCGTATCAACGCACTGCTCACGGCAAGCCATGTCGATACGTTCTATGGCAAGAGCCACATTCTCAACGACGTCAATTTCACACTGCACGAAAACGAGATCATCGCATTGCTCGGCCGCAACGGCGCCGGCAAGTCGACGCTGTTGAAGACGCTGATCGGAATCGCGCCGGCTTCGAACGGATCGATCAAGCTGATGGACAGCGAGTTGATCGGCAATTCGTCCGCGCAGACCGCACGTCTCGGCATCGGCTATGTGCCGCAGGGGCGCGGGCTGTTCGCCGGCATGAGCGTCGAACAGAATCTTGAGCTCGGCGGGCTGAAACGCCAGACCGGCCATGGCGTGCACTGGACGCGGGAGCGCATCTACGACTATTTCCCGCGAATTCGTGAGCGGCTCGACAGTCCCGCGGATTATCTCTCCGGCGGCGAGCAGCAGATGGTAGCGGTGGCCCGGGCGCTGTCGGGCGACGTCAGGGTGTTGCTGCTGGACGAACCGTTCGAGGGTCTCGCGCCGACCGTGGTCGAGCAATTGTTCGAGACCTTCGATCGCCTGCGCAAGGAAATCGCCATCATCATCGTCGATCACAATCTCGACCTGGCGCTGGCCTTATCCGACACCACGGTGGCGCTGGAGCGGGGCCGGGTGATTCACCAAGGGCCGTCCAAGGCATTGCGTGACGATCTCGATTTGCGCCGCAAGGTGCTCTGGCTGTGAGAAACGCAATAACGAACCAAAATCGACGCGTCGCCATCGTCGGTGCCGGCCTGATCGGACGGGCCTGGGCCGCGATCTTTGCCCGCGCCGGATGGAACGTGCGGCTTACCGATCCGCACCAACAGACATTAAGTGCCGCGCCCGACCTGATCCGCGATGAATTGCGCGCGCTGGCGCGCCACGGGCTGGCGGATGATCCCGACGGCGCGGCGGCGCGGCTTTCAATTGCGGAAAGCCTCGCCGATGCCGTGAAGGACGCCGAATTCGTTCAGGAAAACGGGCCCGAGATCGTCGAGCAGAAGATTGCGATCTTCGCCGAGCTCGACAGGCTGGCGCCGCCGGACGCACTGCTGGTGTCCTCGACCTCGGCGATCACAGCCTCGCGCTTTACCGAGATTCTGCCGGGCCGGGCGCGTTGCCTGGTCGGTCATCCCGTCAATCCGCCGCATCTGGTGCCGCTGGTCGAGTTGTGCGGCGCGCCGTGGACTTCGCCTGCCGCGATCGACCGCGCCCGGAAAATCTATCGCGAGATCGGGCAGGTGCCGGTCACCATCAACCTCGAGATCAATGGTTTTGTCCTGAACCGGCTGCAGGGCGCGCTGCTGGCCGAAGCGTTCCGGTTGGTCGGCGAAGGTTTTATTTCGGCGGAAGATCTCGATCACACCGTGAAGGATGGCCTCGGGCTGCGCTGGTCGTTTCTCGGGCCGTTCGAAACCATCGAGCTCAATGCGCCCGGCGGCATCCCGGATTATTGCGCGCGCTATACCGGCTTTTACAGGGAGCTCGCGTCCGCTGCCGCCGGTCCGGAGGTCTACCAAAGCCCGAACGTGGAGCGGGTGATCGCGGCGTGGCCGCATCGGCCGACGCCCGAGCGCATCGCGGCGCTGACGCAGCGGCGCAACGAGCGCCTGGCGGCGCTGGCCGCGCACAAGGCCAGACAAAACGACAAATCCTAAGGTATCGACAGCGAGGAAAGAGAGCACACCATGGCCCGTAAAGTCATCATCACCTGCGCCGTCACCGGCGCGATCCACACCCCGTCAATGTCGAAGGCATTGCCGGTGACGCCGCAGGAAATCGCTGACGCCGCGGTCGATGCCGCGGAAGCCGGCGCCGCGATCGTTCATCTGCATGCCCGCAACCCGAAGACCGGTCAGCCCGACCAGAGCCCTGAGGCCTTTGCACCGTTCCTGAAAATCATCAAGCAACGCTCCAACTGCGTGATCAACCTCACCACCGGCGGCGCGCCGACCATGACGGTGGACGAGCGCGTCCGCCCCGCCGCGGTCTACAAGCCGGAAGTTGCCTCACTCAACATGGGCTCGATGAACTTTGCATTTTTCGGCATGCTCAACCGTTTCAAGAAATTCGAGCACGATTGGGAACTCAAGCATCTGCAGAACAAGGACATCGTGTTCCGCAATACCTTTCAGGACATCGAATACGTGCTGAAGACGCTGTCGGAGACCGGCACGCGGTTTGAATTCGAATGCTACGATACCGCGCATCTCTATAATCTGAACTACTTCCTCGAACAGGGCATGGTGAAGCCGCCACTGTTCGTGCAGACGGTGTTCGGCCTGCAGGGCGGCACCGGCGCGCACCCCGAAGACGTGCTGCACATGAAGCGCACCGCCGACCGGCTGTTCGGCGACAAGATGGTCTGGTCGGTGCTGGGCGCCGGGCGCAATCAACTGCCGATCGCGGCGATGGCCGCCGCAATGGGCGGCAATATCCGGGTCGGACTCGAAGACTCGCTGTGGGCGGCGCCCGGCCGAATGGCGGCATCCAACGCCGAGCAGGTCACGCTCGCCCGCAAGATCGTCGAAGGGCTCGGTCTTGAAATTGCGACCTCGGACGAAGCCCGCCAAATTCTCGATCTGAAGGGCGGCGACAAGCTGGAGGTTTGATGGGGCAGGCGAAGCGTTTTCGAGCGAAGTGGATACCGGTTCGCGTAAGGAAAACGCGTCAAAACAAAAGGAGCCCTTCCCTGCGCTCATCTGCCGCAGCAGAGCAAGGCGAAACGCCGCCGGTTTGCAGTAGTCCGAAGGACCAATACCGGCGCCGGCCTTGCATGTTGCCTGCATATCCCATCATGATATCGTTGAGATAATCGGCCCAGTCTGAGGCCGAACGATCCTGGAGGGAACCATGCGGAGCGTTCGCGCGCTTGCCGCCGCGGCATTGTCATTGCTGGCAGTCTCGACCGTCGCGCCCGCGGCGGAGCCGAAACAGGGCGGCATCTTGCGGGTCTATCATCGTGACAGCCCGGCCAGCGCCTCCATCCACGAGGAGGCGACCTATTCGGTCAACGTTCCCTTCATGCCCGTGTTCAACAATCTCGTCATGTATAAACAGGACGTGGCGCAAAACAGCACGGACTCGATCATCCCGGATCTCGCGACCAGCTGGGCCTGGAGCGGCGACCAGAAAACGCTCAATTTCAAGCTGCGAGAAGGCGTCAAATGGCACGACGGCAAGCCTTTTACGTCCAGCGACGTCAAGTGCACCTTCGACATGCTGATGGGCAAGTCCCAGCAGAAATTTCGCAAGAATCCTCGCAAGTCCTGGTATGACGAGGTTGCCGATGTGACTGTTAACGGCGACTTCGAGGTCGCGTTCAACCTGAAGCGGCCGCAACCGGCGCTGTTGGCGCTGCTCGCTTCCGGCTATACGCCGATCTATCCCTGCCATGTTTCGCCGGGCGACATGCGCACCCACCCGATCGGCACCGGTCCGTTCAAGTTCGTTGAATTCAAGGCCAACGAATCGATCAAGCTCACGCGTAATCCGGACTATTGGAAAAAGGGTCTGCCGCATCTCGACGGCATCGAATTCACCATCATCCCAAATCGTTCGACCGCCATTCTCGGATTTTTCTCCGGACAGTTCGACATGACATTTCCAACGGAGGTGTCGATCCCGCTGCTCAAGGACGTCAAGTCACAGTCACCGAAAGCGGTGTGCGTGGTCGAACCGATCAATGTGAACACCAACATCATTGTCAACTCGTCTTCGCCTCCGTTCGACAATCTGGATATTCGCCGCGCGATGGCGCTGGCGCTCGATCGCAAGGCCTTTATCTCGATCCTGTTTGAGGGCCAGGCGGACATCGGCGGAACGATGCTCCCCGCGCCGGGCGGGTTGTGGGCGATGCCGAAGGAAATGCTGGAGACAATTCCGGGTTACGGTCCCGACATCAAGGGCAACCGCGATGAGGCGCGCAAGCTGATGCAGAAAGCCGGCTATGGACCGGACAAGCACTTGCAGGTCAAGGTTTCGACCCGGAATATTCCGGTTTATCGCGACCCCGCTGTCATCCTGATCGACCAGCTCAAGGACATCTATATCGACGGCGAACTTGACGTCGTCGAGACCGCCAACTGGTTCTCGAAAGTCGCACGGAAGGATTATACGCTCGGCCTCAACCTCACCGGAAATGCGGTCGATGATCCCGACCAGTCGTTCTACGAAAATTACTCGTGCCATTCGGAGCGGAACTACACCAACTATTGCAACAAGGAGATCGAGAAGCTGTTCGATCAGCAATCGGCGGAGCCCGACATCGCCAAGCGCAAGAAGCTGGTCTGGGAGATCGACAAGAAGCTCCAGGAAGACGTCGCCCGGCCGATCATCTTCCATGGCCGCCAGGGCTCGTGCTGGCAGCCCTATGTCAAGGGCATCACCGTCATGGTGAACAGCTCCTACAATGGCTATCGTTACGAAGATGTGTGGCTGGACAAATAGCGTCCACCACGCCCCTAATCGGCTAACCGGAGCAGCCAGGTGTTTGCTTATATCGTGCGGCGCCTCGCTTTGATGCTCGTGACCCTGATCGGGATCTCGATCATCATCTTTGTGCTGCTGCGCATCGTTCCCGGCAATATCGTCGACATCCTGTTCGACGCCGCCGGATTCGTCGATCCGGCCGATAAGGCCAATCTGGAACGGGAGCTCGGATTAAGCCAGCCGATCGTCGTGCAATATCTGAACTGGATCGGCGGGCTGCTGCATGGCGATCTCGGCTATTCCTACGTGTCGGAGAAGCCGGCGCTGGCCGAAATCCTGCCGCGGATTCCGATCACCGCGCGGCTCGCCGGTCTCGCGTTGCTGTTCTCGGCGTCGATCGGCATTCCCTTAGGGGTGATCAGCGCCGTCAACCAAGGCTCGCGGCTCGACTACGCCTTGCGCGTCGTCAGCCTGAGCGGGCTGTCGTTGCCGTCGTTCTGGCTCGGCCTGCTGATCCTGATGGCCTCGGTCTCCTTGTTCGGCACCATGCCGATTTTCAACCCGAACCCGAAAACCTGGACCGAGGCATTAGCCATCTACTGCGTTCCGGCGATGGCGGTCGGATTCCGCAGCGCCGCGCTCACGATGCGGATCACGCGATCCTCGATGCTCGAGATCTTGCGGCAGGATTACATCCGCACCGCCCGCGCCAAGGGCGCGTCCAAAGCGGCCGTCAATTATCACCACGCGCTGAAGAACGCGGTGCTGCCCGTCATCACCGTGATCGGCATCGAGGCAGCCTTCCTGATCGGGGGCTTGATCGTCACCGAAACCGTTTTCAATATTCCAGGCGTCGCCCGCTTCCTGGTCGAAGCGATCCGCTGGCGCGACTATCCGATCGTCCAGAATCTCGTGATGCTGATTGCCGTGGTCGTGGTGATGGCAAACTTCACGGTCGACATGCTCTATGCAGTTCTCGATCCGCGTATCCGCTACACAGACTAGGAGGCCAATTGGACGCGATCAACTACGATAGCGAATTAAGACGCGCCGGCGCCAACGCGACGCATGGCTGGCGCCGGCTGGCGTTCCTCGCGCAACGCTACGTGCTCGGCACCATCGGCCTCTTCATCATGATCATGTTCGTCTGGGTGGCGGGATCAGCCAATTTCATCAGCCGCTTCGATCCGCTCAGCGTCGATTCGGCGCATCGACTGGCCGCTCCCGATGCATTGCACTGGATGGGAACCGATTCGTTCGGTCGGGATGTCTGGAGCCGGATCATCCACGGCGCGCGCATCTCGCTCGCCGTCGGCATCGGCTCGACCGCGCTCGGCTCGTCGATCGGCGTGATGATCGGCCTGGTGTCGGGCTATCTCTCCGGCTGGGTCGACCTGGTGTTCCAGCGGATCACCGATATCTTGCAGGCCTTGCCGCTGCTGGTGCTGGCGCTGGTCATGACGGCGGCGCTGGGGCCGTCGCTTCCGAACGTGATCATCGCGATCGCGATTCCGCTTATTCCCACCGTTTCCCGCGTGATCCGTGCCAACACGCTGGCGCTGCGCGAGCTACCCTTTGTCGAGGCCGCCAAGTCGATCGGCATGAGCGAGACGCGCATTGCGCTCCGCCACGTCTTGCCCAACACGCTGGCGCCGCTGATCGTGCTCGCGACCGCGCAGCTCGGCTCCACCATCCTCACCGAGGCGTCGCTGTCGTTTCTCGGTCTCGGCATTCCCGAGCCCTACCCGTCATGGGGCCGCATGTTGTCGGAATCGGCCGCGGAATATGTCCGCACCGCGCCGTGGCTGGTGATCTTTCCCGGCGTGGCGATCAGCCTTGCGGTGTTCGGCACCAATCTGTTCGGCGACGCCTTGCGCGATATCCTCGATCCAAGGCAGCGCGGCTGATGAACGCGGTGTCAACGAAAGACACGGTTCTCGATGTGAAGAACCTGCAGACGGTTTTCTTCACCAATTCCGGACTGTTCAAAGCGGTCGACGACGTGTCGTTCAGCGTCCGCCGCGGCGAGACGCTGGCCATCGTCGGCGAGTCCGGGTGCGGCAAGAGCGTGACCGCGCTCTCGGTCATGCGGCTGGTGCCCGATCCGCCGGGCCGGATTGTCGGCGGCTCCATCACGCTCGAAGGAACCGATCTTCTTGCACTCGACGAGGACAAGATGCGGGCGATCCGGGGAAATCGCATCTCGATGATCTTCCAGGAGCCGATGACTTCGCTCAATCCGGTGATGCGGATCGGCGACCAGATCGCCGAGGCGGTCCGTCTGCATCGCGCAACGACCAGGAAAGAGGCGTGGGACAAGGCCGTTGAAATGTTGCGCCTGGTCCGGATTCCCGTGCCTGAGCAGCGGGCGCTGGAATATCCGCATCAGCTCTCGGGCGGCATGCGCCAGCGCGCGATGATCGCGATGGCGCTGGCGTGCCGGCCGGCGCTGTTGATCGCCGACGAGCCGACCACAGCACTTGATGTCACGATCCAGGCCCAGATCCTGGCGCTGGTGCTCGAACTGCAACAAGAGCTCGGCACCGGACTGGTCCTCATCACCCACGACCTCGGCGTGGTCGCGCAGACCGCGCAGCGCGTTATCGTCATGTACGCTGGCAAGAAGGTCGAGGAGGCGGATGTCGAAACTCTGTTTGCCGACCCCAGGCATCCCTATACCCGCGGGCTAATGGCTTCGATTCCGTCCGTGCCTTCGCTGAGCAAGAGGGATAATGCGCGGCTGATCGAGATTCCAGGCATGGTGCCCTCGCTGATCAATTTGCCGAAGGGGTGCGCATTCGCGCCACGTTGCGGACACGCGATTGCTCGCTGCCGCGAGGAATATCCGCCGCTGCAAACCTTCGGCGGCAATCATTTGGCGGCCTGCTGGCGCGCGGCTGAATTCACGGGCTTAGCATGACCGGCGCACCTTTGCTCGAAGTAACGGACCTGGTGAAGCACTACCCCGTGCGCGGCGGCGTGCTTCGCCGCGTCGTCGGCACCGTGCATTCCGTGGAGGGCGTCAGCTTCTCGCTCGGCACCGGCGAAACGCTCGGCCTGGTCGGTGAATCCGGCTGTGGCAAATCAACGGTGGCGCGGAGCATCCTGCGCCTGGTCGAACCGACCAGCGGCAGCATCAAGTTGAACGGCCGCGACATCACCCATCTCGGCAAGGCCGAGCTGCGTCCGGTCAGGCGTTCGATGCAGATCGTATTCCAGGACCCGTTCGCCTCGCTCAATCCGCGCATGACCGCCGGCGATATTGTCGGCGAGCCGCTCAGCGTGCACGGGTTGGCCACCGGCCGCGAAAAGCGCGAGCGGGTTGCCGAGCTGTTCGATCAGGTGGGCCTAAGGCAGGATCAGATGCGGAATTACCCGCATCAATTCTCCGGCGGACAGCGGCAGCGCATCTGCATCGCACGCGCGCTGTCGCTCGGACCGAGCCTGATCGTGTGCGATGAGCCGGTATCGGCGCTCGACGTGTCGATCCAGGCCCAGGTAATCAATCTGCTGATCGACCTTCAGCGCAAGCATGGCTTCTCATATTTGTTCATCGCGCATGATCTGGCCGTCGTGGCCCATATCAGCCATCGCGTCGCCGTGATGTATCTCGGGCACATCGTCGAGATCGCGGGGAAGACCGAGCTATTCGCCTATCCCCGCCATCCCTATACGCAGGCGCTGTTGGCTTCCGTTCCGGTGGCAAATCCCAAACTCAAGAGCCTCAAGCCGTTGGTCGATGGCGACGTGCCGAGCCCGATCAATCCCCCGCCGGGATGCGCCTTCCACACCCGCTGCCGATATGTGATGGAGCGCTGCAAGGTTGAGACGCCAAGGTTGACTGACACCGGCGCGCGGCATCAGGTAGCGTGTTTTCTGAATGAGGGGACAGGGCGGCCGGCATAACCAGGTCGTCATGCCCGGGCTTGTCCCGGGCATCCACGTCCTTTGCAGTGACAGAACAGGAAAGGCGTGGATGGCCGGGTCAAGCCCGGCCATGACGAGAACTGGGTGTTCAAGCCACCTGCGCATCCGCTTCGATCTCGACGACAATCTTCCCCGTCGTCACCTGCTCGCCCTCGGCAACATCGATCGCGGAAATCGTGCCGGATATGGCCGCTGTATGCACGTGCTCCATCTTCATGGCCTCCAGCGTCATCACCGGCTGGCCCGCCGCGACGCGCTCACCCGGCTCGACCAGCACGGCGACCACGCGGCCATTCATCGCCGCGCGAACCTTTCCGTCGCCGCCGTTTGCCAGCGCCGAGACTGGCGCGGCCAGTGTCAGGTCGTGAACCGAAAGCGTGATGCCGCGGTGCAAGACATGGAGCCGATCATCCTCCCGAACGAATCTTGCCGTCTCCATCACGCCATCGCTGCGATATCGAATCGCGTCGCGTCCGAGTTCGTCAATCTCGAATCGGTACACATGGCCTGCAATGCTCGCGACGTAACCTCCGTCTCGCTCGCGTACGGTTTCAACATCATGGATGCCGTGACCGTCGTCGATGCGCGCCGGGATCGGAAACGTCGCTGCCAGCGATCGCCCGCTCCGCCACGGCGGCGAATGAGGATCGGTCACGTACAGCAATAATGCCGCAAGCGCGATATATGAAGAGGTGCTGGCGCGCGGTGCCAGCAATTCGTCGCGATACTTGCCGATGAATGTCGTGGTCACCTCGCCCCTGGCAAACGCGGGATGCCGCAGGCAATCGACAAGAAACGTCTGGTTGGTGGTTACGCCCAGGGCCACCGTCTGCTCGAGGCCGCAAATCAGCTTTCCGCGCGCTTCATCACGGGTCGCGCCGTGGCTGATGAGCTTGGCAATCATCGAATCATAGAAAGGCGGGATCTCGGACCCGGATTGCAGCGCCTGCTCAACGCGGATTCCGTCCGGCATTCGCCACAGCGCCATCCGGCCGGATTGCGGCATGAAATCGTTGGTAACATCTTCCGAGCACAGCCGCACCTCGATCGCGTGGCCTGCGACTTTGATCTCCTCTTGCCGCAGCCCGAGCGGCTCGCCGCGGGCGACACGCAATTGCAGTTCGACCAGATCAAGCCCGGTAATGGCTTCCGTCACGGGATGCTCGACCTGCAGGCGGGTGTTCATTTCCATGAAGTAAAATTCGCCGTTTTGGTCGAGCAGGAATTCCAGCGTGCCTGCGCCCTCGTAGCGAAGCGATTTGACCGCGCCGACCGCGACCGCGCCCATCCGCGCCCGCAGTTCCGGCGAGACCGCCGGCGATGGGGCTTCCTCGATCAGCTTCTGATGCCGCCGCTGCACCGAGCAATCGCGTTCGCCCAAGTGAATCGCATTGCCGAAAGCGTCGCCGAACACCTGGATTTCGATATGGCGGGGATCGACGATGGCGCGTTCCAGGATCACCGTGGCATCGCCGAACGAACCTTGCGCTTCAGATCGCGCACTGCGCAAGGAATCGGGAAACGCGGCTGCATCCGCGACCAGCCGCATGCCGCGCCCGCCGCCGCCGGCGACCGCCTTGATCATCACGGGGAAGCCGATTTTCCTGGCTTCAGTAAGCATGACGGCATCGCTCTGGTCCGCGCCTTGATAGCCGGGCACACAGGGCACGCCGGCGGCTTGCATGATCGCCTTGGCGCCGGCCTTGGTGCCCATCGCCTTGATCGCATCAGGCGATGGGCCGATGAACACCAGGCCTGCGTCCCGGCACGCTCGCGCAAACTCCTCATTTTCAGCGAGAAAGCCATAGCCGGGATGCACCGCGCCGGCGCCGCTTGCTTTCGCCGCGGCGATGATCGCCTCGATCCGCGAATAGGATTGCGCCGGCTGCGCCTCGCCGATGCGGATGGCCTGATCCGCCTCGCGCACATGCATCGCATCGCGATCCGGGTCGGAATAGACGGCGACCACACCATAGCCGAGGCGGCGCGCGGTGCGCATGATCCGCAGCGCAATCTCGCCGCGATTGGCGACGAGAATCTTGAAGAACGGCGCATGCTTCACAGCTCCACCGCTCACGGCCGCGCCACCGAGAACTGCATGCGCTGTGGGACGCGCGCCTCGGCCTCGCGGCAGATCGCCAGCACTTCGGCCAAAATATTGCGGGTGTCGCGCGGATCGATTACGCCGTCGTC
>WNFW01000359.1_pt1 | contig 28866 bp, 26 predicted proteins | sample 5400131 | NCBI WGS metagenome assembly WNFW01 (sample SAMN13153362, study PRJNA577476) | soil metagenome | isolation source: 20 cm soil or saprolite under grassland replicate 1 | place: USA:California | collected 2016-06-15 | reverse complement strand
TCTCACCGGGTTGAAGCGGCTTTCCGACCACTTGGAATTCGATGCCCTGGCCGAAGCCGCCAAATGGGACATGACTCGCCACGCTCGTGGAAGCAGCTCCAGGCAGGGCGCGAATACGGGACAGTACTTCATCGCTGAACCACCCTGCTTAGCTGCGTGCCGCTCGATGGTTTCGAGCCGCACGCGAAGGTAGAAACCCTGTTACTGGAGCGCACGGTCTACGTGTGCGTGATCAAAGTCCACCGCCTAGCGCCCGCCAACCGCATTTCTCCGCCAAGCCCTGATTGCCCGGTGAGGTTTTGTCTCTTGGAGGGCCTCTTCATATGTAGAAGCCGAATCAGGGCGGCGCAACTCGGGAGGATCGAACCGTGCGAGACGATATGCGCTGCGATTGCCACATCTGCGTGGTTGAGGATCATATTTTCGAGTTACTAGCGGAGGCACCTGGAAGTGGTCAGTTTGCGGTATTGGCCGCGAGTTCCCCGGTGCTCGCAAAATTCACGAACATATCGGAGTTGCTCGCATACCTTCATTCCCCTCGAACGGGCGATTATGACTGGTCCGTTGCAAGTGAACCGCTGACCGCCCTAGTTGGAGCACAGGGAACGGCGCCCGAAGCGGAGCTAGTCCATTCAGTTCTTTTCCTTGCCTTCGCGCCCACGATCCACCGGACGTATCGGGAGGTGTCCGCATGGTTTCGGGAACTCGAACCGGAGGACATAGGCCAGCAAATTCTGGCGTTTTTCCTGGAACTTGTTGTTTCTGCCGCGACTGAAAACGTTGCCGGCATTCTGCCAATCGCCCTTTCCAGGAGCCTCCGTAAAGCCTCATTCCGCTGGGCGGAAAAGGAGCGGCGCGCTCTGCTTAAGCACCACGAGGAAAGCCAAACCCACGCAGGCGTGAGCGAACGAGCAGCCGAGCCTACCTTCGAAAGCGTCTCTGTTCTGAACGATTTCCTAGACTATTGCACTCGCCGGGGACTCCTCTCCCCCTTCGAGCGCGAGATTCTAATCAGGTTCAAAGTAGACGGATTCACTTACAAAGAGATTCAGAATCGTCACACAGTATTAACTGACCAAGCCGTTCGCCTGCGTGTGCACAGAATCATGCAGCGACTTCAGGAGGCGGCGCAGACCCTTGGCACCGGGACTGACGGGCTGAATAACGCTTCCCGGCAGGTCACGCCGACCTCACACAAAAAAGCCCAACAGACGTGAAACATTTTTCTTTGAAACATTCTGCCGACTTTTTGCCCATTAGTAAGAGTAGAGGGCAACTCTCGCTGGATTCCTCGTTGGCGAGTGGTGAAGAACAATGACGGCACCTCCGCTCCTGATCGGAATTGCTGCCAATCGCGCCACACCGCTCACGGCGAACCGGCGAAACTCGACAGAGGGAGCGACCTCGCGGCGGCTCGCCGCACCTCCTACGACGGCTCCCTCGCCGCTTTTGCACGGCGATCCAGCGAGACGTTGCCTTAAAGTCCCGATGCGGGCTCGTCTCGCATCACCCGAAAGGAACTCGCCGCCAATGAAGAAAATCCTCCGAAACCGGTTTGTCTCCCGATGGCTGCGGCCCGCATTCGTCACGTTCTCTTGCTCGCTGATTCTCGCATCAGCGGCATTCGCCCAAGCCGCAGGTGGCTCTCCTTGGGAGAACGCAGTCAACGTTTTGATGCAGGCGTTCACGACCACTATCGCGCGTGGTCTCTCACTCGTCTCCATTGTGGTCGCGGGTCTAACGTTCGCATTTGGTGAGGGCGGCTCGAAGCGAGTGCTCGCTGGCGTGCTTTTCGGCGTTGGCATGGCCATTGCCGCAGTCAACTTCCTCGCTTGGCTATTTCCCTGATTCCTCCGCGCCGCCCGCCGCTGGTCGCCAAACACTCTTATGAAGACGGGACGAAGAATCAACACGGTATATCGGACGCTTCATCGCCCGCTAACCGTTCTTGGCGCAGAACGAAAGCTCTTTTTCTTCGCCATGTGCATGGGCGCGGCAACATTCAACATGCTTTCAAGCTTGCTCGGCGGCGTCCTCATGTTCCTGCTCCTTTACGTCGCCGCTCGGTGGGCCACGAATACTGACCCACAGATTCTTCGATTCCTTCTGTCGGCAGCCAAGTTCAAAACGCAATACGACCCGGCCAAACTCAGCCCGATCACGATTCACAGAGTCTCGAATGCTTAATCTAAAAAAGGTCCTGAAGCCCTACACCGAAACCGGCGCGCTCAACGAACAAGTGAATCTGTACGGCTTCGTTGACCAACACGCCTTCCTCACCAAGTCCGGTGATGTGGGCGTGGTTCTCCAGGTTCGCGGCGTGGATTACGAGTGTTTGGACGGAAATTCGCTCGACACGCTGACAAAACGCCTCGAATCCGCCCTACCGCTATTCGACGAGAACTTTCGCATCTACCAGTATCTCTTCAAGCGGAATAACGAGGCGATCCCTCACAGCAAGTACACAAACCTCATCGTCAACACAGCCATTGAGAATCGCATCCGGCATTTCGCTGAGAAGTCCGACAAGCTGTACTCCGTTCAGGTTTTTTATGTCGTGCTCTTCGAGGGCTTTCACTACAAAAGGGCACTACTAAAGTCACTCGCAGAGTTTCACAGGAATCCCAAGAAGGCGCTCGCAGACCTGATGTCTGCGTTGTCATCGCGCAAACAGGTTGTCCTCCTCGACCGCGAAATCACGAAAGCACTGGCAACTCTCCATCAAAAGGTGAAAAGCTTCATCCTCCAGGTCAGCGATTTCGTCCAGGTCGAATTCCTCGGAAAACAGGACACTTTCCGCGTTCTTAAGCGAGCGTTGAATTTCGCGCCCCACAAACTCCAACTCGCACGGCTCAAGCACGACACGTTTCTCGACTACTACCTTTGCGAATCGCACTTGGAATGTCATCGCGGGCATTTGAGGCTCGACGACTACTACGTTAAGGTTTTGACTCTCAAGGAACCCTCGGCTCAGAGCTTCCCGCTCATCTTCAAGAATCTTCTCGAAGTGCAGGCCAACTTCCACATCGTCACGGAATGGAAGAAAGAGGATTCTGGCAAGGCTCGCAAAACGATTCAGTCGAAGCGTCGCCACTTCCATAACACCAAGCGGTCCTTAATGAGCCATCTCAACGTCTCGGATGCGCCACCAACGGATATTTTGGTAGACGATTCCAAGGAAGCCCAGGTCCGCGAACTAGGCGCGAGCATTAAGGAACTCGAAATCGAAGGCAATTACTTCGGGCAGTTCTCACTGAGCGTCGTCATCTATGACCTCGACCCCGCGAAAGTGGACACCGCTTGCGCTGACTTCTACAAGGTTTTCAGCGTTCACGACGCTCAGCTCTACGAGGAACGATACAACCTCTTGAATGCGTTTCTGGCAACCGTACCTGGCGGGGCAGCCTTCAATCTTCGTTCCATGTACTTGCTCAATACAAACTACGCCGACTTCTCGTTTCTCTTCACACTCCACTGTGGCGAGCCTGAGAACAGGCACTTGGGGCAGGAATACCTCGCTGTCCTCGAAACGAACCACAACACGCCATACTTTCTGAACCTCCATCATCGCGACGTGGCCCACACGATGATTCTGGGTTGCACAGGATCAGGCAAATCGTTCCTCCTGAACTTTCTCATCACAAACATGCAGAAGTACGACCCGTACACCTTCATTTTCGACTTGGGCGGCAGCTTTGAGAGCCTCACGCGGCTCTTCGGCGGCACGTATGTCCGCGTCGGCCTTAATTCGCCCGGCTTTAACATCAACCCGTTCTCGGTTCCACCGACGAAAGCGAACCTCGACTTTCTCGCCCTCTTTCTCAAAGTTCTGATTCAGGGCTCCTCTCCGTTGGAGCTGACGCCCGGCGAGGAGCGCGACCTCTATCATCAGATCGAGAACCTTTACGAAATCGAGCCAGCTCTTCGGACGCTCACCGTCCTGTCGAATACGCTTGATCGCCGCCTCGCTGACCGCCTCGCCAAGTGGACCACAGGCGGGCAGTTCGATTTCGTCTTCGACAACGCCGAGGACACGATCACATTTTCCCGTTTCCAATGCTTCGATTTTCAGGGAATGAACCAATACCCGGAAGTGCTAGAGCCACTACTCTTCTACATCCTGCATCGGGCCAACGCCTCCATCTGCGATCCGAAGATCAGCCACACGTTCAAGGCGTTCTTCATCGACGAGGCTTGGCTGTTTCTGAAAAACCCGGCCGTCAAGAGCTACATCATCGAGGCGCTGAAGACCTGGCGTAAACAGAACGCCGCGATGATCCTCTCGACGCAATCGCTCGACGAACTGCGAAAGTCGGAAATCCTCGACATCATCATAGAAAGCTGCCCGACGAAAATCTTCCTTGCCAACCCGAACATGGATCGGGATCTGTACCGCCGTCAGTTCAATCTCAACGAAAACGAAATCGAGCTCATCTCGACTCTTCGGCCCAAGCAACAACTGCTCATTAAGACGCCGGAACTGGCGAAGGTTGCCAATCTCGAAGTGGATGCGAAGAGCTATTGGCTGTACACAAACGACCCGTTCGACAACCGCAAGCGACGCGAGGCGTTCAATAGCTACGGCTTTGAGAGGGGTTTGGAAGTGTTAGCTGAAGGCCAGTCATGAGGAAATGCCTGGCTTTATGTTGCGCGCTCGCGCTTTTCGCGTCGCCGTTCTTCTTCGCCTACCTGGAAGCCGAGCGCCTATTGGGATGGCCCGATGCCGTATACCGATGGCTTGATCCGTGGCTTCCGGTGGCGATGATTCTCTGTTCTTCGGTTACCACGCTTGCGCTGCCGTGGTTCATTAGCCTTTTCGATTTCGAAAACGGAAATGATTCAGCGACATATCGTCGGTAGCCATTACAAACCTTCATGTGTGGCACGGCATGATCCGCGCCGAAGGCATTTCATCCCGGATACTCCGCCGTACGGCGGCCAAATTCGGGGTCGTAACCGTGGTTTTGCATTTCGCTGATGAATCGCTGCATATCTTCGTAGTCAGCGCACCAAACGATTTGAACTCCCAAATTCCCCATCACCGATTCCAAGTGCTTTTTGGGCACAGCCCACGCGATCCCAGCTTCGTCGTATTCCACCTCAGGACGAAGCCAATAGTGCCTAATGGATTCGAGTCTCGCTTCGTATTCCGCGTCAGGATAGTGCCTCCCATAAAACTCGCGAAGGTACCTTGTCCTATGACGGACCCTCTCTTGAAAGGAGTCGTAGAGCCAACGACGCATGTTCAAGTCATCCAGTGAAGTGCCAATGAAGAGGGCATTGAGCCGGCGAAGAATTGATTGCGGTGTATGATTCACATAACTGGACGGATTCGCAATCGTTTCATAGTACTCGGACTCGCAGAACACCAGATCGGGGAGAAGTTCATCAGTTACTTCCTGCACCTCACTAGATGGCACAGAAGTGGGGCAGGGCCTAAAAAGGTTCTCTCTTCGGGCGTCAAGCGTACCGTGCAAGTGATAAACAGGTGTTTGGTCCGGGTGATCGCCCACACTCGCCCGATCCACCATAGTGACAATGCGTCTGCCAGCTGTTCTGGCCTCGCAAAATAACTCAAGCAGATTGTCTGCGTTTACGGTCAACACCGCATGTATCTGTGGATTGCGCTTTGGTTGTCCACCATGCTCATTGATCAGTAGTTCGCCTACGGCTCTTAGCGTCTTGTCCACTTCGAGTGCAGCGCGAACGTTTTCCCAGCCAGACCATCCGATCTGATCTTCATACTTTGGCGGAATTGCTTTCAGTAGAGATCTGCATGAAGCCGCTTGGTAGAGCGCTTCGTAAATCACTTCAACCAAGTTTTTGTCGCTCCCCAGAATCTGCCTCGCAAGTTCGAATTGAGCAATGAAGGACGGGAGCGCCTTCTTGATCGTGCCCAGTTCCTCTTGAGAGATACTTGACTTCAGCAGCACCTTATTAGCAAGCTTGGGCCAACTCGGAATTTTGCTGCCACAGCTAATGCCTGCACCGAGAAAAAGTACAAGCCCATCTTTCTTGTATTGCTGCACAAGACGCTCGCGAGCCGACATCGTTCGGAATTCCTTGTCAAGGATGAAGGCCTGCTGCAATCGGCGCAGAAACCGAGGAGACCGAGTCTTGTCATCCGCGGATGCGCCCTCGCGGACCATTCGGTCAATGGTTTCCCTGGTCGGAGGGCGCTGTGTGCTCCTAATTCTCATCCGGGCTTTGCGATCTTAGTCATTCGCTCAAGGAGTATCAAGCAACACGATTCTAATTCACCAGTGAGGAGCCACCATATGAAAACTGGGAGTTCAATTCGGAAATCTTTTCTCCTCAAATTTCTTCCAATGGCGCTGTTAACGGCCCTGGTGTTCAGCCAAACCTCCACTCGCGCAGCAACGGATACGGCTCGGATTGTGAAGTACGGCCAGAACGACATCGTTCCGGTGAAGGCCAAGCTACGCTTCTCGACGCTTATCATCCTGCCCGAGAAAGAGGAGATTCTCGACTTCACGACCGGCGACAAGGAATTCTGGATTATCGACGGCGCGCACAACCTCTGCTACATCCACCCCGCCCGGGCTGGCATCCGCAGCAATCTGAATCTCATCACGGCCAGTGGCCATGTCTATTCGTTTCTGCTTGAGGAGATCAGCAAGGAAGCAAACGCCGAACCCGACCTGAAAATCTTCATCGAGCCAAAAGAACAATCCGGTATCGAAGGCAGCGTATTCGCCCAACGCTTTGTTTCAGCAGCAGAGACGGAGGCTTACAAACGCGAGATTCAGACAGTCCGCGACCAAGCGAACGCCCAGGTTCAGGCAGCCCAGGCCAACGCCAAAGAGCAGGTTGAGAAATTCCGCTCCGAGTACGCCACTAAGATTCAATTCGACTACCACCTATCCCCCAATGGCGCTGGCCAGCCCTTCCTTGTCGCCGCGATCTATCACGACGACGCATTCACGTATATCAAGTGCGCGGCTTACGAGAAGCCGGCCATCTACGAAGTCAAAGATGGAAAGCCCAATCTCGTCAACTTCGATCTTGTGAACGGCGTCTACATCGTTCCCAAGATTGTGGACAGGGGGTATCTCGCCGTCGGCAAGAAGAAGCTCGCCTTTTCGCGGCAGCAGTAAACAAGAGCGCGCGCAGAACGACTCCCGTCAATTGAGAGGAAAACATGACCGAACCAGTGAGTTCTCCGGCCACTCAGACTATCCAAGACAAGGCACCAAAACCGCCGGGCCTCATGCCGAAAAACGTTCAGGCGTGGGTCATGCTTGGCCTCGCTGTTCTAATGGTCACCATCATGTGGCTCACGGGCGGGAAGAAAGCCCCAACGACGCAGAAGTCGGGCACGCCGACGGTTCAGAATCCCGCTCCACTCGAAGTGAACCAGGCGAAAATTGCCGACCTTCAGAACCGGATTCAGGAATTGCAGCGCGAGCAGCAGGTTGCGCTGAACCAGCAGACCAAGTTCTTCGGTGCGCTCCAATCCGAGAGCCAGACTGCCGCTCCCGCTCAGATTACGAATCCCCAACCCGCAGCGGCTCCGACCACAGACCCGATTCAGGACGAACGCAGGAAGAGAGCGTATCTGTCGCTGTTTTCCTCAAATGTCGCCTTGAGCTACAGGAAGGACTCGCCCCAACCCCAATCGGCTCCCACGAACAACCCATTTGGCTTGCAGAGTGCCCAACCGCAGCAACCGACCTTTGACCAGCAGCTCGCTCAGATCCTCCAGGGGCTGCCGCCAGCGCCGCAACCGTTCCCACCAACACTCCCCGTTTCGACAAGCGTGCCGAAAGCAGGTACAACCACAGCCGAAGAGGCAGAGACGAAGGCTTCCGAGAGTTCCTCGAAGCGGTCTTCACCCAGTCCCTCTGCGCTCAACGCCGCAGATGGAAAGACCTACGTCATATTTGAGGGTAGGGTCCTTGAAACCGTGCTCTTGAATCGACTCGATGGCCAATTTACCGGCCCCGTCGAATGCCTCGTCTCCAACGACATCTACTCGCACGACCGCCAGCACCTCTTGATTCCTTCCGGCACGAAGGTTCTCGGAGAAGCAAAGCGGGTGGACACGTTCGGTCAAACGCAGCTTGCTGTCGCGTTTCACCGGCTCATCATGCCAGACGGGTATTCCGTCAGCCTCGACCAGTTCAAAGGGATGAATCAGATCGGAGACACAGGTCTCCGCGACCAGGTCAACAATCACTACCTGAAAATCTTCGGCGCTTCGCTCGCTGTGGGCGCAATCGGCGGCATCGCCGAGGCAGGCTCAGGTGGACTGCTTACTCAATCCGGCACTCAAAGCATTCAGGCAGGTGTCGGCCAGAGTCTGGGGCAGACCTCGCAACGCATCCTCGACAAATTCCTGAATATTCTGCCGACCGTGAGGATCCGCGAAGGCCACCGCGTGAAGATTTATCTTTCCGGCGACCTCGCGGTACCCGACTACGCAAACCACAAGATGCCATCAGATATTTGATAAGGCGCGAGCCTCATAAGGCGAATTCCCGAATCTATGCGAGCGAACGCAAAACTGCCGTGAGAATCCCCTTCTCGCGGCCCAAATATTTCACGCGCAGCTTCTCCAAACCTTCGCGGTTTTCTACTTTGTCGATCTCGGCAAAAAACGATTTTGTGAGTTCGGCAACGGAAGCCACATTCCGCATGATTTTGCCTTTTTCTTCATAAGCCACTTTATACCGGGAAAACAACACAATCGTCGCTTTCCAGAGGCAAGCATGTCGCACGCTTTCTCGATCCGGCGCCTGCGCGTTTCCGGTTGCTTGGCTGAGCTTATCGAGAAAATCCAGTCCCGGCGCGCCATTGGTGTGATCTTCTCCCACCCTGCCTGCGCCAGCGGGGCGGCTGCAAGGGCTTTGCGTAGATCCATTGGCACCTTGATCTCCGGTTCTTCTCCGGCCCGCGTAATCTCCACCATTACCTTGTCTACAGCATCTGCGCCTGCGGCATCGCGCATGGTTTTGTTAACCCTGAGCCAGTGACTTCCTTTGCCGTTTGGTTCGAGAGCGGCTCGAAAAGGGGAGCCATTGATCGTTCCCTCTACCACCGTCATGTCTCGTGATGGAAGCTTCGCACTCGCGTTCTTGGGCAGAGTTAGGGTCCACGATCCAGTCTTTTCGTTTGCCTTGGGCCGAAACAACTTGGCGCTGAAGCGAATCGTTGACTTGGTTTCTTGCAGTTTAGCCAGTTTCATATCAGGAGGAATCTACAATGAAACGCAGAATCTTCACAGTCTTGCTAGTCCTCGGCTTGTGCGTCGGCACGGCCTCCGCTCAGTTCGGCTTCGGTGGGATCGTTTATGATCCGACGAATTACGCGAATGCTGTGCTTCGCTACAATCAACTCGTACAGCAGCTCGCTCAACTTCAGCGGACCTACACGCAAATTCTGAATCAATACAACCTGGCCCTTCGGATGGCTCAAAACCTCCAGAACATGCCCGCCCGCTACGGCGCCCAGTTCTCGCAGTGGCGGAACGTCGTTGCGCCGAACACTTACGGCAACACCGTAACGTGGGTCAACGGAATGAATACCGGACTCCCCGGCAGCGTCAACACCGGTTATCAGCAGGCGACCACTCCACTTCTCCAATTCAACGGCCAATTCCTCTCTGGGATGACGCCTGACGAACTTAACCGGGTCAAGTCTCAGTACGCCTCCGTCGAGCTATCGGACGGGTCGAATGTCACTGCAATGGCCACCATCGGCGCGATTCGCCACAACGCGCAGATAATTCAAAATCAGATCAACAACCTTGAACAGGATTCACTATCGGGCGATCCAAACCTCAACACCGAAGTCACTGTCCTCAACAAAATCAACGCAACCAATGTGCTCACTCTGCGCACGCTTCAGGACTCGAACAAGCTGTTGCTATCACTCCTGGAGCAAAACGTCGTTGCCGCGAAACAGCAGCGTGAAGCGACCGCCAACTCCATCAACGCCGACATCACGCGCCAAGCGACTCTGGCCGGCAACATGGCACAGGTCTCTCGCACATTGAGCAATTCGATCCAGAACTTCCGCATGCCGTAGTCGAGAGCCCACCTCCATCCCCCCTCGTGCCGAAGGAGCAAGCCCGATGCAAAATGACTTTCTGCAGTTCATCTATCAGGCGATCAACGACCTGCTGACGCAGCACCTCGGCTTCTTCGACGCGATGGGGCAAAACCTCTTCCGCATGTTCGCCACGATCCTCGTTGCCTGGTATGGCGTGAAGTCCGCGCTCTCGGCGGCCAGTGGCAGACACTTCCTCCATTTCGACAACTTCGCGAGTCTGATACTGACCATCAGCTTTGGCTTCGGGATGGTCAACTACTATAGCAATCCGATCCCCGGCATCGGCACGAGTTTTCACAACCTCATCACCGACGAATCTCAGTTTCTGGCCAACAGGATCACACAACAACAATTGCAGGTCGTCGTGGACGGAGTGAGTGATTTCGAAAGCCGCCTCAACTCCCCCACCTTCGGGGACATCCTCGGGACCGCGATCTACGTCGTCGTCATCATCCTCCTTGCAGCGGCTCAGGCCATTGCCATTGTAGTGATCGCTTTCGGATTCATCGCCACTGCGGTGTGCGTCTTGGTGGGGCCGATCTTCATTCCGTTCTTCATCGTGCCCAAACTCGAATGGCTGTTCTGGGGATGGTTTAAGTGCTTCATCCAATATGCCTTTTACCAGGTCATTGCCGCAGCCGTCGTCTTCGTCATTGCAAACCTGATCGTTGGGGTCCTTCGCCTCGGCCCGCCAGGGACGGTGTCGACTTCGCAACTCATCGGATGGTTCCCGGTCCTGTTTATCACCTTCTTGGCCGCGATTTATGCGCTCTTGAAAATACCCGCGCTGACGAACCACATCTTTAGCGGCAGTTCCGGCGGGTCTTCCGCCAGCATCTTTGGGGGCCTTCTGCCATGAATAACGACCTGAGTTTTCACGACGCGAAACGGCTCTATTTGGAGCAGTACGGAGACCCTATGGTCACGAACACTTACCTGAAAATTGCCCTAGTCCTCCTTGCGCTTGTGGCACTTGGCCTAGGGCTCATTGATCTGCGGACGATCCGCACGTTCCAGAACTTTCGCCCACTTGTGATCCGCATTGACCAGTTGGGCCGAGCAGAGGCACTCGCCTACAGCAACTTCGAGTACAAGCCTCAAGATGTTGAGGCGAAATACTTCCTTTCGCAGTTCTGCCAGCTCTACTACCGGCGCAATCGGTACACTATGAACGACGATTTCTCGAAATCCCTGTACTTCCTCGACGGAAAGCTGGCTAGCGACATCATCGACGCCTACAAAAAAAGTGATGTGATTAAGAGTTTCCTGACCGACCCCTCAAAGCCTGAGATCGATATTGAAGTAAAGAATGTGGCCCTCGAGGGCATGCAGACTCCTCCTTATAAGGCCCGCGTGGACTTCTATATGGTGTACTACTCGGCGACGGACCACAGCGAACTGAAGCGAACGCTTTACACGGCCAACTTTGTTTTCGTCTTCAAGACCAATGTCCCGAACGAACTCATTCCGATCAACCCGCTTGGCCTAGCAATCACGTACTTCCGCGAAGATGAAGCCTTCAAGTGAGTTGGCCCCAACATGTATATATGGCTCACTTCGGCTTCCAAAGCGTGCAGCGTGGTCCCGGAATGACAAAAGTCATGTCTGCGGGAGTAGAACCGTCTACGACCGTGATTCGTTGATCCGGCCTGGACTCCCGCGATTCAATAACCTTACCGGCGTCACATTCGACTGAAGCAACGGCATCATATTCAAAACCCTTTGGCAAGGTGAACACTCCAGTGCCGTTGTCAATTTGTGGCGCGGTCCCTCCATGACGTGGATAAAGGACATTCTTAAAGTAAATGTTGCTCCGTTCCGGTCGCGTGCCGTCTGAGTACAGAATGTTTATTTTTATGGTCGCCACCTCCAATTTACGTAACCGAAGAGGCGGTAGGTACAGAGGAGATGATCGAGCCACCCTTACGGGTGAAGCTCCCCCTTCATTCTCTGCTGCTGGGTAATAGGCTGTCGCGTAGGGCCGCTCAGCGTCAGGCGCGCCAAATGAGCTAAATGCGGTAGCGCCTAGCAAGTACTCGCCCGGTTCCATGCGATTGAAATTGTATCTTCCTTGCTCGTCGGTCCATTCATTGTGAGTTCCGTACCACCGCGCATCTCCGGTTTTGGCAACTGGAACGAGATCTACCTCGATGCGGCTTATCGGTTTACCGCTCTCATCAACAACCGTTCCATGGACGCAACCAAATCCGCGAAGGCGGTCGACTTCGCACTCGTTGTAATTAAAAGGCGGGTTCAATGCTTTGTCCCAACGATGTACTGCGAAGATGTAGGGCGCAACAAATGACGCCCCAATCAAAAACAACCGAGACTTGTGGTGCTTCTCCTCGCTCTGCGTACTTACGGCCTGAAAAAAGCGTATTGCCGCTACTACACATCCGGCAGCAAGGAGCAAACACCACAAGACGGGACCAATGGTTCTGAGAAGGGTGGGCACACGGTAGGGCGAAGAGTCATGAGCATATTCCATCCACCAATGAACTTCGTCGAGTGAGACGCGAACCGCGACATAAATGAGCCCTAGACTCGCTGTGGCAAGGGCACCAGCAAACACTTTCGGATGACGGTAGCGGCGGCGGCCAATGATCCCGAAATCGATTCGAGTCCCAAGCCACCACCACCAACACACAATCGCAGGAAGCCAGACGCTATATTGCAAGTAAAGGGTCTGAAGATTAAGCAGCTTCAGGAAAGGTATTGACAAAACAAACGCGGGAGCGTTGATCGTGAATAAGAGCAGGTAGATTGCTTGGTATGGCCAGAAGGGCGGGCCCATGTCCCAGCCCATTCCCATCAACGCAATCATGCGATTGTTTTCGTAATCCCAGAGCATCAGCATGGCTGCTAGAAAGCCGAAAACAATCGGAAGGAGCAAACGAAAACGAATTGACGCCCTTGCCATACTGAATTAGACACCGGAGCTGCCAGTTCAGGTCCAAGCCGCGGACACGTTTTGAATATATCTTTCTAGGAGTACACGTCATTTAAGGCCGCTGTCATTTCCAGTCTAATTCCCGAGGTTTTTCCTGTGGTCGCAAACGCCCTTCTACTATCACTCGCTTTGTTGCTTGCCATCGGCTTCTATCTCATGGGCGAACTCAAATTCTTAGTCCCTTACCGGGCATTCCTTTTCCGCGAATACGGCTGGGCGCTCGCGGTCTTTTTCGGGGGAGTCTTTCTCAACCTTTTCGCGGGCGCGTTCGTCCTCATTCGCAAATCCTTCCTCAAAGACACTGGCCGGAAGCTGTCCCACATCGATAAGCAATTCCATGTTGGCGACGTGCACCTGCCCGCCGACACGGACCACGAAGAAAGAGCCTGAGGATGTCCCGTTACGATTTCGATCCAGAAGACTATCGGGCTCCTGATCCCCCGGCGAAGCAAGAACCAGAACGCAAGACCGAGGATGCCAAGCCGGAGCCCGGAAGAGGAGGTTCCAGTGGCGGCGAACAACCGGCATCGAGGAGCCGTGCCGAACGGCCTAGAAACGTCGAGCGCGGGACCCGACGCCCACGTCAGGATCGAGACAAAGAATACAACTTGCGCGATTCTGAGGTCGCCACCCTCATTGAAATTGGTAAGTTCCGCACCGTAAAGACTGAAGACCTTGTAGAAATCCAATATCAAGGCAACGCTGACCGGGCCACGCAAGACCTCAGAAACCTCACAGCACAGGGACTCATCCAGCGAAGAACCTTACCGGGCACGGAGAAAGAACAGCTTCTAACAGTCACACGATCAGCGCATGCGTTCCTGGACCGTAACCGGCCCCAAGGACTTGCCGCGAATCAGTCCCTGCATCATGGCTTCGTCAAACCCCGTGAAGCCCGGCATGATGCCACGCTCTATCGTTTGTATCAGAAGGTGTCGGAAAAGATTGAAAAGGACGGGGGCACGAAACTCAGAGTCGTTCTCGACTCTGAATTGAAACGCGACCTCTATCGAGAACTAGCAAAGCTCAAGTCATTGCCACTCTCGGAGCAAGAGGCGAGGCGGGACCAAATCGCCCAGGAGCATGGACTAAAAGTTGTGGACGGCAAGATTCCACTACCTGACCTGAGAATCGAATATGAAACGCGAGACCACGAGCACACAAGGGTCGATCTGGAGCTCGCCACGCGAGACTATCGGGGGCATCACCTCGCGGCAAAGGGCAAGGCAGGCTTTTCGATTTACGCACCGGCAGACGACGCCTCTCGCGTACGCGCTGCCGTGCAAGACCCACACCTCATCTCGGAGATCCTCTCGCTATGAAAATCCAACAAGAACACGTCGCCGCCATCAGGAGCTTCGGATACACGGAGCGAGAAGCCCGCTTCCTCTACATGGTTGCGATCCATTCGGGTTATTTCACGCAGGCGCAGTTGCGGCAGTTCAGCGGCAATAGGTCGGGCCGCACTGTCCGCGCTTTCATCAAAAGAGCTCTCGAACAGGAGCACGTGAAAGAGAGCAAGCATCAAAACAACGCCCGCGTCTACCAACTGACTTACAAACCGTTGTATGCAGCCATCGGGCGGGCGAACATTCGGAATCGGCGCGAGCACTCGTTTGATTTCATCAAGACCAAGCTCGCTTGCCTTGATTTCATCATTGCCCATCCTCACCATGATTACTTTGAGGGTGAAGCCGACAAGGTCCAGTACTTTCAGAATCAATTTCAAATCCGGCCTCAGGAGATGCCCGGAAAGACCTACGCCGGAGCGAATCGCGCACCTGACACGATCCGCTACTTCGTAGACAAGTTCCCGATGTTTCTTGACGAGGCCTGCCCTGGGCAGCCTCTCCCCACGCTGACCTACGTTGACCCAGGCATTGGTCATCTTTCAGATTTCAACACCCACCTCGAAACGTACTCGGGCTTTCTGAAACGCCTGCCACTCTTTGCATTTGTTTATGCAGGACCGCGTACAGCATTCTTCTCCAAAGCAGAGGCCATTTTCAGAGGAGCCATCGACCCGCAGACCGGGAAGCTCTCTTCCCAGCTTGCCCGCTACTTCGCCCTACGCGCGGCGTGGGAAGCAAAACGATATGAAACCCTGACTAACAGTGACCTCGAATTCCTGAATCACGCAAGGCAGTGCTTCCCCGGAGAGCCATTCGAGTCCTCATACAAGAAGTGGCAGGCAGGCCACACCAGCGAAAAACAATTGATTGCAGAAATCGAGAGCTGTCCGACTCACAGGCAGGACGTGCAATTCAAAACCTGCCTGCTTCCTCGAGATTATTCTTCATTCGGCCAGAATTCGAAAGTCACTGGAAAACCGTGCTGAAGACGGTTTTCCTCACGGTTTTCCTTCCGGTTTTCCGCACCCGTGAATCCTAAGACGCGAACAACCAACGAGATACAAAGTCCCCAGACCGAAAACGGGACGCGGGCAAAATCGCGGAAAGGGCGGGAGCGACCCCACCGGACGGACCGCTTCGCAGCCCTGGTCCCTTCGGGCTTCGGGGGTCGCTCCCGCCCTTTCTTCATTTCGCTCAAGGCTTTTGCCCGCGTCCCTCGAGCCGTTCAGAAACAACACCTGCAAAGGAGATCAACGATGTCCATCATTAAGAAGCCCGCAGAACCACCGAAGATTGCCTCGCTCGAAGTCCAAATCGAACAACCCATCCTCGACACACTCGACCGCTACACGGAGTTCATCCAGAGCAGCCGCGAACATATTGTTGCCTCGGCCCTCCGGCTCGTCTTTAAGAAGGATTACGACTTCAAGCGTTGGCTCCGTTCTCAAAACTCAACTGACTCCCAGGCCACACTTCGTACTGCGAAGAAGTCATGATCCAACGCGTTCTCAATTCGAAGAACTTCATTGCGTTCCTTCTCGCTTCGGCAACAGGGATGACTCTCTACTTCCTGTTGCCGTTCCCGGAGGGGAACCTCTTCCTCCGGCTGATTGCCGTCAAGGCTCCGCTCGTTTATTCGGGAGCGAAATGCACCTACACCGTGATGCTCTTCACGACGCCCTACATCATCCTTTCGATTCTGCTTTCCGGCTTGTACATATTCACCCTGAAGATCCGCAGGCGCGTTTCTCCGAACCGATTGCCTGTCTATCCTCACGCACACCAACGGGACAAGCTCTTCCTTGTTGTCGGTGAGGTTCACGACCCACGCAAGCCGATCCCGGCTGAAAACCCTCATTGGCTTACGATCCCGGAGCGCGGTCTTTACACTGGCATCGCAATCTTGGGAGCAGTTGGCACCGGCAAAACGAGTTGCTGCATGTATCCTTTCGCCGAGCAGCTCATCGCCTACAAAGCTCAGGACGACGCGAAGCGTATGGGCGGCCTCGTCCTCGAAGTCAAAGGCGATTTCTGCCATAAGGTGAGGGGGATTCTGGAAAGGTATCAGAGGGCCGGAGACTACATCGAAGTCAGCCTGCATTCCGAGTACCGTTACAACCCCCTACACAACGATCTCGACGCCTACGCCCTGGCCTATAGCATCGCCGCTCTTCTGAACAATCTCTTCGGCAAGGGCAAAGAACCCTTCTGGCAGCAGGCATACACGAATCTCGTGAAGTTCATCATCCTGCTTCACAAAGTCGCCTACGACTACGTAACGCTTTTCGATGTGTACGAGTGCGCGATCTCGCCGGAAGTTCTCGAAAAGCGAATTGAAGAAGCGGAGAAGAAACTGTCGAAGTTCTTCGTTGAAGTGTCCCCTGAGACCTACACGGCCTGGGTCAGCGACCTGAAGGCGTTCTCGTTCGAACTCGACAAACCAAAGAGCGTTTATCGCGCCAAGGCCATCACCGAACTGTGCGACATGCTGCGAAACAAGAAGGTACCATTCCAGTTCAATTCAGATTCAGCCAGGGATCGAGACTTTCGCAAATGGGAACAGCTCGAAGCCGTGAAACGCTGGTTTCACTATGACTGGAAACGCATCGAGCCCAAACTCCGCACTTCGATTGTGGAAGGCATTTCCGTCTTCCTTTCTCTGTTCGATGACAATCCTGACGTTAAAAGGACGTTCTGCCCACCTGCCGAGTGCTATGACCCGGTAGCCAATGTCGATCACCGATATGGTAAGCCGTTGCCTTCGTTCACTTGGCTCGTTGAAAGTGGCAAGGTCTGCGCTCTCAATTTTCCCATCGGAATGAATGCAGGTCTCGCCCGCGCGCTTGGCGTGATGATGAAGCTCGATTTTCAAAGAGCCGTCCTCAATCGAGTTCCAGAGATGGAAGCACACGGGGAACGTTACTTCCGCCAAGTCTTCTTCATTTGCGATGAATACCAGCACTTTGCCACTGTCGGAGAGAACGAGCCGACTGGCGACGAAAAGTTCTTCAGTCTTTCGCGCCAGCCGAGGTGCATACCCATCGTGGCGACGCAAAGCATCAGTTCGCTCAAGACCTCTCTGCCCGGCGACACCTGGCGCTCCCTGCTTCAGACCTTCCGCACCAAGATATTTCTGGCACTGTCGGATGACTTCTCAGCACAAACGGCGAGTGAGTTGTGCGGAAAGGAAGACCGTCTGAAGGTGAGCTACAACTTCTCAGAGAGCGGCCACGATGCCCGAGTGAGCTTTTTCAGCGGCAAGGCGCTTTCTAACCGGGCCAACGTAACGGCATCGAAGAGCTACAACACGCGCACGGACTATCGCTTTGACATGAAGACCTTCACAGAACTCAAGAATGCCCAGGCAATCGCCCTTGCCTATGACGGCCTCAATCCTAAGCCGCCGATGTTTTGCTATCTGAAGCCCTACTACAACGATGTGAACCGCTCATATTTCGAGCAGCTCGCCCGTGGAGAGATCTAATGCTCGGCTACGAAACCATCCTCCCTTTCTTGCGACCCATCGAGCATCTGATCCTCGACGATTCGGTGAGCGAAATCATGGTCAACGGCGCGAACCGCGTCTTCATCGAGCGCGCCGGAATGCTTCAGGCCGTGCCCGACCTTATCCTCAGCGAGAAATCTCTGATGGTTGCGGTCAAAAACATCGCTCGACGACTTGCTGACGACATTTCTGAGCAGAAGCCAATTCTGGACTCACGGCTACCTGACGGTAGTCGCGTCGCAGCCGTCATCCCGCCGTGCAGCATCCACGGCGTGACTCTCACGATCCGCAAGTTCAACAGCCGCCATTTCACTGTCGAAGACCTCGTGCGAATGGGCACTTTGCATGTGGAGCTTTCAGCCAGGCTTCAAGGCTATGTTGAGAATCGCCAGAACGTCCTCATCAGTGGCGGAACCGGGACGGGCAAAACCACTCTGCTCACTTCACTCGCTAGGTTCATCACTGACGAGGACCGGATTCTTCTGATAGAGGACACATCTGAAATCCAGTTGCACAAACCAAATCTCGTCCGCTTCGAGGCACGCCAGGCGCAGCCCGACCTCCCCGCCATTACGATCCGTGACTTGCTCAAAGCGTCTCTGCGGCACAGGCCCGACCGCATCATCCTTGGCGAAATTCGTGGCGGCGAGGCATTCGATCTACTTCAATTACTCAACACCGGCCACTCGGGAACTCTATCCACCGTTCACGCTAGTTCCGCAGCGCAAGCCCTCGCACGGTTTACAAGCTGCGTCCTCCAGAGCGGAATCGAGCTACCCTATCGCGCTATCAAGAGCAATATCGCCGATTCGTTGAACGTTCTCATTCAACTGGAGCGCCGCCCAGGGAAGCGATTCGTCTCCGAAGTGATCGAAATTCGCGGCTACAACTCCGAAAACGACAGGTACGACCTCTCCTCAGTTTTTACGGCACAGCTTTAGCTCATTTTTTCAAGGAGGTTCCATGCCGGATTCTCTTTCGGCATCCGAGTATATCCTCGACAATTTCAAGCCCTCTGACCGAGTAGCGATGTTGCTTCGGAATCGGACCACCGAGGAAGTCATCCAGCGCATCGCGTCAGCGGAAAAGATCGCAGCCACCGATTTTCAACAATGGCTCAAGGAGAGGAATCGAGCGGGATACGACATCTACATCGGCATGAACACTCTGAAAGAGGGCGCATGCAGCCGAACAAAACGCGACATCCACCAGATCAGGCACGTCTATCTCGACTTGGATTACCGAGGTTCCGAGGCGCTCAAGGCAATTCAGAATTCAGATGACGTTCCGAAGCCGAATTTCGTTCTGGATACATCGCCGGGCAAACACCAAGTCGTTTGGAAAGTCGAAGGAGCCACGCCTCAAGAGGCCGAAGACCTACAACAGCGAATGGCCCACGAGTTCGGAGCGGATATCGCGGCGACCGATGCGTCTCGCGTTCTCCGCCTCCCCGGATTCGCTAACCGAAAATACGACACGGAATGCCTCGTCCAGGCGACGAAGCAGTCCGACAAGACCTACAACCTTCGAGATTTCAAGGTCGCATTCGGCCCGGCAAAGAGTGACCGAACAGCGGAGCAAAGGCCGCCACGCTTAGGCGGCACCCGAGAAACGCTCACCCAATCCGAACGAGATTGGGCCTACGCCAAGCGCGCCCTAGCACGAGGCGACGATCCCGAGGAAATCATCCGGCGCATCGCCGACTTCCGCGCCGACGAGAAGCACGATCCCGAATACTACGCGCGGCTCACGGTGGCCAAGGCGCAATCTCACCTTTCGAAGAAATCAGTTCACTCTCGTGAGCCACAAGAGCCTGTAACGCCTTTCCATTAGTCATCTGCCCTTTTGGGCTTTCCTTTCCATTTTCAAATTCGATGAGGAGACTCTATACCGTGAGCAAAGAGCATCTGCCAATCACCGAAGCGCCAGTCAGCGGAGGAGCGCTGATGGAAATACTCACGCCTCAACAAGTCGCGGAGCGCCTCCGAGTCAAACCGTCATGGGTATATGAGCAAACGCGCAACCGTTCAAGCGTCCGCAATTCCGATCCGCTACCTCACATAAAAATGGGACTGTATTTGCGGTTTGACTGGCGAGATGTACTCGCTTGGCTCGAACGGCAGAAACAGCACGCGGACCGGCTAAGGATTCCATAGACGTACACCTTTCAAAGAAGACCGCCGCAGCTTGCCACAAGCCAATTTACGCTTGACATGCTGTCCGACTTATCGATATACGTTAAGTCATGCGAATGGGCAGGCCGCCGAAACCTCGCTCAGACGTGCGTTCCCTTGTGATTCCTGTCCGGCTCACAAAGATGCAATGGCGAGAATTACAGAACCGTGCCAAAGAACAAGGGCTTCCGGTATCCGAGTACATTCGCAGAAAACTAGATTTGCCAAAGGAGGACTAATTGAAAACACAAACCGGCACTATCAAACGAATAGGGGGAAGCTGGTACGGGCGCTGGCGCGAAGATGTAATCGAAAACGGCCAGACTGTCCGCAAGCAGCAGTTCGAAAAACTCTGCGGAGTTGATGACCGGTATCGGACGAAGGCGGATGTATGTCCACTTCTGGCCGACAAACTCCGGTCATTGAACGAAGGCAGAATGGACGCCCGTAGCTCACTCACTCTCGCGGCGTTTGTCAACGAGTACTACGATCCATACGCGCGCGAGAACTTCAAACCCTCAACCGTTCACGGCTACTCCAAGCTCTGGAAGGATGCGCTCTGCGCTAGAGTGGGGCAGATTCGGTTGCGAGACTTCAGAACAGCGGATGCCGCCACCACCCTCTCGTACTTCGTGACAAAAGGATGGGGACGCTCGTCACTGAAACATGCAAAGTCACTCCTCAGCGGTATTTTCACCTACGCTAAAAACCTTGGAGTCCTCGACGGAGTTAATCCAGTCCAAGGGACGATCATTCCACGGAAGGCAGCTACGCCTGCCGAGACACACGCCAGCACGCCGGATGAGGTAGTCGCAATCTTGGATGTGCTAAAGCGAGCGAAAGACGTAGAAGAACGCCTTAAGCTCCAAGCTCAAACCGCGATTGCTTTGATGTTCTTTGCCGGTCTCCGCCCCGGAGAGGCTCGCGGAGGAAGGTGGGAGGATTACAACGGGAAAACCCTCAGTGTAAAGCAGAGCGTTTGGCGCAAGCATACAACCGACCCGAAAACAGCGAGTGCCGCAAAACCCGTTCTGGTAATTGAGCCACTGAGAGATCTCCTTGCGAACTTACGTGAGATCGAGGGCAATCCAGCGAAAGGCCCGATCCTACGTGGCGTAAAAGGCAGACCGCTTGACCTAAATATGCTGGCGAAACGAGTCATCCGGCCAGCACTCCGCAATCCCGAAAACTATCGTGATCCCAAAGCGAAAGACTGGAAGCCGCTTGAGTTGCATGGCTTCTATTCGCTTCGCCGAGGCATTGCAACACAGCTAACCGCGATAACCCGCGATCCAATGGTCGCGAAAGGTCTGCTGCGGCACTCCAGCGTCAACACAACTCTCGCGCACTACATTAAGGAAGTGCCGGAAGTCACCGCGAATGGAATGGCGCAAGTCGAGGAACTATTTAGCGAGCTTGACGCCGCGAATCACGTAATGCAGTAAACCCATTGGGATAAGATTGGGATAAAGGAGCCACGCAATCACTCGCCTCAATCGAAAGGGAAATCACCCTAACTCCAAAGCTACATTGTATTTAGTGGCGGAGGAGGAGGGATTCGAACCCCCGAGACCCTTTCGAGTCTAACGGTTTTCAAGACCGCCGCATTCAGCCACTCTGCCACTCCTCCGGATTGATAATACAGCAGTTCACAAAAGCACCATTGTACATTTTAGAGATTTTGCGTCCAAGTGCGGAGGATACGTCCCTTAGCGGGAGGCGTGTCTTGAAACCGCAAATAACGGGGTTCGACCACTTCTACGGAAAGGTTTTTCAGCCAAGTGGATTACGTCCGGATTGCCCGTCATCCTTGAGGAACGCATGAATTCCCCTTTGCTAGGGAGCCACTTCAACGAAAGGCCAACTATGCGGAAAAGTGGTCGGAGCCGCAAGGGCGAAACCTGAACCTAGTGCTTGTGACCTCAGCGCGAAATGGATCATCATCTGATTGTAGGTTTTTGGCCACCAAGTTGACGGTTCGGATAGCCGTGAGCAGAGAAACGGAACTTCAGCGTCAAAACGAGCGGCTTGAGTTGCTCCTCAATCTGACGACCAGAATCACGTCTAGCCTCAACCTGCGGGAGGTCTTGCGCGCGATCGCAGCGAACATACGCGAAGTCATACACGCTGATGCTGTGCCTGGCGAATTGGTACGGTGTCAAGGTTCAGCGCAGTGTCACATTGTCACCGAAGCAAAACAACAATTCGCCAACCACATGGTATTTCCGGAGCTCGTTGTCTGCTTGGATTGTAGACCGCAGAATTTCCTGTGCCGGAAGCTGAACTGCGCGAACTTGCGAAAATCGATGCCGCTTAAATTTGGGTGCCTCATCCTCGGCCCGCGAAGGCGGAACTATTCTCTGAGCGGCACGCTGGCATGTATCTTCGTGCCCCGCTTTGGCTGTGAGTCGATTGAAAACGCTCCATTCACCAGCTTCAGCCGGTCCCTCATACTGGTGAGACCAAAGCCGTTTCCCTTCACGGACACTTTGTGGTCAAAGCCTACCCCCGGGTCGCTCACGATGAGATGGATTGCGCCCGGTGTCCCGAACAGCTCAACTTTAAACTGCCGCTCCCCGCTATGCTTCGCCGAGTTGTCCAGCGCTTCCTGCAGCACTCGGAACAGGGCAAGTGAAATTTCCAGCGGCGGACGGCTTGGCACATCGTGGCTTCCAAAGTCAATCTCCACTTTGTGCCGTACGGCGAACTCTCCGCAGAAAGCTCTCATAGTCACCACCAGCCCCAAATATTCCAGCTTTGAAGGGTACAAGGTGTGCGCCAGGGCTTGAATGTCGGTGCTTATCTCCAAGGATTGCTTCCGCAGTTGGTCGGAAGCGTCTGTCCCCAATTGTTGAAGCTGAAGAGCCAGCAGGATCATACGTTGACAGATATTATCGTCGAGGTCTTTCCCGATCCGCAAACGTTCCTTCTCTTCTGCTTCAATCAATTTGCGGTTTACGCTTGAGGCGGCCTCGTCCCTCATCTCGCGGAGCTTGGAGACCAGACGAGCGATGACCGACGAAGTGATCAAGAAAGCTGCGATGGCCACATCATCGAGCGGATCGTCAACCCGAAAAGAATAAGCGGGGGGAGCAAGATGCGCCAAGCACAGAGCCGCGATGATGGAGGCAACAATTGATGAGGCAAAGTTCCCCGCGCGGGCTAGGAAGACCACGACAATAATATAGAGGAGGCAGGCCGTAGCAATATTCAAATACAGTCGGTAGCAGACAACAGTAAGTGACGTCAGGACCAAGCAGGCAATTACGCTTTGCGCGACAGCATGCCGGAATCCCTTGTTGGCGATGATCTTGAGGATGTCCATTCCAAGCACCTACTGCGGCGGTCCGCTTGTTCCTACCAGCCCAAATCCATTTCTATGATGATCGTAGCACCACAAGGCAACTCATAAGCCTTTGGCATCGCCGGGAGTCTTAACCAACCGTGGGAACGATGCATTTGCCACCAACGTCTGAGTAAGTCCTTCAATGAGAAGGCCGATCTCGGGTGAGTAGGCCCGGCGGCAACCAGCGCGCCAAATTGAAAGCCGCATCAGCGGGAGCACCAAACATTTGAAGCGCGCCTGATCATCGGGTTCCAGCACGTCCAAACCTTTCCGCCTTTTCACTCATGCTTTCTCCCCATCGCGAAACGGCCTGCCTCGATCAATTGCGGCTGCATCCTCCAGACCAGTGCTCCGCATGAGATTGCGTAATCGCTCTAAAGTTTCTCAGAATTGAACAAAAAAGCATCCGAAACCTTAGATGTCGTGAGGCTAAATTACCGAATTGATCCGGAAGGGTGGGCCCTATGGATTCAAGAGAATCTGTAACTTTGGCGCTGCTTTGTAGTCTTATTGGGGCCGCTGTGTGCTGTCTAGCAGGGGACCTGACCTCCTCTGGGTCTTGAGAGGAATTTGCTCACTGGGAGTCTTTCATGTCAGACGTAAGACTTGTAGTCATATACCCTCGTCCCCAAAGATACCGATGTCTCTGAGTGAGCCTATACCAACCAGCATGTGCCGCTGGCGGTCGAAAAGCTTGACGGCAAAAGCAAGATTGTCGCAACCAAGATTGTGGTATCTCTGCAAGCCCTTCCTCGTTTTTATCGCATTGCTGAAGTGCACTTCCCCTCATGCAAGCTCTGGAAGCGTGCGCTGCATCGGAAGGCGGGAAAGAAACATGCAGCCAAACGGCGAACGCTTAGTGGAAAAGCATGCGCTTCAAGGTTCCAAATCTAGCGCTACTCACTCCCGGAATAAACACGTCGTCGCATCGGTCATTGGAGTGAGCGGCTGTCTGCTCACGGCGAGAACCGGTTCACTACATAGCCGCACGAGCTATATAGGTAATTCACCGTTCAAACTTAGCAGGCACTGAGATACGCCGTCTGATATTGACAGTCTATACGTCGATATTTTATAGGCCCTATAGATGATCTATAGAAGTGAGGCTCGGCCTGCCATTTATTCTCAAGATGGGAAGCTTCCTGCGGAACTTAATCTCTCGCAGTCTTCCATCTCGTGAAGAAATTGTCGAGCTGTGGCTTCAGGAAGTGAATCGGTCTCGACGAAATTCAAACTAACTCGGAGTCCACAATGCCCCATAGATGCGTTTCTCTCGCGGTCTTGCTATTAGGAACACTCGCCGTTGTTCTGGCCAGTATTGCGCAGCAGGGTCCCACCGAAGCGCCAACAGGCTTTGACACGGCGACGCTCGCACAAAGCGCGGGTTCTCAGAGCGTTAGCAACGGTATCGCACAGCCCGCTGGCGATACGTATGCTCTCGACCAAAGCAAGTTCGAGCGAGACCATGATGCAAGTACTGGGTTGGGGCCTGTGTTTAATGCCAGAGCTTGCGTGGATTGTCATCAGAACCCCGTCAGCGGAGGATCCAGCCAGTTCACGGAGATTCGAGCCGGCCACAACGACGCCAACGGCAATTTCGTTGCGGCTACCGTCCCCATAAACGACGGCGCGAATATCATCGCCAACCGCTCCATCATCAATGACCGCGCGCTAATCCCACAGGCGCAGGAGCACATACCTGACACTGAAAACATTCGGGCGTTGCGGGCCGCTCTCAACACTTTAGGAGACGGATTTGTTGAGGTTTGTTGAGGCCATTGACGATAAGACTCTGCAGGCCATCGCGCAGCATCAGGTAGACGTGAGTGAGGGCAGAATTCACGGCGAAGCAGTCGAAGTTCCTGTCCTGGAAGCGCCCGGGCAGACGCGCATTGGCCGCTTTGGCTGGAAGGATCAGCACAGCAGTTTGCTTTCGTTCATTGGGGACGCTTACCTGAACGAAATGGGAGTAACGAACCGTTTGCGTCCAAAGGACGTCACAACTGTTGGCAAAACTACCAGCGATCCCGAAGATGTTCCCGACAATATCGGCCTGGCAGACATCGACCACTTTGCTCAGTTCGTCCGCGGCACGAAAGCTCCTCCACGAGACCCGGCGCTGGCTGCAACGGCGGCCTCTCAAGCGGGGCAACAACTGTTCGAGAGAATCGGCTGCGTTACCTGCCATGTCGGCACCATCGTCACCGCTCCCACGGGAACCGTGATCAATGGAGGAGCCTTCACCGTGCCCGAGGCCTTGGGCAACAAGATCGTCCATCCCTACGGGGATTTCCTCCTGCACGACATTGGAACCGGAGACGGCATCGTCCAAAATCCACCGCAAGACACAGCCAACAAACTGCGCACCGTACCCCTCTGGGGGCTACGAATGCATCCTCGGCACATGCACGACCTCAGATCGCTGACGCTGGAAGATGCCATCGAACGGCACCGCGGTGAGGCCGACGAAGTGCGCGAGCGTTTCCGCCGGCTAAGCCCGGCGGAAAAGCAGCAACTCATCACATTCTTGAACTCCCTATAGGGCGGCAGACGAATCGTTTTGCGTCCCGCCACTACAGGTGCAAGCCATGGGCGCGAACCCATGCCTTACGTTCCGCGGCAGATCTGATCTTCCGCCTGGAGCAGGAGTCAAGGCACTCACTTAATGTGATTCGCTAACCCACTTCCAGCGTCCGGAAGCATTCGGTAAGCAGCCGCCGCTTGCTCGAGTGGAACGGTCTCGATCATGGCCGGGACGCCGCTCAGGACACTGAATCGGAGCGTTGCATCACTAGTCGCCGGGGGCCCCGTCAGGGAGCCTTCTACCTTGCGACTTCCGAATATGAGATCCATGCTCGTAACCTCGATCGGCTCCGGCCCGACGCCGAGGTCCACTCCGGCTCAAACACGAGGTTCAGGTTGTTCGCCTCTTTAAGCCTCGCCAGTTCTGCTGATAGTTCCTTTACAACCTCCGCAATGGTGCTCGTGACCGTTGGATCGCCAGCACGCGCTTGATGATCTCGCTCGTATGCTCCATCGCCAGGCGCGTTCCATCATCAATCTTTTCGAGCATGTGCTTGGCCTTCTCGATTGCGTCATTGATGGCGCAGCTCTGGCGCCTGGCATGGCTTGTCACCTATTTCGTGAAGTTTGCCGGCCGCCAGGATCGTTGCGGTAAAAAGCATTGCGCGTTTTTAGAGGTGCTTGAACACGTGGGCAATTTTCTTTCCGGCGAGCCTCTGAATTGATCGGGACCGTGTTTTCGCAGCAAGGACGGCCAAGAGCCTGTTTTCCAAATCCACCCTTTCCCTCGAGCGCAAGAATCCCGCCGATTCGCTACCCAGTATTCAAGGCGGTACGGCAATGTCCTGAATATAGGGCGGCCTGGGACTGGAACGGAAGTCCTGAACTATGTCCCGGCCAAAAGTACCAGGCCGACTGAACTTACGGGCTATTTAGACATCGCGGCTACATGGGGATGATTAGTCAAGCAGGTGTCTGTACTCAACCAGTCGACGCCTGTTTCAAATCGGGAAGGATAGCAATCCATACGCGATTTTGACGGGCAGTGATCACGCCCGATCCCGGGAGGATAGTTGTGATGAAAAAGTTGGATGCGTGGGGAAGTGTGCCAAACTTCGTAGGTGCGGCTGCAGTGTTTTTTGGTGTCCTGTTCTTGCTTGTTTTGGGAGGTGCTCAGGATGCCCTTCTTGCCACAAGTGGCGGAAGTCCTTTTGCAGCTGCGAAAGCGGCAGCCGCGAAGGAAACTCCCCGTTGGAGGGAAGCTTACGGCAAGCTTCCGTTGAGCTTTGAGGAAAACCAGGGACAAACGGCAGAGGAAGTCCGTTACCTCGCTCATGGCACCGGTTACGAACTATTTCTCACCCCCCACGAGGCCTTGCTCGCTCTTCGCTCGCGTCGCAAGTATGACCTGTCCCCGCTTCATCGAACCGCCTCCCTTCGGGCCATGCGTAAAGCCCGCAAGGCGGGGCAGCTCACCGCGTTGCGCATACAGTTCGAAGGAGCAAATCTCCATCCCGCAGTGAATGGAATGGGCCGCTTGCCGGCCAGAACGAATTATTTCCTGGGGAATGATCCGAAAAAGTGGCACACCGACGTGCCCTCTTATGGCCGCGTGAAATACGAAGGCGTCTATCCGGGTATAGACGTGGTGTTCTACGGCAATCAAGGCAAATTGGAATATGACTTCCTTGTCGCGCCGGGAGCAGACCCGGAAGCCATCCAACTAAAAATCGCCGGCGCGCGCAAGATGCGCCTCAACTCGAGGGGCAGCGTGGTGTTGAGTGTCGCGGCCAGCGAAGTCGAGCTACAAAAGCCGCGCATCTACCAGATGATCGACGGCAAGCGGCGCTTGATTGAAGGTAGGTATGTAGTCGCCGCCGATCACCGGGTGAGGTTCTCGGTTGCCCATTATGACCGCAGCAAGCCGCTGGTTCTTGATCCGGTGCTGAATTATTCGACTTACCTTGGCGGCAGCGGGGAAGATACCGGTCATGCAATTGCGGTGGACGGTGCGGGCAACGCCTTTGTGGCAGGCCAAACGCTGTCCGCTGACTTCCCCGGAGCGGCGAACAATTGTGCGGGGGCCTCGTTCGTTGCAGAGTTGGACCCCACAGGAACGAATCTGCTCTACGCAACGTATCTGGCTGGTTCAACAACCGGTTCAGGTGAAAACGCGTTCGGCATTGCGGTCGATCCTTCCGGGAAGGTCTATGTGACAGGAGTCACGTTTGCCACCGATTTCCCCACGACTTCGGCGAACGCTTTGAACGCTGGTCCACTCGCTTCCAATGACAACGGTACGGCATACCTGACCAAACTCGACCCGACCGTCAGCGGGCCAAGCGGTTTGATCTACTCCACCTACATAGGTGGAACCGGAGGCGACCATGCGAACAGCGTTGCCGTCGATGCTGTAGGGAATGCCTATGTTGTGGGACTGACCGACTCACCTGACTTTCCGACGAATAATCCTTTTCAGAGCGCTCTCAGCAACACCTCCGGAAACGCCTTCCTTACGCGAATCGACACGACCCAGTTACAGGATGCCTCTCTTATTTATTCCACCTACCTGGGCGGAAACGGAGCAAATGCGGGTGTCGTCCTGGGCTATGGCGATGAAGGATTTGGAGTTGCGGCTGATTCTTCCGGGAATGCCTACGTGGTCGGAACGACGACTTCCACGGATTCTACTTTCACCACGAGCGCTACCGCCTACCAGTCGGCTCCTCCTGCAAACACAGCAGCGAGTGTATTCGTTTCTAGGATTGATACCACGCAAGTTGGGCCCGCATCGCTGATTTATTCGACCTACCTGGCGGGCTCAATCGCAGACCTAGGTTTCGCTATCGCCTTGGGCCCGAATAACGTCGCTTACGTAACGGGGACCACGAGCTCGACCGACTACCCTTTTCCCGGCGCAACAACGGGAGCTTTCGATACAA
>WNFW01000356.1_pt1 | contig 28902 bp, 27 predicted proteins | sample 5400131 | NCBI WGS metagenome assembly WNFW01 (sample SAMN13153362, study PRJNA577476) | soil metagenome | isolation source: 20 cm soil or saprolite under grassland replicate 1 | place: USA:California | collected 2016-06-15 | reverse complement strand
TTCCTCGGCCTCCGCGCGCGCCTCGGCATCGAGGGCATCCAGTCCCACCTCATCCAGGGCGCCCTCCTCCTTGAGCTTCCCGGCGAGCTGCGAGATCGGATCGCGCTTGCGCTGCTCTTCTACTTCTTCCTTGGTGCGGTACACGCCATGCAGCGGGTCGGACATCGAGTGGCCCATGAAACGGTAGGTCCGAACCTCGAGCAGGGTCGGGCGGCCGCCCTTGCGCGCGCGCTCCGCGGCGCGCCGGGTCGCGTCGTACACTGCCAGCACGTCCATTCCGTTCACCAGCTCGGCCGCCATGTCGTAGCTGCACGCGTGCTCTACGACGTCGGTGACGGCCGCCACGCGCTCGAACGCCGTGCCCATGCCGTACCGGTTGTTCTCGCACACGAAGATCACCGGCAGCTTGTAGACGGAGGCCATGTTCAGCGTCTCGTGGAAGGCGCCGATGTTGACGGCCGCCTCGCCGAAGTAGCAGATGCAGAGCTGGTCGCCGTCTTTGTACCGGATCGCGAACCCCAGACCGGCGGCCAGAGGAATGTGGCCGCCGACGATCCCGTGGCCGCCCATGAACCGCCTCCCGACGTCGAACAGGTGCATCGACCCGCCCTTCCCCTTCGAGCAGCCCGTCGCCTTACCGAACAGCTCGGCCATGATCGCGTTCGCCGGTACACCGCGCGCGAGCGCCTGCCCGTGCTCCCGGTAGGAGGAAATCACGTAGTCGTCGTCGCGCAGTGCGGCGAGCGAGCCGACCGCCACTGCCTCCTGCCCGATGTAGAGATGGCAGAACCCGCCGATCTTGCCCAAGGCGTACGCTTCGGCGGCCTTTTCTTCGAAGCGACGGATCGAGAGCATCTGGCGTAACATGCGCCGTTCCAGCTCGCGCTGGGCGGGCGTGTTCGTGGTCTGGGCGGTTGCAGTGGCCATGGCGATCGGTGAGTGTCGCTAGCGGGTGGCGCTCGCTCGCTCCACCTGCTCCCACGCGTGGTAGCTCGAGCGCACCAGCGGGCCGGCTTCTACATGACGGTAGCCCATCTCGAGGCCGTGGCGGCGGAGCTCTGCGAACTCGTGGGGTGTGTAGTACCGCGCGATCGGGAGATGCTCGCTCGAGGGTCGGAGGTACTGGCCGATGGTCAGGATGTCCACGTCTTGGGCGCGCAGGTCCCGCATCGCCACCAGCAGCTCGTCCCACTCCTCACCCAGCCCGCAGATGATCCCCGACTTCGTGAGCGTGCCGGGATCCATCGCTTTGGCGCGTCGCAGCAGCTCGAGCGCCCGCGCATACCGACCGCCCGGCCGCGCCAACCGGTACAGGCGCTCGATGGTCTCCAGGTTGTGGTTCAGGATGTCGGGCTTCGCCTCGACCACGATGCGGAGCGCCTGCTCGCTCCCCTTGAAGTCCGGGATCAACACCTCGACCGACGTCCCGGGCCGCCGGCGGCGGATGAGGGCGATGGCTGCCGCGAACATCTCGGCGCCACCGTTGGGCAGATCGTCCCGGTCGACGCTCGTGATGACGACGTGCCGGAGCTCCATTTCTTCCACGGCCGCGGCGAGGCGCGCCGGCTCGTCCGTGTCGAGCGGAGCCGGAGTCCCATGAGCGACCGCGCAATAGGCGCAGTTCCGCGTGCACACGTCGCCCAAGATCATGAACGTGGCGGCCCGGTGCTCCCAGCACTCGCCGATGTTGGGACAGTGAGCTTCCTCGCACACGGTGTGAAGCCTCAAGTCCCGCATCAGGTGCTTGAGCGCCAGGTAGTTGGGTCCGCCAGGCGCGGGAACCTTGAGCCAGGATGGCTTACGCTCGATTGTCTGGGCAGGACGCTGGCGGTTCAGTTGGACGAGAGGAGGGCTGGCCATAACTATCGCCAAAATAGCGGGTTCACGAGGGGCGGGGTAGCTGCAGGGCGAAAAATTCAACCATACGGTTGATCCGGGGCTCCTGCAACCCGGCAGTCAACTGGAGTCGCGCTCCCGACCGAGTTTTTTCCTGATGCGCTCCAGCTCCTCGTCCAGCAGCGGGTCCGAGCTGAGCGTGCCGTCGGCGATCTCGGCGATCTCCTCGGCCTCCTTCCAGCGACGCTCCAGCTCTTGGACCTCCGCTCGCTCGTCGACGGCCATTTCGAGGGCGAGGCGTCGTTCCACGTCGAGGCTGCGCAGGGTGAGCTCGCGACGAGCGACCTCGCTGATGAGCTGGTCGGGCCCGCCGGCGCGCTCGACTAGACGGGCGGCGTCTTCGACGCGTTGCCGGCGGCCGCGGGCGAGCGCGAGATACGTGAGTCCCTGGCGCAGCGCGGCCTGCGCGTCGCGGCCCACGAGCATCGCCCCCTCGGTCCGGCAGGTGGGGCAGCTCAAGATCAACGCGACGTCGGCCTGGGCGTGCCGCACCACGCGCGCGTAAGCCACGTGCTTGGCCTGCACGTCGAGCACGCTCCCGCAGCGCTCGCAAATCGGCGGCTCGACGAGACTCACGCGGCGCCGGCCGATGATGCCCGTGTACATCATCCGCGCGAAGTTGGGCATGTTCCAGAAGAACACGCCAAACGAGCCGCCCGCCGCCACGTTCACGGCGACCGCGAGCCCCAGGGCGGCGACCGTGACCGGGAGGACGAATTTCAGCTGCTCGCGGCGCCGTGCTTTGAGCCGCTCGCCGTAGCGCCACGTCGCGAGCTCGATGCGCCGCGGCTTTCCGACTCGCACCAGGTCGTAGCTCTGCCACCGGATCAGCGCGACGTGCTCGGTCGCGGCGGCCACGCGACCTTCGCCCGCAGCGCGCGCCAGCGTCTCGATTCGTTCCAGGCGATCGTCGATTGGAGCGAGGTTCCAGCGCGAGCACTTCGGGCAGATCACCCAGAGGCGACCCTTCCACTCGTCGAACGCAAGCCGCCGTCCGACACCGAGCCCTGAGGGCCCGCCGTCGCCGTCGAGTTTCCCGTTGCAGAAGGCGCAGGTTCGGTACATGCCAGCGGGAGCGGGGAGCAGGGAGCGGTACCTCGCGGTGCAACGGAGGGTACCGCTCCCCGCTCCCTGCTCCCTCTCCTTATGCGAATCTATCCACGCGGAGCGGGCTGATGTCGACGTCGGGGATTCCGCTTGTGAGAAGATCCGCCGTAATCTCCCCCGTCAGCGCAGCCAGCAAGATACCGTTGCGTCCGTGACCGGTCGCGTACCACAGCCGCTCGACCTCGGGGTCCCGGCCGAGGATTGGCCGCCCGTCGGGGGTCGCGGGACGGAGTCCGGCCCACGTCCGCTGCACCGGTTGCGTCATGAGGGCCGGGAGCAACCGGACGGCGCCGCGGAAGATCTGGGCGAGCCCCTCATTCGTGACGCGGGCATCGTACCCGGCCCGCTCCATCGTGCTGCCGAGCACGGCGTCGGCACCGCGAGCCAGGACGTAACCTTGGTCGTGATAGAGAATCGCGGGCGGGCAGCCGTCGGGCCACGCGGTGGCGGCCATCTGACCGCGTAGCGGCTCGACAGGCAGGGGGCGCGGCAGCCCGCGGATTTGCGGGGACCACACCCCTGCGGCGAGCACGGCGTGCTCGGCCGGGTTCGTGCCGTGGCCCGTGACGACACCGGTCACGCGGCCCCGGGCGATCGCGAGCGCTTCGACTTTCTCGGCGTGGAGCTTGGCACCCAGGCGGCGCGCGTCCGCGAGGCAGGCGCGCGTCAGCGCCTGCGGGTCCAGCGCGCCGTCCTCGGGGGCGAGGAGCGCGCCGTGGCAGTCGGGTGCGGCGCCCGGCCAGCGCTCGCGTACTTCGTCGCCTTCCAGCCAGTCGCAGCGGAGGCCTGCCTGCCGCTGCCGGGCGACTTCTTCCTTGAGACGGTCGGCCGCCGGGTCGTCGAACGCCACGGCGGCGATGCCGGAGCGCCAAAACCCGATGTCGATTCCGGTGGTCTCCCGCAGGGCGGGGCCGAGCGGCTCGTAGAGGTCCCGGGCGCGCACCGAGAGGGCAACCAGGACGTCATCACCGGGCTCGATTTGGGCTGCCAGCATCCCGGCGGACGCCGGCGATGCGGCGGCGGGGTCGGGGCCCGGCTCGAAGATGGCGACTTCCAGTCCCCGCAGGGCCGCCGCTCGGGCGCACGCCGCCCCCACCGCACCGCCGCCCACGATCGCGACATCGACGGCCTTCACCGGCTGGCGCCTCCCTGAAACCTGCTGCTACATTGCGACGTACGGCCCCGCCGTCGGGGTTTCACGGAGGTATACCCCATGTTCCGCAGCGTCTTGGGATTCGCCGTTTTCGCCGTGCTCGCTTGGCTCGGCCTGAAGCTGGTCTTCAGCGTGCTCGGCGGCCTGATCGGGCTGGCCATGACGGTGTTATGGCTCGCCGCCATCGGTTTCATGATCTACCTCGTGTTGCGGGTCGTCAGCCCCAGCACGGCGGAGAAGATCCGCGACATGATCAAGGGACGCCCAGCGGACGCCTGACGGTCCTACGGCAACAGTTGGCTGGAGTGCACGTGGACGATCCTCCAGCCTTTCGCCTTCTGCTCGCACACGAAGGTGGCGCGACCGGCTTCGGCTTGGTTGCGCTCTGCATTGACCCAGCGGTAGTCCACGAGTACCCACGCAAATCGGCCTTCCAGGGTCACCGCCGCCGCTGCGACGGTGGCCCGGCCGCCGAGGCCGACCCCGGCGAAGCGGGGTGTCCCGAGGCGCATGCGTGCATTCGCCACGATCAGCGCTTCGGGCGCATACAGCGTGTCTGCGGCCCGGTCCCCCTTCGCGTCCAACACCACCGCCTGCCGCGCCATCTCCTGTATCGCATCCGGCGTCCCCGCGGCGGTCGCCGTGCCGCTGGGAGCCAGGCGCCGGGTGTGGGTCACGCAGGCTGCGCCGAGCGTCGCCACGAAAAGCAGGGCCCGGCGCGCGCTAGCGCGCATCGAGCTCGCGCAGCACGGCCCAGGCGAGGAGCGGGATCAGGATTTCGTGGTGGCCCGTGAGCTGGATCCCGCGACCCCCGACGAGCGTGGGTCGCTCGACGACGTTTACCCGCGGCCGGTAGTGACGCTGCATGTCGCAGTCGCAGGCGGTAAACCCGGTCGGCTTGCCGCCCCCTAGATTGCGCGCGACCGTGAGGGCCTTGAGGAACACTTCGGGCATGACCACGGCGCTGCCGACGTTGAGCACGACGCCGCCGTCGTGGAGCGCGGGGAGCGACGCGGCGAGTCGCTTGAAGTCGCGGTAGGTCGTGGCGCCGAGCGCGGCCCCGTCCGCCGTGGGATGCTGATGGATGATGTCGGCGCCGAGCGTGGCGTGCACCGTGACGGGGACGGCCCGCTCGCTGGCGGCGAGCAGGACTGAGACCTCGCGGGCAGCGAGCCGCGGGCGGCGCGCGAGGTAATCGACGAGCGCCTCGCCCATGCCCTTGCCGGCACGCGCCCCTTCGGTGATGGCGGCGTTCATCTCGCGCCCCGTCTCCTCCGCCATGCCGAACGTCCCGTCCGCCAGGCCGGCCGCCACGTCCTCGCTCGTCCCTCCGTATGCCGCGAGCTCGAAGTCGTGGATCGCAGCGCTCCCGTTGAGCGCCAGGTGCGTGATGACACCGCGGTGGATCAGCTCGCGGAGCAGCGGTCCCAGGCCCACCTTGATGACGTGCCCGCCGAGCATCGCCACGATGCCGCGGCGGCCCGTGGCCTGCACCAGCTGCCGGGCGACGGTGCGCAGGTCCTTCGCGGCCAGGATGTCGGGGAGCGAATCCCAGAAGGCGGTGAAGCTCCGATCGGTGCCGGGCGGATGCGCGAGCAGGGAGGGGTCGACTTTGTTGGGGCGCTGCGCGATGGGGACCGTTTTCAGCCGGGAGACGTCCGCCTCGCGGTAGTCGGTCATGGGTGCTCCGGACGAACGTCGGATTTCTCCTTGATCGAGTCCATCTCCTTGAGCTTGAGCGTGACCTGGCCGAACGAGAATTTCGACTGCAGCGCCAGCATGATACGAAGGCTATCGTCCGACAGCCACATCCGCGCATCCGCTTTCTCGGCGAAGATGCCGCCTCCATTCGGGATGCGCGGGCGGACGACGATCGCGTCCCATTTCTTGCCGGCGACGCCCACGCGCTCGCGTTTCAGCACTTCGACGATCACCGGATTGCGCTCGGGGCGGAAATACCGCCGGTACTCGTAGCGCTTCCCGACCTCGAGCGGCACCGTCCGGATCCAGTACAGGAAGGCGGCGTCGTCGAGCGGGTCCGGCACGGTCGCGGCCGTCGTGTCACGACCGGCTTCCCGGTAGAACCCGGAGTCCGGGTAGATCTCGAATTTCCGTTCCCATGTCTTGCCTTTTTCCTCGGTTTGATTCAAAAACCGGCGCGAGTGGAAGTCGTGACGACCGACCCACGACTCGAGGTTCTGGTGGATATGGTACCACAGCGCGCCGCCGTCGATCAGGAACACGAAATGGACCGCCTCGACTCCGCGGATCGTATCGATCCCCGCGACCTGCATCGTGGCCGTGCCGACGCTGAAGGGTCCGTATCGCGCTCCGTACACCAGGCGTTCGCCGATCGGGAACGGCACCGCGACGGCGCGGGGGGGCCGGACAATCGCCATGGCCGACAGGGACGAGAACCCGGTCGAATCGGTCCGCGTCGAATCCTTGCGGGCGGTGTCCGATTGCGCCCGCAGCCCGACTGCGACGAGCAGCAGCGCCACGGCGGTACGAGCGGCCCGAATGACCGAGCGGGCCCGCCACGCCTCCAGGAGCTGACGCCACGGCCTCACACGCGATGGGCGCTGCACCAGGTCGTACCGCGCCGCGACGGGAATGGCGTCGAGGCGGCGGGCGTGCGGCGCCAGCCGCGCCACCAGTTCCGCGCTCGCGCACCAGCCTTCGGTCTGGAGGAACTGCGCCGTATCGCGGCGCAGCGCCTGCCGCAGCACGATCAACCGCAGGGCGAGGAAACCCGACACGGTGTCGCGCAGTCCGGCGACGCGCAGCAGCCGAGGGGTCCAGCGACGCGCCAGCCCCAGTGCCCGAGACACGCGTCCCCGCTGCGCCACCAGCTCGGCGACCACCAGATCCGCCCCCGATTCCAGGTGCTTGACCATGTCCTCCATGCTCTCGGGGGAGTGGACGAAGTCCGCGTGGAGCGTGATGGCGCAGTCACGCTTCGGCCGGTCGGTCCGCTGGAGCGCGAGGCGCAGCAGCTCCTCGAGGCTCTTCGCGTAGCCCCGGCGCTCGCGGTGCGTCACGATCGTCATCGGCAGCACCTTGGCGTACGACGCCAGTACGTCGTGGGTGTCGTCCGTCGACGCGTCGTCCAGGACCAGCAGCTGGTATTCGCGCGGGAACGCGGTGAATACCTGTCGCACCTTCCACAGCACGAGGCCCGCCGTGCGGGCCTCATTGTGCACCGGGACGCAGACGTAGATCATGGCCCTGCAATCTAGTGCCGTTCCAACTTTTCACGCCAAGGCGCCGGTCCGTCACCCTGGACGCCGAGTTGGAACGGCACTAGACGAGCGAGCGATACACGGCCAAGACACCGGCGGCCATGGCGGAGGCCGTGTACTGCGCGGGTAAGGGGACGGGGGAGGGGTGCTCCAGCGCCTCGATCACTCTTCGTGCGAGGGCGTCGCCGTCCCCCACGGGCACGAGCCACCGGGGCGGGACGATCTCCGCCAGCCCGCCACCCGCCGTCGCGACCACGGGCTTCCCCAGCGCCAGCGCATGGAGTACCACGGTGCCGAGGCCTTCGGCTCGCGAGGACATGACGACGACGTCGCACTCGCGGAGCAGCGCGTCCGCCTGCGCGACGTAGCCGATCAAGTGAACGCGATCGGCGAGGTCGAGCTGCCGCACCTGGGCTGCCAGGGCTTGGCGCTCGGGGCCGTCGCCCGCGATCACCCAATGCAGGTCGGGGCGACCGGCTCGGGCCGCCCGCGCCGCCCGAATCAGGGTGCGCTGATCCTTGGCCGGCTCGAGCGCCGCGACGTTGGCGGCGATCGGAGCGCCGCGCGGCAGCCCGAGCTTCGCCCGGAGGTCGAGTGGTACGGCGGCGGCGCGACGCACTTCGTCGGGATCGATGCCGGAGGGAACGACGTGTACGTCTCCCGGGCGGACCCCGGCGGCCAGGAGTGTCGCCCGCACGGCCTCGGAAATCGCCACGACGGCGTCCGCATGGCGCAGCGCACTTCCGCGGCGTATCGGGAAGACGACCCGACGAGTCGCGACGACACGCGGCGGCGCGCTCGCGAAGGCGAGAAAGCGGCGTGCCCAGATCGCGACCGTGACGGCGTGGTTGTTGTGTGCGTGAATGAGATCCGGTGGCCAGGTCCGGGCTTCGGCGACGAGCCGCCACCAGGCCCGGGGGTCGAGCCCGAGCGCCCAGGGGACCTCCTGAACGGCGACGCCCTCGGCGGCGGCGCGGCGCGAGAGCTCGCTGCCCCGCCGTGTGACGAGCCGCTGCTCGACGCCGGGCTCACGGGCCAGCTCGCGGGCCAGCAGCCGGACCTGATTCTGACCGCCCCGGAATTCGCGGCCGGAGTCGACGTGGAGGACGCGCACGCCCCCCCTCAGGCCGGCTGTTTCGCGGCATGGCCGAGGGCGGCGCGCAGCTCGGCCAGGGTGAACGGCTTGTGCAGGTAGGGCCGGCCGAGCGCTTCGAGGAACTGGAGCGTGTCGCCGCGCACGGTATCCCCGGTGGCGAAGATGATCCGTTCGGCGACGCGCGGGTCCTGCCGGGCGAGCTTGCTGTACATCTCGCGCCCGGAGAGGTGCGGCATTCGCAGGTCGCAGATGATCACGTCGAACGGGCCCGCCAGGGCGCGCTCCAGCGCATAGGTGCCGTCGCTCGCCACCTCGACCGTGTGCCCCCAGCTCTCGAGGGTGGCCCGCATGTAGTGCAGGATGTGCGGCTCGTCGTCCACGACCAGGATGCTGAGCGGCTTCGTCTGGCCGGGCGGTACCGGTGCGGCTTCGGCGTGGGCGGCGCGCGCCCCGATCGGCAGCTCCAGCGTGAAGGTCGCCCCGCCGCCCGGCCGGGTATCCAGCGCGATGTGTCCACCGTGCTCCTTCATGATCCCCTGGCAGATGGAGAGCCCCAGTCCGGTGCCTTCGCCTTCCCGCTTGGTCGTGAAGAACGGCTCGAATACGTGGGCCGCGAGCTCCTCGGTCATGCCGGGGCCCGAGTCCTTTACGCTGACCGCTATGCTGTCGCGGACGCGCCGCGCCGCGATCCAGATCCGGCCGGACGGCGCATCGCTCGCGATCGCCTGGCACGCGTTGTTGATCACGTTCACGAACACCTGCTTGATCTGATTGGCGTTCACTTCGACGTCGGGTAACCCGGGCTCGACTTCCAAGGTGGCCTCGACCTTGTGCGCCATCAGCTGGTTGCGCAGCAGGGCAAGGGTCGAGTCGAGCAGCGCCCGAATCGGCTGCCGGGTGCGCTCTCCCTGCTGGCTGCGGGCGAACGACAAGAGGTTCTTGACGATCGTCGCGGCCCGCTCGGCCTCCTGACGGATCACCTGAAGCGGCTCCCGGAGGGAGGGGGGGACGTCGCTCGCCTCGGCGAGGAAGTCGCTGAAGCCCACGACCGAGGCGAGGGGGTTGTTCAAATCGTGCGCCACCCCGGCGATCAGTTGACCGATCGCCGACATTTTCTCAGACTGTATGAGCTGTTCCTGCAGCCGGCGCCGGTCGGTCTGGTCCTCGAACACGAGGACGGCCGAGCCCGGCTCGGCCATGGGGATGGCGGTCAGGAGCAGCACGCGCTCGCCGGCGCGGATCTCCGCGGTGCTCGCCGACGGCTCGGCGATGGCGCGCGCCACGGGGTCCGACCAGGCGGGCGGCAGGAGACCGAGCCACGGGCGACCGGGGATAGCGGTGACCGCGGTCTGGATCAGATCGGCGAATACGCGGTTGGCGCGGCGCACGGTGCCGTGTGCGTCGACGATGCAGATCGCCTGGGAGATGGCGTCGACCGTCTTCTCCCATTCGCGCTTGGCCGAGGAGAGCAGCTCGACCAGGCGGGCATTCTCGAGTGCGATCGCGGCCTGCGCGAGCACCGCGGTGACCAGGGCCAGCTCGGCCTTGCCCAGGGCGCCGGGCCGCTCGCTCGACAGGGAGACCGCGCCCATCGTGCGACCGGCGGCGACGAGGGGCGCGCCGAGCCAGGAGCCGGGGGATGGCGCGTCGCCGGGCAGATCTGCCCCGCGCCGACGGGCCTCTTCGCCTACGTCCCTGGGGAAGGCGAGCGGCCCGCGCCGCAACGCGAGCTGGAGCAGGGGGTCGTCGGTGCGCGCTGGAACGGGGTGCGTGTCGTAGGTCACCGCCAGCCGGTTGGACTCGGCGTGAAGTAGTATTACGGAGAGCCGGTCGGGCTTCAGCAGCTCGGCAAGGGCGCGCGCCACGAGCTCGACGACCGTGGTCGGGCGGAACGCCCCCGCCAGCTCCTGCGCCAGCGTCGTCAGGCGGGCCAGCAACTCGGCACCCGGTCCGGGGGTAGCAGCGCTAGAAGGAGGCTTGGGCATGATTCTGGCGAACGTACGTGGACGGCTGCGCGCGCAGGATCTCCTGCTCGTCGCGCTCGCCCTGGCGCGCGGTGATGCCGCGCGCCGCGCCCGGTTCGAGCGGCTGCTCCTCGAGGAGGGACCCGACGAGCTGCTCGACGAGCCCGATCTGCTCGACGCGCTGCTCGCGCTGCGCACGCTCGTGGTTCCGTCGCCGGCGCTGTTCGCGTACGTGGCCGTGCGCCACACGCTGCGCGCCGCCGGCGTCGACGATCGCGCGCTGGCCGACTACCTGGCCGCGCTGCTGCTCGAGTTCGGCGATCACGACCGGCACGTGCGCATCCGCCGCACCGACGACGAGACCTACCATTATCTGGTCGACATGGTGGAGGACCTCACGGGGCTGGACGACGCCGGGGAACGGGCCTTCCTGCTTCGGGTGCACCTCGGCAACTACAGTCTCTGGCTCGCCGGGCTGTTTCCGGACTACATCGCCGCCCGGCGCTCTCGCAAGGGCGGGCCCGACCTGCCGTATTACGATGAGCTGGGCCGGCAGGGCTTTCGGCTCGCAGCGCAACACCGGCTCGCCGAGCACCTCGGCGTCGCCACCATCTACCGCTCCGCCGCCGAGCGGTTCCCCACCTTGCGGGTGGCGTTCAACCGGTTGAGCGACCGGGTATTCTTCCCGAACGTCAGTACACCGGACAAGATACTTCGAAATCTCTAGGGAGCGGGGAGCGGGGAGCGGTACCCTCCCAGGCACCGTCAGGTACCGCTCCCTGCTCCCCCCTCCCGATTCATTCGTCCAAGAATCTCGTCGGCACCGTCGTCGCCGCTTCCACCAGCTGCTCCGCGGATTTCACGAAACGCACCACGATCGGCAACGACCCCTTGAGCAGCAGCTTGCGCTGCATGATCCCCGCAATGGGGCCCAGCTCCTTCCGGATCACGCGCTTCCACTGCTGATAGTCGCCCGAGATCACGAACGCCGCCTGATCCGCCTCGCCCTGCGTCACCACCTTGGCTTCGCGGCAGGCACCTCGCTCGAGGTCGAGCCAAATGCCTACCGGCTCGGCGATGCCGATCTCAGGCTGCCGATTCACGACGAGGGCGACCGCCCCGTGCGTCCACTCGGCCGAGGCGGCCCGATACGCGTCGCTCGCGTTGATCGCCGCGCCGTAGGCGCTCACCCAGTCCGCCGACGGGAACGCGATGCTCACGCGATCGCGTCCGCAAAGCCGCGGAACAACGCGCCCTCCACATCGTCCTCCGGATGCCACTGGACCGCCAGCATCCACGCGGCCCCCGCGTCCTGTCGCTCGGCCCCCTCGATCACGCCGTCCTCCGCCCAGGCGCTCGCCCGGAGCGCCGGCGCCACATCGCGGATCGCCTGATGATGCCGCGTGTTCACGCTCGCGTCCCCGGTCTGGAGCGTGCGGTGCAGTAACGAGCCGGACTCGATGCGCAGTCCATGACGTGAGCGCGTATCCGCATGGTCGACGGGGCCGGGACGCTCGCTCGCCAGATCCTGGTACAGCGTGCCGCCCAGGGCGACGTTCAGGATCTGGATCCCGCGGCAGATGGCGAGGACCGGCAGGCGACGTCGCTCGGCAGCTGCGATCAGGGCCAACTCGACGGCGTCGCGCGCCCGGTCGGTCTCGCCGAGCTTGGCGTGGGGCGTCCCGCCGTAGCGGCCCGGCTCCACGTCCTCACCCCCCGTGAGGACCAGACCGTGCACGCCGTCGAGCGCGGCGCAGGCCGCCTCCGGGTCGAGCATCGGTGGCACGAGGAGAGGGACGAGCCCGGCGCGCATGAGCGCATACACGTAGGCGGTATTCAGCGCGACGCGCTCCCGCCCCGCGTCGGTGCGGCGCGTCGCGCTCACGGCCACGAGGCGGCTCACTGCGCCGAGCTTGGGGGGCCCGCCGGTGCACCAAGCAGCGGGCATTTCGGGTTCGAGACGTTTGCCCAGTCCACCCGCACGCCGTACAAGGGGATCGTCCGGTCTGTGCCCGTGAGGGCACCGGTGCTCGGGTATCCCTCCGGCGGGCGGCGCGACTCGTAGATCAACACGCCCTGCGCCCGCTGCGTGGAATCGTCCACGACCAGGATGCCATAGGCGGTGGTGTCGCTCACCGAAGCGGCGGGGAAGCCGGCCCCCTGATACTCCATCGTCAGCGCGCCCTTGCTGTAAGTGACCGCCACCGTGCTCTGCTGACTCATGCCGACCACGCGGACGGGAAGCGTGCCCGGCAGCCCGCGCGGCGCGTCGGACAGGACGAAGGGCAGATGCCGAAGCCGGTCCTGGATCAGGGACGGCCCGATGAGCTGCGCCATGCCGCAGGTGGGAGAGCGCGACCGGTCGCCTGCACAAGACAGGAACGGCGTCACGCAAGACAGCGTCAGCGTCAGGCGGGTCAGCGTCATGGGGCGGTCACCACCTCAAGGACGCTCTGCGGATATGGGGCGTCGAGTCCGACGCGCTTGAGTTCGATCGAGTCTGCGCCGGGGACCAGTGGCGTCCCGAGCCGCAGCGTGTCGCCCACCAGCCACGCCGCCGTACGGGCACGCTCCCACACCGGCTTCTCGAGCTCGACGCCGATGATCCAACGGCCGGTGCCACGTAGCGGTCCCGCTTCGACCTTGCTGCGGTCGGGCTCTCCCCGATAGCGCCGGTACAGCCGGCCGGAGATCCAGTCGCCCACGTGGGTTTCGAGCGTGATGCGAAGGTAGACGGTGGAGTCGATCGGCACGGCGCGCTCGGCGGGGACGGCGCCCGGGCGGAAGATACGGGTCAGCTCCCAGGTGCCGTTCAACGGGGACGCCTGGAACCCCTGGAGCAGCAGGGTCAGGATGAGCGCGCCGTCGAGCATCGTACGAATCTAATACGTCCAGGTGATGGTGGCGGCGAGCGTCCGGACCGGAGCGAGAGTGCGGGGTACCTGACTGTAGATGTAGTTGAGCGCGTTGGCGAGCTGAGCACGCAGCGTCCATGCCCCCCACACGGCACTCGCTCGCAGATTGAGGACCTTCTCCGCGACGCGCGGATCGGTCTCGTAGATCTCTACTCGGTCCAGGCGGCTGGTGTAGCGGAAGTCGCCTCCGACGCCGATCGCACCGCGCTGATAGTCGGCGCTGAGTGTGAGCAGGTGCGTCGGCCGGAAGGCGAGCGGGCGTTCGGGGACGCTGTCGTGCGCGAGCTGCCGGGCGTGCAGGAACGTGTATGACAACGTCGAGGAGAGTCCCGCGACGGGAGCGGTGGCAGTGACGGCCAGGTCGAGCCCCGCGAGCCGGGCACGCGTCACGTTCCTGAATTGGATCCGCCCGTTGTCCACGGTAGGCTCGATCAGGTCGTACGCGTCGGTCCAGAAGAGCGCCGCGTCCGTCCGCACCGCGGACGAAAGCGTCGCCGCGTCGCCGAGCTCGACCGACCAGGCCGTCTCGGGGCGCAGGTTGGGGTTCGGGACCACCGGGATGCCCTGCACGAGGGTTGAGACGAACCGCTCGGCCAGCGACGGAGCCCGGAAACCGCGGCCTACGGAGGCGCGCCACACGCCGACGCGGGCCGTCGGCAGCACAACCCCGAGACGCGGGCTCAGGACGGTGGCCAGCCCGCCGCCGTCCACGTCGAGGTGATCGATTCGCGTGCCGGCGACCAGCCGCACCGTCCCGACCCGGCGCTCGCCCTCAGCGTAGGCGGCGAACTCGCGCTGATCGTGCGTTCGTGCCACGCTGCTCGCGGGATTGGTGTCACCGGTGAAAATATTGGTGCGCACGTCGGAGAAACTGCCCTCCGCACCCACGGTCACGACGCGGTCGCCCGGGGGGCGCACTTCGCCGCGGAATTCGACACCGTATCGATTGGCCACGCCCCAGTCATCGCCGGCAGGTTGAAAATCCGTGAAGTGCGTGCGGCCCCAGGACCCCCGGGCTTGCCAGGCGAAGCGCTCCGAGGCGCGCTGATCGACTGTTGCGGCGAGGTATCCCTTGTCCGAGCGGGTGAACGCACCACGTCCGGACGCGTCGATCATGAAGGGCTGGAACGCCTGGCCGCGGTCGTCGCAGCTACCTTGGGTGCACCAGATCAGCGGCGTCTCGTACTGATCGCTCGCCCACGAGCCGGAGGTCGTCACGCGGGTCGTCGGGCTCGGAAGCCACTCCGCCTTGCCGGCGGTCTGCCAGTGGTTGCGCCGGTCCTGCTCGCGGTAGCCGTCCGAATGCCAGCCGCCGGCCGTGTAGCTGCCGCGTACCACGTCGGCTCCGTACGATGCCGTGACGTCCAGGCCTTCCTGGGCGCCTGTGTAGTCACGGAACTTCCAGATGTCGTGGGGCGGGTCGGCGTACACACCACCCAGGGCCCGTACCCGGGCGTGCAACCCGCTCGGGATCTCACGCGTGATCACGTTGACGACGCCGCCGAGCGCCGCCGAGCCGTAAAGCGCGGAGCCTGCACCCTTCACTATTTCGACACGCGCCACGTCCTCGAGCGGGACCAGGTCCCAATTGATCCCGCCTCGATCCCCCTGATTCGCGGGCACGCCGTCCACGAGCATCAGCACGCGGCTGCCGAGCCCCTGCACGTAGCCCGACGAGCCGCGGATGTTCACCTGGCCGTTGAGGAACTGCACCCCGGGCGCCTTGTCCACTGCTTCGTCCACCGTCGTGATGGCCCGGCGGGCGACTTCGGTATCGGTGACGAGCGCCACGCTAGTCACCACCTGGCTCAAGAGCTGCGAACGCTTGCCGGCGGTGACGATGACAGGCTGCAGCAGTGCGACCGCGGGAACGAGCCGATAGTCGCGCTCGAGCGAATCCCCTGCGGCCACGGTCACCGTGTCGTCGACGGACTGGAAACCGAGGAAACTGACCCGCACGATGACGCGCCCGGCTGGTACGCTCAGCCGGAAGCGGCCTTGGGTGTCCGCCACCGTCGCAGGGTGACCGTTGACCCGGACCACCGCGCGTAACGGCCGGCTCGAGCTGTCCCGTACGGACCCGTAGAGGGCGGCGGTTCCCTGCGCGCTCGCAGCGCGCAGCGGCACGATAGCAAGCGCTCCGAGCAGGAGGGACCTCACGGGCACGGCGGGAAGTAGGTGCAGATCGGGTGCATGTTGCCGAAGTCGATCACGAAGTTGACCGAATCGCTGCTGGAATCGTGGACGACGACCACGCCCGGCGCCGTGGGGTTGGTCTGGTCGCGGTAGAAGCCGGCCTCCTTGAGCAGCGTGTCGGCATTGCCGAAGCCCGGCGCGAAGGCGCCGACCTTCTTCCACACTGCCACCACCCACTCGTAGCGCCCGTTGCGAAGGGGCAGCGTATAGAACTGCGACCCGGCAAACGGACGGGGGAGCGACGGCGGGGGTGGGAACGGCTGGAAGCTGAGGAGGTCGTTGCGGCTTTGCGGGAAGGTCGGGTAGGCGACGATCAAGACGCCCTCCGTGCTGTCGGGCTCAGTCCCCTGGAACGTCACCCTGCCGCAGATCGCCGCGGCGTTCGGCGCGCACAGCGGGGTCGGCTGGAGACCGTCGTTGCATGCGACGACTCCCACCAGGGCCACGAGGGCGGCACGCGAGCGGCGGTTCGGCATGCGAGCAATCTTCGGGGGGCCGCTCGGCGCGTCAACTTGACCGGGGTTTGGACGGGGAATAACGTAAAGCCCGCCATGCCGATCTACGAATATCACTGCACGGAGTGCCACACGCGCTTCAGCCAGCAAGAAGGAATCGAGGAGCACGCACGCAACCGGCCGGCCTGCCCCACCTGCCAGTCGCGCGCGGTGGAGCAGGTGTTCTCGCCGTTCTTCGCCAAAACGGTCCGGAAAAGCTAGGCTCCGGTGTTCGAGCGCCTGCGTGACGCGTTGCGCGCCGCCCTGGACGCGGCGACGCCGCCGGGAGACTTGCGCGACCTGGCCCGCCAGATGCGTGAGGCGGTGGTCGAGGCCAAGCTGGCCGTCGGCGAGGCGCGCGACGCGGTGGCGCGCACCGAGCGCGACTTGACCCAGGAGCGCCAGCGGCTGGCCGATGCGGAGCGGCGCGGCCGGCTCGCGGCCGAGATCCAGGACCGGGAGACGGTGGACGTCGCCCAGCGGTTCGCGGCCAAGCATCGCGAGCGCACGGGCGTGCTCGAGAAGAAGCTGGGGGCACTGAAGGACGAGCTCGCGTTGTATGAGCGTGAGCTGGGGGACATGCAGGGGCAGCTGGTCCGCGCCGAGCGCGATCGACCGCTCACCGAGGCGGAGCGCTCGGCCGAACGCGCGTGGCGCGATCTCCAGGCGGCGGGTGGACCGCGACCCGGCACGGACCCGGAGGACGAACTGCTCAAGTCGCAGCTCGACCGCGCCACCCGCGAGGCGGCCGCCGACCGCCAGCTCCGGGAGCTCAAGAAGAAGATGAAGAAGGACTAACCATGAGCGTGATCCGCGGCGTGCTGTCCTGGTTCCGTGACGCCTTCGGGCCGGGGTCCCGCAGCGCGGACGGGCGGCGTTCCGGAGGCAGCATGGACATCAAGCGCGACCGCATGGTCTTTCTCGGCTACGGCAAGTACTGGCGCTCCGACGCCATCATCGGGTTGATGCCGATCGAGGAGGAGCGCGGTCCCAAGCGGCGGACCAACGTCTTCGTGCAGGGGCGGGTGGAGCCGATCATCGCCTCGCGCACCGAGCAGAGCATCCTCGAAGATATGGGTGCGACGGAGGGCGGCTTCCAGGTCCAGGCCCTGCGGGAGGCCGTTACGGAGCTGCTCGCCGCGTTCCACGAATTCTCCCCGGCACTGCGCCGCACCCTGCAGAACGATCACCACCTCGACGTCGAGCAATGGGAGCAGCGGCTGGGCGAGCTCCTGCGCGCCCCCCAGACGCCCACGCCGATCGAGCAGAACGATCTCTTCGAGTGACGACTCCGCCGCCTGGGTCTGCGTGGTTCGGCCACCCCCGCGGTCTCTCCACCCTCTTCTTCACCGAGATGTGGGAGCGGTTCAGCTATTACGGGATGCGGGGGTTCCTGATCCTGTACATGACGAAGGCGCTTGGCTTCACCGATCCGCACGCCGGATCGGTGTACGGGAACTACGTTGGCAGCGTGTGGCTCGCCGCGATCTTCGGCGGCGTCATCGCCGATCGCTGGCTGGGGCACTACCGCAGCGTGCTGGTCGGCGGGATCATCATCGCGCTGGGCCACTTCACGCTCGCGTTTCATGCCCTGCCATTGTTCTATGCGGGGCTCTCCTTGATCGTGATAGGGACCGGGTTGCTCAAGCCGAACGTCTCGACCCTCGTCGGATCGCTGTACGAACAGGGCGACGAGCGCCGGGACGCCGGGTTCTCGATCTTCTACATGGGGATCAACCTCGGTGCGCTCCTCGGGCCGCTCGTGGCGGGCAAGCTCGCCGAGGGCATGGATTGGCATCTCGGATTCGCCTGCGCGGGCGTCGGCATGACGCTTGGACTGGTGCAATACGTCCTCGGTCGCGGGCGTCTCCAGCCGGCAATCGAGCGTCTTGCCACTCGACCGGGGCCCGCGGTGACGACCGTCGCCGCCGGGCCGGCTGAGGGCTTCACCACCGAAGACTGGAAGCGAATGACGGCGGTGGTGGTGTTCTTCGCCTTCGCGTCGCTCTTCTGGGGGGCATACGAGCAGGCGGGGTCGACGCTCAACCTGTTTGCCGACCGTTACGTCCACCTCGAGCTGCTCGGCATCAAGCTGTATGCGTCGTGGTTCGTATCCATCCAGGCCGCGTTCGTGATCCTCCTCTCCCCCTTCTTCGCCTGGCTGTGGATGAAGCTCGGACCCCGGCAGCCGTCCTCACCGGCGAAGTTCGCGCTCGCGCTGCTGTTCGTGGGACTCGCCTTCGTGCTGCTCATGCCGGCGGGGGCGATCGCGCAGGGGGGAGTGAAGATCAGCCCGCTCTGGCTCGTTGCGGTCTATTTCATCGAAGAGCTCGGCGAGCTGTGTCTCAGCCCCGTCGGGCTGTCGGTCGTGACCAAGCTCGCGCCGAAACAGGTGGTTGGCCTCATGATGGGCGTGTTCTTCCTCTCGAACGCCCTGGGGAACAAGCTGGCCGGCTGGTCGGCGGGGTTCATCAGCACGACGCCGCTCCCGACTCTGTTTGGGGTGACGGCCGCGGTCACGCTGGGCGCAGCGGTCGTCATGTTCGTGCTCATCAAGCCAGTCCAGCGGCTGATGGGTGGGGTGCGCTGACCAACCCGCTCCGATCGTCCCCGGGCTTGCGCCCGGGGTCAGTAGGCCTACCGTCGACTCGTCGCGCTCGTCCCTCCCCCTAACCGCCGCTGGAAGAAATCCGCCGCCGCCTCGTACGCCGCGACCCAGTGCGCGTGCGTCAGAAAATCGTGGATGTCGTCCGGAAAGATCAGCTGCTCGACGTCGACACCTTGGGTCCGCAGCGCCGTCGCGAGCTGCACCGTCTGGCTGAATTGCACGTTGCGGTCGTCGTCGCCGTGGATCAGCAGGACCGGCGAGCGCCAGTCTTTCACGTGCGCGATCGGTGACGACTCGTACGCGAGCTTGGCGGCATCTGCCTGCTTGGTCGGGTCGTACGTGGGGACCCAGTTCTGAATCTCGATGTTCCAGTCATGCACCCCGTGCAGATCCACGCCCGCGGCGAACAGGTCGGACGCACGTGCCAGCCCCATGGCGGTGAGAAACCCGCCGTACGAGCCGCCCCACAAGCCAATGCGCTTGGGGTCCACCTCCGGGCGGCCGCGCAAGTAGAGTCCCGCTCCGAGCACGTCGTTGAACTCACTCGCGCCCTGAGCGCCGTAGTGCAGCGCCTCACGGAACTCCATGCCGTAGGCGATCCCGCTGCGGTAGTTGACCGACAAGACGACGTAGCCGCGGCTCGCGAGGTATTGATTCAGGGCGTACGCGTTGCGGTAATAGTAGAAGTAGTGCCAACCCAGGAGCATCTGACGGCGGGACCCGCCGTGGAAGAAGATTACGGCGGGCCGCCGGTCCCCCGGCTTGATACCGCGTGGCAGAAACAGCTGTCCGTGAATCGTCATCCCGCCCGCCGCGGGGAAGAGCACGGGCTGTGGGTCGACGAGCCCGGCCTCGGGGAAGTCGGCGGGAACCGCGCCTGGCGCGAGGTCGCGCGGTGCACCGGTGCCGAGCAGGATGACGGGACGGGGTGGCGTCCGCGTGCCGGCCCGGATCAGAGCGACCCCGCGACCGTCACCGGTCATCACGGGCGTCCACTCGAGGTCGGTCCCCCGGGTCAGCGCCGTCGGCGGGCCCCCCGCGACCGGCACCTTCCAGATGTGGCGCCGCTCGATGTCGTCCTGATTCGAGCTGAATACGATTGTCGCTCCGTCCGGGCTCATCGTGACGTGCTCGACCTCGAACCCTCCGGGCGTCAGCAGTGTGGCCCGACCGCCGTCGACCGGGACGGCATAGAGATGCGTCCAGCCGTCTTTCTCCCATGGGAACACGATACGGTTGGCGGCCCAGCGGATCTGATTCTCCGCGACCACTTCGCGGAACACGCTGCCGGGCCCCGAGTCGGCGATCCACACCTGGCGTGCTGCGCCGCTCGCCACGTCGACGACGCGAATGGACCACGGCTGGCCCGCCCGCTGGGGTGCGAATGGCAGGCCCTCCGCGCCCGCGGGAACTCGGAGGAACGCGACGCGCCGACCGTCGGGCGACCACACCGGCTCCGCGTCCGAGTCGACGCTCGGGTCGAGAAAGCGGAGCGTCTTCGCCGCGACATCGTAGACGGCGACGAACGCGTGGTCGCCGCGGTCGCTCACGAACGCGAGCTTCGAGCCGTCGGGCGACCAGCGCAGCGAGCGGGCAGTCCCGCGCGCGTGAATCACCTGTTCGGCAGGCAAGGTGTCCGCGAGCGAGGCCCACCAGATCTGGCCGCGCCTCACAAAGGCCACGCGGTCGCCCTTGGGGGCGACCGCCGGCGCGTGTCCCTCGCCGATGCGCCGCGCATTTCCGCCTGCGACCGGCACGACCCACACCGCCTGCTCGACGCCCGCGACCAGGCTGTGGGGGTTCGGGTACTCACCCTTCTCGTTCGCGCCCCCACCGCGCACGAACACGATGGCGCGGGTGTCGGGCGTCCAGCGCAGGTCGCCCACCTCCTGCCCATCGTCATCGGCGTACGCCGTCACTGCCCGGCCGGCGTAGTCAGGCGGCGCGGCGACCCAGATGTTTCGCGCGCCACGTGTGTTGAAGACCCAGGCCACGGCGCCGCCTGTGGGAGCGGCGGTGAGCTCGTCTGGAAACGGCGCGCTCATCACCTGCTCGATGGTGAAGATGGATTGCTGCGGGGCGAGCGGAGCGGGGGGGAGAAGGGCGAGTGAGATCGATGCAACAAGGCGAAGGGGCGTTTTCATGGGGCAAGAAGCTACCCCGGACTCGAGTGTTTCGCCCGGGGGGGTTGGTGAAGCCCTCTCCGTCCGTCGGGGCACCTTCATGCGTGAACCCCGGGCTTGCGCCCGGGGTCAGTGGAAACTCTGTCTCTCAGTCGAGGTCCCTTCTATGAACCCCAGGGCTCGCGCCCGGGGTCAGTGTAGGCCTCTCCCTCCGTCGAGGCACCTTCCTCCGTGAACCCCGGGCTTGCGCCCGGGGTCAGTGTAGGCCTCTCCCTCCGTCGAGGCACCTTCCTCCGTGAACCCCGGGCTCGCGCCCGGGGTCAGTTAAGGCCTCTTCCTCCGTCGAGGCACCTTCCTCCGTGAACCCCGGGCTTGCGCCCGGGGTCAGTTAAGGCACTCCTCGTGATTTCCGCGGGATCAAGTCCGGGTGGCGTTGGAACTGATCCGCGACGTATCGGGTCACCCGAGGAAGGTCGCGTTTGTGAATCGTGGTCACGAAATAGCCTCGCGCCCAGCGGACGGTACCGGGGATGCGGCGATTGGCGCGGGTTGCGGCCACCGATTTCGCGAGGCGTACGAAATCACTCAGCCGGATGTCGGGTCGGAAGCTCACGACCAGGTGTACGTGATCCGCCAACACGGCGTTCCGGAATACCCGCACGCCGGTGGCCCGGCACGCGGTTGCTACAGCACTCTGCACATCACTGGCGGCGGCCGCATCGACGCACCCCACTCGCTTCCAGGTGTGCCAGGTGACGTGAGCATACATCTGATAGGCGTGATGACCGGACATCGCGGTTAACTGACCCCGGGCGCAAGCCCGGGGATTCACAAGGGCTAGGTCAAACAGGTTCGCTCAACGTGCTATAGAACCGAGGAGAGGGGAGGACCGGAACGACGCAGTGAGGACCCGGAAATCGCCGATTCGGTCTCCTCAGTTGAACCGCGTGGTCCGCCACAGCAGCCAGCCGGTACCGGAAAGCAGCGCGAGCATCGCCGCGGTGAGGCCCACGACCCATCCCCAGCCGAGGGTCAGTTGGGGCACGCGGGCCACAATCCCGAAACCGACGAACGTCGCAGTGGCGCCGCCGACGAGCATCCAGTCGAGCCAGCTGCGGCGGCTGTGGGCCGCACCGGTGCTCTCCCCGGCGAGCGCGGCCCGGACATACGCCGGGTCGACCGCGTACCGCGTGCCTTCCCGCGCCGCCGCCTCCTGCCAGCGACGGTGCTCGGCGCCCGTGGCGGACGCCAGCGCGATCGCCACCGCGCCGAGCGTCATCAGGAGCGATCCGCCGATCACCTGTCCGTAGGTCGTCGCCGCCCCGCCGCGCAGCTCCCCGAACACGAGCAGTCCCCACACGAGCCCCCATAACTGGTTCGTGTTGGACAGCGGAATCCCGCGGCTGATGCCGACGTACTTGGCCGCATACTGCTGGAACAGATCGCCCACGACCCACACGAACCCGCCGAGCAGGAGCCAGAACACCACGTCGCGCGCGGCGGCGAGCTCGGCGGCGAGCGCAGCGACGCCACCGCGGTCCGCGAGGGCGAGTGCCAGCATCATCACGACCTCGCCCACCGAGAAAAACGTGATGAACGCCAGCGGGTTCATGCCGGTGAGGTAGGCTTTGCGATAGGGGATGTACATCGTGCCCCACAGCGCGCCGGCCGCAAGCGCGGCGGCGACCCCCCGCGCTGCATGTCCCGTCGGTGCCCCGGCCGCCGACGCGACCGCAAGCAGGGTCGCGCCCGCGAACATCAGCGCGGCTCCGCCGAGAACGCCGAGGGGCCGCCGCCATCCAGTGCCCCGCAGCTCGTTGAAGAACACCGCACCCCACACGATTCCCAGCAGGCTGTTCGCGTTCCACAACGGAAACGCGATGCTGAGACCGATGTCGCGGATGGCGTAGATCGTGAGCGTGTTGGCGACGGCCCAGAGACACCCGGCGAGCACGGCCCAGACGACGAGGTGAGGTGCCTGCCGCACGTCCGCCCCGATCGCCGCCGTCCCGCGGAGCAGGGCCGGCAGGCTCCAGCGAGCCAGAAACACCCCCAGCACCATGGCCAGCGAGATCACGACCGGCGACAGGCCGAGGGTCACCATCTTGGTGGGCGCCTCGGCTGCGCCCAGCCAGGCACCGGCGGTGAAGCCACTGGCGATGCCGGCGAGCTGGAGGCGTCCCAGCCGACGGGCGTCGATCGGGGAAGAGGCGGGCGCTAGCGGATCCACCACAGCACCAGCAGGCCGGCGATGAGAACCGCGACGGGCACCCACAGTTGGGGGTCGCGGAGCATGGCGCCGAGGCGCGTCACAGCGGCTGCTCGGCGAAATGGCAGGCCGCGAACTGCCCCGGTGCGACCTCGCGCAACGCCGGCGCTTCCGTGCGGCAGCGCGCATCCTTCTTGGGGTGGGGACAGCGCGGGTTGAACGCGCAGCCCGGCGGCGGGTGCGCGGGGGACGGCACGTCGCCCGCCAACACGATGCGTTGCCGCTGGGCCTTGGGATCCGGCACCGGCACGGCGGACAACAGCGATGTGGTGTAGGGATGGCGGGGCCCGGCGTACAGGACGGGTGCAGGCGCGCGCTCCACGATTTTGCCGAGGTACATGACCGCCACGTGGTCGGCGATGTGCTTCACGACCGCGAGATCGTGGGCGATGAAGAGATAGGTGAGCCGGCGCCGCTGCTGCAGGTCGGCGAGCAGGTTCAGGACCTGGGCCTGGACCGACACGTCGAGCGCACTCACCGGTTCGTCGAGCACCAGGAAGTGCGGCTCGACGGAGAGGGCGCGGGCGATCCCCACTCGCTGCCGCTGGCCGCCCGAGAGCTCGTGCGCGTAGCTCCGCGCGAAGCTCGGATCGAGGCCCACTTCCTCCAGCAGGGCGCCGATGCGTCGCTCGGCGTCGGCTCCCCTCGCGATCCGATGGATCGCGAGCGGCTCGGCGAGCATCTGGTGCACCGTCATGCGCGGGTTGAGCGAGCCGTAGGGGTCCTGAAACACGATCTGCATGCGGCGCCGCAGCACGCGCAGCGGGCGTGCCCCGAGGGCAACCACGTCTTGACCGTCGATGGTGACGCGCCCCGCGTCGGGCTCGATCAGCCGGAGGATGGCCCGCCCCACCGTGGACTTGCCGCACCCCGACTCGCCCACGAGCCCCAAGGTCTGGCCGGGCGCGATCGCGAACGAAACGTCGTCCACAGCGCGTACGACGGCGCGCGGCCGGCCGAGGCCGAGCAGCCCGCGCTCGCCTGAAAAATGCTTGACGAGTCCCTGCACCTCCACGAGCGGGGAGGTCACGGGTGTGGCGTGCGACGCCGCGGCTCGGTGAGGAGCCAGCAGCGCACGGTGTGCGCGCCGGGCTCTCCCGCGCCTCCCGCGTCGAGCAGCGGCGGGGCCTCCGCGCGACAGCGGTCCCAGGCGTACGGGCAGCGGGGATGGAAGCGGCACCCGTCCGGCCAGGCCGTGGCGGCGGGCACCTGGCCCGGGATGCCGTGCAGGCGGCCGTGCTCGCGTGCCGGCGGTGCATCCAGCCGCGGCACGGACGCGAGCAGCCCCTCGGTGTAGGGATGCAGCGGGCGCGCGAACAAGGCCGTCGTCGGCGCCTGCTCCACGACCTGACCCGCATACATCACCACGACGCGGTCGGCGCTTCCCGCCACGACCCCGAGATCGTGCGTGATCAGCATGACCGCCATGCCGAGGTCCGCCTGCAACCGGTCGAGCAGCTCGAGGATCTGCGCCTGGATCGTCACGTCCAGCGCCGTCGTGGGCTCGTCGGCGATGAGGAGTTTGGGGTGGCAGACCAGCGCCATCGCAATCATCACGCGCTGGCGCATGCCCCCGCTCATCTGATGAGGGTAATGATCCACCCGCTCGTCCGGGTCGGGGATACCGACGAGCCTGAGCATCTCGATGGCGCGGGTCCGCGCGGCCCGGCGCGACAGGCGCTGGTGCACGATGGCCGCCTCGGCGATCTGGTTGCCCACCGTGAACACCGGATTGAGCGATGTCATCGGCTCCTGGAAGATCATCGCGATCTGATTGCCGCGGATCGCCCGCAACTCGCGGGGCTCGAGGGTCAGCAGGTTGCGCCCTTCGAACTCGATGAAGCTCCCGGGGCGGATATGGCCGGGGGGCTCGGGAATGAGACGGAGGATGGAGAGCGATGTGACCGTCTTGCCGCACCCCGACTCACCTACGATGCCGAGCGTCTCGCCCGGCTGTACTTCGAACGAGACGCCATCCACGGCTCGCGCGGTGCCGCTGCCGTGCTCGGTGACGAAATAGGTCTTGAGGTCGCGCACGCGGAGCAGTGGCTCCGTCACGCCGCCTCCTTGCGGGGGTCGAGCGCGTCACGCAGCGCGTCGCCCACCGCGTTGAGGGCCATCACGACGAGCGAGATCGCCAGGCCCGGAAAGGTCGACGACCACCAGGCGACCGACATCTTGTGCCACCCGTCGGCGATCATATTGCCCCAGCTCGGCGCCGGAGACGGCACGCCCAATCCGAGGAACGAGAGCCCCGCTTCGAGTAGCATCATATGGCCGATGCCGAGGGCCCCGGACACGATGATCGGAGCGGCCGCATTGGGGAGAACGTGGCGAAAGATGACGCGCCCCGCGCCGGCCCCCAGCGCGCGCGCCGCAGCGACGAATTCCCGCTCGCGCAGGCTGAGCACTTCCGCCCGCACCAGCCGGCTCGTCCCGAACCACCCGGTCAGCCCGATCAGCAGCACCAGTACCCACAACGCGATGTGCTCCCACAGCGCCACGGCCATCAGCAAGACGAAAATCCGCGGCATCGCGAGGCCCACGTCCACGAGCCGCATGAGCGCCGCGTCCACCCAGCGTCGGAAGTAGCCCGCGACGGCGCCCACCGCCGTGCCGACCGTTGCGGCGACGAGCATGGCCACGGCCCCGATGCCCAGCGAGACGCGGGCCCCGTACACGAGCCGGCTCCATACATCCCGGCCGAACGGGTCGGTGCCAAGCAGGAACTGCGCGGACGGCGGCCGGTTGGGTTGGCCGATATCGATCTGGTAGTAGGGTGGATACGGCGCCACGACGGGCGCCGCGAGCGCGATGGTGACGAAGAACGCGAGCACGAACAGTCCGGGCGCGGCCGTCGGGTGCCGGAAAAACCGCCGCCCCGAGGCGGTCGTCCGCACGCGTCGTCGCAGCGCCGCGACGACGACGAGCGCCAGGACCGCGGCCCCGCCCAGAGCGAGCCAGTTCCAGATGTTCAGGCGCCCCCCCCTCCCCCTTCTGCCCCCACCCGCACCCGGATCCGTGGGTCGGCCACCGCATACAACGCGTCGGCGATCAGGTTGCCCAAAACGACCATCGTGCTCGTAACCAGGGCCGCCCCCGTCACCACGGGGTAATCGCGCTGGAAGATGGCATTCACGGCGAGCCGGCCCATCCCGGGCCAAGCGAACACCGTCTCGATCAGGACCGCCCCCGTAAAGAGGAAGGGGAAGGCCAGTCCGAACAACGTAATGATCGGCAGGAGGGCGTTGCGGAGCGCGTGCACCAGCAGCACGCGCCGCTCCCGCAGCCCCTTGGCTCGGGCCGTTCGGACGTAGTCCTGGCCGACGACCTCGAGCATTGCCGCGCGCTGGTAGCGCGCCGTGCTCGCCGCGCCCACGAGACCGAGGGTGAGAGCGGGGAGCGTGAGGTGCCAGAGGAAATCGAGCAGACAGTACGGCGAGTCGATCCGGGGACACAGGACGGGATTCGTGATCCCGCCCGCGGGGAACCAGCGCAGCCACTGGGCGAACACCAGCAACAGGACGAGCCCCAGCCAGAACACCGGCATGGAGTTGACGAGCAGCGCGACGTTCCCCACCGCGACGTCGCTGAACCGGCCCGCCCGCACGGCCTGATAGATCCCGAGTGCGAGGCCGAGCGCAAAGTCGATGAGCAGCGCCGCGAGCGCGAGGGTGAAGGTGTTGGGGATCGCGTCCGCGAGCGCATCGGCAACGGGCCGATGCAGTCCGATGGACTCGCCCAGGTCTCCGCGCCCCAGGGCGGCGAGGTACTTCGCATACTGCACCCACAGCGGCTTATCGCAGCCGAACCGCCGGCACAGCCGCTGGCAGACTTCCGGGGGGAGCGGCCGATCGCCGGACCCGCACGGCGTGCCGTGGGCGAGGTGCACGACGAAGAACGTGATGGTGACGACCGCAAAGACGATGGCGATCGACGCGACCAGCCGCCGCACCAGCCACGCCGCCACCTAGCGCTCCACGCGGTCTCGATCCGTCAGTCGGTCGGCGGGAATGCGCCAGGTGCGGAGCAGGGCGAGCCAGGAATCGGGCCGGATGGTCACGTCCACGATTCGCTTGTGGACGGCGGCGACGTTGGCGGTGGCGAACAGGAAAATGCCGGGGGCGTCCCGGTTCAGGGTCTCGACGGCCGCCCGCCAGGCGCGGCGCGCTTGGTCGCGGTTGGCGGCCGCCGCCACGGCCCGGTCCACCAACCGGTCGACGTCCGGGTTGTCGTAGCGGCCGTAGTTGGAGCGCCCGAACCCGGCCGGCGTCCAGGTCTGGGGAAAGCCCGACGAGGGCGTCGGGTCGGTGTTCCACACGTTGAGGAGGGCGTCGAACCGGCCGGCGCGAGCGCGCTCGTTGTACAGGCCGAAGTCGACCTCGTCGAGCTGAACGTCCACGCCGGCGACCCGGAACTGCTCCTGCAAGAGCCGCGCGTACTGGCGGCGGATGGCACTCGTCGTCGGGAGGAGCAGCCGGAACGCGAGCGGCCGGCCGCCCTTGTCGCGGATGCCGTCGCCGTCCGAGTCGGTCCAGCCGGTTCTGGTGAGCAGTCGCGCCGCCTGGCCACTGTCGTAGGGCAGCTCATGGATCTCCGGGTCCCAGATCCACCACAGCTGCGACAGCGGCCCCGGTGGCACCTTGGCGAACTCGCCGAACACGTTGCGCAGCAGCCGCTCGCGGTCCGTGGCCATGACGAGCGCTCGACGCAGGTCCCGATCGCCGAACAGCGGGTGCGGTTTGGTGGAGTCGCCGGGCGCGGCCAGGTTGAACCCCACGTACCCGTACGCCGACCCCTTGTACGGGTAAGTCACGAGCTGGGTGTCCGCGCGGGCGCGCTGCACGTTATCGGGTGTGACCAGCACCTCTACCGCGTCGGCGTCACCCGCGATCACCTGGGTCACCGCGACGAACTGGTCCGGCGTGAAGCGCCAGATCACGCGCCGGAGGTGAGGGCGGCCGAGGAAGAACGCGGAGTCTGCCGCGAGCTCGATGCTCTCTCCCGCCTTCCAGCCAACGAACCGGTACGGTCCGTCCCCCACCGGCGAGCGCCCGAACGTCGCGCTGCGCCACTGATCGCGCGGGACTTCGCGCAGCAGATGGGCCGGCAGGATGCGCATGTGATACACCGCATCGTAGAACATCTCGGGATAGCGCTGCCGGAAGCGGAACACCACGGTGAGCGAATCGCGCGTGGTGACCGCGGCGATCTGGCGCAGCGAGGAGCGGAACGAAGAGTTGACGAGCGTGTCGGTATACGCGTCGTACGTGAATGCCACGTCCGCCGCCGTCACCGCCTGGCCGTCCTGCCATCGAGCCCGGGGGTCGAGGTGAAACACGAGCGTGGTCGGCGCGTCCCACTCCCAGCGCTCGGCCAGCTGCGGTTGGAAGTCCTCGTCCCCGATGGTGTTTCCCGAAAGCCCGAGGTCCGCGAGCTTCAAGAACACCTGGTCCGTCACGTCGCGCGTGATCGCGAACTCGCTCACGGGCGGGAGCAGGATATCGGGCTCGCCCCCGGAGGCGATGACCATCGTCCCACAGTACTCTCCGGTGCAGCCGACCGGGCGCGCGCACCCGGCGACGAGCAGGAGGCCGGCGAGCGCCGCAAGGGTCAGGCCGGTTGGCGGGCGGGCGGTTGGCATGGCGCCTAAGATTTCACCCCGATGCCTAGCGGCGCCAGATGCGATAGCAAGGTTGTGGAGGTTGGGGGAGGTTGGTGAAGGTTGGGGGAGGTGACTTCGTCGCCCCACGCGGCGACGATCGCGTCGGCGACCTCCTCAAACGTCACGGGCCGCCCCAGTGCTCGAGCGAGCGTGGTCTCAGCGCTTGCGGCTTGT
>WNFW01001108.1_pt1 | contig 28931 bp, 25 predicted proteins | sample 5400131 | NCBI WGS metagenome assembly WNFW01 (sample SAMN13153362, study PRJNA577476) | soil metagenome | isolation source: 20 cm soil or saprolite under grassland replicate 1 | place: USA:California | collected 2016-06-15 | reverse complement strand
GACGACGCCGACTTTGTTTGGCTCGCCGGCAACGGCAAAAAGGATGGGCAACTCCTCAAATTCACGATGCAGGGCGAATTCGTGCTGCAGATCGGCAAGCAAGGCGAGGGTAATGACAGCAATTCCACCACCCGCCTCGGCTCGCCGGCCGACGTCGCCGTCGATGTTGCCGCGAAGGAGGTCTATGCCGCGGACGGCTACGCCAACCGCCGGGTCGCAGTATTCGATAGCGAAACCGGTGCACATAAGCGCACTGGGGCGCCTACGGCAAGCAGCCGAGCGACGAGAAGATAGGCCCCTACAATCCCGAGCGGCCGCCATCGCAGCAATTCGGCAACCCCGTGCACTGCGTCCGTATCGACAAGGATGGTCTTGTCTACGTCTGCGACCGCGCAAATAACCGCCTGCAGGTGTTCCGCAAGGACGGCACCTTCGTCCTCGAGCACATCTATGAAAAGATGACGCGGGGCTCTGGGTCGATGTTCGATCTAGTGTTCTCGCCCGACAAGGACCAAAAATTCATCTACATGGTCGACGGCATGAACGGCGAGATCCGCATTGTCGAGCGCGCTTCGAAAGAGACGCTCGGGCGCTTCGGCCGCCCCGGGCGGCAGGTCGGCATGTTCACGGTCGTGCACAACATCGCGGTCGATCGGCAGGGAAACATTTTCACCTCGGAGGTGAATACCGGGCAGCGCGTGCAGAAATTTCGCCGAACGGACATGCAGGATTAGGATGAACTCGTCGGCTTCGCTGTTGCGTCGGCCGATTGCTGCCTATATAAGCCCCGTCATCTCACACGCGGACCTTGGCGTCACAGCCGTCCGGTGGCTTGTCCGACCGCTAGGAAGGATAAGCTCACGGGTCCGCGGCGGTTCAACCGGAGAAAAGATATGACGGTTCCCGAATTCTCTATGCGCCAGCTCTTGGAAGCTGGCGTCCACTTCGGCCATCAAGCCCACCGTTGGAATCCGAAGATGTCGGAATACATCTTCGGCACCCGCAACAACATTCATATTATCGACCTTGCCCAATCCGTCCCGATGCTGCACCGCGCACTGCAGGCGGTGAGCGACACGGTGGCAAACGGCGGGCGCATCCTCTTCGTCGGGACCAAGCGCCAGGCGCAGGATGCCATCGCAGAGGCGGCCAAGCGTTCGGCGCAGTACTACGTCAATTCGCGCTGGCTCGGCGGCACGCTTACCAACTGGAAGACGATCTCCCAGTCCATCTCGCGGCTACGCAAGCTCGAAGAGATGCTGTCATCAGGGGAGGGCATGGGCTACACCAAGAAGGAGCGCCTCACGCTGCAGCGCGAGCGCGATAAGCTCGATCGTGCGCTCGGCGGGATCAAGGACATGGGCGGCCTTCCCGACCTGTTGTTCGTGATTGACACCAACAAAGAGGACATCGCGATCAAGGAGGCGCGGCGGCTCAGTTTGCCGGTCGCCGCCGTGGTCGATACCAACTGTGACCCCGACGGCATCAGCTACGTGGTGCCCGGAAACGACGATGCCAGCCGCGCCATCAGCCTCTACTGCGATCTCGCGGCGAAGGCGGCCATCGACGGAATTTCGCGTGCCCAAGGCGAGCTCGGGGTAGATGCCGGGGCCGCCGCCAAGCCGATTATCGAAGAACTAGCGCCGTCGAGCGAAGGTCCCGGTTACGAGGTTCTGTCCGGACCGCGCGGCGTCGCCGACGATCTCAAGAAGCTGCACCATGTCTCGCCGACGATCGAGAAGAAGCTCAATGATCTTGGGATCTTCCATTACTGGCAAATCGCCGCGCTCGGCTCCGACGCTGCCCGCAAGATCGGTGAGGAGGTCGGATTGCCCGGCCGGGTGGAAGGCTGGATCGCGCAGTCGAAAGAGCTGACCGCAGAGTAGCACGGCGCTGCGATCGGCATCCGGTCTTTATTGCGCCACGACCCGCATGGCGGTGAACCTCGGGTATATTGCGAGTTGCGCCTAGCGAAACACACTTTGCGATGACGAAAGTGGAGTGGATAGAGGGATACATATGGCCAACATCACGGCGCAAATGGTGAAGGAGCTGCGCGAACGCACGGGCGCAGGCATGATGGATTGCAAGGCCGCGTTGCAGGAGACCGCGGGCGCGATCGAGCAGGCTGTTGATCTGTTGCGCAAACGCGGACTCGCCAAGGCTGCCAAAAAGGCCGGCCGTATTGCGGCCGAAGGGCTGATCGGCGTGGCCATGGAAGACTCCAAGGGCGTGGTGGTCGAGGTCAACTCCGAGACCGATTTTGTGGCGCGTAACGATCTGTTCCAAGGTCTGGTGAAGATGATCGCGAATGTCGCGCTCGCCGTTGGGCCCGACGTGGAGAAGATCAAGGCGGCGAAAGTCGGCGACATCACGCTGGCTGAGGCGATTGCCGACACGATCGCCAAGATCGGCGAGAACATGTCGCTACGACGAGCATCCTCGTTGTCGGTCGCAAACGGCGTGATTGGCAGCTATGTGCACAATTCGGTCGAGCAAGGCCTCGGAAAGATCGGCGTACTCGTGGCGCTGCAATCGACTGGCAAGGGTGAGGAGCTCAAGCGCTTCGGCCGCATGCTTGCGATGCACGTGGCTGCCTCCAATCCCCAAGCGATCGAGGCTTCCGGCCTCGACCCGGACCTGGTCCGGCGCGAGAGGGAAGTACTTGCCGACAAGTACCGATCCCAGGGAAAGCCCCCCAATGTGATCGACAAGATCGTCGAATCGGGGCTCAAGACTTTCTACAAAGAGGTATGCCTGGTCGATCAGGCCTACATCCACGATCCTGACAAAACCGTTTCCCAGGCAATGAAAGATTCCGAGGGCAAGCTGGGTGCTCCGATCAAGGTGACGGGATTTATACGTTATGCCCTCGGCGAGGGCATTGACCGTCCCGACAGCGATTTCGGTGGTGAGGTCGCGGCGCTCGTGACATCGAGCTGAGGGTGCCGGCTATGCGCTACCCGTGCCGCGCCGCTTGCGCCGCCGCAAGCGCGCGAAAGTTTTAAATGACGAAACCCGTCTACCGGCGCGTTGTGGCGAAGGTCTCCGGCGAGGCTCTCATGGGTCCCGACCGGTTCGGCATCCATCAGCCGACGCTCGAACGCATTGCGGCCGATCTCCTCGCTTCTCGGGAGCTTGGTGTGGAGATCGCGGTCGTCGTCGGCGGCGGTAATATCTTTCGCGGAGTGAACGTCTCCGAAAAAGGTATACCCCGTGTAACTGGCGACCTGATGGGAATGCTCGCCACCGTGATGAACGCGCTCGCGCTCGAGAGCGCGATGGAAAAAGCCGGCTTGACAGCTCGTACCATGTCGGCGCTGGGCATGCCGCAAATCTGCGAGAGCTACGAACGGCGCCGCGCCTTGCGCCACATCGAGCAGGGGCGGGTGGTGCTGCTGGCAGGGGGAACCGGCAATCCGTTCTTCACCACGGACACTACTGCCGTGCTGCGGGCAGCCGAGCTCGGTGCCGAGGCGGTGCTGAAAGCCACCGATGTCGACGGCGTCTATAGCGCCGACCCGAAGCACGATAGCAATGCCAAACGCTATGACCGCCTGACCCATCAGGAGGCGCTGGAACGCAAGCTGAAAGTAATGGATAGCACCGCCTTCGCGCTTGCTCGGGAAAATCGTATGCCTATCATCGTGTTCTCGATCCGCGAAAAGGGAGCGATCGCGGCGGTGCTGCGCGGAGAGGGGCGCACCACCGTCGTCGGCAATTGAGTGCCGGCCACCGCCTCGCGCGACAAAAGTCAGTCAGGATCGACCATCTTGTTCGAGGAACGCCATGGCAAACCCGACGCACGACATCAACGAGCTCAGGCGCCGCATGCAGGGTGCAATCCAGTTGTTGAAGCAGGAGCTGGGCGGCCTGCGTACTGGCCGGGCATCGGCGAGCCTGCTCGAACCGGTACAGGTCGAAGCCTATGGCACACACATGCCGCTCAACCAGCTCGCTACCGTGAGCGTGCCCGAACCACGGCTCATTTCCGTGCAGGTCTGGGACAAATCGATGGTGCATGCGGTCGAAAAGGCAATCGCCGCGTCCAATCTCGGTCTCACTCCTTCGACCGAAGGCCAAGTGCTGCGGTTGCGCATTCCCGAACTCAACGAAGAACGGCGCAAGGAACTGGTCAAAGTTGCACACAAATACACGGAGGCGGCACGGGTGGCGGTGCGGCATGTGCGGCGCGACGGCCTTGACGTGCTCAAGAGGCTCGAAAAGGATCACAAGATTAGCGAAGACGACGGCAAGCGCTCGTCCGAGCAAGTACAGAAAGCGACGGACGAAGTGATCGCCGAGATTGATAGGATGTTGGCGAACAAGGAAAAGGAAATCCTCACGGTGTGAGGTTGGAGCGGATGGCGAAGAGCGAGCCGCTGCATACTGAGATCGGCGATTTCGCCGTGCCGCGGCACATTGCCATCATCATGGACGGGAACGGCCGCTGGGCAGCGGCGCGCGGCCTGCCGCGGGGGGAAGGCCATCGCCGTGGCGTCGAAGCGCTGCGACGCACGGTGCGTGCCGCCGGCGATCTCGGAATTGGTTTTCTGACGATTTTTTCCTTCAGTGCCGAGAATTGGTCGCGACCGGCTGCCGAAATTCGCGAGCTGATGGGGCTGTTGCGCCGCTTCATTCGTCATGATCTCGCGGATCTGCATCGCCGTGGCGTGCGCGTTCGCATCATCGGTGAGCGAGAGGATCTCGATCCTGACATCCGGCGGCTGCTCGAGGAAGCCGAGGAGTTGACGAGGGAGAACAAGAGGCTCGTCCTGGTCGTCGCGTTCAACTACGGCGCCAGACAGGAAATTGCTCGGGCGACGCGCCGTATCGCGGCCGCGGTCGCGGCCGGTGATTTGTCGATCGATACGATAACCGCCGACACGCTCGCAAGTTATCTCGATGCACCGGACCTGCCCGATCCCGATCTCATCATCCGCACCAGTGGCGAGCAACGGCTCTCCAATTTCCTCCTGTGGCAGGCGGCTTACAGCGAGCTCGTATTCGTGCCGACCTATTGGCCGGATTTCGATCGCGCTGCGCTGGAAAGCGCAATCATCGAGTATCGCCGGCGCGAACGCCGCTTTGGCGGCCTCGTGGCGCGCACCGGGTCGTAATCCGTGGCCGCCGCGAACCGTCCCTTGCGCGCCCGCGCCCTTCGCAGCAGCGAGCTGATGCTGCGCGTCTGCTCGGCATTAGTCCTCGTGCCGCTCGCGATCGGAACCGCCTATCTGGGGGGCTGGCCATTTGCCCTGTTCTGGGGCGCAGCAGCGCTCGGCGTGCTATGGGAATGGATCTCGCTGGTGGCGCCGAGCGAGGAACGTTTCATGCTGTTGACTGGCGGGGCGGCGCTTGCTCTTGCCGTTGCTCTGGCGGGCATGGGACATGCGTGGGCGGCAGTCGTCGTGTTGGCGATGGGCGCGCTGGGGGCTGCGGCGCTCACGCTCGCGCAACAGCGTGCCTGGATCGCCGGCGCCGTCCCCTATGCGGGCGCGCTGGCGGTAGCGCCGATGGTGCTGCGCACTGACGAACAGGACGGCTTCCTCGCCGTGCTCTTTTTGTTTGCGATCGTGTGGATGACCGATATCGGCGCCTATTTCGCCGGCCGCGCGCTCGGAGGCCCCAAGCTTGTGCCGCAAGTGAGCCCCAATAAGACTTGGGCGGGAGCCGTTGGAGGTTTGCTGGGGGCCATCCTCGTCGCTGTCGCCATCGCAAAACTGGCTGCACTGAGCGCAGTCTTCACCCTCGCTATGGTTGCGCTCGCCTTGTCGGTCGTCGCGCAGGCTGGAGACCTGTTCGAGTCCTTCCTCAAGCGTCGATTCAGTGCCAAGGATTCGAGCCATCTCATCCCTGGGCACGGCGGGTTAATGGATCGGCTGGACGGCTTCGTAACCGCCAGCGCCGCTGCTGCGCTGATCGGGTTCCTGCGCGGAGGTTTCGAGGCGCCCGGCCGCGGCCTTTTGGTCTGGTGATGATGGCCGACATTTTGCGCGCTGCATTGGATCGGGCGCCGGCGGAGCGCACGGTGACGCTGCTGGGGGCCACCGGCTCGATCGGCGCGAGCACGATCGACCTGCTCAAGCGCGAGCGCAAACGTTTTCGCGTCGAGGCAGTCAGCGCCAACAAGAACGTCGGCGCGCTCGCCGCGGCGGCGCGCGAGCTCGATGCGCGTTTTGCCGCGATCGGCGACCCCGTCGCGTATGGCGATCTCAAGAACGCCCTCTCCGGAACAGGGATCAAGGTGGCGGCGGGCGAAAGCGGTTTGATGGAGGCGGCCGAGCGACCGGCAGAATGGGTTATCGGCGCAATTACCGGCGCGGCCGGACTCAAGCCGACGCTGGCGGCAGCCGAGCGTGGCGCGATTGTCGCGCTCGCCAACAAGGAAACTCTGGTCTGCGCTGGCGGGCTCTTCATGCGCCGAGCGGCGGCAGCCGGCGCCACGGTGCTGCCCGTGGACTCTGAGCATAACGCGCTCTTTCAGGCGATGAGCGGAAGCCGGCGAGAGGATGTCCGCCGAGTGATCCTCACCGCGTCGGGGGGCCCCTTCCGCACTACCCCCGCAGACGCCGTAAGGATGGCGACGGTGGAGCAAGCGCTCAAGCATCCCAACTGGTCGATGGGTGCGAAGGTGACCATCGATTCGGCAACCTTGATGAATAAAGGGCTGGAACTCATTGAAGCGCATCATCTCTTCGCGCTCCGACCCGAGCAGATTGACGTGCTCGTCCACCCCCAGTCGATCGTGCACAGTCTGGTCGAGTTTTGCGACGGCTCCCTGATTGCTCAGCTGGGGAGCCCGGACATGCGCATCCCAATTGCCTATTGCCTTGCTTGGCCGGAGCGAATCGTAGGACCCGCCCCCCGGCTGGACCTCGCCCGCGCCGCGACTTTGACCTTCGAGGAGCCTGATTTTGCGCGTTTTCCGGCCTTGACCCTTGCACGGCACGCGCTCGAGGCGGGTGGAGCGGCGCCCACCGTCCTCAACGCCGCCAATGAGGTTGCGGTGAGCGAATTTCTCGCCCGACGGCTGAGTTTTGGCGGGATATCTGCCCTCGTGGAGGCGGCGCTTGAGGCGGCAACATCCCGAAATTGGACTGGAGAGCCCGAAAGCGTCGACGAAGCACTATCTATTGACCATAATACGAGATTGTTGGCACGCGGGCTTTTGCCCGAAATTGCCGCAAAGGCACCGTAGAGCTTGGTGTTCGCAGATCTGGGTCGGGACGGGCGGGGACGAGAACTGATGAATTTCGATTTTCTGTCCGGAATCAACGCGCTGGGGGGCGGCGTGCTCGGCTACCTGATTCCGTTTCTGTTCGTCCTGACGCTCGTGGTGTTCTTCCACGAACTCGGCCACTTCGTGATTGCCCGCAGATGCGGTGTTCGCGTGTTGGTTTTCTCGATCGGTTTCGGGCCCGAGCTTTTTGGCTTCAATGATCGCCATGGCACCCGCTGGAAAGTGTCCGCTATCCCACTGGGCGGCTATGTGAAATTTTTCGGCGACGAAAACGCCGCAAGCGTTCCCGATCCTGTGGCGCTTGCCGCAATGACCGAAGAGGACCGCCGCCATAGCTTCATACATCAGCGGGTAAGAGCCAGGGCAGCGATTGTAGTCGCTGGTCCGATCGCGAATTTCCTTCTCGCGATTGTGATTTTTGCCGCCCTATTCATGGTGTTTGGCAAGCCGAGTACGTCGCCTCGCGTAGACGCAGTCCAGCCCGGCAGCGCCGCGGAAATTGCCGGGTTCAAGCCCGGCGATCTGGTCCTGACGATCGACGGACGTTCGATCGAGAGTTTCCCCGACATGCAGCAGGTCGTGAGCACCAGCGCGGGTGAGATGCTGACCTTTGAAGTCGACCGCGGCGGCGTCAGAGTCACTCTCAAGGCCGTTCCCGCGCTCCGCGAATCCAAGGATCGTTTCGGCAACGTGCATCGCATCGGCGTTCTCGGCATCACGAGGTCGCCGTCTCCGGATGACACCCACTTTCAGCCGGTCGGGCCGCTCAAAGCGTTTGAGCTAGGCGCCCAACGGACATGGTTCGTCGTCGAGCGCACCTTGTCGTATATCGGCGGGGTCATTTCCGGTCGCGAGGCGGCCGATCAACTCGGCGGGCCAATTCGGATCGCCCAAGTGTCCGGGCAGGTCGCAAGCGAGGGACTGCCGTCGCTGTTCAGCCTGGCGGCGGTGCTCTCGGTTTCGATCGGCTTGCTCAATCTATTTCCGGTGCCGCTGCTCGATGGCGGCCACCTGCTGTTTTATGGGATCGAAGCCGTAAGGGGAAAACCGCTGTCAGAGCGCGCTCAGGAGGTGGGCTTTCGGATCGGGCTTGCGATCGTCGTCATGTTGATGATCTTCGCAACCTATAACGACATCCTCCATCTCGCCGCGCAATGGACGGCGTCGTAGGAAGGCCGCAACTTTTCGGAGGTAAAGGGGAACTAACGTGGGAAGTGCTCGCTTGCGCAGCGGGTCTGTAGCCGCGGCGGCGATGTAGTACGGGCGTTCTGGGGAACGACCTTTCTCGTGCGGTACCGGAGGTACCCAGAGGGGACGATAAAGGGCGCGTGGGGGATGAAATTTCGTAGGTGGCTTATTCGAGGGCTTGGCCTTGCCTGCCTGATCCTCGGAGGCAGTTTATTGAGTGGTGGCGTGGTGTCGCTCACGCCACGGATTGCCTATGCCCAAGCGCCGACCGCCAGTTCCATAATCGTCCAGGGCAACCAGCGGGTCGAGTCCGACACCATCCGCTCGTACTTCCGGCCCGGGCCAAACGGTCAGCTCGATGCCTTCCAAATCGACGAAGGCGTGAAGGCGCTTATTTCCACAGGTCTCTTCCAAGAAGTTCGCCCGACGATACAGGGCGGACGCTTGACCATAACCGTCGTGGAGAACCCGGTCATCAACCGGATCGCTTTCGAGGGCAACAAGAAGGTCAAGGACGACCAGCTCAAGGCCGAAATCCAATCGAAGGAGCGTGGCACGCTTTCGCGTCCGGTCGTGCAGGCCGACACTGCGCGAATTGTTGAGGTGTACCGGCGCAGCGGCCGTTTCGACGTCACTGTCGAGCCCAAGATCATCGAGCTTCCGAACAATCGAGTCGATCTCGTCTTCGAGATCACGGAGGGCGTGAAGACCGGTGTCAGGGTGATCGAGTTCGTCGGCAACCGCGCCTATTCGTCATATCGCCTCAAGGATGTCATCAAGACCTCCGAGACCAACCTGTTGCTCGCATTTTTGCAGACCGGCGACATTTACGATCCTGACCGGATCGAGGCTGATCGCGAGCTGCTGCGCCGATTTTATCTCAAGCACGGCTTCATCGACGTGCGCATCGTGTCCGCCCTCGCAGAGTACGATCCAAATCGACGGGGCTTCGTGATCACTTTCACGATCGAGGAGGGCGAGCAATATCGCGTCGGGGCAGTGGACGTTCAGTCGACGGTCCGCTCGCTCGATCCGGCGTTGCTGAGGGTGAAGCTGCGTGTTTATCCCGGTGATGTCTACAATGCCGAAGCGGTCGAAAAGACGGTCGAAGACATGACCATCGAAGCTTCGAGGCAGGGATTTGCCTTCGCGACGGTGCGACCAAGCGCGACCCGCGACGCACAAACCCGCACGGTCAATCTCCTCTTCACCGTCACCGAGGGACAACGCGTCTATATCGAACGGATCAACATCCGTGGAAATATCCGTACGCGCGATTACGTGATCCGACGCGAATTCGACATCGCGGAGGGCGATGCCTACAATCGCGCGCTGGTCAACCGGGCCGAGCGGCGCCTCAAGAACCTCGGCTATTTCAAAAATGTGAAGATATCAACCGAGCCAGGCTCGGCTCCCGATCGGGTCGTTCTCAACGTCGACATCGAGGAGCAGTCGACCGGCGAATTCTCGGTGTCAGGCGGCTATTCGACTGCAGATGGGTTCATGGGAGAAGTCAGCGTCGCCGAACGCAATCTGCTCGGCCGCGGCCTGTACGGGAAGATTGCGGTGCAATACGGGCAATACACCAAAGGTGCCCAGCTCTCCTTCGTGGATCCTTACTTCCTGGGTTATCGTGTAGCCGCGGGCTTCGACGTCTTCTATAGGCAACAGCTTCCGACCAGCTACGTCTCGTACGAGACGGATACGGTCGGCTTTTCCACGCGCCTCGGCTTTACGCTGCGCGAAGACCTCGCCTTCCAGCTGCGATATTCGCTCTATCAGCAGAAAATCGTACTGGCGCCGAACCTAACAAATTGTAACAACATCAATCCCGATTTCGTGAACACCTTCCCAACTCCGGATAAGTTCGGCACGACGCCGGCGCTTACGCCTCCGCCCGGATTTGCCGGACTCGCGAACTGTTATGCGGACGGCGAGGCCTCGCTTGCGGTGAAAAGCGCCGTGGCGAACGGCCCGGTTCTCACTTCACTGGTCGGTTACACGCTCACTCACAACGCCCTCGACAATAATAAGAATCCGACGGCGGGGCTGCTGGCGGAATTCAGGCAGGATTTTGCCGGCGTCGGGGGCGACGTGAAGTTCGTTCGCACGACCGCCGATCTCTACAATTATCGCGAGGTGTTCCCCGACATCGTTGGCCTGTTGCATTTGCAAGGCGGGCAGGTGGCAGGCTGGGGCGGCTCAGGCCTGCGCATGCTGGATAACTTCCAGATGGGACCCAATTTGGTGCGCGGCTTTGCGCCGGCCGGAATTGGACCACGCGATCTCACGCAGTTGCCGTTCACCGGCATTTACGGAGACGCGCTCGGCGGCACCTATTATTGGGGTGCGAGTTTCGAGTTGCAGACTCCGCTTTACTTCCTGCCCAAGGATGCAGGCATGAAAATCGCCGCTTACGCTGATGCCGGCTCGCTCTGGAATTTTACGGGGCCAACGACCTTCCCGGCCACGGGCGAGATCATTTCGGGCAGTATCTGTCCAACCTTTGGTCCCGGCCTCCCCAACGGTCGGTGTGGGTCTGATTTGGGAATCCCCCTTCGGGCCGCTACGATTCGATTATGCATTCCCGCTCACGAAGGAACCCTACGACCGGATCCAGCAGTTCCGCTTCGGCGGGGGTACGAAATTCTGAGCGCGCCTGCGGCACCGCCATTGGCAGCGGCATGAGCGAGCCCTTTTTCTTCAGCCGGGGAAGCCGGCTCAGCGTGCGCGAGATTGCCGCGCGCACGAGCGCCAAGCCGAGGCCCGGCGCCGATTTCGAGCGGCGCATCACTGGCATCGCAGCGCTCGATCACGCCGGCCCGAGCGATCTCGCATTCCTCGATAAGGCAAAGTATGCGCCACAATTATCGTCCAGCGCCGCCGGCGCGTGCTTGACGACGGAGCGATATGCCGCTCGCGCTCCCGTACAGATGAGCGTGCTCTGCGTTGCCGAGCCTTATCGGGCCTTTGTCGAGGTCGCGCGAGCGCTCTATCCGGATGCCCTGCGTCCATCCTCTTTATTCGAGGCGAGCGGTGTGGCGGTCGGCGCCTTCGTCCATCCCACCGCCCGCATGGAAAACGGCGTGACCGTCGATCCCGGCGCCGTCGTCGGTCCGCGGGCCGAGATCGGAACAGGGACAGTTATCAATGCAGGCGCCGCAATTGGACCCGACGTGCGCATCGGCCGCCACTGCACCATCGGTGCGAACGTGTCGATTGCATACAGTTTGATCGGAGATCGCGTGGTGGTCCATCCTGGCTGCGCGATCGGGCAGGATGGATTCGGTTATCTGATGGGGCCAACCGGTCACCGTAAGGTCGTGCAGGTCGGCCGGGTCATCATTCAGGACGAGGTGGAGATCGGCGCTGGCACAACGATCGATCGCGGCGCCAATCGCGATACAGTGATCGGCGAAGGCACCAAGATCGACAACCTGGTCCAGATCGGACACAATGTAACGATTGGCCGCCATTGCATCATCGTTTCCCAGTGCGGCATCTCCGGCAGCGTCGTGATCGAGGATCGCGTCATCTTGGCCGGGCAGGTGGGTCTCGCGGACAATGTGACGATCGGCGAGGGCGCCATCATCGGAGCGAGGAGTGGCGTCATGTCCGATGTGCCAGCGGGCGAAAAATGGTTTGGCTATCCGGCAATGCGCGGCCGCGAGTTTCTTCGCAGCATGATGACTTTGCGACATTGGGCGAGCAAAAATGACGCTGCGGACCGCGAGGGCGAGAGTCAGGCTGGGTCCTTGCAACGGGACGTGCGGCCCCGCCGGAGCCGATGACAAAACCGGCGACCACGCTCGAGGCAGCCGATATCGCAGCGATCCTCAAAGCGCTGCCGCATCGGTATCCGTTCCTCATGGTCGATCGCATCGTCGACATGCGCGACGATGAAGCCGCAGTCGGGATCAAGAACGTCACTATCAATGAGCCGCAATTCCTCGGACACTTCCCGGGCAACCCGGTGTTTCCCGGCGTGTTGCTCGTCGAGGGCATGGCGCAGACCGCAGGCGCGATTTGCGTGCTATCGCAGATGGGCGGCGGTCATCCAAAGCGGGTCTATTTTCTGACGATCGACAAGGCCAAGTTCCGCAAGCCGGTGGTGCCGGGCGATACCATCGAGTACCACGTCAAAAAGATCGCCCGAAAAAAGAACATGTGGTGGTTTCGGGGCGAGGCGAAGGTCGCCGGACAAACGGTCGCCGAGGCCGAAGTCGGTGCCATGGTTGCGTGAGGTCGGCGATGGCGACAATCGATCCAACCGCCCGGATCGACCCGGGGGCGGTGATCGGTGAAAATGTATCGATCGGGCCGTATTGCGTCATCGGCCCCCACGTCCGGATCGGCGACGGTTGCAAGCTCCTGGCCCACGTTCATGTCACCGGCCATACGACGATCGGCCCGCGCACCGTGCTTTATCCCTTCGCTTCGCTCGGAACTCCGCCGCAATCGGTCAAGTATCGCGGCGGGCCGACCCGACTGGTGATCGGCGCCGACTGCGATATCCGCGAAGGCGTCACCGTGAATATCGGGACCGAGGACGATAGCGGCGTGACCGAAGTCGGGGACCGCTGCTGGCTCATGGTCGGCTCCCACGTCGGCCATGATTGCAAGGTGGGCAACGATGTGATCTTTGCCAACAACGTCGTCCTGGGTGGCCACGTGACGATCGGCGATTTCGCGGTGTTCGGCGGCCAAGCGGCCGTGCGTCAGTTCGTGCGCGTCGGCGAAGGCGCCATGGTGGTGGGGCTGAGCGGGGTGCGTGCCGACGTGATCCCCTTCGGCCTGGTCCAGGGTCCGCTTGCCGATCTGATCGGCCTCAACGTGGTCGGTATGCTGCGGCGCGGGTCCAGCAAGGCCGAAATCCATCGGCTGCGACGGGCCTATGAAGCCATGTTCTTCGGCAGCGGGACGTTTCGCGAGCGGCTCGATAAGGTCGCGGCGCAGAGCGGCGCTGACCCCCTCGTCGCCAAGGTGATCGCCTTTATCCGTTCCGGCTCACGACCGCTGACCATGGCCATCCGCCGCGCCGCCCGTGGCGAGGAAGCATGAGCGAGCCGGCGGTGGGCCATGCGGCAGACGGCGGTCCGCTGGCGATCATCTGCGGCGGCGGAAGCCTGCCGTTTGCCGTCGCCGACGCGGTGCGCAAGCGCGGGCGTCGCGTGGTGCTTTTCGCCATTCACGGTTGGGCGGATGCAAAACGGCTCGAGGCCTATCCACACCACTGGGCGGCGCTCGGCCAATTCGGCGCGTTCTGCCGGCTTGCGCGCCGGGAAGGCTGCCGCGATGTCGTTTTCATCGGCTCGATCGTGCGTCCGGCGATCTGGAGGATCAGACCCGACTTCAAGACGCTCCGGCTGCTGCCGCGAGTCCTCGGTATCTTCCGCGGCGGTGACGATCACCTGCTCAAGGGCGTCGCGTCGATTTTCGAAGAGCACGGGTTCAGGCTCCTTGGAGCACACGCAGTCGCCCCGGAAATCCTGATGCCGGAAGGAACGCTCGGGCGTGAGCGCCCCAGCGACCGCGATCATGCCGATATTGCCAAAGGCCTCGCTCTACTCAACGCCTCGAGTCCGTTCGACGTCGGCCAAGCGGTGGTCGTGGCGGATGCGCGCGTGCTGGCGATCGAGGCCGCGGAGGGAACCGACTGCATGCTCGCGCGCATCGCGGACCTTCGCCAAAGCGGGCGCATTGCCGTGGCCTCCGGCCGGGGTGTGTTGGTCAAGGCGGCAAAGCGCGACCAGGATCGGCGGCTAGATTTGCCTTCGATCGGCCCGCAGACGATCGAAGGCGCAGCGCGGGCCGGCCTGGCCGGGATCGCGGTCGTCGCCGGGAGCACCATCGTTGCCGAACCCGAGCGCATCAGCGCGACCGCGGACCGTGCGCGGCTGTTCGTCCTCGGCGTGCGCGAGCAGGCGGCCGAGCGATGACCGCACGGCCCGCGCATCCGTCTGAATTTGTCTTTCTCGTCGCCGCCGAGGAGTCGGGTGATCGGCTCGGCGCCGCGCTGATGCGGGCGCTGCGGGAGCGCACCGCGGGACAGGTGCGCTTTGCCGGGGTGGGCGGCCGGGAGATGGCGGCGGAAGGGATCGCGAGCCTTTATCCGATCGATGACCTTCCGCTGATCGGCTTCAGCGCGATCCCGCGACGGCTTCCAAAGATCCTGCGGCTCATGCGTTTCACCGCCAAGGCCGTGGTGGCACGGCACCCGCACGTGCTCGTCATCATTGACAGTCCCGGCTTCACCCGGGGCATTGCGCGACGGGTGCGCGCCGCCGATCCGACGATTCCGATCGTCGAATACGTCTCGCCCTCGGTCTGGGCCTGGCGGCCGGGACGCGCCAGGGTCATGCGGGCCTACATCGACCACATCCTGGCGCTGCTGCCGTTCGAGCCCGCGGTACACCAGCGGCTGGGCGGGCCGCCCTGCACCTATGTCGGCCATCCGCTGATCGAAGAGGTCGGAAACCTGCGTCCAAACGCCGAGGAGACGCGTCGTCGTCTCGCCGATCCGCCGGTATTGCTGATGCTGCCGGGAAGCCGCTCCGGCGAGCTTGACCGACTGCTGGCCATCTTTGCCGAGGCTGTGGCGCTCGTGCGCGAGCACGTGGGATCGCTCGAACTGATCGTGGCGACCGTCCCGCATCTTGCCGGTGCGATCCGCGAAGCCAGCGCACAGTGGCCGCTGCGCCCGCGGATCGTGGTCGAGAAGGCGGACAAGCAGGCGGCATTCCGTATTGCCACCGCGGCGCTCGCGAAGTCCGGCACGGTCACGCTCGAGCTTGCGCTAGCCGGCGTGCCGATGATCGCCGCCTACAAGGTATCGACGATTGAATACATAGCGGTGGGACGAGGAATTCTGAATCGAATTCCTTCGATCATCCTGACCAACCTGCTGCTCGGCGAGAACGCGGTGCCGGAGCTGCTGCAGCAGAATTGCACCGCGGAAAATCTCGCCGCGGCGCTCCGGCCGCTGCTCCGCGATACGCCGGAGCGCCGCCGCCAAATCGAGGCGTTCGCCCGGCTTGATTCTATTATGGAGGTGGGATCGAGCGCGCCCGCCCTGCGGGCCGCCGACATCGTGCTCGCCGAGGCCCGGCGCGCAGTCAAAACTCCGCTCACTCCCGCGAAAGCGGGGATCTAGGGGCTAAACGCCTGATCCCCGCTTCCGCGGAGGGACGAGCCGAGGAGGTCCTGAGGCCGAGCGAGAGCCGAGGCGCTAGAGGCTGTTCATTTGCGGCGCGAGATCGGCACATAGTCGCGCTGCGTGGCACCCGTGTAGAGCTGGCGTGGACGCCCGATCTTTTGATGCGGGTCCTCGATCATTTCCTTCCACTGCGAAATCCAGCCGACGGTGCGGGCAACCGCGAACAGAACGGTGAACATCGTGGTGGGAAAGCCCATCGCCTTGAGTGTGATGCCGGAATAGAAGTCGATGTTGGGATAGAGCTTCTTCTCGATGAAGTAGTCGTCGTGCAGGGCGACCCGCTCGAGCTCGAGCGCGACGTCCAGCAGCGGGTCGTCCTTGGCGCCGATCTCGTTCAGCACCTCATGGCAGGTCTTCTGCATGATTTTCGCGCGCGGATCGTAGTTCTTATAGACCCGGTGGCCGAACCCCATCAGCCGAAAGCTGTCGTTCGGGTCTTTGGCCCGGCGGATGTATTGTGGGATGCGTTCGGGTTTGCCGATTTCGCGCAGCATGTTCAGCGCAGCTTCGTTGGCGCCGCCATGGGCTGGCCCCCACAGACACGCACAGCCGGCCGCGATGCAGGCGAATGGATTGGCGCCCGAGGAACCGGCGAGCCTGACCGTTGAGGTCGAGGCATTCTGCTCGTGATCGGCGTGCAAGATGAAGATGCGGTCCATCGCCCGGGCAAGCACGGCATTGGGCTTGTACTCCTCGCATGGGACGGCGAAGCACATGCGCAGGAAATTCGTCGCATAGTCGAGGTCGTTCTTCGGATAGATGAAGGGCTGGCCGATCGAATATTTGTAAGCCATCGCCGCGATCGTCGGCATTTTTGCAATCATGCGGATCGAGGCAATCATCCGCTGGGTCGGATCGGAGATGTCGGTCGAGTCGTGATAGAACGCCGAGAGCGCGCCGACGCAGCCCGTCATGACCGCCATCGGGTGTGCGTCACGCCGGAAGCCCTGATAAAACCGGCTCATCTGCTCGTGCACCATAGTGTGGTGCGTAACGCGATTGTCGAAGTCGGCCTTCTGTGCGGCGGTGGGAAGCTCGCCGTAGAGCAGGAGATAGCAGGTCTCAAGAAAGTCGCCGTGCTCGGCCAGCTGTTCGATCGGATACCCGCGATAGAGCAGGATGCCTTCATCGCCGTCGATATACGTGATCTTCGACTCGCAGCTGCCGGTCGAGGTGTAGCCGGGGTCGTACGTGAACATCCCGGTCTCGGCGTAGAACTTGCCGATATCGATCACCGCAGGGCCGATCGTTCCGTCGTAGATCGGGAACGTGGTCTCCTTGTCGCCGACGACGAATTTGCCGGATTTGATGTTGGCGCCGGTCTTCGCATCCATGATCGAGCCCTCGGTTGTGTCGCCCGGCGGACCGGCACTCTCTGCAGCGGATGGCTCGCGCCAGCGCTTCCAACGCCCGCGGGGGAGGCCGCCGTTTGCGTAGCCCATCCCAGTGTGCACTGCAAGACGGCGGGCCGATGAGGCTTACATGCGTCGGATCGCGCAGACTTGAAAGGCGCATTCCCGTTCGGCCCGAGCGCTTCTGCTCCCGCGGGGAAAGCGGTTTAGCCGGTGGCGATCGGCACGGCTTGGTCTTGCAGCCGGCCAAGGCTTTCGCTCTTCCCCAGCACCGCCAACACGTCGAAGATCGGGGGCGAGGTGGTGCGCCCCGTGAGCGCAGCGCGAAGCGGCTGCGCGACGCTGCCGAGCTTGACGCCCTTGCGTTCGGCGAAGCCGCGCACGGCCTGCTCGGTCGTCTCCGCACTCCAAGGCTCGACCGCCTTGAGGTCTTGCGTGAGGTCACCGAGGAGAGCGCGCGCGTCGGGCGTCAGCAGGCCCGCCGCGTTCTCGTCGAGCGCCAGCGGGCGGTCGGCCACGATGAAGCGGGCGCCGTCCGCAAGCTCGACCAGGGTCTTCGCCCGCTCCTTCAGCCCGCCCATGGCCGCAAGCAGCTTCTGGCGTATCTGCGGGGTCAACTTGGCGGCAAGCTCGGGCCCGCCGGCGATGTGCGGCAGCACGCGTTCGAGTTCGGCAAGAAGATCGGCGTCGCTGGTCTGCCGCAAATAGTGGCCATTGAGGCTTTCGAGCTTGGCAAAGTCGAAACGCGCCGGCGAGCGCCCGATCTGCGGCAGATCGAAGGCTGCGACCATCTCCTCGGTCGTGAAGATTTCCTGATCGCCGTGGCTCCAGCCCAGCCGCACGAGATAATTGCGCATAGCGGCCGGCAGATATCCCATCGCCCGGTACGCATCCACGCCGAGCGCGCCATGCCGCTTGGACAATTTCGAGCCATCCGGCCCATGGATGAGAGGGATGTGCGCCATCACCGGAACGCGCCAGCCCAGCGCATTGTAGATCTGCGTCTGTCGCGCGGCGTTGGTGAGGTGATCGTCGCCGCGGATGACATGGGTTACGCCCATGTCGTGGTCGTCCATCACGACGGCGAGCATGTAAGTCGGCGTGCCGTCCGAACGCAGCAGCACGAGGTCATCGAGGTTTTCGTTCTGCCAGACGACCCGCCCCTGCACCTGATCTTCGATCACGGTTTCGCCAGTCAGCGGCGCCTTGAGCCGGATCACCGGCGCAACTCCGGGCCGGGCTTCCGACGGGTCGCGGTCGCGCCAGCGGCCGTCGTAGAGCTTGGCACGGCCTTCACTGCGCGCCTTTTCGCGCATCTCGGCGAGTTCCTCCGGCGTGGCATAGCAACGATAGGCGCGGCCCGCCTCCAATAACGCGTGCGCCACCTCGCGGTGGCGTTCGGAGCGTGAGAATTGGTAGACGGTGTCGCCGTCCCAATGGAGACCGAGCCAAGTGAGCCCGTCGAGAATGGCGTCGATCGCGGCTTGGGTGGAGCGTTCGCGGTCAGTATCCTCGATCCGCAGCAACATTTTTCCGCCGCGCCCGCGGGCATAGAGCCAGTTGAACAGCGCGGTTCGCGCCCCCCCGATGTGCAGGAAGCCCGTAGGCGAGGGAGCAAAGCGCGTGACGATGGTTTCGCTCATCCCGGTTGATGTTGCTACGGGTCCGCGCAGGGCGGGCCGAGATCGGAGCACACAGGGCCGTCGCAGCGAGCAAGGCCAGGTCCGTGTAGCACAGAATTACCATAGGTCATCAAAGGTTTTGCGATCAGACGGCTTGGCGCGTGCTCGCGGATTTGGCACATAGGCCGCGGTTTCGAGAACAGGGTTGACGCAGCATGACGGAAGCTCCAACCGCGGTGGCAGAGGCGGGGCGCGACTTCATTCGCGATATCATCGCCGCTGACCTCGCCGCGAACCGCCACACGAGTGTGGTGACCCGCTTCCCGCCGGAGCCCAACGGATACCTGCACATCGGTCACGCCAAGGCGATCTGCCTGAACTTCGGCGTGGCGCAGGAATTCGGCGGCCGCTGTCATCTGCGCTTCGATGACACAAATCCGACCAAGGAGGAGCAGGAATATATCGACGCCATCGAGCGCGACGTTCGCTGGCTCGGCTTCGACTGGGGAACCCACCTCTATCACGCCTCGGATTATTTCGAGCAACTCTACGAGTGGGCCGAGCACCTGATCCGTACCGGAAAGGCTTATGTCGACGACCAGTCGCAGGAGGAGATGCGGGCCAACCGCGGGACGCTGACCGAGCCGGGACGCAACAGTCCGTGGCGAGAACGGACGACGGAAGAAAACCTCGATCTGCTCCGCCGCATGCGCGCAGGCGAGTTCCCGAACGGGGCGCGGGTGCTGCGGGCCAAGATCGATATGGCCTCAGGCAATATCAACCTGCGCGACCCCGTGCTCTATCGCATTCTGCACGCGAGCCATCCGCGCACCGGCACGGCCTGGTGTATCTATCCGAGCTATGACTTCGCCCATGGTCAATCCGATGCCATCGAGCACATCACCCACTCCCTCTGCACGCTCGAATTCGAGGACCACCGGCCCTTGTACGACTGGTTTCTCGAGCATCTCCCGGTTCCGTCTCGACCGCGGCAGTACGAATTTGCGCGTCTCAATCTCACGCATACGGTGCTGTCCAAGCGGGTGCTCACCGAATTGGTGCGTGGCGGGTACGTCAGCGGCTGGGACGATCCGCGCATGCCGACGCTGGCAGGGCTTCGCCGCCGCGGCGTCCCGGCGGAGGCGGTGCGCGATTTCGTCAAGCGGGTCGGGGTTGCCAAGGCCAACAGCGTGGTCGACATCGCCATGTTCGATTTTTCGGTCCGCGAGGTCCTCAACCGGACGGCCTTGCGCCGGATGGCCGTCCTGCGTCCGTTGAAGATCGTCATCGAGAACTATCCGGACGGCCGTTTCGAGGAGATCGAAGCGGTCAACCATCCCGACAACCCTGGCGCGGGGACACGCCGCTTGCGTTTCGGCCGCGAGCTCTATGTCGAGCGCGACGATTTCATGGAGAACCCGCCGAAGAAGTTCTATCGGCTCTCGCCCGGACGCGAGGTTCGGCTGCGCTACGCCTTTTTCGTTACCTGTCGGGAGGTGGTGAAAAACCCGGCCGGCGAAGTGGTTGAGCTTCGCTGCAGCTACGACCCCGGCACTCGCGGCGGAAGCGCCCCGGACGGACGAAAGGTGCAGGCCACACTGCATTGGGTCTCGGCCGCCGATGCAGTAACGGCGGAGGTTCGGCTCTACAACCAACTGTTCACTCGTCCCGACCCGAACCCCTCCGACTTCGCCGCCGGTCTCAACCCCGCTTCACTCGAAGTGCTGAAGGACTGCAGGCTCGAGCCCGCGCTTGCGGCCACGAATTCCGCCGACCCTGTGCAGTTCGAGCGGCAGGGCTATTTCTGCCGCGATCCGGACTCGACGCCCGGCCATCTCGTGTTCGACCGTACGGTCGGCCTGCGCGATACCTGGGCAAAGGTGAGCACCGGAACGTAGGCGGATTGGGGTGCCACCAACCGCGGCCAGGCCGCAGCCGTCATCGGCGCAATACGCTCTGCCATTGCAGCATACGGCAAACGCAACCCGTCGGCGGCTCAGCGCGGCGCGTAGTGGCGAAGCTCGTTGCGCAGAAAATTGCCGATCCGTTTGCCGCGATTGCGCAGCACGCGCAACAGCCCGGCGTCGACGAAATAGGTGTGCAGGATGCTATCGCGTGTCGTTACTTTAGGTCCCACCCGATCGGCGGAATGCCAGGTGTCCTCGCCCACTGCGAACGCGTAGCCGGAATTGGGCACGAATTTCATTTGGATACGTTTCGGCAAACTGCCATCGGGAAGCCTCTCGTGGAAAATCGTGCCGACGTCGGGATGCGATGCATCACGCGGCAGGAACAGTTGCACTGTAATTCCCTTCCAGCGCGAATCGGTGTGCGGGTCGATCGTGTAACCGGGCACATCCCTGGTGAGGATGGCGATCGGATACATGCCGACTTTGGCATAGTGGAGCCCGAAGCGACGCGCCAGTGCGGGCGCGAGCCCGCGCATGAACGCAGCTTTTACGGCTTCCGAGCACAGCGCCCGACCAACGATATCCCAGACCACGCGCTTCTCCGGCGGCAGATGCCGGATGTATTCGGGAAAGAGATCAATCTTCACCCGGGTATGTGTGCCGTCCTCCAGCACGTTGCATTGGTTTTGGCCGTAGAGCGGCCGATAATCCGATGCTTGCGGCATCGCTGCCAACATGGACGCGTACACGTCGTCCGGAAAGACCCGCTCGAGCTGAAGATGATAGAACGGCGCCTCGACGGCGCGGGCACCATCGATCGATCGCACAATGAAATCGCACAAGCGGCCGACCGCGCGAGCGCGATCTGCGCGGCTGAATTCAACGCTTTGATCCATATTCGCCTCGGGGTGTCATCCGTTGTGCGGCCACAGCGCAGGTGCCGTTGCCGCAGTTTGCCATGCGCGGCGCTGCGCCGCCTACCATAACCTAGCGCTTACGATCAACCTCGGAACCTGTCCCGCATACCGGCTCGACGGGCCGGGCGCTGTCTGGGATTGCGCCGCCTTTCATGGAGCGTGAGCGCTGTGGATGTCGGACCAACCCCATCCCATGGCCGCCAGCAGCGTGTACTATGCGCCGATAAGATCAGTAGGGGTGGACCGCGCGGTGATCGAACAGGGCAGGTCGCGCGGACGAGCCGAGGCATGGCGGCCTTGGATCGCGGCGGGGCGCAGGCCGACCCTCGCGTGGCCGCAGCCGCTCGCCAACTTCGCGCAGCGGGCGGTGCAACGCCTGCGCGAATGGGCGGCGGCCGAAGTTGCTCCTGGCCGGCTGGTGCCGTGGCTCGCGATCGCATTTGGCTCCGGGATCATCATCTATTTCGCGGTGGAGCGGGAGCCTGCGCTGTGGGCAGCAGCCGCGCTGGTTACCACAATGGTCACACTGGCGATCCTGTGCCGGCGTCGACCATTTGCATTTTCGGCGATGGTGGGCCTTGCCGCCCTGGCGGCCGGATTTGCGACCGCCACGGTGAAGCGCGAAATCATCGCCCATCCGGCGCTGTCCGCACCGGCGTGGAGCGTCGGGCTTGCGGGCTTCGTCGAGGTGCGGGAAGAGCGCGGGCGTTCCGATCGCATTGTCGTGCGCCTCGAGCGCATCGTGGAGCCGCGATTTAGCGAGAAGCTCGAGCGGGTGCGAGTATCCGTGCGCAAAGGCACGGCGCCGCCGGTCGGCAGTTTCATCGAGTTCAGGGCGCGGTTGTCTCCCCCGCTCGAACCGTTGCGGCCCGGCGGTTATGACTTCGCACGCGATATGTATTTCCAGCGTATTGGCGCCTCGGGTTTCGTGCTGGGTCCCATCCGCACGGTCGACGCGCCGCACCCACCCGGGCTGCGGCTGCGCTACGCCTCGCTCATCGACGGCATGCGCGAAGCCATCGACAAGCGTATCCGTGCGGTGTTGCCGGACGACAAGGGGGCGATCGCCTCGGCGCTCATCACGGGCAAGCGGGACACGATCTCGACGCCAGTGAACGAAGCCATGTACGTGTCGGGCCTCGCCCACGTGCTCTCGATCTCCGGTTACCACATGGCAGTGGTCGCCGGCGTCGTGTTCTTTGCGCTGCGGGCGCTATTTGCGCTCACGCCGGCCTTCAGCAACCGCCATCCGATCAAGAAATGGGCGGCGCTCGCCGCCTTGGGCGCGGCGGCATTCTATCTTGTGCTGTCCGGAGCCGAGGTTGCTACGCAGCGCGCGTTCATCATGATCGCCATCGTGCTCATTGGAGTGATGGTCGATCGCCCGACATTGACCTTCCGCACGCTCACGGTGGCGGCGGTCTGCGTGCTGCTGCTCGCGCCCGAAGCCATCATTCATCCGAGCTTTCAGATGTCGTTCGCAGCGACGCTGGCACTCGTCGCCGGATATCAGCAGGGCCTGCCCTGGATGAGTCAAGGCGGCGATACACCGCTGGCGGCGAAGATCGCGCTCTGGGGCGGCCGCGAGATCGTCGGCCTGCTCATCGTCTCGTTGCTCGCGGGCACCGCGACCATTCCCTACATTGCCTATCACTTCCACCGCGTCTCCCCGTACGGCGTGATCGCGAATCTGATTGCGATGCCCATCGTATCCGCCTGGATCATGCCGACAGGAATCCTTGGCTTGCTGAGCATGCCGTTCGGCCTCGATGGCTTGTGCTGGCGGCTGATGGGCGAGGGCATCGACTGGATGACCTCTGTTGCGCTCTGGGTGACGAGCTTTCCCGGGGCGCTGGGGCGCGTTGCGGCATTCGAGGCCGGTCCACTGCTGCTGTGCACGGCCGGGCTGGTTGTGCTCTGTCTATTCAAGACGCCGTTGCGGCTCATCGGCGCGGTGCTGATCGGCGGCGCCATTCTCCTGATGCTTCGAGCACCCAAGCCCGATGTGCTGATCGCCGCCGGCGGCAGCGCCGTTGCGCTGCGGGGAGAAAACGGTCGGCTTTCCATGCTCAGATCCGGCAGCGATGTCTTTGCATTCCGCGAGTGGCTTGCAGCCGACGCCGACGCACGCACGCCGACGGACAGTACGCTTGGCGAGGGGATCAGATGCGATGCGGCAGGCTGTATCGGTAAGCTGAGGGACGGCTCGCTGGTCGCCATCGCCAAGACGCTCGAAGCCTTCGAGGAGGACTGCCGCCGGGCCGTGCTGGTGGTGAGCGCGCGCGATGCGCCGCCCGGCTGTGCCGTCCTCGTGATCGACCGCGACGTCTCGCGACGCTCTGGTGCCATGGCATTGCGCCGCCGCGGCGAGCAGTTTGAGATCACCGCCACACGGCCACCGGGCTACGACCGCCCGTGGGCACGCGCTGCCGCGCCGGCCGGCGACGCGCTTGAGCCGAGCCGCGCGACGCCGGCGCGGCCGCGCGATGCCACGCCGCGCCACGACGATCTGGAGCCGGGCGATTGAGAGGTGGCGCTTCGTTTCGAGGCGGGAACGCCGCGATCAATATCGCCGGAACAAGCCGACCAGCTTGCCCTGGATGCGCACCCGGTTAGGGGGAAGGATTTTGACCTCGTAAGCGGCGTTCGCTGGCTCGAGCGCAATCGAGGCCCCGCGGCGGCGGAAACGCTTGAGAGTGGCCTCTTCCTCGTCGACCAGCGCCACGACGATATCGCCGGTGTCGGCCGCTTCCGTCTTTTTAAGCAGCGCAATATCGCCGTCGAGAATGCCCGCCTCGATCATGCTGTCGCCCTTCACCTCGAGTGCGAAATGTTCCCCGCTCGAGAGCACGTCGGGTGGCATGTTGATGACATGGCTCTTAGTCTGGATCGCCTCGATCGGCGTGCCGGCAGCAATGCGTCCCATCACCGGTACCGCGACCGGGCGCCCGCCGTCGTCCTCTGAAGCAGTCCGCGTCCGCCCGAGATTGCCCTCGATCACGCTCGGAGTGAATCCGCGGGCGCGGCCAGTGCCGATGCCATGGGCCACCGACTCGGGCAGCTTGATCACCTCGATGGCGCGAGCCCGATTGGGAAGCCGGCGGATGAAGCCGCGTTCTTCCAGTGCGGTAATGAGGCGATGGATGCCGGACTTCGAACGCAGGTCGAGCGCATCCTTCATCTCATCGAAGGATGGCGGTACGCCGGCTTCCTTCAGGCGTTCGTGGATGAAGCGCAGCAGTTCGAACTGTTTTCGAGTCAACATCTTTGCATCCCCCATTGCGGCGGGTCTGCAGCGACTCGCCGAAACAAATCATGAACAGACACTATATGTTCGATATGTGTTCCGCAACCATTTAATTTGAGGTGAACAGCGGCTCGAAACCTGCGGGAACTTGCGTGTCACCGGCCGACCTCGCTTAGCACGGCGGCCCTCTTCTCGGCCCCCGGTGCCTGTCCGATAAGTCGGCCTCTGAACGAGTCCGTAGCGACGCCACGGCGTGAGCCGCTAGCTACGCTTTCGCGCCAGGATCGCCCGGGTATGCGCTACGCGGAACGCCTGGCGCAGCATCGGAACGAACTTCAGCGGAATCGCCAAGTGTCTCGATCGGCCGGGACTGTGGCGGATGAAGGCATCTTCCACATACTCGAACTCGCCGAAAGTCCGGCGGAGGAGCTCTGCGATTTGCTGCCCTGACAAGTAGTTCACGCCATGCGTCGTGAACAGCCGGTTGAGCTCGAGGACCTCATCATCCACCGTGCACCTCTCCTGGTTCAGGCCGCGAACGCCGAGGAGGGCCCAAAATTTGAGGTAGGGTCGCCAGGTGAAGGCACCGCCGAAAGGAATATTGATGTGCGCTTCGATCGGGCGCCATTTCGACGGAAAGATATTGAGGAACGCGCCTCCAGGCTTGAGCACCCGATGTATCTCGGCGTACGCCACTTCCTGGTCCATGACGTGCTCGAAGACGGAGGTCGCAAAGACGAAGTCGAACGTATCGTCGGGCCACGGGACCTTGCTCATGGTCGGATAGCCGCCGACATTGCCGGGCAGCGGATCGAAACGAAAACGCTCGCGATCAGCCGGTGAGCGCAGTACGACGTAGTTTTGCACGTCGTAGCCGAATGCATTGTGGAATCCAGCATCGAGATATTCGTAGGTGTGCCGGCCAGAGCCGCATCCGTAATCGAGAATCATGCTGTCGGGCGCGAGCCGAATGCCCCTGGATTTCAGGATCGCGTCGTAGAACGCAACGACCTCTTGCGCAGCCTCGTCTTCGATCATCGGCTTGAACTTTTTTCCGTCGCGGTTGGCGCTAGGGCGCCAGCCTGATGATAGAGCACCTGTCACCCGCCTTGGCGGCGGGGGCAAAAGGCTCGCGAACGAGAAGGCAGTCAGCGCGTGCGAGCGGCATGAGCATGGAACTGTCCTGGACCGGAGCCGGGGTGGCGACCGCAATGCCGTCGGAGCCGGTCGTCAGCACGGCGCGCAGGTAGTCTGCCCGCTCATCGTTAGCCGGTAGATCGCGGCCCAGACGCGCCGTGTCGGGCGCCGGCGCGACATCGCTGCGGCCCGCGAGCTGCCGAATGAGCGGAAGGAGAAACAGCACCGCGCACACGTAGGCCGAGACCGGATTGCCCGGCAGGCCGAGGACATGCATGGGGCCTAATCGGCCATGCATCATTGGTCGCCCAGGCCGCAGTGCCACCTTCCAGAACGACAGCGCGAGCCCTTCCGCCGCGAGCGCCTCGCGCACAAGGTCGTAATCACCGATCGAGGCGCCGCCGGAGGTGACGAGGATATCCGTCCCGACCTCGCGCGCGCGGCGCACCCCGGCGGCGGTCTCGGCGAGGCGATCGGGCACGATGCCGAGATCGACCACCTCGCAACCCTCCCGACGGGCGAGTGCCATGGTGGCATAGCCGTTGGAGTAGACGATTTGGCCGAAACCGGGCGTGCCGCCGGGCATGACCAATTCATCTCCGGTTGCGAGCAACGCGACTTTCGGACAGCGATGCACCGGCACCGTGGGATGATTCATGGCAGCGGCGAGCGCGAGATCGCGGTCGCTGAGGCGGCGACCCTTGCTGAGCAGCACTGCGCCGCGTTTGAAGTCGAGTCCCTCGACGCGGACATGTTTGCCCTTGCCCGAAGCCACAGTAACGACCACGGCGTCGCCCTCGCTTACCGTGTTCTCCTGGATCACGATCGTGTCGGTGCCAGGCGGCAAGACGCCGCCCGTGAAAATGCGCGCGGCTTCGCCGGCGCCGACCGTGCCGCGAAATGGATGTCCGGCTGCAACTTCGCCGACGAGCTTGAGCTTGACCGGCGCCTTGGCCACGTCAACCGCGCGCACCGCGTAGCCGTCCATCGCCGAAACGTCGGCCGGCGGCTGGGTGCGCAGCGCCGCGACATCGGCGGCGAGCACGCGGCCGTGCGCCTGCGCGAGCGGCACAGCTTCGGCGGCTAGCGGCTCGGCATCCGCGAGCACGCGGGCGAGCGCCTCTGCGACCGGCATCAGCGCCACGGGCTACTCCTTTGCTCGATAATGCCCTGACTTGCCGCCACGCTTCTCGAGCAGGCGGATGCCCTCGATGCGCATGCCGCGCTCGACCGCCTTCACCATGTCGTAGATGGTGAGGCAGGCGACCGCGACGGCGGTGAGCGCCTCCATCTCCACCCCGGTCCGGCCGGTCACCTTGACGCGTGCGCGTACCTTGAGGCCGGGCAGCTTGCGCTCGGGCTCGATGTCCACGGCAATGTTCGAGACGGGGAGGGGATGGCAGAGCGGGATCAACTCGTGCGTTCGCTTGGCCGCCATCGTCCCGGCGATGCGGGCAGCACCGAGCACGTCACCCTTCTTGGCGTTGCCCGCCAGCACGAGATCGAGAGTCTTCGCCGCCATCACCACGCGGCCCTCAGCGACGGCCTCGCGCTCGGTCGCCGGCTTGGCCGACACATCGACCATGCGCGCTTCCCCGCCACGGCTGAGATGACTGAGTTTAGGCGCGCGCGCCACCGCTCACTCCGCGGCGCCGAGGCGGCGCTCCTTGCGGATGAGCGCACGCGTCGCAGCCTCCACGTCGCGCTCGCGCATGAGGCTTTCGCCGACAAGGAAAGTTGAAATGCCGACGGTTGCCAGGTCGTCGAGATCGGCAGGCGAAAAAATTCCGCTCTCGCCGACCACGACGTGCCCGGCTGGAATCCTCGGCGCCAGGCGTTTGCTGACAGCGAGTGTGGTCTCGAAAGTCTTCAGGTCGCGATTGTTGATTCCGATCAGCCGCGAGCGCATCCGCAGAGCCCGTTCGAGCTCGTGCTCGTCGTGCACCTCCAGCAGGACATCCATGCCGAAGGTCTGCGCGGCCGTCTCGAGCTCCTCTGCCATGCGATCATCGACCGCCGCCATGATGATCAAGATGCAGTCGGCGCCCCATGCCCGCGCCTCGGCCACTTGATAGACGTCGTACATGAAATCCTTGCGCAGCACCGGAAGCTTGGTTGCCGCGCGGGCGGCGGCGAGGTGTTCCGGCCGGCCTTGGAAGGACGGCGTGTCGGTGAGGACCGAGAGGCAAGTCGCGCCGCCCCCTTCGTAAGCGCGTGCCAAGGTCGTTACGTCGAAATCCGCGCGGATCAGTCCTTTCGAAGGGCTCGCTTTTTTGATCTCGGCGATCAGCGCATAGTTTCCCGCGGCAAGCTCGCGTTTGATGGCGGCGACGAAGCCGCGAGGAGCAGCGGCTGACCTGGCATCCGCCTCGATCGTGGCGAAGGAACGCGCACGCTTGGCGGTGGCAATCTCTTCGCGCTTGTAGGCCTCGATTTTGGTGAGAATGTCGGGCATCGAGGATCTACTGGGCCTGTGCGCTCGTGCGCTTCGCGGGGAAAGTCATCCGTGCGATCCTCATGCGTTGGAAATCGCGACCAGACGCTGGAGCCGGCCTGCGGCTTCGCCGGAATCGATCGAGGTCTGCGCGAGCGCAAGCCCTTGTTTGAGGTCCTTGGCACGACCCGCGACCATCAACGCCGCAGCCGCGTTGAGGATGGCGACGTCGCGCAACGCGCCGCCCTTGCCCTTGAGCACATCGACGAGCGCTTGCGCGTTCTCCTTCGCGCTTCCACCGCGCAATGCCTCGGGCTTGACCCGCTCCAATCCCAGCTCCTCGGGCGTGATCTCGAACGTGCGCACCGACCCGGTCTCGAGCGCGGCCACATAGGTTGGTCCGGCCGTCGTAATCTCGTCGAGGCCGTCCGAGCCGTGCACGACCCAGACCGACTCGGAGCCGAGATTTTTCAGCACCAGGGCCAGCGGCTCGATCCATTGGCGCGAAAACACGCCGACCATTTGTCGTTTGACTCCCGCAGGATTGGAGAGCGGACCCAAGAGGTTGAAAATCGTACGTGTTCCGAGTTCGACCCGCGTGGGGCCGACGTTCTTCATCGCCGGATGGTGCGCAGGCGCGAACATGAAGCCGATGCCGGCTTGCTTGA